>ERZ772917.328-NODE-328-length-34286-cov-6.172300_pt1 | contig 34286 bp, 29 predicted proteins | sample MGYA00511187_ERZ772917 | MGnify/ENA primary metagenome ERZ772917 (study PRJEB29015, sample SAMEA2737925) | human oral metagenome | biome: human oral; feature: human-associated habitat; material: dental | place: China | collected 2012 ...
TCTACCCGCAACCCCCAACCAACACCCGGTCACCCACACTCAACTCGGAAGAGCCGGAAAACCACTATGGACACATGTTCTCACGCCTTGCTCAGGGCTCACCCCCGCGTGTGCGGGGAAAACCTCAGCGGCCTACTCGAAGCCGCCCGCAAGGTCGGCTCACCCCCGCGTGTGCGGGGAAAACGCCGGGATCACCCCATCGGACCGCGACCCCGCGGGCTCACCCCCGCGTGTGCGGGGAAAACGGACGCATTCGCCGTGGATTTGGACGAGGTGTCGGCTCACCCCCGCGTGTGCGGGGAAAACAGTCCCACTCCACCCACTTGGGTTCTCCACACAGGCTCACCCCCGCGTGTGCGGGGAAAACCAGAGGACGCTCCGGTACCCGCGCCACCAGGCGGGCTCACCCCCGCGTGTGCGGGGAAAACATGGAGTAGTCCTGGTAGAACGTGCCAGTGATCGGCTCACCCCCGCGTGTGCGGGGAAAACAGTCTCGCCGGGCAATGCGCCCTTGCTCTTCAGGGCTCACCCCCGCGTGTGCGGGGAAAACGGCGTCCAGGGCGGCGGGGTCCATGTGGGGTCCGGCTCACCCCCGCGTGTGCGGGGAAAACCAGGGATTTGAGGTATTCGGCGACCCAGACGGGGGCTCACCCCCGCGTGTGCGGGGAAAACACATACTGGCCGCCGCTCCAGCCGCGCGACCAGGGCTCACCCCCGCGTGTGCGGGGAAAACGCCAGCGACAACTCGGTCGCGTCCCCGAGGGACGGCTCACCCCCGCGTGTGCGGGGAAAACGAGATGGCGAAGACCTACATCGAGCCCAAGATGGGCTCACCCCCGCGTGTGCGGGGAAAACGGACAGCGCCTCGGCCGCGAGACCGCCGCAGGCGGCTCACCCCCGCGTGTGCGGGGAAAACGGCCCGCACATGAGTCTCTACGACTCCTCCCAAGGCTCACCCCCGCGTGTGCGGGGAAAACCGTTCTCGAACTGGGCGGCGGCGATCTGCTGGCGGCTCACCCCCGCGTGTGCGGGGAAAACGTAGATCCGAGCGCCGGTGAGGGCGGTCATGTAGGCTCACCCCCGCGTGTGCGGGGAAAACCTCGGGGACTTGTTCACCCTTTTCGGTGAAGTCGGCTCACCCCCGCGTGTGCGGGGAAAACCGGCGGCCCGCAAAAAGGAAGAGATCGCGCAGCGGCTCACCCCCGCGTGTGCGGGGAAAACCGGGCCGTGCTTGTCGCGTTATCGGCGCGCTGGGGCTCACCCCCGCGTGTGCGGGGAAAACTGTGTCATCTGTGTGGTGAGCCGATCACAGATCGGCTCACCCCCGCGTGTGCGGGGAAAACGGGCGAGGAGGCGGTCGACGTGTGTGAGGTCGGGGCTCACCCCCGCGTGTGCGGGGAAAACGCCAGGCGGGCGGCGCGCTTGGACTTCATCTGCGGCTCACCCCCGCGTGTGCGGGGAAAACTGGCGCGCCACACTGACGGGGTCCAGGGCGCCGGGCTCACCCCCGCGTGTGCGGGGAAAACTTCCAGATCACGGTGCCGAGGGTGTTGAGGCGCGGCTCACCCCCGCGTGTGCGGGGAAAACTAGTCGATCAATTCCCTCGCCCTCGATGGGACGGGCTCACCCCCGCGTGTGCGGGGAAAACCCGAAACTGCTCACCGCCTCCGACGCGGCCCGCGGCTCACCCCCGCGTGTGCGGGGAAAACGTCGGTGATTGTCAACACCCGTGCGGAGCATGGGGCTCACCCCCGCGTGTGCGGGGAAAACTCGATCGAGGAGACGACCGGCGCCCTCGCCGCCGGCTCACCCCCGCGTGTGCGGGGAAAACCGTTCTCCTTCGTCCGAATCGCTCGGGGTCGGGGGCTCACCCCCGCGTGTGCGGGGAAAACAAGTAGGCGATATTGGCGAGCGCGCCCGCCGGCGGCTCACCCCCGCGTGTGCGGGGAAAACGGGTGGCACCGCCGCAACATCGCCCCCAACCCCGGCTCACCCCCGCGTGTGCGGGGAAAACGCAGGGCGCGGTCGGTGCGGAGGGCCAGGGTGAGGCTCACCCCCGCGTGTGCGGGGAAAACAGCATCAACCTGCTCACCCAAGCGAGAAATCACGGCTCACCCCCGCGTGTGCGGGGAAAACGTTATTCAAGTCGTTTGCTTCGTCTGGGCAGGTGGCTCACCCCCGCGTGTGCGGGGAAAACTCCAGCAACTTCTTCACAGAATCAACGCGCTTGGGCTCACCCCCGCGTGTGCGGGGAAAACCTCACGGACGTTGGGGCTTGGACGCGCGTCGAGGGCTCACCCCCGCGTGTGCGGGGAAAACGTCCACCCGCTCACACCCCGCGTGAACCCGGGGGGCTCACCCCCGCGTGTGCGGGGAAAACCGCCACCACGGCGCGGGTCACGCCCAGCAGAGCGGCTCACCCCCGCGTGTGCGGGGAAAACCGCCCGGCCTGGCCAGGAGCTCCCACCCGCACTGGCTCACCCCCGCGTGTGCGGGGAAAACAAGTTACGGGGAACAAGAGCCCCGAGACTATGAGGCTCACCCCCGCGTGTGCGGGGAAAACCAGCGGAGACAACGAAATGACAAGACGCATTGCGGCTCACCCCCGCGTGTGCGGGGAAAACGAGCCGACGGACTGGCCCGTGGATAGCACGTCGGGCTCACCCCCGCGTGTGCGGGGAAAACGGGACTCCGCTCAGCGCCGAGGAGGCCCGCGAGGGCTCACCCCCGCGTGTGCGGGGAAAACCGCCCGGGGATCTCGTGCTCGGTCAGGCGGGGCGGCTCACCCCCGCGTGTGCGGGGAAAACACTTCCTGACCTGGGCTTTTACCGCTCAGGCCGGTCAGATCTTGGAAACCCTCGAGCCTTCCGCCTTTTCTGGAAGTTACTCATTCCCGGGCGCCCGCGCAAACGGCGGGCAGCGTCGGGCGCATCGGCGGGGTCTGTGTACTGGCCCCGCCCTTGGGCGACCGCTGGGCGCATCATGAGCCGGATGCCCTCGAAGTCCACTGGACGCCAGGGGTCGCCCCAGGTGAGGAACTCGAGGCCCTGCTCGTTGCGCGCCCTGTAGACCATGATCGCCCGGCCGCTCCCCATGGTCTTGATGACGATCTCCCACAGTCGCTCTCGAACGCGGCTGCCCAGGTTCCCCACGAATACGCCCGGAGATATCTCAAGGAGCCAGCGCGTGACGTGCCCGCGCAGCCCTTCAGGCACGGCCGAGAGGACGAGCACGATCATGTCACGGATCTTTCCTCGTAGGACACCCCCGCGGCGACGGTCCCCTCGAAGTCGTCCCACAGGTGCAAGTCGTCGACGATCAGGGCCTCGTCGTCATCATCGGCGTCAATGGGGTCGCCGCTCAAGGCCAGGAGGGCCTTGATGTCCCGCACGGCCTGCTCGAGCAGGCGGCACTCGCGGACGGCGTCGCGCACGCGCCGCCTCGCCTCCGTGCCGATCGGCGTTTCGCCTCCCAGGGCGGCGACGTCGAAGGCAACGGGGATGGACAGGTCCGCTTTGTACAGGTCCGCGATGTCGTAGACGAACGCCCTGTAGGTGCCGCTGTGCACGAATCCGAGTCCTGGCGAGCAGCCGAGGGCGACGATCACCGCGTGGACCACTCCGTAAAGGGCGGAATTGGCGGCCGAGAGCGCCTGGTTCACCACCGATCCGCCCTCGAAGTCGTCCGGGTCGTACTCACGCCTGTCCCAGGGGATCCCGGTGCGCTGGGAGTTGTGCCGGTACAGGCGCCGCACCCGTGCCCCTTCGCGTCCGCGCAACTGCTGCAGGCTGAGCTTCGCGACGTCCTCGCCCTGGAAGCGCATGAGGTACATCTGGCGGGCGACGGCAAGGCGCAGCGCGGGGTCGCTGACGGCCTTGGCCTGCGCCTCCAGGAGCCGGGAGGAACGTGACGGCGGGTTCCCGTGGGCGTAGTACCGCACGCCGTTCTCCCCCACCCACACCGCAGTCGATCCGCTCTCGGAGAGCACCGAGATGGCGGAGTGCGTGATCTTCACGCCAGGCCCCATGAGGAGGACCGACAGCGCTGCGGCGGGGACGTGCGCCACCCCTCTGCTGTCGGTGACGGTGATCGCGTTGGAGTCGCGGTGGATGACGCACCGCTCCACGTAGAGGAACGTGAGGCGGTCCCTGACCCGAACGAGGTCCTTCGGGTCAGGGGGCCGCACTCCCGGTATCGGCGTCATGGCCGTGCCAACGTCATCAGCCCGCAGCCGTAGGCTTTGGACCGTCCCATCCCGCCGACGAGGCAGGCGCGGAGTCTCGCGGGGTCGCGCACCTCCAGGACTCCTTGGAACGTCGCCATCTGGATCGTCACGTACGTGCCGTCGTGCCGGAACTTCTCGATGCCCCGGCCGACGCAGTCGACGACGAGGTTGGCGCCGTCGACGCGCTCCCCCGCCTCGTCCTCCAGGACCGGCAGGTCCCCGCCGATCTCGCGGGAGGTGAGGATGGAGAAGCCGTTCGCCTCGGTCCGGTCCAGCAGCCACTGGGTCTGTTGGGCGATCGTGACGTGCGCGAGGGTCTTCTTCTTCCCCTTCCCGTTGCGCTGCTCGGTGTCACGGAACGTGGGGTTGACGGTGATACGGAAACCCCATCGCTGCCCGGGGCTCAGCGCTTCGAGGAAGGCGCCCGTGTCGCGCACCGTGACGCCCTCGTCCGTCGCGTACCCCGCTGTTTCCACGATCCACGACGGATCCATCAGCACCGGACTGGAGACGTAGAGGATCAGCCCCTCGTGGGCGCGACTGCCGGTGGCGCGCCCGGATGCCCGCGCCACGCCAGCCCCGTCGAGCCGCCACAGGAGCCTGCCCTCCTCGGGGGCGTCCAGGGCGCCCGGGGGGAAACAGTTGAGCACCGCCGCGTGGAGGCGCTGCCTGCTCGAGATCAGTTCCCTGCACCCCCGTCTGCGGGGGTTGAGGAAGATTCGGGTGAGGAACATTCAGAGCACCTCCATGGGGTCGTGGCCGCCCGTCAGCGCCCTTCTAGGCGCAGACTCGTCGTACTCGGGATTCTGCAAGGGCACGCTCGCCTCCTCGACCTGGCGGAACGTGTAGAGCCGCCGTTCGGAGTCGAAGCTGACCGGCACGTCCTGGAGCGTGCGCCCGGGCGTGGACTCGTCCGCACCGGGGATGATCCCCGCGTCGGCGACGACCCGGACCTGGACCTCGCGCTTGTCCCGTTGGCGCTTTCGGTGGAATCCCGAGGCGAGCCACCTGGTGCTCCGGACGACTTCCCAGATCGGATCGGATTCCACCGCGAGGAACAGCGGGAGCGCAGGGGGGCACGCCCTGCGCCCGAGGTACAGTGGGAACGCCGGGCGGCGGATCGCGTTGGCGAGGGCGTCGATCAGCCCGTCGGGCCCTTCGACGAAGGCGGCGAACACCGCGTCGGACCAGTAGAAGCGGTCGGAGAGCGGCATCGCGGTCTTGCCCCTATGGGCTGTGTGGAAGTCGCGCAGCAGCTCGCCCGGCTGGTCGATCCGCACGGCCATGCGCAGTTCCGCGAGGTCCTCGATCGGGTCCGTCCTCCTGCGCCCCTGGGCGGCGGCGAGCAACCCGACGATCCCGCTTTTCGTGGGGAACGCCTCGGTCGATCGCCGTGTGAACCGGCTGGAGGAGCCCCATGACTGCAAGGGGCCCGCCAGTCTCAGTACCAGGACTTCACTCATTGCTGCCCTCGAAGAGCGTCAACGGCGGCGCCGCCCAGGTCGACGAGGCGGACCTGCTGGCCGAGTTCGGCGACCAGCTTCGCTTTCTGCGCGGTCCACGCCACCAACGAGGCCTTCGGCGTCATCCCGGTCAGCGCCCGCATGTCCTTCTCGAATGCGACGAGCCGCTCGACCGCGGGCCCCGCGAAACCCTTCCTCGTTCCGTCGCCCTCAGCTTTGGCGGGAACGGGCTCCTCGAATGCGCCGACGAGGTTGATCGGCTGGTCGTCCCGCACCTGGACGACGACGGCGTCGGGGAGGGTCCGGTTCGCGAAGGTCGTGACCTTTCCCGTGGGCATAGCGCGCACGAAACTGTCGATGAACAGTCTGATCGCGTCGTCAGCGGCGTCCACGGAGCCGAGGTTCTCCTCGAGCAGGTCGACGTTGATCGTCGCGTAGCGGTAGACGGTGGCCGAGGCGAACTCGATGGTGCCGATCATCCCGGCGCCCTCATCGGCCTCGTCGTCGCGCTTCTTCTCGTCGTCGACGGCGGTGTAGTAGTCGTATTCGGACTCGACCTCGCCCACTCCCAGGGCGTGTGCGACCTGGCAGGCGGCGTCGACGTTGAGGGAATTGGGTTCGGCGACCATCCGCCCGAAGAGCGCGATGCTGATCGAGTGGTCCGTGTCGACCAGGGTCTTCGGTTTGAGGGCTTTGAACGCCTTCTTCCGGTCCTCGGCGTCCGCCACGGAGACCAGCGCCTCGGCGAGGTGCTCGATCTGCTTCGCCGAGAGGAAGACGAGGAAACCCGCTTCCTTGAGTTTCTGGTCGGTCGCCTCCTCGTTCTTCTTGCGCCTGGGCTCGGTGAGTTTGAATCCTATTTCGACCAGGCCCATTTCCGCGAGCTCCGCGGCGCTCTGGGCCAGCTGGGGGGCGCGTTCGACGATCGCCGCCCTCACCAGTTCGACGACGAGCTTGGTGCGGATCCCGCGGTTCCCCTCCGGGGCGTGCTTCTCGAAGTCCTCCCGCGTCGCGCGCTTGATGGCCTGCGAGGAGATGCGCATCCGCCGCACTCCTCCGAAGGTCGCGGTCTTGGGCGCCCCGGTATCGTCGCGGTTGGGGTTCGAGGGGGGAAGGGTCTGCAGGACGTGAATATCGATAAAACGAGACATTGAAGGTGTTCCTTTCGGTGTGCGTCGTTGCTAACAGGTGGGTGGTGCGTTACTCCGGGGCCTTGTCCCCGGCGTTCTCGGCGGGAATGGGGGCGCGCGCGAATTGCCGCCCCCATCGGCGGGTGACGGCGCTGCGGCGTTGGGGGCTCTGCCACTCGAAGAGGTCGGCGGCGAGGAGCCCGTAGTCCATGGGTATCTCCGCCGCCTCGAGCAGATCGACGATGCCCCGCAGGTGGTGCGCGAGGGCATCGAAAGCCGGCGCTGCGACCACGGAGGACAGGCGCCGGAACACGGGGGTCTCCTCGGGGCGTTTATCGCCCCTCCCCCTCTCGGCCAGAGCGCGCACTGCGGCGCCGAACGACCGGGGAGTCCCCTTGGCTTCAACCATGTGCATGGGCGCTGCGTTGGAGCCCTGGTGCCTGGCCCACAGCGTCAAGGCGGTGTGGACCGCTTTTTCCCCCTTGCAGTTCCATGCCGTGCCCACTGCTCCAAGCGTGTACATCCAAATCGATGGGATGGCTCCGACTTCCTTGCCCACGCCGTGCCGCAATTGGGCGCGGGCAGCCATAGCAACTGGCTCCCTCCCGCTGAGTCGGTGCGGAATCACCCACCGCACCCACCTCTTCACGTCCTTAGCACTGCCCAGCGAAGGGCTGGGCACGTCAGCCTCGGGGTACAACTTCGATGCGGAGTCCGCCTGCCGGGCGCCGGCCTCTTCACCAGTCATTTCTCGCCTTCTTTCACTTGGTCTTCGGTTCTGGGAATCGTCTTGTTCACGGCCGCCCACAGGATGTTCTCCGCTATACCAACGCTCATGAAGCCCCCCTTCGTCTCACGGCCGATCGTCGCACTGGCCGGGGCCTCATCCACCAGGCGTTTCACGAGGAGCCTCACGATGCGCCTCAGTTCCTCGTGCCACTCGCCGCGCACCGCGTCCACGTCGGAGTCCCCATCGAGTCGGGCGAGCCACCGGCGGAACGGGTCGTCGACGAGGGCGAAGAATTGCTCCCTCGCACGACTGCGCGCGCCGTCACCCGCGCCCTCGCCGCTCTGGCCGGCTGCCCTGGCCAGGTTCGCGGCGAACCGGCCAAGCGCATTGGCGAGTTCTTCCGCACAGTGGACCTGCGATTCCACTAAGGAGCCGAGCGCATCACTCCCCTTCTTCAATAGTGCCGACGACAGAGGAAGTTCGTCATTATACGAATCCCCGTATACTGACTGATTCGATCCATATTTCATTCCGAAGGCTTCCATTCGCACTCGTGGCGGGAAATCCGGGAGCGACTCGAAGTCTGCTTCATAATAGAAGTCCACCACCGCCGGCGACCTATACGCCCTTTGCTTCATGCCTTTCACCCCCTCCACCTCAGCGACTGAATGAAGAACAGCAGGAACGTCCCGCCAGAACGCGCGGCCGATATTTACTGGAACAGGGGTGTAAACCGGAGTTCTGAACTTCTTCGACGTATCAAGATTGTAACGCCATGCCCCCATGGGTTCATAGTGGAACATGTTCCTGCCTTTTAATTCATCACCCTGGCAGCAGATGGCTCCGGTCACCCCGCTCCTGCCACCGAACAGACGAACACGACGCGAATGCCATGTCAACAACCGCGGAACCGATATGTCATCAACGTTCAGCTGTTGCTTACCCAGAACTATGCGGTCGCCCGTCTCAATCGACGCATCCTCCCAGGTGCACCCTTGCCCCGGATCATCAGACGACCTGGATTTGAGCCCCCCGTGGTTTCGCGGGACCAAGTTGAGAACGAGCGTCTCGTCGAGATTATCCCCTTTGAGGAGCACTATGAGGTTCTGCCCGCACCAGGACGGGCCGATGCCAAAACCCCTAGGGCCCGAACTGTGGGAGTCGTCCACAGCCGCGGAATGAATCCCCGACACATCGAAAGCGTGCGCGTGCACGATCCACATCGCGGCCTCCGACGGAGGAATGGATTCAATCGCTTTCCCATGGCGCATAGAGAATAGTCTCTTGTTGTTCGGAACATCCGCAATAAGGACGTCCAACATCTTGATATCACCACTCCTCGTCCACAATCCGGGCGCCTGCATGAAAGGATAATCGCCCCCGAAGAGGAAGAACCTGTCGCGCCACCGCTCCAAGTAGGCGATCGCCTCCTCCGTCGGCGCACCAGCAGCCCATTGACGCTTCCACTCCTTCACCGATTTAAGGGAAGTCACGCGGTAGCACACCGCCAACAGGATCCTCTGGATCGCGATCTTCTGAGTGGGGAGCTCGCAGGCGAGATCCGCGATCTCGTTCGTGTTGCGGAACACGTCGAGCAACCCCATTTTCTCGACGCTCCCGTCGAGCAACCGGACGGGGATCCACGCCTCGTCCAGCAGGTTGTAATCAGGGTCCGTCATCGGCCCTGCACCTCCAATCCTCTCTCCTGGGTGTATACGAGGTGGCATCCGAGCAGGTCCCGCTCCAACCGGGTGGACCCCTCGTCGGTCTTGTGCATCGCCAGGACCAGTTCGCCGCGGAGCAGTGGGTGCTCCAGGCACTCCCAGTCCCTGGTGGCCTCATCGTTCCAGATGGCACACGCAACTGCGTCCACCGCTTCGTCGATCGCTTTCCCGGTCTCGCGGAACGGCCACGGCGGCAGCGAGACGCTCCACGTGCGCATCTCCCGCACGAGGCCGGGGCTTGGCCAGGTGCTCACGTCGATGGGGATGGTCTCCCCGTCGGCGTCGACCCGCCAGGGCGGCTTGATGGGGACGCAACCCATACCAGGATCGACCGCGACGAGAAGAACGGGGATCTGGTCCTCGGAGTCCCTGACAGCGGCCTGTGCGGCGATTTGCCCACCTTTGGGCGCACCGTCATCGCCCGTTATGGAGTTGCCCATGAATGCGAAGTCGAACTGTTCAACGGTCCACTCCTGAAGGCTGTCGTCCGACAAGCACCATTCTTCAGCGCGTCGCGTGGCGTCCTGCGTATGTCCTTCCGTCTCCCGCTCCGCTTCCTGGAGCGCCCCGGCCCAGGTGGCGGGGCCGACCGCCTCGTCCGAGTAGGCGAGTTGGGTGAGTTCCGCGTAGTCCCCGGGCCGCTCGACTCCGATCCGTCCGCGGTCCGCCAGGACGCCGAGGGCACGGAGCACGTGGGAGCGCTCGTAAACGACGTCGGTCCCGCCCGAGTATGCCCACGGCGCTGGCCCCGTGTCGGCGACCATCACGTGGCAGCGGGCTTCCCGCAACGGAGCTGGACGTTCCCTGCCGGGGTGGCGGTGGAGCCGCCCGATCCTTTGCAGCACGAGGTCCATGGGCGCGGGGTCGGTGATCATCACATCGAAGTCGACGTCGAGGCTCTGCTCGATGACCTGGGTGGCGACGACCACGTGTCTGCGGGGTCGCGCAGCGCTGTCCTTGCCGAAGAGGCGCAGCATCCGCTCGTCGCGCGCCGCCCGGTCGCTCGCGATGAAGCGGGAGTGCAGCAGCGTCACCCCGTCCGCGCCGAAGTGCGGGGCGAGGGCGTCGTAAGTGGCCTGCGCGTCCTTCACGGTATTGCGGATGACGACGGCGCACCCGCCCTGGGCGAGCGCCTCGTCGAGCACGGGCACGAGGTCCTGCGGGGACTGCGCGACCAGCGGGAATATCGTTCTACGCGCCTCGGGGCCCCCGCCTCCGACGACGTGGACATCGACTTCCCGCCCGCCCCGGGGAACCGTCGTGAGCACGGGGTACCCGATATTGCCGTCGAGGCGGGCACTGTCGTCGACCTCGCGGCGGCACCGGCCCCGCCTGTACGCCTCGGCGAGTTCGATCCTGCGCTCCGCCGGAAGGGTCGCCGAGAGGAGGACCACGGGGATCCCGTACATGCCCAACCAGGTGAGCGCGGCCTTCAAGTAGGTTCCCATGTAGGTGTCGGCCGCGTGGACCTCGTCGAGGATCACGGCTTTCCCCATCAACCCCAGGTGGCGGACCAGGACATGGCGCGATTTGAGCGCGGTCAGCAGGACCTGGTCGATCGTGCCGATCACGACGGGCGACAGGGTGGCGCGCCACCGACCGGCCATCCACGCGCTGGCGCGGAGAGAGGAGCAGTCCTCCCCGGAATCCCCCTCTTCCTCGTCGTGGACCTGCACCGGGTACCCGCTGTCACGGTCCAGCAATTCGACGAAGGCGTCGTTGAGGTCGTTCTTGCCGTGGGCCAAGTGGATGCCGAGGCGCTGCGGGCTGTCGCCCAGTAGGTTCGTCAACCATTTCGTGGCGCGCTCGAACATGGCGTTGGTGGTCGCCTGCGTGGGCAGCCCGATGAACACGCCCTGCAGCCCCCGGGAGCGGACCATCCGCTCGGCGACGGCGAAGGCGAGTTCGGTCTTCCCCGACCCCGGCGGCGCCTCGACGATCATGAGGTCGGGGTCGGCCTCCTCAGCCAGCCTCACCGCTGCGATCTGGGCGTCGGTGGGGGTGATCGCCGGCCCCCAGCCGAAACGGTGGCGGTAGTACGACTCGGGGGAACCACCAGCCGTGGCGGGCACCGTCATCGGGCGGGGCATGTCGGCGAGCCCCCACCCGAGCTCGACGCGCTCCCACTGCTCGTCCGCGGTGAGTTCCCGCTCCCGTCCGGCTTGGGGGCGCAGGGGGAAGTAGTCCTCGTTCGAGGCGATCCAGTCGGCGATGACGACTGCCGAGGCGTAGGCCGAGGCGACCGCGATCGGCAGTTCCGGGAGCGCCGTCGGCGTTGATGACTTCAGCGGGAAGCCGCTGCGACGGGCCATCCACTCGATGAGCTCCTGGCGCGACCGCTCCCACCGCGGCTCCTTCTGCGGGCGGCCGAGTTCGCCCTTGTAGGCCCTACGCGCGCGTCCGACCTGTGTGCCATCCGGATAGCGCCCGTGGTGGACCCCGATGATCGCCGCCCACTGATCCGCACAGTCACGGTCCCCACCCCCTTCCACAATCGCATCGACGAGTGCGAAACGACTCGCGAAACCGTGGGGCAGGTTCCCGCGGTCCGGCACATCCCGCCTCTGGGGAACGCGGACGCCGTGGGCGCGGACGAAGTCGGCGAGCGGGCCGTGCTGGCAGCAGAAGGGCAGCGACGCCTTCCCCACGTCGTGGACGCCCGCCAGGAAGACGAGGCTGGCGCGCGCCTTCGCCTGGTCGCCGCCCCACACGGAGGCCAGGAGCGCACGGTGGTGCTCGCTGAGGTAGGAGTCGAAGAGCCTGCCCGCCACGTCGGCCGCGTCCATCAGGTGCTGCGGGACGGACAGCCAGTCCGCGGGGTTCCGTTTGCCGCTCTTCGCCCAGAAGGAGCGGGTGAGCCCGGACAACCCCTCGGCGGTCAGACCGGGTTCGGCCCGCGGGAACTGCGGGGGCGGCGGCGCAGCGGCCACCGCTGGCGCTTCCACGACCTTGCCATCGATTTTCCGGGCCATATTGCTCTCCCTCTCAGCCCTGAGACGAAATCCGTTTCATAATAACCCTCGACGCCCGGAAAGTGGAGAGGTTCCCCACATTTCCGGGCGTCGAGGGTAAATGCATCACTCACCCTTGATCATGCTGGCCGCCGAACAGGACGCGCGCCGGTCATCGCCGCAGCAATTTCGCGACAAAAAAATCGACAGCGCCTTGGAACAGAGCACCGAGGACAACCACAGTCATGTCCTCAATGAACGTCATCACTCTACAAACCCTCCTTTCGAGATCCCGATCAGAGCTTGTAGACTGTGACTGTCACATCTTGAGCTACAAGCTCTGTCTGATGGGGCCGCCACTCTGCGTGTCGGCCCCATCAGTTCTCCCAGCCCGACAGTTCCTTCGAGCACCACAGCCCCCGCTGCGGTGCTCGAAGACTATCAGACGAGATTCTTCGTCGCAACTGCACCTCGCTTAGACTTCACTGAAGTTGCCCCGCGATTAAAGTTCACCGAACTTGACCCCACTTGCGTGGGGAAAACAGCCATCGCGCCTTGGTCGCGCCTCGTTTAGAGGGCTCACCCTCGCGCTAGCAAGGAACGCTGCGGAGCGGCAGCAGTCAAGGCCGATCACCTGCCCTCATTATCCCATCGCTGGCAACAGCTTCCATCCGCAACCCCGGGCGCGCCTTGAACCAACCCCTGCCCCTTCTCACCCCTCCCCCCGCGCGCCCCTGAGCGTTTTTGGGTATCCGCTGCCAGAATGGGAGCATGTCGAACTCTGAGGCCCAGGAGAGGGCGTCGCTCCGTCCGGCTCGCAAGCCGTGGTGGCGCTCCAGGAAGGCGCACGCCGCCCACGGGGGCGGCGGGCGGGTGCTGCTCGGCGGGCTCGGCCTGTCCTACAAGGATCCGTCGTCGGGCGCTCCCCTGCTGGACGGAGTGGATGTCGCCTTCCGGGCCCGGCGGATCACGGCGGTGCTGGATCCGTCCGGCCTGCGCTCCCGCGCCCTGTTCCTGGTGCTCGCGGGCCTGGAGGACCCGGACTCCGGCCGCGTGGTGTCCGCCAAGCCCCGTTCCGCGCGCCAGCGGTGGGCGGGGCGCATCGGGGCCGTCGCCCTGCTGGGGGCGCGCGACACCCTCGACAGGGATCTCACGATCCGGCAGAACATCCTGGCGCCGCTGGCCGCCACGGGATCGGTGGCGGACTGGGACAACCTGGTGGGCGCGCTGGAGCTCACGGGCCTGCGCACCAAGGTGGACGCCCGCCCCGCCGAGCTGGCGCCGTTGGAGCGCTTCAAAGCCACGGTGGCGCGCGCGATCGTGTCGGGCGCGGAGGCGTTCCTGGTGACGGAGCCTCCGGTCCTGCCCGCCCACGACATCGAAGAGCTGGTGGGGCTGCTGCGGGCCGTGGCCGACGCCGGGTGCGCGGTCGTCGTGGCCACGCGCCACCCGGAGACCGCGCTGCGCGCGCACCGCGTCATCATGCTGGCCAACGGCACCGTCTCCTTGGACGCCGCGCCGCCCACGCTCGACGCCATCGACGCGTCGCTCGAGCGCTCCCCGGAGGATCCGAAGAACCTCCTGGGCCCCATCCCCTCCGCCTCCCCCCTCTTCTACGAGGCGGGCGCCGCCGGGGCCGACGACGAGGAGGACCCGGGCTCCGTCGCGTGGCACTCCCTCAACGTGGTGGATCCGGCGGATCCGGCGCCGCTGTCGAGTGTGGCCACCTACGACGAGATCGACGAAACGGCCACGTACACGGGCGCCATCCCCGCCACCACCGCCACCGGGGAGGACACCGACGTCGACGACTTGATCGTGCAGGCCAAGAGGATCCTCTCCGACCTGCCCGGCTCCATCGCCCCCGAGGACTGAGGCCCGCCCCCTGCGCCGACGAGGCGGGCGCCGCCGCGCGCGAGCAGACCGCTTCGCCCCTGACGCCCAGGAATCGACGGGGCGCGCGCCGCAGGAGCAGGCCGCCCCCGGGCGCGCGGGTGAAGACTGAGGCCACATGCCGGGCGGCTGCGCGCCGAGCCGCCTTCGTGATTAACTGTGTGACATAGCCTGTAGTCGACCAGGCTCCGCCACGCAGGAAGGCAGTCGCTCAGATGACCCAACCGTCCAACCCGGGTGTCCCCGAGGGGCAGTCCGCGCCACAGGCATCGCCGTCCCAGACTCCTCAGCGCGCTTCTGCCCCCGGGCAGCCCGTCCAGCAGGCACCCGCGGCGCAGTCCGCCCCCACGCCCATCACGCGGGACCGCAAGCCCGCCGCCCAAGGGCCGACGCCGGTGGCCCCCCAAGCGCAGAGGCCCCCCGCCCAGGGCCAGGCCCCGGCGGCCCCCCAAGCGCAGAAGCCCACCGCCCAAGGACCGGCCCCCCAAACGCAGCGCCCCCCCGCCCAGGAGCGGCCCGGCACCGGAGCCGCGCCCGCCCAGAGTACCCACCTGCCGCCGAGGACATCGACCACCCAGGCCTACGCACCTCCGGCGCAGGCAGGGCCCGCCCAGCAGGGGCCCGGCCCCCAGGCCGCTCCCGACCCGGGCCCCCGGGCCGGGCAGAGCGCGCAGCCCCAGACCGGCCCGCAGGCGCGGCGCAAGCCGTCGGTGGGCAAACTCATCGCCGATATCACCAGCCAGTTCTCCTCGATCGTGCGCGGCGAGATCGAGTTGGCGAAGGTCCAGACCGCGACCATGTTCGCGCGAATCCGCACCGGCCTCGTCCTGATGGCCGCGGCCGCCGTCTTCGCCCTTTTCCTGCTGGGCTGGATCCTGCACACCATCGAAGCGGCACTGGCCACGGTCCTGCCCGTATGGGCGGCCTCCCTCATCATCGTCGGGCTCCTGGCCGTCGTCGTAGCGGTCCTCGCCCTCCTGGGCAGCCGGGCACTGCGCAAGGCCCAGGAGAGCAAACCCGACCCCAAGGCCGGCATCACCGAGGCCGTCCACATTGTGAAGAACGGACTTACCAAGTGAGCACTCCCACGGAACCCGCAGCCGCGCCCCGCACCGAAGCGCAGATCCGAGCCGACCTGGAGGCCACGCGCGCGGCCCTGGCGGCCTCCGTCGACGACCTCTACGAGCAGCTGCAGCCCGCTGCCATCGTCGCGAACACGAAGGCCGCCGCGGCAGAGGCCATCGCGGGCGCCCGCAAGAGCGTCCGGGACACGGCCGCCGCCGCCCGCGAGGGCGACTCCGAGGCCATCAAACGGATCGGCATCGCCGTGGGCGCGACCCTGGTGGCCATCGGGCTCCTCGCGTTCGCCTGGTCCCGCAGACGGCGCTGACACGCCCCCGGGCGGGGAGCCCAACAGGCCCCCACCTGGCCCGACGGTTCCCGGGGCGGACGCCCCGGGCGCGTTCAGCCACGCGCGCAAAATCGGACTCAAGTTCAATTCGTAGCGCCTCTTTGGTTATGATGAAGCCACGAAACATTGTGAACACCCAGGGAACCGCGCCACGCGGACCCGAACTACGCGGAGGGGGTCGACGCCATGGGGCGCGGCCGTCAAAAGGCTAAGCAGATGAAAGTCGCTCGGAAGCTGAAGTACTTCAGCCCCGACACCGACCTGGACGCGCTCCAGCGTGAGCTGGCGCCCGAGGACCTGTACGAGGAGCAGGGCGGCGACGGCGCGGACACCGGCGTCGACGAGCCCGACGAAGAGGACGACCTCTACGCCAAGTACGCGGACTTCGCCACGGTCGCGGACGAGCCCGACGACATAGACCCCGCGCAGTTGGACGAGTCGTTCTGGACGGGCAAGCCCTCGGACAAGTAGGGTCCCCGGGCGCTCACCCCACCCGGTAGGAGCCGTGCAGGCGCACGGCGCCCGCGTCGACGCCCTTGGCGCCGCGGACCACGCGCTCCCCTGCTCCGGCCCCCGCCGCCGTGGAACGCACCTCCCCCAGCACCCACGCGTCCACGCCCGCCTGGCGCACGGCGCCGACGACCGCCGGGGCGTCCGCCTCGCCGACCACGGCGACCATGCCGACCCCGAGGTTCAGGGAGTCCTCCATGGCCTCCCACGACACGGAGCCGCCCCTGCGCACCCAGTCGAACACGGCGGGCACCCGCCACGAGCCGCGGTCCACCGACGCCACCGACCCGGAGGGCAGCACGCGCGACAGGTTCGCCGCCAGGCCGCCGCCCGTCACGTGGGACAGGGCGTGTACGCCCCGCCCGTCGCCGCCCCCTACGCCAAAGCGCTCGACCAGGTCCAGGCACAGGCGCGTGTACAGGCGCGTCGGCTCCAGGAGCTCCTCGCCCAGGGTGCGCCCGAACTCGTCGACGCGCCCCTCCAGCGGCGCCCCCGTGCGCGCCACGACCGAGCGGACCAGGGAGTAGCCGTTGGAGTGCAGTCCCGACGAGGCCATCGCCACCACCACGTCGGAGTCGGCGACCCGATCCGGCCCCAGAACGCGGTCCGCATCGACGGTACCCGTCGCGGCCCCCGCGATGTCGTAGTCGTCGGGCTCCATGACGCCTGGGTGCTCGGCCGTCTCACCGCCGACCAGGGGCGTGCCCGTGGCCTCGCAGGCCCGCGCGATGCCCTCCACGATGGCGGCGATGCGCTCGGGCACCACGCGGCCGCACGCGATGTAGTCCGTCATGAGCAGCGGGCGCGCCCCGATCACCACGATGTCGTCGACGACCATGCCGACCAGGTCCTGGCCGATCGTGCCGTGCGCGTCCATCGCCCGAGCGATCGCGATCTTGGTGCCCACCCCGTCCGTCGAGGTCGCCAGGAGGGGCCGCCTCATGCCCAGCAGGGCGGAGGCGTCGACCATCCCGGCGAAGCCGCCGGTCGCGCCGACCACGGTGGCGTCGTGCGTGCGCGCCACAGCGGCCTTCATGAGCTCGACGGCGCGGTCTCCGGCAGCGGTGTCCACTCCGGCGGTGGCGTAGTCAAGGGGGGTGTCGGTCATGGGTGGTGCCTTTCGCGGTGGGGCGCTCGACGACGCCGTGTCTGGGTTATGGGGTCTGGTGGCGCCCGCGCCCTGCCGGGCGCCGCCGCGCGCCTAGCGGGAGGACGCGCCGGGCGCTGAGGGCAGGGGCGCGCCCGGGGGGACCGGTTCGGGGTAGTCCCCCGTGAAGCAGCCCAGGCACAAGGAGGTGCCCTGGCCCGTGGACTCCACCATCCCCTCCAGGGACAAGTAGGCCAGGGAGTCCGCGCCGATGGACTCGCGCACCTGGTCGACGCCCATCGACGAGGCGATCAGTTCCTCACGGGTCGGAAAGTCGATGCCGAAGAAGCACGGCCACGCGACCGGGGGGCTGGAGATGCGCACGTGGACCTCGGCGGCCCCCGCCTCGCGGAGCATCGCCACCAGCGCGCGCTGCGTGTTGCCGCGCACGATGGAGTCGTCGATGACGACCAGGCGCCTGCCCTCGATGACCTCGCGCAGGGGGTTGAGCTTGAGGCGGATGCCCAGCTGGCGCAGGGACTGGGTGGGCTCGATGAAGGTCCTGCCCACGTAGGCGTTCTTCACGAGGCCCTGGGCGAAGGGGATGCCCGACTCCTGCGCGTAGCCGATGGCCGCGGGCGTGCCCGAGTCGGGCGTGGGCATCACCAGATCCGCGTCGACGGGGTTCTCCCGGGCCAGTGCGGCCCCCATCGCGTGGCGCGCGGCCACGATCCGACGGCCCCCGATCGTCGTGTCCGGGCGGGCCAGGTACACGTACTCGAAGACGCAGGTGCTGGCGCGGCTCACGGCGAAACGCCACGAGCGGACGCCCGAGGCGCCGATCGAGACGAGCTCGCCGGGCTCGACCTCGCGCACCAGGGCCGCGCCGCACAGGTCGAGAGCGGCGGTCTCGGACGCCACGACCCACCCGGAGTCGAGGCGGCCAAGCACCAGGGGCCGGTAGCCGTGGGGGTCGCGCGCCGCGTACAGCGCGTCCTCGTCCATGAACACCAGGGAGAAGGCGCCTTTGAGGCGCGGAAGGACTTTGAGGGCGGCGGGCACCAGGGGCGCGCAGGCCCCCTCCTGGTCCACGGGCGGCGCGGGAGGAGCGGACTGGGCGGCCTGCGCGGGGGCGCCGCCGGCGGGCGCAGTGCGGCGGTCGCTGCCGGCGGCTCCCGCCCCGCCGCCGGGGCTGAGGACGGAGGGGGCGGCGACGAAGGGACGGGGCCCGGGCATCCCCTCCGCCATGCCGAGCAGCGCGGTCACCAGCGACGTGTCCGTCGTGGCCCCGTGCTGGAAGTCCTCCCCCTCCTGCGCGATGGAGGCGGCGAGGGCGCGCAACTCGTCCGTGTTCGTGAGGTTCCCGTTGTGGGCGAGGGCGACGGTGCCGTCGGGCGTGGGGCCCAGCGTGGGCTGGGCGTTCTCCCACACGTCCGCGCCCGTCGTCGCGTAGCGCACGTGCCCGACCGCGATGTGCCCCCTCAGGCCCTGCAGGGACTGCTCCGAGAACACCTGGTTCACCAGTCCCTGGTCCTTGTAGACGAGGATCTTCGACCCGTCGGAGGCGGCGATCCCCGCGGACTGCTGGCCGCGGTGCTGCAGCGCGTACAAGGAGAAGTACGTGAGGCGGGAGACGTCCTCCCCCGGGGCCCACACCCCGAAAACGCCGCACTGGTCGTGGGGGCGGTCGTCCTCGAGGACCCCGCGGCCGGGAAGTGACTGGTCAATCTGCTGCGAGACTGGAAGCACACCCCAACTGTCGCACAGTTTCCCCGGTCACACGGTAACTGTCCGCGTGAGATTCGCCCCTCCTGCGCGCGCGGGCACGCGCGTACGCGGCCGGAACGGGGTCGGCGACGGCACCCCGTCCGCCTCCGCGCGCTCACGCCGCCCCGCGGGCGCCGACGAGGCGGGGGCCGGGCTCCCTGCCCGCTCGCCGGGGCCGGGCAGGCCGATAGTGCGACAATGGGAGGGCTATCGACTTAAGCGGCCGTACAAGGAGGAACCCCTGTGGCCGATCCTACGCTCAGCGCCATTATGTGGGCGTTCGCGCTGCTCGTCACGGCGATCGCGCTCGTGGCGTTCGCGCGGGGCCTGGCGCACATGTGGCGCACCGTGGCCTCGGGCACGCCCGACCCCGGGCGCCTGCGCCCCGTCGGCCGGCGCCTCTGGGGCGTCGTCACCACCGCGCTGACCCACCGCGAGTTCAAGGGGCGCCCGTGGGTCAAAGCCGCCCACTGGCTGGTCATGATGTCCTTCCCCCTGCTGTTCCTCACCCTGGTCTCCGGGTACGCGCAGCTGCGCGACCAGACGTGGGCGCTGCCGCTCCTGGGGCACTTCATCCCCTGGGAATGGGTGACGGAGGCCTTCGCGTGGGCGGGGCTGGCCGGGATCGTCGTCCTCATGGCCGTGCGCCGCGCCGCGGGCAGGGGCACGCCCGCCGAGGCCGCCCTGTCCAACGACGACCCCGACCGGGCGGCCTCCGCCGCGGCGGAGGCGATGGGCGTCGAAGACCCCGCGGTGCCCTCGCGCCTCGCAAAGCCCCATCCGCGGGACTCCTCCCCCCAGGGACTGGCCTCGCGCTTCCTGGGATCCACGCGCTGGCAGGCCCTCTTCGTCGAGTGGGTCGTCCTCATCGTGTGCGCGTGCGTCGTCGCCCTGCGCGCCCTCGAGTCCGCCCTCCTCGGCGCCACGCCCGGCCTGGAGGGCCACGCGAGCGCCCTCCACTTCCCGCTCACCGCGTGGCTGGGCTCCCTCTTCGCGTCGGCCGCCTCGTCCTCGGCCCCCGCACTGGCGAACGCGGTCGTCGTCGTCTCAGCCGTCAAGGTCATCACATCGATGACGTGGCTGATGGTCGTCGGAGTGCAAACCGGCATGGGCGTCGCCTGGCACCGCTTCGTCGCCGTCCTCAACCTCTACGCGCGCCGCAACGCGGACGGGACGAAGTCCCTGGGGCCCGCCGACCACATGCTCGTCGACGGCGTGCCCGCTACCTCCCCCGACGACTTCGACGAGCTCCCCGAGGACGCCGTCCTGGGGGTGGGCACCGTCGAGGACTTCTCGTGGAAGGCGCGCCTCGACCTCTACGCCTGCACCGAGTGCGGGAGGTGCCAGGAGCTGTGCCCGGCGTGGAACACCCAGAAGCCCCTGTCCCCCAAACTCCTCGTCATGGGCCTGCGCGACCACATGGAGTCCGCCTCCGCCAAGGAGATCGTCACCCGCTCCGACAGCGACGCGCAGTCCGGCGAAGACTCCGGCACCGGGGCCGGGCCGACCGGAGCCGGCGCAACTGGGGAAGAGGACGCCGTCCTGCTCGACAAGGGAGTCGCCCCCTCCCCGCACTCCTTCGACCTGGTCACCGCCCTGACCGCGTCGGGCGCCACCGGCCCCGGCGGGGTCCTCGACGTGGCGGGCCCCCTGGTGCCCGGCGTCGTCTCCGAGGAGGTCCTGTGGGACTGCACGAACTGCGGCGCGTGCGTGGAGCAGTGCCCCGTCGACATCGAGCACATCGACCACATCCTCGACCTGCGCCGCCACCAGGTCCTCATGGAGTCCGCCTTCCCCCGCGAACTGGCGCGCGCCTTCCGGGGCATGGAGTCCAAGGCGAACCCGTACAACCAGCCCGCCCGCAAGCGCATGGACTGGGCGAAGGGCCTCGACTTCGAGGTCCCCGTCGTGGGCGAGGACGTGGAGGACGCCTCGGGCGTCGACTACCTGTTCTGGGTGGGCTGCGCGGGCGCCTACGACGACAAGGCGAAGGCGACGACCGCCGCCATCGCGGAACTGCTCCACACCGCGGGAGTGTCCTTCGCGGTCCTGGGATCGGGGGAGTCGTGCACGGGCGACCCCGCGCGGCGCGCCGGGAACGAGGTCCTCTTCCAGATGCTGGCCGCCCAGGCCATCGAGACCCTCACCGAGGCCTCGCCGAAGAGGATCGTCGTCTCCTGCGCCCACTGCTTCAACACGATAGCCGGGGAGTACCCGGAGCTCGGCGGCCGCTTCGAGGTCATCCACCACACGCAGCTGCTCAACCGCCTCGTGCGCGAGGGGCTGCTCACGCCCGTGGCCGCCAGCGGACCGGATGGCGCCCCCTCCGACGGCGCTGACGGGGCGGGGGCCGGGGGAACAGGGACCGCCGCCCCGGGCAGCGGCGCCCCCCTGCGCGTCACCTACCACGACGCGTGCTTCCTGGGGCGCCACAACCGCGTCTACTCGCCGCCCCGGGAGCTCGTAGCCGCCCTGCCGGGGGTGGAACTGGTCGAGATGCCGCGCAACAGGGACCGCGCGATGTGCTGCGGCGCCGGGGGCGCGCACGCGTGGTTCGAGGAGACGCGGGGCACGCGCATCGCCGACGCCCGGATCGCGGAGGCCGCGCAAACGGGCGCCGACGTGGTGGCGACGGCCTGCCCGTTCTGCTCGCAGATGCTGGGGTCGGCCTCCGGGTCCAGCGCGGGGCTCGTCCCGGGCGAATCCGACGGGCAGGGGGCTGCGGGCAGTGGACTGCCCCAGGTGCGCGACGTGGCCGTCATGCTGCTGGAGGCGGTGCGCCGGGGCAAGGACGGGCGGGCCCCGGAGGGGGACTGACCGGAGCGGGTGCGGGCGCTGGACGCGCCCGGCGCACCCCGGGGCTGGGAGGGGGACCGGCCCCGCCTCAGTCCTGCGGCTCCTGGTCGTCGGCCTCTTGGATCTCCTCCAGGCCCACCAGGAACCCGTCCTCGTCGATGACGTTGCCGCCCGCCATCGTGGCGATGAGGCCCGCGGCGTTCTCGATGTCCGACGCCGAGCGGAGGCGTTCGCGGCGCGCCGAGCGCGACAGGGTGGCGTCGGGCGCGTCGAGCGACCCCCCGGGCAGCCATCGCACCTGGTACTCGATGATCGTCGAGGCGGTCCACGGCTCCCAGCGCAGGACGCGGGGCGGCGAGGGGACCGCGTGCACCTCGATCATCACTTCGGAGCGCCCCCCGATGGGGCCCACGAGCGCATAGCCCTCAACGACCTTCTGGGACTCCCCGGTGGCCGCGAGCTCCTGGCGCTCCCGCTCGATCCGCGCCGCGATGTCCTCGCGCATGGGCCCCAGGTCCTGGCGGAGCCGGGCGATCCTCTCCGCCTCGGCGTCCTCCATCTGCGGGGAGGGCCCGGCGGGCGAGAGGTCGCGGGCGTCGGCCAGGCCCGTGAAGCCGCCCCTGTCGCGCAGGGCGCTGAGCAGATCCTCCGGGGCGATCCACCTGGGCGAGTACACGGTGAGGTTGACCGCGGACTCCGCGTCGGGTTCCATGACGAATCCCGACGGGGCGAGGCGCAGCGCGCCCGCCAGCCGCCGCGCCATCCGCGCGAGCGCCTGGAGGATCCGGTACTCGAGGCCGGTCGGCAGGCCGTCGGGGAAGGCCCTGGCCCATTCCCCCATCGACTCCGAGACCTCCTCGGAACGGGTCCGCGGGCAGTCCAGCACCCACGCCTGCGTGAGGGCCTCGGGTGTCCCCAGGGCACGGCGCGCTGCGGCATCGACGCTCCACGCGCCGCGCAGGGTGGCCGAGGAGGACAAGCGCAGCTCGCCGGGGCCCACCCAGCCCGCGTCGTCCCACATGGACACCGCCAGGGCCTCCAATTCGGCGGGATCGACCTCGTCGGACAGGACCAGCACGTGCTTGTCGCGCACGCGTTCGACGTCGATGGCGGCAGCCGGGCCCTGCACATCGAAGGAGACGGCTATCGGCGAGGCCGAGCCGGAGCGGGTGATCACGCCGGTGGAGTCGATCGTGAACGCCCCTTCCGTGGTGGTGAAGGTGGAGATCCCGAGCGCGGTCTTCGTCAGCGGGTTGTCCCCCGTTCCCGTGGGCAGGGCGTCCGCCAGGCTCGGTTGGGCGTCCGCGAGCCGTTCCTTCACGGAACGCCTTTCCGGTGTCGCCTGCCCCGTGGGGGCAGGCCCCTCCCCTGCCCGGGCCACCATCCCCGGCAGGGCGACGCCTTGGATGACGCCCGAGGACCGGGGGCGCTGCGATCCAGATGCGGGAGTCCCCCCGGCGGGGGGAACGGGTTCCGGTTGGGGGGCGGGCGCGGTCCCGGGCCCAGGGGCGCCCCGGCGGGCGGGGGCCGGGGAAGCGGGGACGACGCGCTGCCCGCGCTCGGAGGGCGGGACGACGGGGGTAGAGCCCGGCTCCCGCTCCTGCCTGCGCTCGGGCGGCGGCGCAACGGGGCCAGAACGCGGCTTCCACTTGAGCGGCGCCGGGGAGGACGGGGCAGCGCGCTGCCCGCGCCCCGACTCCGCCCCCCGCTCGGGCACCCGCTCGGACGAAGACGGCGAAGGCGGCTCGGAACGCCTCGACGGGGAGGGCGACCGCCTCGACGGCCTGGGCGGAGCAGGAGCCGCAGCAGAGCGCGGCCCGCGCTCTGACGGCGGAACAACGGGAACAGAACGCGGATCGCGCTCCGGCTGCCGCGGCGCCGGGGAGATGGGGACAGCGCGCCGCCCGCGCTTGGTCGACGGCGCGACGGGGACAACGCGCCGCTGGCGTTCGGGCGGCGGACCAGCTGGCACAGCGCGCGACTCCGGTTCGCCAGCCCGCTCGGACGCCCGCTCAGGCGACGACGGCGACTGCGGGGCCCCAGAACGCCGCGACGGGGAGGGGGAGCGCCTCGGCGGCCTGGGCGGTCTGACTGGTTCGCGCAGCGCCACGGAATCGCTGACCGGCGCAGCAGGTTCCAGCACGGTCTTCGTCTCCCTGGTGGAACGGGGTTCCAGCGGCGCTGGGGGCTCCTCCTTCCGAGTGCTGGGAGGAGTGAACGCGTCCGGTCTGCGTTTCGGGCGGGGCGGCGGGGCCAGTGGCGTCATCTACCGGCCAATGCGCGTGGTCGTGAAACGCAGGTGGGTCCGCGACGGCGTGGGTCCGCGCTGCCCCTGGTAGTGGGAGCCCAGCCCCTCGCTGCCGTAGGGGACCTCCGCCGGGGAAGACAAGTCGAAGAAGCACAACTGCCCGATCTTCATGCCCGGGTACAGCAGGATCGGCATCGTCGCCGTGTTCGAGAGCTCGAGGGTCACGTGCCCGCAGAACCCGGGGTCGATGAAGCCCGCGGTCGAGTGCGTGAGGAGGCCGAGGCGCCCCAAGGAGGACTTGCCCTCCAGCCGCGCCGCGATATCGGCGCCCAGGCTCACCAGCTCGTACGTGGCCCCGAGGACGAACTCGCCCGGGTGCAGCACGAAGGGCTTCTCAGGATCGACTTCCACGAGGCGGGTGAGGTCCGACTGGTCCTCGCGCGGGTCGATCACCGCGTACCTGTGGTTGTCGAAGAGGCGGAACAACCGGTCCAGGCGCACATCGATGCTGGCCGGCTGGACCAGGCCGCGGTCAAGCGGATCCAAGCGGATCCGGCCGGAGTCGAGGCTCGCCTTGATGTGGCGGTCACTGAGCAGCATGCCACGATTGTCCCACATCAGGAACGATTGTGGTGGACCGGGTGCGATCGTGGCGGACTGGCGGAGGACGCCCCACGGCAGCACGGGGCGCCGCGGGCGCCTCACACCAGGGGACGGCCGAACGCGTCGAAAGCGTAGGAGCCCGAGCGGGTGACGATCAGGATCAGCTCTACGACCGCCCAGAGCCACACGAAGGGGGCCGCGAAGCCCAGCGTGCACACACTGACCAGCAGCTGGACGAGTCCGCGGTTGGTGTGGCCCAGGTAGAAGTTGTGGAGGCCGAAGAGCCCGGCGAACAACGCCAGGATCACGACGATGAGCAACTGCCTGGGGGGCTGGTGGTACCCGCCCTGCCCGTACTCGAAGCGCCCGTACCCGTCCGGCTCCCCGTACTGGGGGCTGGCGTACCAACCGGGCGCCCCGTACTGGGACTGGCTGCTCCCGCCCGGCTGGCCGTACTGCGGGCCGCTCCCGCCGGGCTCCCCGTACTGGGGATTGGTGTACCAATCGGGCACCCCGTACTGGGATTGGCTGCTCCCGCCCGGCTCGCCGTACTGCGGGCCTCCCCCGGCGGAGTAGGACCTCGAGCAGTCGTAGTCCTGGGCGCGGGGGCCGGCGCCCCCATCCGCCTCGCCGCGCTCCGAAGAGGACGGGTGCGCGGAATCGGAAGCGGGGCCCAGTGCACGCGGGGCCGTTCCCGGGCCTTGGCGCCTGTCGATCGAACTCATGCTTCCTCCTCCTGGTGGGAACGACTGACGACGCCTCCAGCATATGCATCGCGCGAAGAGGGAACGATCCAGGTTCCCCCCTCAAAAACCCTGATTACTCAGTAATATTCTGTGGGGGTCAGGACAACGGCACCCCTTTGGCGTCCGCGCGGTACATCCCCACGCGGGCGGCCACCATGATGACCGAGATCAACGCCCAGACGACCAGCAGCCCCAGTGCCCAGCAGCCCACGTGGAACAGCCGGTACGCCCCCTCCAGCGCCTCCACCTGGTCCAGAGTCGGGAGTTTGGCGTTGTAAGGGCCGAAGCTGGGATCCGCGATGACCATGCCGGCCATCACAATGGACGCGACGATCATACCGATCCCCGCGATGTTGAGCACCAGTTTGCCGAAGGCGGTTTTCTTGAAACCCATGTAGAAGTCGCCCGCGCCGACACCACTGAGGAACAGGTGCAGCAGCAGCGCGGAGGCGTAGGACTTCGCCGGCGCCGGAGCACGGTACCCCTGCCCGGCGGCGCGGTACTGCGCATCCGGCTCCGTGTAGGGGTCCGCCGTCCCCCCCTGCGGGGACCCGTAGGGCACCGCGTAGGGGGTCGTCGCCCCTCCCTGCGGGGAAGCGTAGGGCTCCGCCGTTCCTCCCTGCGGGGACATGTAGGGCACCGCATAGGGGTTCATCGTCCCTCCCTGCGGGGGCGCGTCGGGTTCACCGGCCGACGAGGAGGGACCCCCGCCGGGCGCGTAGGGCTCCACCACCGGCGGATCCGAAGGGGAACGGGGCTCTTGCGGATAGGGGGTCGTCATCGTTCAGTCTCCTCGCACAGCGTGTTGGCGGCGCCACGGGCACCCGCGGCTCCATACAGTGTCCCGCCCACAATACGGCCCCGCACCCGGTCGGCGCTCGGCGCGCCCACAACGCGGCGGCGGCCCCTGTCCTCCGCGCGACGGCGACCGCGCCCGCCGATACGCTGGGGCGGATGATCCGCACCCCCGAACCCGCAGAAGCAGCCGCCCTGCTGGGCGCCCTCACCTCGTGGTACGACCACAACGGGCGCGACGTGCCGATGCGCGCCGACGGCGTCACCCCGTGGGGAACGCTCGTGTTCGAGGTCATGAGCCAGCAGACCCCACTGGTCCGCGTCGCCCCGGTCTGGCTGAGGTGGATGCGTTTGTGGCCCGCCCCCGCGGACCTCGCCGATGCGCCCACCGCCGACGTCCTGGTGGAATGGTCGACCCTGGGCTACCCCTCCCGGGCGCTGCGCCTCCAGCAGTGCGCCACCCGCATCCGGGACGCCCACGGCGGAATGGTTCCCACCGATCACGCCCAGCTGCTCGACCTGCCCGGCGTGGGCGGGTACACGGCGGCGGCGCTCGCCTCGTTCCAGTTCCACCAGCGGATCGCGGTGCTGGACGTCAATATCCGCCGCGTCGCCTCGCGGCTCTTCGACGGGATCGAACTGCCCGCGTCCTCCGCCCCGACGAAAGCAGAACGGGAGCGCGCCGAGGCGGTCCTGCCCGAGGACGGCCACGAATGCGCCGCGTGGAACCTGGCGCTCATGGAGTTCGGGGCGCTCGTGTGCACGCAGCGCTCGCCCGACTGCCCCGCGTGCCCCATCCGCGAGCGGTGCCGGTGGGCCGGGCGCGGCTACCCGCGCGCCGCCAAACGCCCGAGGACCCAGCAGTGGCGGGGAACGGACCGGCAAGCCCGGGGGCGCGTCCTGGCGGCGCTGCGCGCTGCCCACTCCACCGCGCCCCGGGGACGCGCGGGCATATCCCGCGCCGAAGCGCTCAGGGCCGCCACCCTGCCCGGTGCCGAGGAGGGCCAGGCCCAGCGCGCCCTCGCCTCGCTCATCGCCGACCGGCTGGTCGCCTACGACGAGGCGTCCTCACGGATCACCCTCCCGTGATCCGGGCGCCCCGCCGCGGCCTAGTACCGGATCGCGTCGATGGGCTTGACGCGCACCGCGGCGAAAGCGGGGATGATCCCGCACAGGGCGCCGATCCCCGTCGAGATCGCGAGGCCGTCGCAAGCGGCGCCCAAGGGGAACGCCGGCTTGTCCTGCAAGATGATGCCCATCGACTCCAACGGGAGGAACCGCACCACCAGGATCGCGACCGCCACGCCGAGCACGCCCGCCAAGAACGTCGCGACCACCGACTCCATGAACACCGCGAAGAACACGCGGCCGGCCGACGCCCCCAGGGCGCGGCGGATGCCTATCTCGCGGACCCGCTGGCGCACCGTCACGATGGCGACGTTGAGCAGCCCCAGCGCCCCCAGGAAGACCACGATCCCCCCGATCACCATGATCACCGTCCGGATCTGCCCCAGGGAGCCGCTGTCCATGCCGTCCCGGTCCCCTCCGGAGGCGGTGCCCTCCCAGCCCGGGCCGAGCACCGACGCGAGCGCCCGCGGAACGATCTGGCGCGCCTCGTCGACCTGGTCGGGGCCCACCCACACCAGCATCTCCACCGAGGAGCGGTCCGGCTCGTCGGACCGGCCGGGCGAGGCCGAGGCGCGCACATTCGCCCACGCCGAGTAGGCGGCGTACATGACGGGCGGCTCGTAGGGGGTCTTGGCCGACACGACCCCGACGACGCGGAACTGGGCGTCGGAGTCGGAGGAGTGCAGGACGATGGGCCGCTCGTCGATGGGGGCGCGGCCCAAGCAGTCCCACATCGCCGCGTTGATGACGACGGGGGTCAGGCGCTGGTCGGCGTCCGCGTCCTCGACCCACCTTCCCCGCAGGGGCTTGATCCGGTAGATGATGTCGTAGGCCGGGTCCACGGCCCGGACCAGCGGGTCCTGCCATCCGAGCTCCGGCTCGACCACGGGGTGCCCCCGGAACTCACCGGTCTGACGGGACTGCCAGATCTCGTCGAGGGTGACGCCCCCGTTCTCCACCCGGGCCCAGTAGGGGATGGACAGGCGGTCGGCCACGGTCGCCATGGCGTCCCCCACCGGGTCCGGGACCGCTGTCGGGGACTGGCCGTCCTCCGCCGCCGGGTCGGTGTCCGACGAGGACGGGGCCGGGGCGGGCACCGCCGGGGAGTCCCCGGCGTCCGAACCCGACTTCGAGGCGGTGACGTGGAGGGTCGTGGCGCGCCCGTCCATGGCCTCGGTCATCTCCTTGCTCGACTGGACGATGAGGTCGCCCAGGGCGATGACCGTGGACATGGCGGCGACGGCGGCGACGACGCCCACCAGGGACAGGACGACGCGGGCCCGCTGGACCTTGACCTCGCTCCACGCCTCCACGAGGGCGCCGAACAACTGGTGCAGTGCCCTCATTGCTCCTCCTCCGCCCAGTCGCGCCCATCCGCCCCATCGCCCCGGGCCCCGGGGGCCTTCGTCCTGGAGGTTCCCGCCCCGTCGGGGCCGTCGTCGGGGGGCGGTGGCGGCTCCTGCGGGGAGCCCCCCACGAAGTCGGCCGCGGAGCCCAGGCGGTGGAGGACCCCGTCGAAGAGTTCGAACACCCTGTGCGAGCGGGCGGCGATCGCCATGTCGTGGGTGATGGTGATGAGCGCCGCGTCGTTCTCCTCCGCGACGCTCTCCAGCAGGTCCATGACCGCTCCCCCCGTGTGCGGGTCGAGCGCCCCGGTCGGCTCGTCGGCCAGGATCGTCTTCGGTCTGCGCACCAGGGCGCGGGCTATCGCGATGCGCTGCTGCTCGCCGCCCGACATCTGGGAGGGGTAGGAGTCGGCCCGGTCCCCCAGGCCGACGCGCTCGAGCATCTCGGTCGCCAGGCGGCGCCTGCGCCAGAAACCGGGGCCGGCCTCGTAGAGCAGGGGGACTTCGACGTTCTCCACCGCCGTGCGCGCCGCGAATATGTTGAACTGCTGGAACACGAAGCCGAAGGAGGCCCCGCGCATCCGGGCCCGGCGCCCCTCGCGCAGGCCCACGGCGTCCACCCCGTCGACGCGGTAGGTCCCCGAAGTCGGCCGGTCCAGCATCCCCACGATGTTGAGCAGGGTCGACTTGCCCGTGCCCGAGCGCCCCACGATGGCGACGCGCTCGCCCGACTCGACGTCCAGCGTCACGCCGCGCAGGATGCGCAGGTCCTCCCCGTCGGGCAGGGACACAGTGCGGGTCACGTCCCGCAGCTCGACGAGCGCCATATCAGTCCCGGCCCCCGGAGTCGCCCGCTCCCTGGCCGCCGGTGAAGCCGTTGCCGTGATCGCCGCCCGGGCCCGGTTCCCAGCCGCCCCGCTCCGCGTCCTCCTTGCGGGCGCTCGGCGTGAACTCGAGGATCTCCTCGCCCTCGCTGAGACCGGACTTCACCTCGATGACGCGCCCATCGGTGAGGCCGAGCTCGACCTGGGCCTTGGTCTGGGCGCCGTCGTCGGAGGGCAGGTACACCGTCCCCTGCTGGTAGCGGCCCTCGACGGCCGACACGGGGACCACGAGGACGTCGGTGGCCTCGCCGGCCGTCACGTCCATCGTCACCTTCAGGCCGGCGAACACCTTCTGGTCGGAGGGGATCGCGCACTTCGCCCTCACGCCGCCCGGCGTGGCCGACGAGGAGGGGTCCTGCTCCTTCTGGGGGCCCTGGGGCGACTGGGGCGCGCCGATCGCCAGGCCCGAGCACTCGAAGGGGGCGGGCCCGTTCTTCACGGCGATGGTGGCCGTGGAAGGGGGATCCTGGAGGCGGTAGAGCTGCTCGGCGTCCAGGGACGCCACCGCGGAGAAGGTGCCGGGGGACACCGTGCCCACGGTGTCCCCGACCGCGAAGGACTGGCCCACCAGCGCGCTCATGCGCAGCGTGCCGGAAACAGGGGCCCGGACGACCGCCGACTTGAACGACGGCTTGCCCGGCTGGGTCGTCGTGTTCCCCTCCGGATCCGTCGTCTGCGTGTCCTCGCCGGGCACCTCCTTGCGGACCTCCAGGAGGGGGTCGCCCTCGTCCACTGCGGCGCCGTCGTCGGCGAGGACCCTGAAGACCTGCCCGTCCAGCGTGGCGCGCACCTGGGTGGCCTCATCGGCCTCGATGGTGCCCGTGAGCGTCACCGTGTTCTTCACGGACCCCTTGGCCACGACCGTTGTGATCTGCCCGTAGGCGCCCGAGGGGTCCAACGACTGGGCCTCCTCCGCCGACGAGCCGGGGAAGAACGCGAACTTCACCAGCGCGACCGCGATCACGGCCCATATGAGCACCTTCACGACGTCCAGCACCCTCATGGCGCGGCTCCTAGCAGCCACAATGCCTCCCGCACGGATCATTGCCTCGGAACAGTACCGACAGTCTAGGGCGAAGGCCGCGTCCTGCGGTACCCGCTCGGCGCAGTGGGCTGCTTTCACAGCGATACCGGCACTTTCACAGCGCTACCACACTTCGCAAGCGTTATAACACTTGCGAAGTGACGGTATCCCTTTGAGAACTCCACTTCGCTTGCGGAACAGCCCGAGCACCCGCACCGCTAGTACCAGGTGCCCCGGGCTTGAGCTTGCGGAACAGCCCACCCGCCTCGACCACCCCGCCCCGCAATACAGGGCCCCGGAAAAGGCCCCGACCATTTGGGCGTGGAACAGAGGCCCGGCCGGGGCTCGATTGGTTCCATCCAACACGACACGCATCCGACTCCGGTAGAGCATGTGGCGCAAAACATATGGAGGCCGCAGTCCTCGCGGACGCGCCTTGAGCCCCCGCCCACCGGAGCGCATAGTGGAAGCACCCCCGCAGACCCGGGACCATCCACCGGGCCCAGCCCCGGCCCCCGGACCCTACACGAGGAGCACCATGATCCGCCGCGCCACCCCAGACGACGCGAACGCCCTGTCAGCCCTGGCCTCGCGGGCGTTCAGCGAGACCTTCGGCCACCTCTACAGGGAAGACGACTTGAGCGCCTTCCTGCGCGAGGCGTACGCGCCGGACGTGCTCCGAGCGGAGCTGGCCGACCCCGACCGGGCGACTTGGCTGCTCTTCCCCGGCTCCGCGCCCAGCGGCCCCGACGGTCCCTGCGGTCCGGACGACGCCGACTGCCCGGAGGGGGCGGGGCAGGCGCCTGTGGGGTACGCGAGCGCGCGCCCCGCGGCCCTGCCCCACGCCGCCGTCCGCCCCGGCGACGGCGAGGTCCAGCGGCTCTACGTGCTGTCCGGGCACCAGGGCAACGGGAGGGGGAGCGCCCTGCTGGCCACCGCACTGCACTGGCTGGAGCGCGAGGGCCCACGCCCGGTGTGGCTGGGCGTGTGGAGCGGGAACCCCGGCGCCCAGCGCCTCTACGAGCGCCACGGGTTCTCCCGCGTCGGCGAGTACGCGTTCATGGTCGGCTCCCACGCGGACCACGAGCTCATATACCGCAGGCCCCCGCTGTGAGCGGAACTGCGCCGCGCAGACCACTTGACGCCCCCGTCGGGGCCACACAACAATGAAAGAACCGCTTCGGGTCGCGCCCACCGCGTGGATCGGGACCGGGCACCAGTCGCCGTCACCAAGGAGGGGCCATGCCGGACAGCGCCGCGGACCACAGCGATCCCGATTCCCTGTTCGCCAGCGGCCAGGAGGAACTCGACCAGGGGCGCCTTGCTGAGGCCGAAACACTGCTGCGCCAGAGCCTCGCCCTCTACGAGGCCCGCGAGGGGACGGAACTGGAGCAGGCCCGGTGCCTGTACTCGATGGCCACCGCCATCTACTACCTGGGGAGGCTGGGCGAGGCCGAGTTCCACTACCGCCGCGCGCTCGGCCTCTACGCGTCCTTCGAGGGGGCCGAGGGGCTCCAGGCCGACTGCCTCAAACGCATCGGAACGATCGCCCAGTCCCTGGGTAACCACTCGCAGGCGGAGGAGCTGTACCAGCAGGCGCTCGAGTACTACCGCCAGTACCGGGGGACCGAGTACATCCAGGCGACGTGCCTGTACCGCAGGGCCTGCGCGCTCGCACGGATCGGGCGCCCCGCCGAGGCGGAGGGGCTGCACCGCGAGGCACTGGCCATCTACACCCGCTTCGAGGGCACGGAGCACGCCCAGGCGGAGTGCCTCAACGACTTGGCGAACACGGTCGCGTCCGTGGGCCGCCTCGACGAGGCGGAGGACATGTACCGCCAGGCGCTGCGGCTGTACGCGAACCTGGACGACACCGCCCAGCGCGACAAGGCCGACTGCCTTTACAACCTCGCCCACCTGGTCGGAGCGAAGGGCCGCTGCACCGAGGCCGCGGCCTTCTACCGGGAGGCGCTGGCCCTGTACGAGGGGGTCGGCGGCACCGAGCAGGACCGCGCCGACTGCCTGCGGGGCCTGGGGGACGCGCACCGGAACCTGGACCGCTCCAAGGCGGAGGACTTCTACCGCCGGGCGCTGCCCCTCTACCAGGGGATCGAGGGCACGGCGCGCAACCAGGCCCGCTGCCTTAACAACCTGGCCCTGGTGCTGGTCGACGGCGGTCGGGCGGACGAGGCGGTGGACCTGTACCGGCAGGCGCTCCCGCTCTACACGCTGCCCGACCAGCTGGGCCTGCCCGACGCCGAGCTGAGGAGGGCCTACTGCCTGTACAACCTGGCGCTGGCCACCAAGGAGCTCGGCAGGCTGTCGGAGGCGGAGGACTTCTTCCGCCAGGTGCTCGACCTCTACGGGGGCCTCGGCGTGGGCGACCGCGACCGCGCCGAGTGCCTTTTCGACCTGGCGGACACGCTGCGCGCGATGAACCGTTTCGTCGAGGCGGAGGACTGCTTCCGGCAGGCGCTCGGCATGTTCGAGGGCATTGAGGGCGCGCAGCGGGAGCGGGCGAACTGCCTGAGCTCCCTGGGGCTCACCTACACGAACCTGGGCCGCCCGTCGCGTGCGGAGGCCATGTTCCACAAGGCGCTCGGCCTGTACTCGGCCATCGCCGGCACCGAAAGGGACAGCGCGAGCTGCTGCTTCGGCCTGGGGCTCGCACTGCGCGCCATGGGGCGCCTGGCGGAGTCCGAGCGGAGCTACCGGCGCGCGATCGGCCTGTTCTCGGCGGTCCCGGGCACCGAGGAGGTCCGCGCCAGTTGCATGGGGCACTTGGCCGGAGTCGTGGAGGCGCAGGGCCGCGCGGCCGAGGCCGAGGAGCTGCGCCGCCAGGCCAGGGACATATGAGGCCGGCCGGGGTGGCGGCGGCGCGGTCCACGGCGCTCGCGCAGCGCTTGTGGCGCCCCCGCGCCGTTCGCGCCCGCTGAGCGACTGGTCCGCCGCGGGGCCCTGAGCGGCGCGCGGGGGCGCGGGCACGGACGCGCGTTGTTGGCACCGTGAGGGGGTTATAACGCGCGCTGGTGCCGATAACGCGCGTCGGCGCTGGGCGGGCACCGCCCGCAGCACCCCGGAGCGCGCCTCAACCCGGGTGGTGGGGATCCGCGAAAGGATCCCAATGCGGATCCGTCCTCACTTCCAGTTCCGCCGCACGGGCAGCTTCCGCTGCCGCGTCCGGCCCGCTGAAGTGGGCGATGAGCGCGTGGGCCATGTCCATTCCCGCGGCGACGCCCGACGAGGTCCACCGGTCGCGGTCGTGCACCCACCTGGCCCGCGGCACCCACTCCACGTCGCGGCCGAACCCGGACGCCCAGGCGAAGGATCTCTTGTTCGACGTAGCGCGGTACCCCTCGAGGAGCCCCGCCGCGGCGAGGACCGCGGATCCCGTGCACACGGAGGCGACGACGGGCGCCCTGGCCGCCCAGGGCGCGAATACTTCGAGGAAGGCGCGGTCGCCCACGAGCCGCCGCGTCCCCGGGCCGCCCGGGACCACAACGATATCGGCCGCCCCCTCCATGGGGAGGGGCGCGAGGACCCGCGCGCCCTGGCCCGAGCGCACTGCCCCCGGCTCGTCGGCGTGGTAGGTGATCTCGTAGTCGGAGGGGAGGAAGCTGAGCAACTCCACCGGTCCGAACACGTCCAACAACTCGAAGCCCTCGAAGAGGACGACTGCCACAGTCCACCGCGCTCCAGCCACGCGCCCTCCCCTCGGCACTATCGGTCCTACGCTTCCAGCCCTGGTCGTCCCGGCCCGGCGCGCAACAGGGTGCAGCGGACAGGGCCCGCAGCGCCCGGGCGCTTCGCGCGCGATCACAGGGC
>ERZ772917.330-NODE-330-length-34204-cov-44.611438_pt1 | contig 34204 bp, 28 predicted proteins | sample MGYA00511187_ERZ772917 | MGnify/ENA primary metagenome ERZ772917 (study PRJEB29015, sample SAMEA2737925) | human oral metagenome | biome: human oral; feature: human-associated habitat; material: dental | place: China | collected 2012 ...
CGGGAGCCCGTCCCGTCTCGCGTGGCGAGATCGCGGCGTTCCTTGAGAACCCGGACAAGTCGATCGGCGACGAAGATGAGTGAATGGTACTGCTGCCTCTTGTGCGAGGGCTCTTCGGATGCGGCACTGACCAACGTGTTGGAGCTCCTGCTCACCCGGTTGACGTCCGAGCCCGCTTCGGTCAACGCGCGCCTCGACTTGAAGGGCTCAGTTCGCGAGAAGCTCCTAGCACTACAAGCAAATGATGCGGGGCTCTACGATCTGATCTTCGTCCATCGCGACGCGGATAATGCAGGCATTGAGGCACGCCTGAAGGAGATCAGGGACGCCGTGGATTCAGTTCAAGACGCCACGATCACGCCGGTTGTTCCCGTAGTACCAGTAACAATGACCGAGACTTGGGCTCTGGCATCGCTATTCGGTGATGAGGATTGCCGTGCCTGGTTGCGGCGAGAGGAGTCAGTATCCGAGAAAACCCTTGAGGCCTACCGCGACCCCAAGAGTCTTCTCCGCCGCCTCCTCAGTCGCGACGAGCCCGCTGGCAGGCTTCTGCCCATTGGAGTGTTCTCGGTTCAAAGAGCCCGTATCCTTGCCGACCTTGACACAGCGGACGGTTCCGCGCTCTGTCGCCTCCCGGCGTGGACCGCCCTGAATGAGGCGCTCGTGGACGCCGTTGCCCGCGTCTGCCCATGGCTCTCCTGAATCTTGCCCGCTTCGAAGCACTAGCAGATTACCGTCCTGGGACAGGTGGCGGATATGGGGCTGGGCCTTCCGATGGTTGGTGTTACCACACAGCCGACTAAAGATGTGCCCCGACTTATCCGAGCTTTGCCTTCACCCGTGTTGATCTGACGAGTTCGGGCGGGTTGGACGACTTGGGTCTGCTCGTCGGTATTGGCGCCGCCATCGCCGCCTTGCTCCTCATCGCAGTCGGAGCCCTGAGCGTGGCCGCCTCCGACGTCGCCGAGGCCACCGAGGCCTCTATCCAGTCCTTCGAGCTGGGCGAGGCACCGGCCAAGCACAAGGGCTGAGCTTAACGCACCGACACAAGGTGTGGGGTCCAGAGAAATAGCACTCGGACCCCACACCTTTACTGTAGCTTCTTCGGGTTCCTATCCAACATCAAGCCACGAGGTAGTAGGGTCCTGCCTCTCTAAAGACTAAGAACCCTTAACTAACAAACGCGCGACACAGAACGACCGCTCAAGGAAGCAACACAGAATACCGTCAACTCAAACGCTCCCCTCCCATCAAAATAAACACGAACCAGACTCGACACAATACTAACAACTAACAGGATCATCACTAGACACGTAGCCAGGAAAGTAACGAACAAGCGGACCGACTAGTTCATCTACTTCCTCAGGACAGTGCGCACACCATACTTGCAGAAACGCCTTTCTCACATCATACTCAGAAAGAAAGTCAAACTGATCACCAATCGCACTGAACAGGACATGCATGTCACGACACAGAGAATGAACTCTACGAACGGATTCAACAAACTCACTTTCTGAGACACCGACAACATCGAGCTTTTTCATCAGAACTTTCGACACGCTCTCAAATCGATCATCGATAGCCTCATACACATGAACTTCTGGCACTCTGCCCGGGAGAAAAAACGTGTTATCAAGATTCCTAAACTGCTCCTCATTTCGACAATCCCCATCGAGAACAGCAACGGCCGGAAATCGTAGCTCTGTGGTAGAACCACACGGGGAAGGCGCCGCCACGTCACATCCAGACCGAATAGAGGGATCAAGATTATGATGCTTGACAATATCGATGACACGCTGAGCACCCCCGACATGATAAATGCCAACACCTTCCAGAGAAAAGCGCTTATGTCTCGCACGGTACGCTCTAATCGCACTCTCTAACATCATTTCACTGAACTCATCCTCAACGAACAAGGCAGCACCGATCTTCACTTCGCCTGTGAGCGCACGCAGCGCTGATACCTGAAGCCTACCCTGCGACAGTTTGCCGTCAACACATGCCCAGATTGCATCATCCGGAAGACCCGCTATCGCAGAATCAGAATGTGTTGTGAAGATAATCTGCAACGCTTTGCGATCAGCAACATCGATCAAATAATCCACAAGCAGACGAGTTGCAACCGGATGTAAGCCATTCTCGATTTCCTCAATCAGAACAAGTGTCCCTCGCTCCGAGTCCTCAAGACGCTGAACAATTCGAATAATACTTGCCTCTCCGGCGCCGAAATGAAACTCAGAATACCTGCCCCCACGATTTGACTGCGAGGCAAAGAAGCGCTTATCCTCCTGGCCTGAAGCATCAATATCAACGGTAATATATGACGATATATCACGGCCAAGAATTTTCTCTACATTTTTCTGCGCACCGACCGATAGAGGACTTTCCGCAACTCCCTTAAAGGAGTTTGAAATAGCACCAGTCAGCCGCTTTCTTTCTGTAGCCGGCAACGTGCGACTAACACCGAGCAAAACCACAGGTCGATCAATCTGATCTCGCTCCCATTTCTTCTTTGGATAGCGCGCTTTACATTTGATCGAATCCCCCTTTATGTCCCAATGCTCATAAGAAAGAGCCCAATCCTGCATAGACGGATCATACTCTCCGCTTTTTGCAAAGAACGTTCGCGGTTTAATAGATCTATACAGCAGTCCTGCAGCACCAAGAACAGTACTCTTCCCACCCCCATTGGTTCCAATCAACGCCGTAACAGGAAAGTCAAACCTAATTCTCGCATCAACATAACGCCGAATCTTCTCCAACCTTATTTCGAACAGATAAGGGGCACCAACCTTCCTTTTTGCAACTCTCGACATCAGTCTGTCAATATCACTCGGTCGAATATTAGAAGCCCGATTTTTCGCAAACTCCACAATTTCCTCCTTAAACCATCTAGAAGTGAACACTCAACATATTACCCCAGCCGCAGTGTCTCCACAAGCAGAGTAAGCTACCACCAGACACATAGGGCCAGCACACTAAAGCCGCACGATGGACATTTAGATTAGAGCCGCATTACTGTTTGACTACACACAGTTCATCTTCCACAGCTTCACCGTTTTACATCCGCTCAACACAAAGAGGTGCGGTTATACTTGTCCGAGTTGAACATGGGACACCACAGTCTAATTGGAGGATCAGAGCAGAGGTCGACAACCTTGGCGCTCATCGCATTGTAACCCTTTCAGCCTTGAGGGATCGATCAGTCATTGATTTGCCCGCCTGCCGCTACTCTGCTTCGATTGCTTGTTGCGATCGGCGACTCTTACGTTCATCGGTTCGAATGAGTTGTTTCTACGCCTGTGGCCACGACCTCTGTGGACCATTGTTTGCATGTTGAAACGTTGAATCTTAAGGCGGTTGCTAACTTCGCGCAACGATCATTCTCGAGCAAGACCAACTCGTTGGGAAATTCCAGCAATCCCCACAGGTTTCCTAGCATAACATTGCTAGCGCAAACGCAAACATTGCTGGCATCATCCCGAGAGCTTTTGCTTCGTTTACTGCTTGCCCCGTTTACGTCTGATTCTTGAATGTCACGTACACCGGTTCATATCTACCTTCAGGCGTAACTTGCTGTTATCGCAAGCAAGTAAGGGTTAGCAAGGGTAAGGTTATCCTAACGCTGGATGAGTACCTCGATACGATTTTGACGCCGACAACCGCGCGCGGATGGTCTAGGTTCTTGTGGTGGTTGCAACGGTTCTTGGTGAAGTAGTTCGTTGTGGCCGGTGTTGGTGTGGGTGGGAATGACCTACCCGGAGCTTGAGATGCACATCGCGTGGAACCAGCCGATGTTCACCCATCACGGTACCTACATCATCGGGTTTTCTGCTGCCTCCAAACACATGGCGATGGCGCCCGAACACGCCACCACAATCCGCCTCGAACAGGCCATGCGTGAGCGCGGCACAGACATCGGCAAGATGTTTGCGCGCCAGCCGTGGGCCAAGCTCTTCGACCACAAGCTCGCCGCAGCCTTCATCGACCGCCAGCTCGGAGACAAGCGCGAGGTCACCTCCTTCTGGCGCCCCAACGAACACGAACGACTTGCGGCCGAAGCCGTGGCGGCGGGCGAAGCACCACCCGTCGTTACACCGCGCGCCAAAGACGACGAGGCCTGGCTACAGAACACCCTCAAGCGCATCCAGGCAATGCCGGAGGCAGAGCACACCGAGGACGAACAGCTCGAAATGCGCTGAGCCACGGGCGTCGTCACGCCCAACGACGCTCGCAACTGCGCGGAGCCAACCGACGCGCGAGGGGGTGGGAGTCCGATCGGCTCCCACCCCCTCGCGCGTCGGTGCGCTAGTCGAAGTCCTTGGCGAAGTTCCAGACGATGACGACCCACGCGCCGACCGGCTTCACGGAATGCGCAAGGTCACGCAGTTCGCCTGTGGGTAGGTCGACGCCGCGGCCTCCCAAGCTTGCGAACCCATTGACGGCTTGATCGACTGCGTCGTCGGTTGCGGCTAGCAGAGCAAGGTTGCCGTAGGTGCGGACATAGGATACGTGCCAGCCGCTGGAATCCTTGACGGTGAAGATGCCCAGGCGTTCGGGGTTGACCAGGCCTTCCGTGTAGCGCACGGTATGAGTGTTCGTCCCAGAGGACGCGCCAAAGCCGAAGGTGGGATAGCTGTACGTGAGGGTATCGCCGTTAAACCGGAGAGTGAACGCGCCCGCAGTGATGGATGTCGTTCCGAAGTTGACGACGGCTCCGCCGCTGACTTTCGTCGAGCTCAGACCCCAATCGACTTGAACGCCGGGATCCGTTGATCTCCCGCTGCTTCTCGAGCTTATCGGCAGCTGGCCACTCTGCCCGTACACAGCCGCGATGCGGCGCTCGGGTAGGTCGAGGAAACGGTAGAACTCCTTGCTCCCCATGCTCGCCCCATCGAAGAGGGCGTCAACCATGCCGGAAACGGCTTCTTCGGGGGACGAAGCACCCTCAACGTCGTCGAAGTCGGCGCCGTAGTTTGGCTCGGAATCACCGTCGTAGTCGCTCCGGAAGTTGTACTCAGCCGCCGTCATTGAGGGCGAGACGTACCATCTGCCGCCCTCATTTACGGCAACGAGGCGAATCTCCCTGTCGGGGAAAGCGTTGAGCATATCGGTGGACAAGGAGCTCGTGTACGTAAGCTCTTCCTTCAGCGTGTCGAAGAAGTCCTGCTCGTTCGAGGTCAGGGCTGTCCCCTTGGCTTCCTCGTAACGCTCGCGGAGCTTCTCGACCAGCTCCAGCTTCATGTACATGTGGCCATCCCAGTCAGACAGCGTAATAACGGCCAACGAATCCGACTTCTTAGCGACCTTGGAATCGATCCTCGTGACATCGATGTTGATCTCGTTGATGTAGTCCTCAAGCGCTTCTGGACTCGTCATCTTCGACCAGTCGGCCCGGCCGTCCGCCTCGTAGTCCCGCTGCCACGTCATCGCGGCAGCGATCTCCGAAGGAGGAAGGGCGTTCGCAAGTGACACCAGCGAGTTCGTTTCGACAGCGGTCTCGATGCTCTCAGCGAGATCATCGGGGGTGGCGTAACCACCCGAGAACGCAAACACGCGGGTGAGCGCAAAGGCTCCACCGCCGATCACGACCAGGGCGGCGACAACGATCATGGCGATCAGCGCCATTGGCTTGTTGCGATTGCCGGCGGGTTGTGGAACCTGACCTGCGAACTGATTCATTGCCGGCTGCGCGGGAACCTGCCCCGGAGGCTGGTTCATGTTCGCAGGAGGAAGCGGAGCTTGACTCTGGTACTGGGGAGGAGCGGGCGGCGGCGGCACTTGACCGGGATACTGCCCCGGCAGGCCACCAGTGTTCGGATTGGACATCGCAGGAGCCTTTCATGCGTGGGAAGTACCTACGAATTGTGCTACTAACTCCCATGGATAGCAAGTATCCAAGTGGTATAAGAAACAATACGTGTCGGCATTCGGCCGTTCCGGGTGGGCGACGCAGCGCGTCGACTCCATCAAGTCTCCGCAGGCTTCGCATCGTCCGTGACGTCGCGGTGGATCAGGCCACGATCCTCGCAGGTCAATCCCCGCGACGAGGCCCTCCCGCGCTACCCGCCGCCTGACACCACTGCCCGATCCTCCCAAGCACCCACCCCGCCGACGGCAGGGCGCCTCAAGCACCCGGGGCACGCACAACCGCCCCAGAACCCGAAGGCAATACAGCGGCGAGGAATGAGGGCTCTTCCACCGACAGACGGGACCCAGCGGAGCCATGAGACGGGCACTTCTCCCCCACCCTACGGGAGCGTAGGATAGCGGGTAACAACGAGTGCGCCACGCCCTCACGGGCCCCGCGGCGCGCAACCAAGCCACCAGGAAGCACGCATGTCCACGAAGAACACCCATGCCTCGTCCCCGAACGCCCCGGATACGCCCGAGCCACGAGGCGGTTCCGCGCCTAACGCCGCCAGCTCCGCCCAGGGCGAGGCCGCCAAGGAGGACGTCCAGGCCCTTGAGTGGCACGCCCCCGTCCTCGTGCGCATCGACGAGCACACGACGATCCCGCACCTCCTCAAGGAACGAGTCCAGCGTGGCCCGACGCGGCCCCTCATCCTGCGCAAGATCGGCATCGGCGACACGTGGCGCCCGATCAGCGCCCGAGAGTTCTACGACGAGGTCCAATCCGTCGCCGCCGGCCTCATGGCGCGCGGCCTGGCACCCGGGGACCGCGTCGCCATCATGAGCCGCACCCGCTACGAGTGGACGCTCCTGGACTTCGCGTGCTGGGCGGCCGCCCTCGTCCCGGTCCCCATCTACGAGACCAGCTCCATCGACCAGGTAGCCCACGTCCTCTCCGACGCCGACGTCAACCTCATCGTCACGGAGACCGTGTCCATGGCCGAGATCGTGCGCGCCGCCGCCGAGCGCGAGAAGCGCGCAGGCACGGAGGTCCTCTCCCTGGACTCCGAGGCCATCGACACCCTCATCGCGGAGGGCGCGACCACGCCCCGCGAGCGCGTCGTCGCCCGCTCCGAGGCGCTCACCAAGGACGACATCGCGACCATCGTCTACACTTCGGGCACGACGGGCACCCCCAAGGGCACGGTCCTGTCCCACGAGAACTTCACGAACCTGTGCCTCAACGCCCACGCCTGGATGCCGGAGATCGCGGCGCGAAAGAACTCGCGCCTCCTCCTCTTCCTGCCCCTCGCGCACGTGTTCGCGCGCTTCCTGCAGGTCTTCCAGATCAGCGGCAACGGGGTTCTAGGTCACGCGCCCAACATCAAGAACCTCCTGCCTGACCTGGCATCCTTCAAGCCTAGCTACCTCCTCGTGGTCCCGCGCGTCCTGGAGAAGATCTACAACTCGGCGGACACGAAGGCTTCCGGCCCCAAGCGCAAGATCTTCCGCTGGGCCGCGAAGGTAGCGATCGCGTACTCGCGCGCCCTCGACACCGACGAGGGCCCCTCGGTGTCCCTCAAGGCCCAGCACGCGCTGGCCGACAAGCTCGTCTACCAGCAGATCATCCGCCTAGTGGGCGGTAACGCCGACTACATCGTGTCGGGCGGCGCGCCGCTCGCCACGTGGCTCGCCCACTTCTACCGCGGCGTCGGCATCCCGGTACTGGAGGGCTACGGCCTGACCGAGACGGTCGGCCCGGTCTCGGTGAACACGCCTCGCCTGTCGAAGATCGGCACGGTCGGCCCGGCGCTTCCACCCATGTCCTTCACGATCAGCGACGAGGGCGAGATCCTCCTGAAAGGCCCCAGCGTCTTCCAGCGCTACCACAACGACCCCGGGGCCACGGCCGCCTGCTTCACCGAGGACGGCTGGTTCCGCACGGGAGACCTCGGCTCGCTGGACCGCGACGGCTACGTGACGATCACGGGCCGCGCCAAGGACATCATCGTGACCGCGGGGGGAAAGAACGTGGCCCCCGCAGCCCTGGAGAACCCGATGCGCTCCCACCCGCTCATCTCCCAGGTCCTCGTCGTGGGCGACCAGCGCCCGTTCGTGGCCGCGCTGATCACGCTGGACGCGGAGATGCTGCCCGACTGGCTTGCCGCGCACTCGCTGCCCCCGATGAGCGTGGCGGAGGCGGCCTCGAACGTCGAGGTGCTCGCCTCCCTGGAAAAGGCGGTAGCCTCCGCGAATGAGCACGTCTCGCGCGCCGAGTCGATCCGCAAGATCAAGGTCCTGACCACCGACTTCACGGAGGCCAACGGCCTGCTCACCCCCTCCCTGAAGGTCAAGCGCGCCGAGGCCACGGCCCGTCTCGCCTCCGTCATCGACGAAATCTACGGTGGCCCGGTCCAGGACTAGCCCACGCATCGACGAGGCCGTGGCCGGCTCGCGCTCCCCCGCGTCAGACAGGGGGGTGGCGAGTCGGCCACGGCCGTTCGTGTTCTCGAAGCCCAGCGGTGCGGGCCTCGCGGCGCCTACTGGGAGGCGAGGGCCGCGGTGGGTGGGGTGCGGGCCGCTCGGATCGCGGGGTAGAGCCCGGCGACGGCGCCGATGAGGAGCGTGGAGCCCAGGCCAGCGGCGATGACCCACCAGTGCAGGGTGGGAGGCCATCCGTAGGCAATGCACATTCCCCAGGTCACGCCCGCGCCGATGAGGCACCCGGCGAGGCCACCGAGGAAGGACAGCAGCAGCGCTTCGGCCAGGAACTGGACGGTGATGTGACCGCGCTTGGCGCCCAGGGATCGGCGCAGGCCGATCTCCTTACGGCGCTCCAGGACCGAGATGATCATCGTGTTCGCCACACCGATGCCACCGACCAGCAGGGCGATCGAACCGACGCCGGCGAGCAGGGTAGTCAGCGTCTGGTCCGCCGCGTTCTGGGCGGCGAGTGCGTCCGAGGGGCGCGAGACCTTCAGACCGGTCGCTCCCTGGGGCGCCAGGGTGGGGCCAAGCAGGGAACGCACGTTCTCGACCTGGTCCTCGGTGGAGCGCTCGTAGATCGTCGTAGGTGTCTTGCCCGCGTTGAACAGCGTCTGGGCTACGGGAACGCCGATCAGCGCGGCGTTGTCGAGTTCCTCGGCAAGCGGCGCGGGGGCCATGATGCCGAGAACCGTGAAGGACGTGCCTCCCAGCCACACCTGGGTTCCGGGTTCGACGACACCGAGCAGCTGGGCGGCCTTCGATCCCAGGACGACGCCCGGGTAGTGCGCGGTGGCTTCGTTGAGCCACAGACCCTTCTTCATGGTGCCCGAGACGACCTTAAGCAGGTTCGTGTCGGCCGCCATCGTCAGGGTGCCGCCGGTCGCGTTCGGGTCGGACAGGCGCGAGCGGTACACGGAGACGCCGCTGAGCGTCGACGTGGAAGCCGCGTCGGTCACGCCCGGGATCATGCGGGTGCGTCCCACCGAGTCCTCGGGCAGGATCAGGTCCTGGCCACTCAGGTCGGCGCCACTGCGCGCGGTCAGCATGTTCGTGCCCAGTGCCCGCAGTTGCTCCTGGAGCCGGGCCTGGGAGGATGCGGACACTCCGACGACGCCGACCATCGCCGCGATACCGATTGCGATGCCCAGGGCGGACAGGACGGCTCGCATGGGGCGGGCGCGCAGACCCGTCAGCCCGAGGCGGCCAACGTCGGAGGCGCGCAGCGCGGAGCGGCCGGCGCTCGAGTTCTTCCTACTCGTCACGGCTACCTCCCGGGTGCGCAGAGTCGGACACGATTTCGCCATCGCGGATGGCGATCTGACGCGGCAGCGAGGCCGCGAGTTCGTTGTCGTGGGTGATCACGATGATGGTGGTTCCGGCATCGTTAAGCTCGCTGAGGAGCTTCACGATGGATGCTCCCGAGCGGGAGTCCAGGTTGCCGGTGGGTTCGTCGGCGAGTAGCAGTGCCGGGTGACCGATGATGGCCCTGGCGATGGCGACGCGCTGGCGTTCGCCGCCCGACATCTGGTGGGGCTTGTGGTCCATTCGGTGTCCCAGCCCCACGCGGGTCAGCGCCTCGCGCGCCGCCTCGCGGCGCTTCGCTCGAGGCACACCCCGGTAGAGCAGCCCGTCCGCGACGTTGTCGAGGGCGCAGACCCCAGCCGTAAGGTGAAACTGCTGGAAAACGAAGCCGATGAGGGAGGAACGCACTCCGGACAGCTCGGTGTCTCTCAGGGAGGACACGTCGGTGCCGTTGATGCACACGCTACCCGAGGTGGGCCGGTCCAGCGTTCCAATCAGGTTCAGCAGGGTCGATTTCCCGGAGCCCGAGGGCCCGACGATGGCGACGAACTCGCCCTCGTCGACGCTCAGGGAGACTCCGTTGCAGGCGTGCACGGGAGGTGAACCAAAGGACCGGTGCACGTCGGTCAGTTGCAGAATCGGACTCATCGGTTGGGCACCACCACGCGTTGGCCTTCGGCGATGTCGTCACCGCTCACTTCGACGCGGTCTCCCGCGAACAGGCCGACGGTGACGGGGACCCGACGTACCTGGCCGGCGTCGTCCACGATCTCAACGCCGAACTGGTCGGAGCTGAGCGCCACAAGCGCGCCGAGGGGCACGGACAGGACACCCTTGCGGGTCTCAGAGGTCAAGCCCAGGGAGACGGAGGCCTCCTGCAATCCTTCAAGAGCAGATGTGTCATCGGGGGTGACGGTAATCGGGATGATCCGTTCCTTGCTGGTCTCCTTGCTGCCCTCCTTGCCGCCCTCCTCGGAGGCCTTCTCGCGCGGAGGCTCGACGGAGGTAATCGTTCCCGTGGTGGTCGTCGCCGAACCGGGCAGACGGACGGTCACCGAGTTTCCCACGACCCCGAGGGCCTGGTCGGAGAGCTTCAGGTTCGCCGAGATGACCTGCCGTGAGGACGAGGCCGTGAACAGATCCTTCTCGGTCGTGGCGGTGTCGCCCACCCGGGACTTTAGGGCACCGATTCGCAGGTCTTCAGGCGCGAAGAGGACGGTTCCGAGCGGCAGCGTGCCGTTCTGCGGCAGCCCGAGGGCCTTCTGCCAACGCTTGATCGCGGCGATCGTGTTCCAGTCGAAGTGGGCGTTGGGGGTGGCCCCGAAGTAGCCGAGCGCGGCCAGCGAGGTCTCGAGCTGGGTTACATCCTCACCGTCGCTCATGCCCTCCTCGAAGCTGCGCCAGGCGGGGGTGGCGCCGTGGAGCAGGTAGGTGTTGTTGCCTCCGACCGTGTAGACGTGCGATCCCTGGGTGAGGGTCGTGCCGGGGGTGGGCAGGGCGGTGACAACCCCCTCGAAGGCGCTCTTGAGCGTGTAGGAGTCGGCGTAGTGGAGGGATCCCTGGACGGTGGTCTCTCCCACCAGATCGCCCTTAGTGATCGTCGCGGTGGCACCGCTGAAGGACTGGGGAGCCTCGGCGTCGGCCTTCGAGCCCGAGCATGCGGACAGGGTGAGTGCTCCGACGGCAATCAGTGCGACTGCCGCGAGCGCACGCGGGGATCGGACTCGGCTCACTTGGTGCCTCCGGTCTGCTTGATGCACTTGTTGATGTCTTCCTGGGGGATGTCCTTCAGGTTAAGTCCACCGCTCGCATCGGGGTCCTTCACGTCGTAGCCGAGGCCTCGCAGACATTCGGCTCCCTTGATCATGGTCTCACGCGCAGCCGGGTCATTGGCGGCAGTATCGCTGCCCGTCAGGTTCGATACCTTCGTCATGCACTCGTTGAGCGCGGAGTTGAAGGCGTCGGAAGTGTCTTTCAGGTTCTCGGGCGTCAGGCCGGTGTCGGGAACATCGAAGCCCTTATCGCGCATGCACTGAGCGAAGACCAGGTTGGGGTCGTTGCTTGCCGCATTCGAGGCGGACGAGCCGTTTGCACCGGACGAACTGGACGAGCTGGGGGTGCCGGTCGATCCGCATGCGCCGAGTGTCGCCGCCAGGGTGAGGGCGATGACGGCAAGCGTGCGTGTCTGTGCGCGATTCTTCATCAAATTCTCCTTGAAGATTTGCTCAATGGCTGTGGTTCTCACTGCCTGAATAGATTACAGATCACATTCCTGAAAGCTACCTGAAAACTATCGGTGAGGCCGCGCAGAATTTCGTCAGACAAGCGCGGCGCGAAGTCGACGAGGCCCGGGAACGCTCACGTAAGCACTCGCGAGCGTCAGAGAAATAGCTGTCCCGCCGCCCCGGCGAGGGGGCGCTCCCCAGCGACGTAACGATCAATGGGGGGAACGCCCGCGTGAGGCCTACGAAGCGCAGCCGAGCTCGTTTGCCCTGCCTCGGACCAACACGGGCTGGGCGCGCCGGGGGATGAACGCGGCAATTGGAGGGTTCACCCGCGGCCTAGGGACGCGAGCCCTCCTCGTACTCGGCCTTGATGTCCTCGTGGTGGCGGATCACCTCGCGGACCATGAAGCCCAGGAACTTCTCCGCGAAGTCGGGGTCAAGTCCCGACGAGGCGGCCAGGGAGCGCAGGCGCTCGACCTGGCGAGCCTCGCGGGCCGGATCGGCGGGCGGCAGATCCAGCCGTGCCTTAATGTGCCCGACGCGCTGGGTGCAGCGGAAACGCTCAGCCAGAATGTGCACCAGCGCGGCGTCGATGTTGTCGATCGTGACGCGAGCCTGCGCCAACTCGGCGGGAACGCCGCCGACCCCACGGTCGGCGGAACCGGCCACCCCGGCCTCGTCGATCTCCTGCATCGCATCCTCCAAAGCGTCTCGACTGGTACCCAGTCTAGCGGGAGGACTCAGGCGCTGCGCTTTCCTTCCGAAGAGCGTTCGGGGTACAGCTCCGCCTCGCCGCGCCCCTCGACCAGGTCGCGCGTGACGACGACTCTGGCGACGTCGTCGCGGCTGGGCAGATCGAACATGAGATCGGAGAGGGTTTGCTCCATGATCGACGACAGGCCTCGAGCCCCCGTCTTGCGCTCGTTCGCCCGCTCGGCGATCGCCAGGAGCGCCTCGTGGGTGAACTCCAGGTCCATGTCGTCCAGCTCGAAGAGGTGCTGATACTGGCGCACGAGCGAGTTCGACGGCTCGGTCAGGACGCGAACCAGGTCCTCCTCCGTCAGCTCCTTCGTGGAGGTCAGGATAGGCAGGCGGCCGATAAACTCGGGAATCATGCCGAACTTGTGCAGGTCCTCGGCGCTGACCGCCTCGTAGAGGTCGCCCATCTCCGAGGCGCTCTTCAGTTCGGAGCCGAAGCCCGTGGATCGGCGGCCCAGCCGGGCTTTGACGATGTCCTCAATACCCGCGAAGGCCCCGGCCGCGATGAACAGGATTCCGGAGGTGTCGATCTCCAGGAACTGCTGGTGCGGGTGCTTGCGTCCGCCCGTTGGCGGCACGGAGGCGACGGTTCCCTCGATGATCTTGAGTAGTGCCTGCTGCACGCCCTCGCCCGACACGTCGCGGGTGATGGAGGCGTTCTCGGCCTTGCGTCCGATCTTGTCGATCTCGTCGACGTAGATGATGCCCTTCTCGGCCTTCTTGATGTCGCCGTCCGCCTCCTGGATGAGGCGCAGCAAGATATTCTCCACGTCCTCTCCGACGTAGCCCGCCTCGGTCAGCGCGGTCGCGTCCACGATCGCGAAGGGAACGTCAAGCAGGCGGGCAAGGCAGCGCGCCAGGTGGGTCTTACCCGTGCCCGTGGGACCCAGCAGCAAGATGTTGGACTTGGTGCCCAGCATGTCCTCGTTGTTGCCCGCTTCGCGCGAGCGCACCCGCTTGTAGTGGTTGTACACGGCCACGGACAGCGCGCGCTTCGCTCGATCCTGACCGATCACCCAGGTGTTAAGGAACTCGTTAATCTCGCGAGGCTTAGGAAGCGGCGTCGCCGAGGCCAACGACTGTTGCGCGCCGAGCTCCTCCTCGATGATCTCGTTGCACAGCTCGATGCACTCGTCGCAGATGTAGGCGCCGGAGCCACCGATGAGCTTACGCACCTGCTTCTGGCTCTTCCCACAGAAGGAGCACTTAAGCAGCTCCGCGCCATCAGTCAGACGAGCCACGAGACCTCCACTTGGTTGAGTTACTTCCGTTCATTCGGAGACGCTGTCTCACCTACCAGCAAATAACCTAGTGCACCTGGGTCGGTTTTCCACGCAGGCGCGCACATTGTTACAAAATGTTCACACTTCACTTTCTACGGCGCGTCGTCGCGAAGGCGAGATCCTGAGCGCCCGCGGCACCGGTCCCCTCGAGCGCGAACCTGGCCGAACCACGCGCTCCGCCGCGTTAACGCCGAGGCCGCAGCACCCACCGCACCATCTGGCGCGGGGAGGCCACGGCCTCGGCAACGACAGCGGGGTCACAGAGCCTTACGAGACGCAAGCACCTGGTCGATCAGGCCGTACTCGGCGGCCTGCGGGGCGGTGAGAATCTTGTCACGCTCAATGTCGCGGCGCACCTGCTCCACCGGCTTACCCGAGTGCTTCGAGATCGTGTCCTCAAGCCACGCTCGCATGCGATCGATCTCGTCGGCGACGATCTGAATATCCGAGGCCTGCCCCTGCATGCCCTCCATTGCCGGCTGGTGAATGAGGACGCGAGCGTTAGGCAGAGCCAGGCGCTTGCCGGGAGAGCCAGCCGCCAACAGCACCGCGGCAGCGGAGGCGGCCTGGCCCAGGCACACCGTCTGAATCTGCGGCTTGATGTACTGCATCGTGTCGTAGATCGCGGTCAGCGCCGTGAAGGAGCCGCCGGGCGAGTTGATGTACATGGTGATCAGTGAGTCGGGATCCTGAGACTCCAGGACCAGCAGCTGCGCCATGACGTCGTCGGCGCTCGCATCGTCGACCTGCACACCCAGGAACACGATCCGGTCCTCGAACAGCTTCGTGTAGGGGTTCTGACGGCGGAAACCGTAGGCCGTGCGCTCCTCAAAGTCGGGCAGCACGTAACGAGCCTGGGGCATCTGGCGGGCGACCGCCTCGAAGTAGGGCTGTGTGCTCATCAGTTATCTCCTCGCGTTCCGATCTCCTGCGGGCTGTCGATCACGCGGTCGACGAAGCCGTACTCGAGGGCCTCCTGCGCGGTAAACCAGTGGTCACGATCGCCGTCGGCCTCCACCTGCTCGACGGTCTTGCCCGTGCGAGACGCGGTGATCGCCGCGAGTTCCTTCTTCATTCCGAGGATGAGGTCCGCGTTGATGCGGATCTCCGTCGCAGAGCCGCCGGCGCCGCCCAGGGGCTGGTGCAGCAGGACGCGCGTGTGGGGCGTGATGTAACGCTTGCCGGGTGCGCCCGCGGTGAGCAGGAACTGTCCCATCGACGCGGCCAGGCCCATTCCGACCGTGACAACATCCGGCTTGATGTACTGCATCGTGTCGTAGATCGCCATGCCGGCCGTCACCGAGCCACCGGGCGAGTTGATGTACAGGTAGATGTCGCGATCGGGGTCCTCGGCGGCGAGCAGCAGGAGCTGCGCGCAGATGGCGTTCGCATTCTCGTCGCGGACCTCGCCGCCCAGCCAGATGATGCGCTCCTTGAGCAGGCGCTGGTAGACCGAGTCCCCCAGGCCCAGCTGCGAGCCTTCGCCGGCAGCTCCGGTAGTGTGCACGCTCACGCGTACCTCCTCGTCTGTTCGCGGGCCCAGGCGGCCCCATTGGTGTCAACCGTACCCGGTTGCCAGCCCGCCGCGCGCGCGCCGGGCCGCCGTTTCGCTGTCGGCACATGCCACGAGGGGCGAGGCCTGCGCCTCGCCCCTCGTGATCAGAAAAGGGTGATCGTCGCCGCGGCGTCGGCCGCGCCGTCTCTCACTCCTGCTCGTCGGCAGGCTCGGTGATGATCTCCGCGCCCTCTTCGGTGGCAGGATCGGTGCCGAAGAACCTGGTCAGGTCGACGTCGGCGCCGTTCGTGTCCTTCACGGTGACGACCTTGAGTGCCTCGATGAGGGCCTTCGAGCGGCCGAGGTCGGCCACGACGTTCGCCATCTGCTGGGAGGAGGAGAACAGCTGGTTGATGTCGACGCCGAAGTTCTGCGACATCTGGATCGCGTAGTCGATGAGCTCCTGCTGGGAGACCTGGACGTCGAACTTCTTGGCCAGGGCCTCGGAGAGCAGCTCGGTGCGCATCTCCTTCTCGACTGCCTCGCGGGCTTCCTTCTTGGCCTTGGGCTTGGCATCCTCGTCGACGCGGTGCTCGACCTGGTGGTCGACCGCGGACTCGGGCAGGACGATCTCCACCTTACCCAGGAGCAGGTCGATGAGAGCGTCGCGCGCGCCCAGGGCCTGCTGGGATTCCTTGGACTGGGCGGCCTGCTTCTTGAGGTCCTCGGTGAGCTCCTCCATCGTGTCGAACTCGGAGACCATCTGAGCGAAGTCGTCGTCGGCCTTGGGCAGCTCGCGGGCCTTCATGGCCTTGACGGTGATCGTAACCTCGGCCTCTTCACCCTCGTGGTCGCCGCCCTTGAGCTTGGACGTGAAGGTGACCTCGTCACCGGCCTTGGTGCCGCGCAGGGCGGTGTCCTGGCCGTCGAGCATGGTGCCGGAGCCGATCTCGTAGGAGACGTCGGAGGCGGAGTCAACCTCCTCGCCATCGATGGTGGCGACCAGGTCGATGGTCGCGAAGTCGCCGGTCTTGGCCTTGCGGTTGATCGTCTTGAGGGTGGCGAAGCGGCCGCGCAGGTCATCGATTTCCTTGGCCACGTCCTCGTCGGTGACCTCGGTGGGCTCGACCTCGACGACGAGGGACTCGTCGATCTCGGGCAGCTCGAACGGGGGAACGACTGCGACCTCGGCGGTGAAGATCAGCTGGCCGCCCTGGGGGCCGGTCACGTTCGGAATCTCGGTGACGTCGACCTCGGGCTGAGCCATGGGTCGCAGGTCGTTCTGGTTGACGGCGTCCGAGTAGTGGCCGGGCAGTACCTGGTTAACGACCTGCTCGATGACGGCGGCGCGTCCGAAACGCTGGTCGATGATGCGCGGAGGCACGTGGCCCTTACGGAAGCCGGGGATGTTGACCTGTCCGGCGATCTCCTTGTACGCCTTGTCCATCTCGGACTTCAGTTCCTCGTAGGGAACCTCAACGGTCAGGCGAACCTTGGTGGGCTCGAGGGTTTCAACGGTGCTCTTCACGTGCGCACGCTCCGTAGTCTACGAATAGGGGAACGCCCATTTTCGGGCGCATAACAACTCGCCTAGTGTACGTCACGGCCCCGCTCGTGTCTCTCTTCGCCGTGCCCAAATGGCCGTATGGAGCCCCTCATGCCCCCAACACGTGCGCAATTACACATGCGTGGACCCCGCCGGGCCGGGGACGAGGCCGTGGCGGGCTTGTCGGTTCGGCACGGCTAGGGGGTGAGGTAGTGAGAGCGGCCGCGCACGACGGCAGCCAGGCGCGAGCTGGGCACGTCGGCGACAAGGCGAACCGCGTCGGTGATCGCGGCGTGGGTGGCGCGGGCCTCGCAGTCGTCCCCGGCGGTGAAGCGGGCGGTGACGCGGGGCTGGCCCGCGGCGATGGCGATATCCCAGGATTCGAGGCGGGTGACCGAGCGGGCCGCCTGCTCGACCTCTTCCGGGCGGCGACCGGGGGCGAGGGTGGTGACCGTCAAAACGGTGCGATAGGACGCCAAGGCCTCTCCCCCATTCGTATGCGAAGCCGCGACATTGTCGCCGCTGTCGGTCGGGGTGACAGGATTTGAACCTGCGACCCTCTGCTCCCAAAGCAGATGCGCTACCAAGCTGCGCTACACCCCGTCGGACGTGCGTCCGCTGCCCCATCATACGGGAGTGTCTCCTAAATGTCGCGCACGTCGACGTTTGACGCTAGGATTCTCATGTCCCCTCCGGGGTACGCGGATGTAGCTCAATGGTAGAGCCTCTGCCTTCCAAGCAGATCACGCGGGTTCGATTCCCGTCATCCGCTCCACAGCCGGGAAAGCCCCGGGCCGCTCGGCCCGGGGCTTTCCCGTTTTCGCATCGCCCGCCTCTTTGGCGATCGCGCGAAGTCTTGCGGGTGTTGTTGCCTGCGGATAGCGAGGTGTCTGTTATGGGTTCTCGGCGTCGTTTCACCCCTGAGTATCGTCGTGATGTTACTGGTCTCGTGTTGGATACACCTTCCACGATCCCGGCTGCGGCATGGTATGGAGGGTTAGGTGAATCGGTGGTGGGCCGGTGGTCCCGATCGAGGGCGAACATCGCGAGGCCATGAGTAAGGAGGTGCCCTGGGAGTTCGACGTCTTCGGGAGGCATTCTACGAGCCCCACGCATCCGCCGGGCCATGACCAGCGCGCATGGGTCAACTCCACGATCACCGGCGTACCGACCGTCACCTCGGTGACGCCACAGTTGCTCATCGATCCCAATGACGCGCGCCCTCTAAGCGAGTGGAATCGCGGAGAGCAGTTCCCCATGCTCCAGTATCGTGCCCTTGGAGGAATACCCGGCCGGCGTCAGGTGAGCGGCGATGCGATTGGTGGACCTACTGTCCCGATTCAAGCTGACCAGCCCCGCTCCCCATCGGGTGCACTGCGACCCAACGGGTGCGCCGCTCCCCAACCTCGCCGAACACGCCGGCACAACGTGCCGCCACCCTCGCACCCTCACATGCGAAGCCCCCGTCGCCGGGACACGCTGCTCGGGCGCCACGCACCTCACACGCTGTGCGGGAACGTTGAGGTGTCGATGACGTAGCGGTAGCGCACGCGCGAGGCAACGACGTTGTCGTAGGCAGCCGTAATGTCCTCACCGGAGATCATCTCGACCTGCGGGATAACGCCGTGTGCCGCGCAGAAGTCCAGCATCTCCTGGGTTTCCGCGATGCCTCCGATCTGGGAGCCGGCGAAGGACTTGCCTCCGTTGACGAATGCGCGCAGAGGCAGGGAGACGGGCTCGGAGGGCAGGCCCACGTCGACGAACACGCCGTAGGGGCGCAGGGCGGCCATGTATGCGGCGTAGTCGAGTCCCTCGGCGGACACGGTGCACAGGATCAAATCGAAGGAGCCGCGCAGCGAATCCAGCACCCCCTCCTCGCTGGTCGCGTAGAAGTGGTCGGCACCGAAACGACGAGAATCGGCCTCCTTGGACCGCCCGTGCGACATGACGGAGACCTCGGCGCCCAGCGCCTTGGCAATCTGCACGCCCACGTGTCCCAGGCCGCCCATACCGAGGATGGCAACGCGCGAACCGGGACCGACGCGGTAGTGCTTCAGGGGCGAGTAGGTAGTGATCCCGGCGCACAGGAGTGGCGCGCAGGCCGCAAAGTCAAGCTCCTCAGGGATGTGCAGCGCGAAGTCCTCGCGCACCGTGAAGCCACGCGAGTAGCCTCCCGTCGTCGGATTCCCTTCGGCGTCGGCTCGGTAGGTCCACAGGGTTCCGGGGGTCGAGGTGCACCACTGCTCGAAGTCCGCCTCGCACATCTCGCAGGACCCGCAGGAGCCGACCATGCAGCCCACGCCGACGCGGTCGCCGACCTTGAAGGAGGTGACGCCGGGGCCCACCTTGGCGACCGTGCCCACGAACTCATGGCCGGGGACGAGCGGGTAGGCCACGGGTCCCCACTCGCCGCGGGCGCTGTGGATGTCCGAGTGGCAGATGCCCGCGTAGGCAACGTCGAAGTAGATCTCGCCCTCGCCGGGCTCGCGAATGTCGATCTGGAGGGGATGGAACTGGGTAGAGGCATCGTCGCATCCGTAGGCGATCACGCTGGGCATGAGAACTCCTTTGTCCGGTCAAATACTGGTGGTACAAGCATACTGCAGAAAGAAAGAACCCGACGCCGAAGCGTCGGGTTAATGGGGTGGCTGACGGGACTCGAACCCGCGACGTCCTGGACCACAACCAGGTGCTCTACCAACTGAACTACAGCCACCATAGCGCCGCCGTGAAGGCAACGGATAGAGCTTAGCACCACCCGGCCGCGCTTGAAAACTCGAGCACTGCCTTCACCGCGGTGGCGTGCATCACCAGTGTGCGCGCGCTGAGATTGCGTCGGCGAAGTTCCCCAGGGCGTTGGGAGTCGCCCCCAGGTACAGGTCGGCATCCACCAGGGAGACCTCCATGACCAGGAAGGAGCCCTTACCATCGGGCACCAGGTCCACGCGGTTGAAGAGGAACTGATCGTCGTGTCCCAGGCGGGAACGCACGTAGTCGTGCAGGACGCGCCGGATCTCCTCTCCCCACTTCCACGCGAGGGAGTCGGCGGCCTCGGCGGTCACCACGGCCTCGTGCATCGTGGGGTCCGTGATGGAGGCCGGGTGCAAGGCGGAACACTTCTCGACGGCGTGGGAGACGAGGCCGTTGAAGAAGACGAGCGAGATCTCGCCGTGCAGGTCGATCTCCTCGACGTAGCGCTGAATCATGACGGAGCGCCCCTCGCCGAGCAGGCCCTGGACCTGGCGCATGGCGGCCTGGCGCTGTTGCGTGTCAACGGTCGTGTAGCGGCCGATGTCGCGCACGCCGGAGGACACCGCAGGCTTGACGACGAACTCACCGAAGGCCGGGAAGCGCGTGTGAATCTGGTGCTTGGACAGGTTCTGCTCGGGCTCGAGCCAGTTCGTGGGAATCGTGGGCATGCCCAGGGCGGACAGGTCCTTGAGGTAATGCTTGTCCGTGTTCCAGTTCAGCACGTCCGCGGAGTTCTGCACGCGACGCAGCTGCTTCGTCCACTCCAGGAACGCGGCGCGGTCGCTCGCGTAGTCGGACACGGAGCGCACGACGACCATGCCGGCCTCGGACCAGTCGACGTCAGGGTCGTTCCACACCTTGATCTGGGGGTCACACCCGCGCGCCGCCAGCTCGTCGAGCAGACCTTCCTCGCCTTTGAAGAGGTTGGGCATGGACTTGCAGGTCACCAGGGTGACTTTGGGATGGGCCGTCATAGTGTTCTTTCTGTCGGGAATGAAGGACGAACGAGGCGGTGGCTGGGAACTCACCGCAGGCCGAGCGGGCGATGCGCGGCCTCGGTGAGAAGTTCGCTGAGCAGGTCCGGGTATGACAGGCCTGCGGCGGCCCACATCTGCGGGTACATCGAGATGGGGGTGAAACCGGGCATCGTATTCACTTCGTTGATGATGACGGTGTCGGTGGCCTCGTCGAGGAAGAAGTCGACGCGCGCCAGGCCCTCGCATTCGAGCGCGTCGAAGGCACGCCACGCGGTTTCACGGATGCGATCGGCGTACTCGTCAGACACGTTCGCCGGGCAGGACAGGCCCACCACGTCGTCGACGTACTTGTGTTCGTAGTCGTAGAACTCGCCCTCGGGGATGACGATTTCGCCCAGGGGCGCGGTGCCACTGCGCCAGTCGGAGCGCGATCCGAGGACACCGCACTCGACCTCGCGGCCGGAAATGGAGGCCTCGACGATGATGCGCGGGTCGTGGTTCGCGGCCTCCTTGATGGCCACAGGCAGGTCCTCGCGGCAGGTGACGCGCGAAATGCCGACGGACGAGCCGGCACGACAGGGCTTGACGAAGACGGGGAATCCGAGGCGCTCAATGCGATCCATGCACGCGGAGGCGTCAGCCTCCCACTGACGAGCCGTGACCAGCTCCCACTGGCCCACGTCGATACCGGCGGCGGCAAGGACGGTCTTCGTCAAGTGCTTGTCCATCGACACGGCCGAGGAGGTCACGCCGCAGCCCACGTAGCGCACGCCGGCCATCTCGAAGAGGCCCTGGATGGTGCCATCCTCGCCGTAGGGGCCGTGCAGGAGCGGGAAAACGATGTCCACGTGCCCCAGGTCCTCCACGCCGACGACGCGCGAATCCGGCGCGTCCGGGTCACCCTCATAGGTGAGCTCGACGAGGTTGCCCTCGCCGGGGGTCAGGGCGACGCGGGTGGATCCAGCGGTGACACGCTGTCCCTTCCCGTCCTTGAACGCCAGCGCCGACGGGTCGTCAGCGACGCGAACCCACTGACCGTCGCGCGTGATACCCAGCGGGATGACGTCCCACTTCGTGCGGTCGATTGCGGTGAGAATGCCGGCGGCGGTCGAGCACGAGATCTCATGCTCGGAGGAGCGTCCACCGAAGACAATGAGGACGCGAGGACGAGAAATTGCAGTCATGGGTCCAAGACTACCGCGCGGGAGGCATGTCCCGCCCGCGTGCACACCGTTCAGACGAGCTTGATCTTCCAGCCGTCCATCTTTTGCGGGCGGGCCAGCAGCATGCGGCCCATATCCTCAATGCTCGCGCGCCCCTCGACGACCTCGACGACGGCGCCCGTGATCGGCATGTCGACGCCGACGGAGGCCGCGACCTGGAGGATCGGCGAGGCCGAGGCAACGCCCTCGACGACGCCCGGGGACAGCGCCAGGGCCTCCGCCAGGCCCATGCCGGAGCCGAGGCGGTGGCCGAGGGAGAAGTTACGCGAGAGCCGCGAGGAGCATGTGGCGACGAGGTCGCCGATGCCGGACAGGCCCGCGAAGGTCGCGGGGTCCGCGCCGAGTGCGGTGCCCAGGCGCGTCATCTCCGCCAGGCCGCGGGTGATGAGGGTCGAGCGCGTGTTGATGCCCAGCCCCATGCCCTCGGCGGCGCCGATCGCGACCGCGATGACGTTCTTCGTGGCGCCCGCCATCTCCGTGCCCACGACGTCGGTGGACACGTAGGGGCGGAAATAGGAGTTGTGGCAGGTCTTCGCGATCTCCTTGGCCAGCTCCACGTCGGTTGCAGCAACGACCGTCGCCGTGGGCTGGCGCTCGGCGATCTCGCGCGAGAGGTTCGGGCCGGACAGGACGGCGATGCGCCTACTCGGCACGCCCGAGGCCTCGGCGATGATCTCGTCGACACGCTTGAGGGAGCCGAGCTCCAGGCCCTTGGCCAGGGACAGCAGGGCGACGTCGGGGGCGAATGACTCGCGCGCGGCGCTCAGGGTGGCGCGCACGGCCTTGACGGGCACGGCCACGACGACGAGCTCGCGGCCGGCGACGGCCGTGGCGATATCGGTGGTCGCGCTGATGCGCTCCGACAGGGCGATCCCCGGCAGGTACGTCGGGTTCTCTCCCCCGTTGATGAACGAGGTCGTGTCGGCGTTACGCCCCCACATCGTCACGCTCACGCCCGCGTCAGCGAGCACCTGCGCGAACGTCGTTCCCCACGCGCCCGTTCCCAGGACCGCTGCTGTAGTCATACTCATCGAGACCTCCCTGTCAAGGCCATTCTACTAGGATTGAAACAACCGACCCGCACCAGGAGGAACTGTGTCTCACCGTCGAGCCCTCGCCGCGAGCGCGGCCGTCTCACTGCTCCTGTTGGGTGCGTGCGCTCCCAGAATCCCAACGGACGCGCCTCAGTCAGCCGGGGCCTCGTCGAGCGTCTCCCACTCCCCCACGGCATCCGCGAGCGCGAGCGAGGCGCCGGAGACGAGGCCGACGCCGGAGCCGGGTTTGGATGCGACCAAGCCGATCAATGCCGACAACTGGATGTCGAGCGTGGAGGGGTTGCCTCCGGTGCGCTCGGATGACCCGACGAAGGCGCTGGCGCTGACGGGGATTCGGGCGGCGACGCACGAGGGTTTCACGCGGGTCGTGCTGGAGTTTTCGGGCGAGGGCACGCCGGGGGTGTGGCGTGCGGCGTGGACGTATGAGGCCGTCGAGCAGGGCCGAGGCCTGCCCATCCAGGTCGAGGGCGAGGCGCTCCTGGACCTGGTCATCGACGGCACGCCGATGACGGCGAGCGAGAACCCCTACCCGAGCGGCACGCACACGCGCGCCGGAGATCTGGAAGTCGTCTCGGACGGCACCTTCGAGGACAACACGCACGTCGTCATCGGGGCACCGGCCCCGCGCCAATTCCAGATCGGATTCTTGTCCAACCCGGTGCGCATGGTCGTCGATATCCGCGATTAGCCCTTCTTGCGGGCTTTCTTCGCCTTCTTGGCCTTCTTCGCAAGCTCTTCTTCCCACCAGGGGCCGGCCTGTGTGGAGGGTTCCCACACCCGCTCGGCGACGGGAAGTCCGCGCAGCTTGCCCACGCCCGCGCGCACGGCGTCGCTGATGCGCTTGGTCGCCTCGTTAACGGCCTCGTGGTCCTCCGAGCCGGCGGGGCTCATGAGGTCCGACAGGTCGACGGGCTCGCCGAAGTGGTAGGCGACGCGTCGGCCCGGGCGCATGTCGATACCCTTGGCGTTGTAGGGGGCCATGATGTCCTGCGGGCCCCACTGCGAGACGGGGATGACGGGCACGCCCGTATCGAGGGCCAGTCGGGCAGCGCCGGACTTGAACTCCATCGGCCACTGGTCGGGGTCGCGCGTGAGAGTGCCCTCCGGGAAGATGCCGACGACCTCTCCGGCTTTCAGGGCCTCGCGGGTGGGCGCCAGGACGGCCGAGGGGTTGGAGTCGCGGTTGACGGGGATCAGGCCCATGCCCTTGATGATCCAGCCAAACACCGGAACGGAGAACATCGACTTCTTCGCCAGGAAGCGCACGGCGGTGTCACGCTTCATGAAGTACCAGCACAGGCACAGCGGATCGACGTTGGACAGGTGGTTGGGCACCAGGAGGAAGCCGCCCTCGGCGGGAAGGTTCTCTTCGCCCGTCACGGAGAACTTGATCCAGGGGGTCATGATGGGCGTCAGGACGCCCTTTGCGAAGGTGTAAAAGCCGGAGACAGCACTCATGGCTTCATTCTACGGGGACCGCTCGCTGGGCGCGCTGGCCCACACGGACCTCACACGAGGACGGACACGACCCCGGGGGCGACGTCGACGGTAAAAGGGATCGACGCGATGCGGTCCCCATCCGCCATGGCGACCACACCGGCGGGAGCGGCGAAGGAGACGACGCGGGCGCTTTCCACCTCGATGGCCGGGTGTGCCTTCGCGCGGCCGGCGACGACGCGGGCGAGCACGGGCAGGGCACGAGAGAGGGGCAGGGGGCCCACATGGCACACCTCGAGGACGCCGTCGCTCATGTCGGAGGATTCCACCAGGGTGATGCCGCCGCCGAAACGCCCGGAGTTGGACACCGACGCAATCCAGCCGCTCATGTTGCGCTCAACCCCGTCCACGGTGGCCACGATCGCGGTGGGCTCGTGCGAGGCCAGGGCCGCGAAGGCCCCGTACCCGTAGGCCAGCGGACCCGACGTGAGCGAAGACTCGTTCGCGAGGATATTCGCGCGCGCGTCCAGGCCGATCGAGACGATGCCGAGGGCCAGGCGCACGCCGTCGCGCGAGTGCACCCACATGCCATCCAGGGGACGCACCCGGGAGGCCAGCCACTCCGAGGAGTCGGCCCCGGCCTCGTCGGAAGATAAACCCAGCGGAGCCAGAGAACGCGCGCGCACAAGCGGGTCCGTGCCGATGCCAAGCGCGCGGCACAGGTCGTTGCCGCGCCCGCCAGGCATGGGAACGAAGATCGCGTCGGACTCGTGGCACCCGCGCGCCACCGCACCCAGGTACCCGTCCCCGCCCAGAGCCGCGACGAACGAGCCGGACGCGACCTCGCCGGCAATCGCCGCCGGATCGTCGCCGGGCGTCGTCAGGCGGACCCCGACCTCCCAGCCGCCGCCGCTCAAGATGCGCACGATGCGAGGGCCCAGGCGCACGCTGCGCCCGCCCGCCGACATCGACGAGACGAGCAACAAGATGCTGCGGCGCACGCCCGATGCGGCCATGATCTCAGGCGTCCAGGTAGCGCACGCGAGCGTCCAGCTGGTGGAGCTTGCGCGTGAAGTGCTCGTAGCCGCGCGAAATCACGTCGATGCCCGACACGGTGGACGTGCCCGATGCTGCCAGAGCAGCGATCAGGTGGGAGAAGCCGCCGCGCAGGTCCGGAACCTCGATGTCCGCGCTATGCAGCGGGGTCGGGCCCGAGATAACCGCCGAGTGGTAGTAGTTTTTCTGGCCAAATCGGCAGGGCGTTCCGCCCAGGCACTCGCGGTAGACCTGGATGTTTGCGCCCATCTTGCGCAGCGCCTCGGTGAAGCCGAAACGGTTCTCGTACACGGTCTCGTGCACGATCGACAGACCCTCAGCCTGGGTGAGAGCGACGACGAGGGGCTGCTGCCAGTCCGTCATGAAGCCCGGGTGCACGGCCGTCTCTAGGGCGATCGAGTGCAGCGGCTCGCCCGGGTGATAGAAACGGATGCCGTCGGCGTCGATATCGAAGGCACCGCCCACCTTGCGGAAGGTGTTGAGGAACGTCGTCATATCGGGCTGGTGAGCGCCGCGCACGTAGATGTCGCCGTGGGTGGCCAGGGCGGCCGCGGCCCACGAGGCCGCCTCGATGCGATCCGGCAGAGCCGTGTGGCGGTAGCCGTTGAGCTTCGCCACGCCCTCGATGCGGATCGTGCGGTCCGTGTCCACCGAGATGATCGCACCCATCTTCTGCAGGACGTTGATGAGGTCGAGGATCTCGGGCTCGATGGCCGCGCCCTTCAGGGTCGTGATGCCCTCGTTGCGCACGGCCGTGAGCAGCGTCTGCTCGGTCGCGCCCACGGACGGGAAGGGCAGCTCGATGATCGCGCCGTGCAGGCCGGTAGCGGGGCGCTTAATGTGCACGCCGTCGGGCTGCTTATCGACAATCGCGCCGAACTTGCGCAGCGTCTCCAGGTGGAAGTCGATGGGACGGCCACCGATCGCGCAGCCGCCCAGCTCGGGGATGAAGGCCTCGCCCAGCTGGTGCAGCAGCGGGCCGCAGAACAGGATCGGGATGCGCGAGGCACCCGCGAGCGTATCAATGTCGGAGCGCGAGGCGATCTTGACGTTCGAGGGGTCCATCCGCAGCGTGCCGCGATCCTGATCGAAGTCGATCTGAACGCCGTGCAGGCTCAGCAGGTCCGAGACCACGTCGGTGTCGCGGATGAGCGGCACGTTGTAGAGCTCAGAGGGGGTGTCGGCGAGCAGCGACGCAACCATCGCCTTGGGCACGAAGTTTTTCGCGCCGCGCACCGTGATCTCACCGCGCAGCGGATGGCCGCCCTCAACCTGAAGGATCGATGACATGAGTGCTCCTCACTATGACGTAACTGGCCCCTACTCTAGCTAGGTAGGGGCCAGTATGCGCAGTGCTTTCAGCCGCGAGCTGACACGACTTCTTCCTTGGGTAAGAATTTCGCCGGGAGCGTGCGCGGCTTGAAGGACGGGCGCGCGGCCTCGTAAGCCGCAATCTCGTCCTCGTGGCGCAGGGTCAGGGCGATGTCGTCCAGTCCCTCCATGAGGGTCCAGCACACGTAGTCGTCGATCTGGAAGGTGCCCGAGATCGCACCGGCACGCCAGGTCTTGTCCTCCAGGGAGACGGTGATCTCGGTGCCGGGCTCGGTCTCGAGGAGCTTCCACAGGGACTCGCAGTCCTCCTGGGAGATGATGCCGGTGACCAGGCCCTGCTTGCCGGAGTTTCCGCGGAAAATGTCTGCGAACTTGGGGGCCAGGACGACGCGGAAGCCGTAGTCCTTGAGCGCCCACACGGCGTGCTCGCGCGAGGAGCCGGTGCCGAAGTCGGGGCCCGCGATCAGGACAGAGCCGTTCTTGTAAGCATCCTGGTTGAGGACGAACCCCGGATCGCCACGCCAGGCCGCAAAGAGGGCGTCCTCGAAGCCCGTGCGGGTCACGCGCTTGAGGTAGACGGCGGGGATGATCTGGTCGGTATCGACGTTAGAGCGGCGCAGCGGGACGCCGATGCCGGTGTGGGTGATGAACTTTTCCATGGGTGGTTGAGTCTTTTCTTCCGTGGGGGACGAGGCCGGGGCCCTCCCCCGCTGTCGGGTTGCGAAGGGCGGGCCTCAGAGGTCGGCCGGGGAGGACAGGGTGCCACGCACGGCGGTGGCGGCGGCGACGAGCGGGGACACCAGGTGCGTGCGGCTGCCCTTGCCCTGGCGGCCTTCGAAGTTGCGGTTGGAGGTGGAGGCCGAACGGTCTCCCGCGTTCATCGTGTCGGGGTTCATGCCCAGGCACATGGAGCAACCGGCGTTGCGCCATTCGGCGCCGAAGTCGGTGAAGATCTTGTCGAGGCCCTCGGCCTCGGCCTGGAGGCGCACGCGGGCGGAGCCGGGCACGACCATGACGCGCACGCCCTCGGCCTTGCGGCGGCCCTTGAAGATGCCGGCGGCGGCGCGCAGGTCTTCGATGCGGCCGTTGGTGCAGCTGCCGATGAAGACGGTGTTCACGGCGATGTCGCGCATCGGGGTGCCGGCCTTGAGGTCCATGTACTCCAGGGCACGCTCGGCGGCCGCGCGGGCCGTCTCGTCGGTGAAGTCCTCGGGGGCGGGGACGGTCGCGGACAGCGGCACGCCCTGGCCCGGGTTGGTGCCCCAGGTGACGAAGGGTTCGATGTCGGCGGCCTCCAGGATAACCTCAGCGTCGAAGACGGCATCCTCGTCGGAGGCCAGCGAGGACCAATATTCGACGGCGCGCTCCCAGTCCTCGCCCTCGGGGGCGTGGGGGCGACCCTTGATGTAGTCGAAGGTCGTCTGGTCGGGGGCGATCATGCCCGCGCGGGCACCCGCCTCGATCGACATGTTGCAGATCGTCATGCGACCCTCCATGGAGAGCTCGCGGATGGCCTGGCCGCGGTACTCCAGGACGTAGCCCTGGCCGCCGCCGGTGCCGATCTTGGCGATGACGGCGAGGATGATGTCCTTGGCCGTCGAGCCCTCGGGGAGGGAACCGTTGACGGTGATCGCCATGGTCTTAAAGGGGGCCATCGGCAGCGTCTGGGTGGCGAGCACGTGCTCGACCTGGCTGGTGCCGATACCGAAGGCGAGCGCGCCGAACGCGCCGTGCGTCGAGGTGTGGGAGTCGCCGCACACGATCGTCATGCCGGGCTGGGTGAGGCCCAACTGGGGGCCGACGACGTGGACGATGCCCTGGTCGGCGTCGCCCAGGGAGTGCAGGCGCACGCCGAACTCCTCGGCGTTCTTGCGCAGGGTGTCGATCTGGGTGCGGCTGGTGATGTCCGCGATCGGCTGGTCAATGTTGACCGTGGGGGTGTTATGGTCCTCGGTGGCGATCGTCAGGTCGGGGCGACGGACCTGGCGTCCAGCGAGGCGCAGGCCCTCGAAAGCCTGGGGGCTCGTCACCTCGTGCACCAGGTGGAGGTCAATGAACAGAAGGTCGGGGGCACCGTTCTCCCCCTTGGACACGATGTGGTCGCGCCACACCTTTTCTGCCATCGTTCCGGTCATTGTTCCTCCTCTGGTCTCCACTTTGGAGACACGGTGTCATTCATACTTCGTAATCAATGGAACCGCCTCATCGACCGCGTGACCCGCTGATCTCACGTCTCGGACGCTGCTTTAACCTGTTTCACTATCCGACAATTTGCCATCTCAAAAGCTGAGATATTAAATAGTTGCATGGAAGAGCAAACATCCAGTGGCGTCGGCGTTCTCGATAAGGCTGCGTTGGTTCTCAGCGCTCTTGAGGCAGGACCCGCCACCCTCGCCCAACTCGTTTCCAGCACGGGGCTTGCTCGCCCCACCGCCCATCGACTGGCCGTCGCTCTCGAATATCACCGCATGGTCGCCCGCGACATGCAAGGACGTTTCATCCTCGGCCCCCGCCTCCAGGAGCTCTCCTCCGCCGCCGGCGAAGACCGCCTCCTCCAGGCCTCCATGCCGGTCCTTCAGGCTCTGCGCGACCACACCAAGGAATCCTCCCAGCTCTTCCGCCGCCAGGGCGATTACCGCGTGTGCGTGGCCGCCTCCGAACGCGAGATGGGCCTGCGCGACTCGATCCCCGTGGGCGCCACCCTGTCCATGAGCGCCGGCTCCGCCGCCCAGGTCCTGCTGGCCTGGGAGGAGCCCGACCGCCTGCACCGCGGCCTGTACGGCGCCTCCTTCAACGCCACCATGCTCTCCGAGGTACGCCGCCGCGGCTGGGCCCAGTCCGTGGGCGAGCGCGAGCCGGGCGTTGCCTCGGTGTCCGCCCCCGTGCGCGGCCCCTCCGGCCGCGTCCTGGCCGCTCTGTCCATCTCCGGCCCCATCGAGCGCATGGGTCGCCAGCCCGGACGCCAGCACGGCCCCTCCGTCATGGCTGCCGCCAACAGACTCACGGAATTCCTCTCCACCATCGAGGACGCCGCGGACCTGTAACCCGCGACCACGCAGCAGACAAACGGGTGGGCCGGGACGAATCAATCGTCCCGGCCCACCCGTTTGCGTACCTATCCGCTAGGCGACCCAGCGGCCCGAACCATCGAAGGTGTAGGCGGTGCCGCCAATGACGACGCGTCCAGTCGCCATGGCTCCCGACGGGTGGCAGAAGTACCAGCTACCACCGTCCTTCACCCATCCGATCGCCATCTGGCCGGATTCGGTCAGGTAGTACCAGGTACCACCCAGGTTCACCCAGCCGGTGGCCATCGAGCCATTGCCGTTCAGGTAGAACCAGGCACCGCCCAGGTTCACCCAGCCAGTGGCCATCGCACCGCTGCCGTGCAGGTAGTACCAGGTGTCGCCGTCCTTGAGCCATCCGGTCGCCATGGCCCCGGTATCGGGATCCAGGTAGTACCAGGTGCCACCCACGGCGGTCCAGCCGGTCGCCATCGCGCCGGACGGAGCATAGTAGCGCCACGCGCCATCCTCGACCTGCCAACCGGTCTTCATCCAACCGTTCGCATCGAAGGAGTAGGTGACGCCGTCACGCACAACGCACTCGTTTGCGGGGTAGCTCCCGTCCGGGTAGCGCAGCCACCAGCGGCCATCACCGGAAGCAACCCACTGCGCGGCAGCCGGATCCGGCTCCGGAGTGACGGTGGGATCGATGCGATCTCCCGCAGCCTGCGTGAAGACGGCAACCGTGCGAGCCGGAACCGTGACGGAGCCCGTCTTCGCGTCGAAGGACGCGCCCTTGACGGTTTCGTCCGAGCCGTTCGCCTGTGCCTCGTGCAGCTTGAAAACGCGACCCGACAGGCCCTCGACTGCGGTGGTCACGGACTCGCCGCTCGCGTTGAAGACGACGAGAGCGCCGTCGAGCTTCGCGTCAACGTCAGTACCGGCCCCGGCCTCGTCGTTGATGAGCATGATGATCGTGCCGTCCACGGCACCCTCACCCGAGTTCGGGAAGGTCACCTTGGAGCGGATCAAGTCCGCACTGCCCAGCGTGAACAGACGCGAGGACGAACGCACGCGCAAGAAATCCATCGCAATCTCCGAGGAGGCGTCGATCTGCTCCGAGGTCGGCTTCAGATTCGGGTTCTCCAACAGCGGACGCATGTGGTCCCATGCAGCGCCATTCTTGGACTTCACGGGCAGGCCATGGCCGAAACCGTTGTCGCGCATAGACCAATCGATCGCGTTGTAGTAATCACCCGAGTTGTAGGAGTCGCGGTCCAGGGACTTCGAACGCAGCATCTCCGTGCCCGAGGCCCAGAAGGAGGGCGACTGAGACAGCGCCACGGAGGCCTGACTGATCAGCGACATGCGCACGCGGTGATCCATCGGAGCATCCGCCGGCATCTTGTAGGTGACCAGGTCGAAGAGCGTCTCGTTATCGTGGGCATCCACGTAGTTGACGTTCTCCGCGGGCTGGGAGGCGAACCCGGCACCCTGGCCGTTGTAGTCCAGCTGCGCGCCCGACACGGTCTTGCCGTCGTAGGTGGTGAGCGTGTAGTCCTTCAGGTTGCCCGCCAGGCCCAGCTTCACCAGGTCCACGCGGTGCAGATAGTCGGCGCGGCGATCCGCCTCGGAGCGGGTGTCCAGACCGTTGAGGTCCGAGAAAGCACCCGAGCCGAAGCCCTGCATGACGCGGTGATCCTCATCGAAGGGGCCGCCACCGTGCACGGCGTCGCGCAGGCGGTCGTTAAACGCGCCGATGCCAGTGCCGTCCAGCTGTCCCTGCGTGGCCTGGGTGAACAGCGCGTTGTTCGCGACCTCACCGAAGTTCCAGCCCTCGCCGTAGATGTACAGGCGCGAGCCGTCCACGCCGTCCTTCTCCAGGGTGAGGGACGCCAGAGCGGCCTTCGCGCGCTTCATCTCCTCGGCCGGGTGGTGGCCCATGAGGTCGAAGCGGAAGCCGTCGACGTGGTAGTACTTCGCCCAGTGGATCATCGAGTCGATCATGAGGTGCTCGCTCATCGCGTTTTCGGTCGCGACGTTGGAGCAGCACGTCGAGGTCTCGACACCGCCGGTGGCGTTCAGACGCTGGTAGTAGCCGGGCACGACACGGTCGAGCACGGAGCTGGCCGACTGTCCCGCCGCAGGCGTGTGGTTGTAAACCTGGTCGAGGACCACCTGCATGCCGATCGAGTGCAGCCCGCCCACCATGGAGCGGAATTCGTGCACGCGCGCGCCACCGTTTTGATGCGAGGACGTCGCGTAGGAGCCCTCGGGGGCCATCCAGTGCAGCGGGTCGTAGCCCCAGTTGTAGGCATCCTGGTCAGCAACGGCCGTGACCGCAGCCTGCTGCTCCTCGGACGCCGGGCCAGCATCCTCGGGGATCGCGGGCGTCTTCTGATCCGCGCGCTTCTCGGGAATGGTCGCGATGTCGAAGGTCGGCAGCAGGTGCACCGTGTTCATTCCGGCGCTCGACAGCTCGGCGAGGTGGCGCATGCCTTTGGACTGGAACTGCGTGAAGGCCATGTAGGTGCCGCGCATGTACTCGGGCACCGACGTGTCCGCGGCGGAGAAGTCACGCACGTGCAGCTCGTAGATAGAGCGCTGGGCGTCGTCCTCGATGGCCGGAGCCTTCGAGTCCGTCCACACCGACGGGGCAATCGCCGGGTTGTCCATGTTCACGGCGACGGAGCGCGTGGAATCGACGGTCAGGGCCACCGAGTAGGGGTCGGTGACGAGGTTCGTCTCGACCTTGCCCGTCTCGGGCACGTAGACGTTGATCTCCCACAGGTACTGGGCACCCTCGTGGATCTCGCCCGCAGCGTTGTCCACGCTCCAGCGGCCGTCCTCGCCGCGCACGGCGGCGGTGCGCATGCCATCACCCGGCACATCGGCGTCGGAGCCGAGCGGCGTCGAGGTGTTCCACGACACCAGCGCCACGCTCTTCGCCGTGGGAGCCCACAGAGCGAACGTCGGGTTCCCCGCCTCGTTCCAATTCACGCCGTACGAGGCCTGGGTGGCCTTTGCAGCATAGAGCGAGTCGAGGACGGGGGCGATCTGCACGCCGGTGAAAGCGTTGACGCTCTCCCCCGCCTTCTGAGCGACCGCGATCTGGCCGGTGAGCGCCTCGCGGGCCCCGGCCTCGTCGAGCGAGGCCTTCAGAGCGATGTATCCGTTGAGGTTCGGGTGAGCCGTCGTCACCTCGGCGGGCAGGTCACCCGCGACGGTCAGGGCGGCCGTCGTGGCGCCCGTGACGGCACCATCCGACAGGCCCGCGCCGCCTTCGGGGGCAGTCACCAGCTCGTAGGAAAGAGCCGCCGAACCGTCAAGAACCTGCGCGCGCGTCACGCCCTGCGGCAGCAGCGACGTCGGCCACGCGAGAATATTCGAGGTCACCCAGTAGGCGCGCTGCTCACCCGCACCCGCGACAGGCGCATCAGCGCTCGCGATGGCAACCTTGTGCGTCTGAGAATCGTAGGTGAAGGTCACGAGCTTGTTCGCTTTCGTTGCAAACTGGTAGTTGGCCCCGCCCACGGCACCATCTTGACCGTAATTCTCGTTGTCAGACCCTCGAATAGCAACCTTGAACTCATACTCGCCCTCAGGCAAAGCGGTGGTGGAGTAGGTGTACGTGCCATTTCCCACCGGCTCCATAAGGGGCGCCAGGCATTCGGGCTTCCAGTTATCCGTGCAGCCCAGCGCTTTCTGGAAGGAACCCGGCAGCGTCACCATCTGGTCGGTGGCGGTGTTCCACACGCGGTGCGTCGCGCGGTTGTAGAAGAAGGTAACGGGCGTTGTTTCGGTCAGGGTGTAGGAGATGTTCGCTCCCCCCGCAGCGCCCCCGGCACCAAAGGACGTGTCCCACGAGCCGCCCTCAGCGACCTTGTACTGGTAGTCACCGGCCGGAAGCGTGAACGTCGCACTGTACACACCCGTCGCGTCGCGCGTGAGTGCAGCTTTCTCGCAGCCGGGCGCCCAGTCCGCGTCGCATCCCATTGCCACGTTGTGACTGCCGGGGATTGTCACCAGCACGTCGTCGGCGGGTCCGGCAGCCCCGGCCTCGGCAGTGTTCACATCGCCTTCCTGGTTTGACGTTTCCGTTCCAGGTTCGGCCCACGCGGCTGGGAGCACACCCCCCATCAACGCGATGGCTGCGCCAACGCTGAGCGTTCGGCGCAGGAATGTCCTATTGAGTCGGTATGTCACGACAGACTCCCTCGTCCAAAAGCGGTCCCCTCCCATGGGGCTGCTCCTAGGTTAGACACACTGCAACGTTTCCGAAAGGTTTCTGCAAAGCACAAGAGAAAATGCGGACCAAGTGGTTAATAAAAACCTCGCCACCGCGAAGGTGACGAGGTCGTTGGTACCCCCAACCGGATTTGAACCGGTGTTAACGCCGTGAGAGGGCGTCGTCCTAG
>ERZ772917.332-NODE-332-length-34137-cov-15.500000_pt1 | contig 34137 bp, 34 predicted proteins | sample MGYA00511187_ERZ772917 | MGnify/ENA primary metagenome ERZ772917 (study PRJEB29015, sample SAMEA2737925) | human oral metagenome | biome: human oral; feature: human-associated habitat; material: dental | place: China | collected 2012 ...
GCCGGCGGGCGCGGGGGCGGCCCGGACCCGCCCGCCCCGGCAGACCAGCAGTGCCCGCCCCGGCGGGCCAGCAGTGCCGGCGGGCGCGAGGGCGCCCCATCATTTCCCATGATCGCCACCGGGCCAATGCAGCGCCCGGTTCAGACGTCCTCAATGTCCTCGTAGCTCTTGGGGTCCTCAATGGGTTCAAGATGCGCCGAGACCCGCAGGCTGGGATCGGTGGCCACGAAGTCGTCAATGAGCGACTCGGTGAAGTCGTGCCCCTCCTTCACGCTCCAGGCCCCGGGCACCAGGACGTGCAGGTGCATAAAACGACGGTTGCCCGCCTCTCGCACGCGCACCGCATGGAAGTCGATCCGACCCGGCTCGCGGTGGCGCTCCAGCACTGCCTCAATGGGGCCCATGAGCTCGTCAGACGGGGCAATGTCCATGAGCCCGCCCACCGCACCGCGCAGGATCCCGAACCCGGTCCACATAATGTTCAGGCCCGCCAGCAGGGCCACAATGGCGTCCAGGATCGGGGCCTGGAAGAGCGCCACCAGACCGATCCCCACAAGCACCGCCACGGAGGTGACGACGTCGGTCAGCAGGTGCTTGGCGTCGGCCACCAGGACGGCTGAGCCCTCCTGTCGGCCCTTGCGGAGCAGCACCAGGGCCACCGAGCCGTTGAGGACGGCGGCGCACACGCTAATGAACAGGCCCAGCCCGAGCTGCTCGGGCATGACCGGGGTCAGGATGCGTTCAACGGCTGAGACAATAATGAAGGCGGCGGCTACGAACACCATGGAGCCTTCGACTGCCGCTGAGAAGTACTCGGCCTTGGAGTGACCGAAGGGATGGTCGTCATCCGCCGGTTTAATGGCGATCTTCAGGGTCACCAGGGCCACGACGGCGGCCACCAGGTTGACCACCGACTCCGCGGCATCCGAGAGCAGGCCCACCGAGTCGGTAATCCAGGCGGCACCGCCTTTCAACAGGATCGTGGCCAGGGCCGCCGCAATGGACAACCAGGCGTAACCGCTCAGATCCTTGGGCGGGGCGTAGCGCGGAGAAGACACCTTCACATCCTCCCCGGCCCCAAGCCGCCAGGTGAACCCAGTATTCCGGGGCGCCGCAATACCTTCGGGCCCCCGAAGGCGTGGGGATTCCGATGACGGCGCTTGTCTTGGCCCACAACCGCTAGGGTGGCGCCGTGTTGTTCGGTGAGGCGATGGCTGCGGGGGCGGCCGCAGGTTTTCCGGGGATGGCGGATGCGGGCGCAGCGGCCGGAGCGGGGGCGGGCCCTCTGGGTGCCGTGGCGGCCGGCGCCGTCGCAGGCCTGCTGGGGCAGGGGCCCGCAGCCTGTGGGGCGCTCGCCTCCGCCTCCACTTCGGCCGACGTGCTGCCCGCCTCCATTGCTGACGCCACGACTCTCTCCCAGACCTTCCGGGTCCTGGACTTGTCCGGTGTCCTGCTCAATGGCATCCTCGGTGGACTCATCGCCCGGCGCATGAACTTCGACATGGTCGGCTTCGTGGTGCTGGCGATCTTGACCGCCACTGGTGGCGGCATCCTGCGTGACGTCATGATCCAGGCCGGCCCGCCCTTCGCCCTCACCGACCCCTACTACCTGGGCACCGCCTGCGCCGGTGCGCTGATCGCCTGGTTCGTCCCCTTCACCTCCCGCCTGGCGCACCGCTTCCTGGTCGTCGCCGACGCCGTCGTTCTGGGCACCTGGGCGGCCACTGGGGCCGCGAAGGCCTTGAGCAACGGCCTGGGGGTCATGCCGGCCCTCCTCCTGGGGTGCTTGACCGCGGTCGGCGGCTCCATGATCCGGGATGTCTCGGTGGGGGAGAGGCCTTCGGTGTTCGGCGGCAATAAGCTCTACGCCGTCCCCGCCCTGTGCTCGGCGGCCACGGAGGTGGCCATGGTGCGGTTGGGCCTGCCCGATGGCGCCGCCATGCTGGCAGCAACCTTGGTCGGGGCCGGAACCTGCCTGCTGGCGTACTGGCGGTCCTGGCGGCTTCCGGTGATCTCCGATCGCGAGCGCCGCCGGGTCCAGCGTCGGGCCGCCCGCACGCCGGGGGTGGTGCGCGGCTCCTGGCGCACTCTGGTCATGACCACCTCCAGGTTGTCGGCCGGTGCGCCGGTGCGCCGCCGCCGCAAGCCCCTGGACCCCGAGGACCTGTGAGCAGGGGCTTGACGGCCCGGGTGCTCAGTGCAGGGGGCTCACCTGGGCGTCGTCGACCTTGACGACCGCCGTCTCAGTGGGGCTGGTGGCCTGCGCCCCGAAAAGGCGTTCCTTGACGGCGTCCGCGACCTTGTCCGTCACCGCCTCGCCCTGCTCGCGCACGATCTTGGAGACCTTGGAGGCGGCGGCGTCGACCCGAGTGCGCACGAAGGGCTGCTCAACAATCTTGACCGCGGTGGCCTTGATCCGCTCGTACTGGGCGCGCCCGGCGCGGGTTCCGAGCAGGTAACCGGCGCCGAGTCCGAGGATGAAGGGGATCTTTCCGGACATGGGTGCCTCCTGGAGCTGGTCGCGGCCTGGCCTTGTGCCGCGTCGGCACGGGGACGACGACGGCGCTTGCGGGCCACTCTAACGCCCGTTTCCGGGTGACTCGCGTCGGGGGCCGGATTCAGGGCGAGGCGGGTGCGCCCTACGGGTTTTTCAGCGGCCTCGTGCCGGGAGGCTTCAGTGAGTCGAGGTGTGTCAAGGGCAGGCGCACCTTCGTTAGGTAAGACTTTCTATGCTATACAGGTTTATTAATTGGATCTACCATCGTTGGTATGACGGTCGTCGATACCCCCCGCAGCACTTCTCGTGTCAGCCCCGACGACACGCTCGACGCGCCGGCCGACCAGCACCGCCCGAGGGTCGCAGCGTGTCCCACCGCCCGCTGGCTGGCCCCCCAAGAAGGGGCGACCCAAGAAGGGGCGACCGGTCTGCGCCGGACGGTGAACACCGCCGTTCTGGGAGCCCACCTTGAGCAGCCGTCCGCCGCCCCGACCGTCAGTGCGTCAGTGCCCGCTCCGGCGGCTGGGGCTCCCGCCGCTCCGGCTGCTGAGGCTCCCGCCACTCCGGCGGCCGCTGAGGCTCCCGCCGGGCCGGGCTCGCCACGGGCTTGGGATGAGCCGGACGGGGTCGCCCGCCACGGCGACGCCTCGTCGCTGGCCTCCCGTCTTAACTGGCTGCGCGCGGGCGTCCTGGGGGCCAACGACGGCATTGTGTCCATTGCCGGTCTGGTCATTGGGGTGGCCGCCGCCGCCCCCACCGCCACCGGCGCCATCTTCACCGCCGGCGTCGCCGGCATTCTCGCCGGCGCGGTGTCCATGGCCGCCGGGGAGTACGTGTCGGTGTCCACCCAATCGGATACCGAGCGCGCCCTGGTGGTCAAGGAGAAAGCCCTGCTGACCACCGACCCCGCCGCCGTCGTCGCCCGCCTGGCCGCCCACTATCGGGCCAAGGGGCTGTCGGCGGCCACTGCCGGCGCCGTCGCCAGGGAACTGAGCGAGCACGACGCCGTGGCCGCCCATCTGGAGGTCGGGCTGGGCCTGAGCGAGGACGAGTACACCAACCCCTGGCATGCGGCGCTGTCCTCAGCCATCGCCTTCACCCTGGGCTCCCTGCTGCCCATGCTCGCCATTGTGCTGCTACCGGTGCCCTTCAAGATCCCGCTGACCTTCGCCGCCGTCGTCGTGGGCCTGGCCCTCACCGGCGGAGTCAGCGCCAAGCTGGGTGGGGCGCCGGTGCGTCCGGCGGTTGTCCGGGTGGTCCTGGGCGGCGCGGTCGCCATGGCGGTGACCTGGGGTATTGGCCACCTCATAGGCGTCGCCGTCTGAGCCGTCCGCCCCGGTAGGGGCGGGAACCCTCAGTGGCTGGGGGGCGCCATAATGTCACGGGGGAGGAGCCTGGCCAGTTCGTAGCCATCGCCGCCCACCACCACGGGCACGTCGGCCTCCGCCAGGGTGCGGGCTTCAGGACCCAGACCCATGGGGTGCACGGTGATGCCCCCGGCCAGAACCTGCTGAGCGGGTGTCAGGCGCCTAATGGCAATGGCCGCGATTCGGTCGGAGTGCTCGCGCGCCGCCTCCCCATAGATGAGGGGGTCGTGCTGACCGGAGTCGCCCACGAGTAGCCAGCGGACCTCCGGCAGGTCGATCATGAGCCGGCGCAACTCGGTGCGCTTGTGCTCAATCCCCGAGCGGAACCAGCCGGTATTGGTCGGCCCCCAGTCGGTCATGAGCTTGGGGCCGTCGGGGAAGCCATTGCGCTTGAAGAAGGAGCGCAGGGTCGGCACAACATTCCACGCCCCCGTTGACAGGTACACCATGGGGGTGCCCGGATGCGTCTGCTGGATCCGGGTCAGGAGCTCAGCCATGCCGGGCACCGGCTCGCGGGCCAGGGAGTGCTTGACCAGTTGGTTCCAGGCGGCCACGAGCACGCGCGGCACGTGGGAGACCATGGCCGTGTCGTCAATGTCGGAGACAATGCCCAGGCGGGGGCCGGGCGCCACGACGAGTACCCGGGCACTGACGGCCCCGGCTCCCGCGGCGTCAATCTTCGCCTGGTGCCATCCCGGCGCCAGGCCGTGGCCGCGCACCACCACATTGACGTATCCGCCGCGGTCGGCGCGCGTGCGCACCCGCGAACCGCCCACGGTGACGGTCACTGGCAGGTAGGGCACCGGGACGTCCACGAAAAGGCGCCAGCCGCGCTGGGCCTCCAGAATGCTGGTCATGGCCAGGTCGCGGGCGTCAGCGGCGGAGCCGGGCAGCTTCTCCGGCAGGGAGCGGAACAGGGGGCCCTCGCTGGGGGCGTCCTTGGGGCGCATCACCATACGGCCCAGCACGCGGGCCATCTCGTTGCCCTTCTGCGGCCCGGCACCCTCCGGGGGACCGGCGGCCGAGCCGTAGCCCTCGAAGGGGATGACACGCGGACGCCACCCGCGCCGGCGCAGCGCAGGGATTATGTCAGCGTGAAACCGGTCCTCGGCGGCGCGGGCGATGTCAGAGAAGGGCACTGCCCGATCCTAGATCCTCCGAGGGGCGCCTCACAGGGTATGGCGGGTGTGAGCACGCCGAATGGTGCGCAGCCCCACGAGCGCGGCCAGCACCGCCAGCCAGCCGCACAGCGCCATCAGGAGGTAGCCGCCGTGCGAACCGGCGGCGTCAATGACGCGACCCCCCGCCATGGACCCCAGGGACACCCCGATATTGAGGGCGGTGCCGATCCAGGCCAGGCCCTCGGTGAGTTGAGAGGGGGCCACGGTGACCTGGACAATACTGTTCCCGGCGGTGACTGTCGGTGCGATCGCCATGCCGGTGAGCACCATGAGTGCCGAAAGAACCAGCAGGTTGGGTGCAAGAACAAAGGTCGACGACCCCACGGCCATGACAACGACGCCAGTGAGCAGCTGCTTCCACAAGGGCCACCCCCAGGAGCGCGAGCCGTAGACCAGGGCCGCCATGAGGGAGCCCACCGCCCATGCCGCCAGCACCACCCCGGCGGCGGACTTGCGCCCCATCTCGGTGGCGAAGGCGACGGCGGTGACGTCGTTGACCCCGAACAGGGCCCCGGAGAACATGAACACGGCGACAATGGCCAGCACCGCCCCGTGGAACAGGACGGGCTTGGAGCGCTGGGGAACCAGGGCGAGCAGGTCCTCCACCTCTCCGGCCTGACGGCGCGCCGGTCGGGAGGGGCGCGGGTGAGCCGGCGGCTCGGTGGCGCGCTGGGCCAGGAACCACAGACCCCCGCCCACTTGGAGGATCAAGGTGGCCGTCCACCCGGCGGTCACCGGCAGGAAGGGTGCGGTGCACAGGGCGGTGGCCAGCACCGGGCCAACGATGAAGGCGACCTCGTCCAGGGCGGCCTCCAGGGAGAAGGCAATGTGGATGTCCTCAGGAGTGGACAGCAATGCCGTCCAGCGCGAGCGCACCAGGGAGCCCATGGACCCGCCCAGGCCCCCGGATGTGGCGGCCAGGGCCATGAGGGCCCATAGGGGGGCGCGGGCGCCGGCGGCCAGGATCAGGCCAACCAGGGCCAGCCCCGAGACCACCAGCGCCGGGCGCATAATGCGGGCCTGACCGTGGGTGTCGACGAACCGGGCCAGGATGGGGGAGCCAATGGCGGCGGCCACAATATGGGCGGCGCTGACAGCGCCGGCGTCGGAGTAGTTCTGGTAGAGGTCCTGGATGGCCAGAATTGTGGAGATGCCCACCATGGACATGGGGAAGCGGGCCAGAAGGCCCGCCAGGGAGAAGGTCCAGGCGCCGCGCTGGCGCAGGATACGGCTGTAGGGGCTGGGCATGCTCGATGTGTGCGCCCCCTAGCGGGAGGTGCCCTGGGCCCCGCTGCGGGCGATCGTGAATCCCTGTCCGCTGACCTGACTCCAGCACTCAACACCGGTCTCGGTCGAGGTGCAGGCGAAGGTGCCGTGGGTGGCGGACGAGCCGTAGTTCAAGGTCGCACCCGAGGGGGAGAAGGGCGTGCCGCAGGTGCCGGTGGCTTGGCCATTGGTGCCCACAGACGCCGTGAAGGGTTGAGAGATTCCCTGAGAACAGGAGGCGTCGGTCGAGGTGAAGCTGTGCTCGTTAATGGTGCAGCTCACTGAGCTCTCCCCCAGGGTGCAGGTGATATTGCCGCTGGGAGAGGTGAAACTGGTCATCTCAACGGCCCCGGCCGGGGCCGGGTAGCGCAGCTCCGGAGTGGGGCTCGGGGTGGGGCTGGGGGTCGGGGTGGATGAGGGGGTCTGCGAAGGGGTCCGCGTGGAGGCGGACGGCTTGCTCTCCTGGCTCTGGGAGGGCTTGGCGGAGTTGGCGGAGGGGGCCGGGTCGGAGGAGCCGGAGGTGAAGAACCAGGTGGCCACGGCCACCACCAGGAACAGGACCACGCAGGAGAGCACCCACAAAATCGCCCCACCGCGGTGGCGCTCGGGCTCGGCCGGGGGCTCGCCGCCCAGACCGAAGATGCCGGCCTCGGCGCCTGACGGGGCCCACGCCTGGGCTGCGGCGTCGGGGGCCTGAACAGCGGTTGGCGCCGACGGCGGGACGCCCTGCCAGGCCTGGTTCGGTTGAGGAAGACCGGCGAGGGCTTGTGTGGGCGATCCCATCTCCGTGGGGGCGGCGCCGGGGGGCAGGGCCTGGGTGGGTGCGCCCGCCGTGGGGGCGGCGCCGGGGGGCAGGGCCTGGGTGTCGGCGCCAACGGCGGCCTGCGGCTGTGTCGGTGCGTCCACTGCCGGGAGGGGGGCCGTGCTGGAGATCTGTTCGCTGCCGCGCGCTGCCAGCGCCGCGTCGACTGCGGGATCCCCCAGGGAGCCGAGCCAGTCGAGAAGATCGGGGTAGGTGCGCGGATTTGCAGCGATGTAGGGCCGCAGGCCGGGGTAGTCCTGGGCGAGTTCGTGAAGAGTCTCGAGTGGGGCCTGCGGGTCCTGAGCTCGTGCAACGAGGTCATCCGGTGCCTGAGACATGCTGGATCCTTCGGAATGGTCTGGGGAGAGCATGCCCCTCCACGCCGTCGGGTCGCCGGGGAAGGACATCGGGTGGCGGGTCGCGGGTGCCGCCCGCTACGAGCCTACCTGAGGGCTTCAATCCGGGGCTTGTGCCGGTATCGTCACGTTTGGTGGCTCACCTCTCAGGCCCCGCCGCCCCGAGCAGACAGGATATGGCGATGAGCGAAGCGACATCATCCCGGGAGCAGGTCGTGCTGCTCGCACCCGCGGCCGGGGCGGCCACCGACGTGGGACGCTTCCGCTCCGTCAATGAGGACGGCTACCTCGCCGCCGCTCCCGCCTTCATTGTCGTGGACGGCATGGGCGGGCACGCCCTGGGCCGCGCCGCCACCCAGAAGGCCCTGGACGCCCTCGCCCCGCTGTCCGGCACCTGCATTACCGACCAGGGCACGGTGGTCGACGCTGTTGTCGCCGCCGGAGAGGCGGTCGCGGCAATCCCCTCGGAGTCCTCGCACCGGCCCGGCGCCACCATTGCCGGTGTGGTTGCGGCGGACCTGCCCGAGGGCCGCACCTGGATTGTGCTCAACATTGGGGACGCCCGCGTCTACCTGCGGCGCTCGGGTGCGCTTCGACAGGTCACCCGCGACCACTCCCAAGTCCAGGCCCTCATCGACGCCCGTCTCCTCACCCCGGCCGAGGCGCGCCGGGACCCGCGGCGCAACGTGGTCACCCGCGCCCTGGGGGCGGGAATCTCAGGGCCAGCGGTCCCCGATATCCACCTCCTGCCGATTGAGGCCGGGGACCGCCTGCTCGTCTGCTCCGACGGGCTCAGCGACGAACTCGATGATGAGACTTTGGACACAATACTCTCGGCCGGGGCGGACGCCCAGCGCACTGCTGAGCACGCCGTTGCCGCCGCCCTGGAGGCCGGTGGGCACGACAATGTCACCGCCCTGGTGGTCGACGCCCCCGCCGAGCCCGAGGAGGCCGGCTTTGAGGCGACTGATACCGCGGGGGCGGGCGGCGAGGAGTCCCGCACCGGGGGGCGCCGTGCTCCTGAGAATCCTGAGAACGGCACGGGGCACCAGCGGTGACGGGCTCCAGCGGCGCGACACCGACGGAGGGTGACGACGGCGTCATTCGGGTGGTGGGACTCTACGGCACCGCCGAGCTCAGTGCCCTGGCGCCTCCGCACACGGCTCAGCAGGTGCTCGACGCCCTGGGGGGACCGCTGCCCCAGACCGCTTCCCCCCTCCAGGCCGCCCAGGACGGCGCGCGCGTCACCGAGCTTCTCAGCGGCGACCTCATTGCGCAGGTGCTTGGGACCCCCGCCGGGGCCACTCTGACCTGGGGCGAGGAGGACGAGGCCCAGGCCAATGCGTCTGTCGTCGAACTCCCCGACCCTCCCGGCCCGCCCGCCCCGCGCCCCCACCCCCAGCCCAGGCCCGGCTCAGGGCGACGGCGCCGTAAGGCGGTCCGGTCGGCCGACGGGAACGGCGGGCCGGACAGCGGCAAGGTCGCCTCACCGCCGTCGTCTCACTCCTCGGACGCATCGAGTGCTACGAGCATGGATAGTGGCGCCCATCCGACCCAGGTCATGCCCGCCACCCAGGCCCAGTCCGTCACCGCCGGCTCACCCGGATCCGTTACCCCGCCCGAGGGGGCCACGGCGCCCTTCACCCCTATTGACACCGGCCCCCTCGTGGCGGCCGTCTTGTGCACCGCCGGGCACGCCAACCCGCCCGGCGCCACCGCCTGCCAGAGCTGCCGAGCGCCCCTGACCGGCGAGATCCGCAAGGTTCCCTGCCCTATGCTGGCCACGCTGGCCCTGTCCACAGGGGAGGCGGTGGCGGTGCGCGGCGACGTCGTCATTGGGCGGGCCCCCCAACAGATGCCCGGCAGCGAGCCCGGAACCCAGGCCCTGGTGCCCGTGCCCAGCCCCACGCACCTGGTCTCCCGCTCCCACCTGGTGGTGACCACCAAGGGCTGGAACCTGTTAGCACGGGATCTGGGATCGAACAATGGGACGGTCTTGGTGCGACCGGGCAACGCGCCAGTGCTCCTCGCTTCGGCTCTGCCGACACCGCTGCTCGTGGGAGACTTTCTGGACCTGGGCGACGGTGTCACTGTGAGGATCGAGGCCCCACTATGAGGCCCAAGCCCATACATCCGCGCCGTCAAGGCCCATGCCTGGGAAGGAGACCACCCTTGAGCGACCTGACGTGGACCGACCTGCCATCGGTTGACCCGGAGAGCCCCGACGAGCTCGTCCTCGACTTCTCCGGCGAGGTTCACCGCATCCCCCCCGATAAGAGCTTCGTCATTGGGCGCGGCGGCGACCTCGATATTGACGACAATCCCTACCTGCACCGGCGGTTCCTGGCGCTCTCACGTGACAATGGGCTGTGGTGGGTGTCCAACGAGGGAAGCCGCCTGTCGGCGACACTCACCGACGGCGACGGCCTGGTCCAGTCCCGGTTGGCGCCGGGGGCCCGCATACCCCTGGTCTTCCCGCGCGTCATCCTGACGTTCTCCGCGGGCCCCACCACCTATGAGATCAACCTCATTACCAGCGGTGAGGACCACTTCGCAGGGATCACCGGCACCCAGCAGTCCAGCGGGCAGACCACCATTGGGGTGACCCCCATGACTCGCACCCAGCTGCTGCTCGTGCTGGCGCTGGCCGAGCCGGTGCTGCGGCGCGCCGGGACGGGCGCCGCCGAGATCCCCTCCTCCGCCGCAGCAGCAGCGCGCCTGGGCTGGCCGTTGACGAAGTTCAACCGCAAACTGGACAACGTCTGCGAGAAGCTCGACCGGGTGGGGGTGCGGGGACTGCGCGGCGGGCGCGCGGCGGGGGCCGCCTCGAACCGGCGCACCGCCTTGGTGGAGCACGCCGTGTCCACCCTCATGGTCACCGCTGAGGACCTGCCCATGCTTGATGAGGAGTTCGCCGCCAATCAGGCCGCGGCCGCCTCGGCGGGGACGACGCCGGCGCGACGCGGTGAGGAGAAGTAGTTGAGGAGAAGTAGTCGTGAGTTCGACGACGCCGCGCGAGCCTGAGGAGAGCCAGCACCTGAACCGGGCCCGGACCGAGCCGGTGCCTGCGCCGCTCCAGGCCCCGGCCCACAGTCCTGAGCAGGAGTCGGCCGGGGATCCGGCCCAGGATCTTGCCGCGGTTCCCACCGGGGGCGTGCCGGAAGACTCCACTTGGGCCCGCCCCGGTGACCCCGCCGGGGCCGTGCCGGAAGACCCCGCCGGGGGCGGGCCGGGAGACCCCACTTGGGCCCGGCCCGGCGACCCCGCTGGGGCCGTGCCGGAAGACCCCACCGGGGGCGGGCCCTTGGCCCCGGCCGGGGGGTCGGCCTTCGCGGCCGCCATGGAGCAGCTGACAGTGCCCGCACCCCCGCTCAAGGCTCCAGATGAGCCCACCGCCGCCCAGTCGTCCGCCCTCATGGAGACCGCCTGGCTGGACGCCGCCGCCGTGGACTTCGCCGCTGCGGGCGAGTCCTCCCCTGTGAGCCCTGCGAGTGCCGAGAGGGACGAAGAGGAGGATGAAGGGGCTTACTTCGACGAGGAGGCTGACGAGGACGAGGCTGACGAGGGGAGCGGCCGGGGCGCCGCGTCCAAGAAGCGCTTGAAGGTCGCGCCCAGGCGCCGCCGGCGGCGCGGGAGGATTGCGCTGGCCGTGGTCCTGGTCCTCATCCTGGCGCTCGCCGGGGCCGGGTGGGGCCTGGAGATGTATCTGCGCTCCCAGGTGTCCGCCACCATTCGCCAGGGCCTGCCCGGGCTCTCCCAGGACGCCCAGATCACCACCGAGGGGCTGATCACTCCCCAGATCCTGCGCGGCACCCTGGAGACCCTGAGCATTGACGCCGACTCGCTGACTCTGGAATCCGGGGGCGGGAGCGCCCCAGCCACCGGCGGTTCGTCGATCACGCTCTCAGAGTTCAGCGTCCACGTCACCGACTTGAGCTTGAAGGCGCCCTACACCGCCCAGGAGTTCTCCGGCACTGGGACCATTAGCTGGGATGATGCCACCTCCCTGGCCGCGGGCATCTCCACCAACCTGCCACCTCTGACGCTGAAGCCCGATACTCTGAGCACCGACACCGATCCCGGCACCATCCTGGCCGAGTCCTCCTTCGGCGTCGAACTGCAAGTCGGCATTACCCCCTCGGTGACGGCCGAGGGCGGGCTCCTGTTGTCCGTGTCCTCGATCACGGTGGCAGGCTCTGGTTTGAGCGTCGATATCCCCGACTTCGCCGTCGGCGCCCTCACCGGGCTGACCGGCAATGAGTCAGTGGAGATCGGCCCCGAGCTCCTGCCCGCCGGTTTGAAAATCACCGCCGTGAAGGTGACTCAGAAGGGGCTTGCGCTGACGCTGTCGGGTACCAACGTGTCGCTCGGCTCCTGACCGGCTCCTGACCAAGGGGCACTTATCCCCATGGTCATGGGCTGGGGGTGGGCCGGCCGACGTAATAGCCTGCGGTTGGCGCCGGTTGACCCGGCCCGGCCCATACGAGGAGGACGATGAGCACCCAGCCTGAGCAGCACTACGGCACCTCGAGCCCGAGCACGGCGCCCCCCGTGCTCAGTGAGCTGCCCCCCTCGGTGGCGCCGCCGGCATCGCCGCCACGGGGCTCGTCCTACCCTGACACCGGCCCCCTGCCCGCGCGCAGCGAGCTGCGCCGCGAGGCGGAGCGCACCTCCCGGTCCACCGCCTCCCCGGAGGAGGACGTGGCGCGCGCCGGCGACCTGCTCAAACGGGTCAGGCGCATCTTCTCTGAACGGGTCGTGGGCCAGGAGCGCCTGCGCATCGCCATGGTCTCAGCCCTCATTGCCAGCGGGCACGTCTTGCTGGAATCCGTGCCCGGCCTGGCCAAGACCACCGCCGCCCAGACCCTGGCGGCAGCCGTCTCCGGCTCCTTCCACCGCATCCAGTGCACCCCTGACCTCATGCCCAACGACATTGTGGGCACTCAGGTCCTGAACTACCAGACCGGGGAGATGACCACCCAGCTGGGGCCGGTCCACGCCAATATTGTCCTGCTCGATGAGATCAACCGCTCCAGCGCCAAGACTCAATCCGCAATGCTGGAAGCCATGCAGGAGCGGCAGACCTCCATTGGCGGTGTCGTCTACGCCCTGCCCCACCCCTTCATGGTTCTGGCCACCCAGAACCCCATTGAGGAGGAGGGCACCTACGTCTTGCCCGAGGCGCAAATGGACCGCTTCCTCATGAAGGAGGTCCTGACCTACCCGCGTCCGGCCGAGGAGGCCGACATCCTGGACCGCATTAGCCAGGGGGCCTTCGATCAACCGATCACCACCGAGCCCATTAGCACCCGGGACGTGGAGTGGCTTCAGGGCGCTGTTGAACGCGTCTACGTCGATCCGGTCATTAAGCAGTACATTGTGGCCCTGGTCAACACCTCCCGCGGTGGCGGCCCGCGCCCGGTTCCCGGCATTGAGCGGCACGTGCGGGTGGGGGCCTCCCCGCGCGGCGGTATTGCCCTCATGAAGGTCTCCCAGGCCATTGCTCTGCAGGCCGGGCGCACCTATGTCACCCCCGACGACGTCGGCCTGCTGCGCCACGCCATCTTGCGCCACCGGCTGGTGCTCACCTATGACGCCTTGGCCGACGACGTCGCCCCGGAGTCGATCATTGACGCGATCTTCGCCGCCGTCCCCACCCCGTGAACCCACCGCCATGACCGCCTCAGCCTCGCCCCTGCCCGACGTGCCGTCCTCGCGCGGCTCGCGGCTGGCGCGTGCGCGCGGACGCATAGCCCTGCCGACCCTGCGGCGGGCCACCGGCATGCTCGATGGGCGCCACAAATCCGTGTTCATCGGGCACGGCCAGGACTTCGACGACCTCAGCGAGTATCGGCCCGGCGACGACGTCTCCGACATTGACTGGAAGGCCTCGGCCCGCCTGGGCCTGCCCGTCATTAAGCGTTACCAGCGTGAATCCAATCTGCCGCTGGTCCTGGCCGCGGACACCGGGCGCACCATGGCGGCCCAGGCGCCCAGCGGTGAGGACAAGCGCTTCCTGGCCATGGCGGTGGCTGAGATCATGGCCTACCTGGCCCGTATGCGGGGGGACTCCATTGCCCTGGTGGCGGCCGACGCCGGTCGTATTGTCACCCGCCCTCCGCGCGCCGGCGCCGAGCACGCCGAAACCCTTCTGGCCCGACTCGCCCGCCAGTACGACGCCCTGGATGCAATGGGGGCCGAGTCGGGGCAGGCCCCGCCCTCAGCCGTGCCGGTGCTCCTGGAGCGCGTGAGCACCTGGCACCGGCGCCGCAGCCTCGTGGTCCTCATTACCGACACCGCCCACCCCGGGCCCGACGCCACCGACTGGTTGCGTCGCCTCTCCGCCCAGCACGAGCTCATTGTCATCCAGATCGCTGATGATCTGCCGCTGCGCCCGGGCGCCGGTCGCACCCGTGATGTTGAGGTTGATGGGGAACTGCCCGCCTTCCTGCGCGAGGACGCCGATCTGGCCGCCCGGCTCGCCCAGGTCGAATCCGCTCGCCGCGCCGCCATCACCGCCCTGCTCGACGCCCGCCACCTGGAGCACACCGCCATTGGCTCTGAGGAGACCCTTGTGGACTCCATTGCCCAGATCCTGGGGCGCCAGCGCTTGGCCATGTCCCGGGGCCGGAGGTGAGACGACCATGACGATCTCCTACGTCGACCCCGTCCTCATGCCCGTGTGGATGCTGGTGGTTGCCGTCGTGTGCCTGCTGACGGCCTTGACCTGGCTGCTGCGGACCTTCCTGGTCACCCGCCGGGACACCGCCTTAGAGGTTGGCGACATCCCCATGGCCCCCAGGGACCGGCGCAAGTGGGGTGCGCGGGTGAAGAAGGCCGCCGCCCGCTTCCATGCCGGTGAGACCGACCTGCGCGGCCTGCACCTGGAGCTGGCCGAGATTATGCGTGGTTTCGCCACCGCCCGCTCCGGGGCGGACATTGAGTCGGCCACTGTCACCGAGATCCTTGACATGGCGCAGACCTCCGGCCCTCGCTCGGTCCAGGAGCGCCTGCGCCGGGTGCGCCACGACGGCCGCCCCCTGGACACCAACCCCCTGGGGCGAGTCGGTGAGCTGTTGGCCATCTGGGAGCAGCCCTCCTTCGACCGGGAGCCCGACGCCGCAGCGGAGGCGGCCATTAAGCACGCCCAGGAGGTGGTGACCCAATGGTGATGCCCTGGCTCACAGGACTGGTCCTGGTCCTGGTCCTCATTCTCGTATTGCTGGCACTCGGCGGCGCCCTGCCCGGTGGGGCCCGGCGCGGCGAGGATCGGGTTGCGCGCAAAGTCGCCAACTCCGGCCCCCTGCTCGCCTCCCCCCTGGTGCGTCGCCGCCTGGCACTGCGCCGCGGCCTGCATGTGCTCCTGGGGGTCATGATCATGGTCTGCCTGGTGGGCGCCGCCGGGATTGCGGGGCGCCCAGTGGCCCGCTCGGTCCACTCCGAGGCCCTGGCCAGCCGCGATATCGTCCTGTGCCTGGATGTGTCCACCTCCATGGTGACCGTGGACGCCGAGGTGCTCAATACCTTCAGCACACTGATCAAGGAGTTCGACGGCGAGCGCGTGGCGCTGGTGGTCTGGAACTCCACCGCCCAGACCATGGTGCCGCTCACCGACGACTACGACCTCCTCCAGGACCAGTTCGACGAACTCAGCGAAGTCCTCGACTTCTCGCCCTACTACGGCAACCCCGACCTGGACCGCTATTTCGAAACCTTCCCCGGGGCGCTGTCCGACAGCGTCTCCGGCTCCTCCCTGGCCGGCGATGGCCTGGCCTCCTGCACCCTGGCCTTCGACCAGCCCGTGGAGGAGCGCTCCCGCTCCATTATCCTGGCCACCGACAACCAGGTCGTGGACCTAGGCCACACGCAGGTCTACTCCCTGTCCGAAGCCGCCGACCTGCTCGCCGAGCAGAACATCCGGCTTTTCTCCCTCTTCGCCGCCGCCGACCTCGAGTCCGACCCCTGGGTGTCGGGCATTGACGTGGAAGGGGCCCGCGCCGAACTGGAGTCGGTGACCACTGCGCACAACGGCCGCTTCTATGAGATTACTGACGTCGACGCCACCAGCTCAATCGTCAAGGAGCTGGAGCAGGATCAGGCCAATGAACTCACCGCCGACTCCGAGGTACGCATTACCGACACCCCCCAGCGGTGGGTGACTGCCCTGGCCCTAGGGGTTCTGACCCTGCTGGGACTGACCGCATGGAGGCGCGCATGAGCCTGCACCCCATGATCCCCTGGCCCCTGCTGGTGCTCCTGGCCCTGGTCCTGGGGGCCCTGCTGTGGGTCAGCGCCCAGTGGCTGTGGCGCCGCGGCTCCGATCCGGGCGCGAGGATGAGCCTGTGGCGGCGGGTGGCGCTGAGCCTGACGGTGCTGCTCATTCTGGCCGGGCCCAGTGTCAACGCCTCCTGGGCCACCCAGGTCTCCAATGTGGAGATCTACCTGGTGGTGGACCGCACCGGCTCCATGGGCGCCGAGGACTGGGCCGGGGGCGGTGGAACCCGACTCGACGGCGTGCGCTCGGACCTGGCGGCCGTCCGCGAGGCCTTCCCCGACGCCCGCTTCTCCATCCTGGCCCTGGACTCCACCGCCGCCCGCGAGCTGCCGCTGACCAGCGACGTGGACGCCGTCGACTCCTGGATCGGCTCCCTGCACCAGGAGATCACGCAGCGCTCCTCGGGCTCCTCCCTGGAGCGCGCCCTGCCCCTGCTGGCCCAGACCCTGGCCAACGCCGTCGAGGAAGCCCCGGAGGACGTCCGGCTGGTCTACATCCTCTCCGACGGCGAAGCCACTGATGACGGCAAGGCGGCCCAGGAGGTCGCCGCCCAGGGGCTGAGCTGGCAGATGCTCGCCGAGCTGGTCGACGGCGGGGCGGTGCTGGGCTACGGCACCCCCGAGGGCGGCTCCATGCGCGAGTTCGACGGCAGCGCCAACCCCAATGCCAACTACATTGAGGACCCGGCCACCGGTGAGGCCGCCGTCTCCGTGCCCGACACCGAGGAACTTACCAATGTGGCGGCGGCCCTGGGCCTGCCCTACATCCAGCGCACTGGGGCCGATGACGCCCCCACCAGCGATTTCACCAGCGTGGACGTCCAGGCTGCCCTGACCGATGGGCGGGAGCGCAAGCGCGACCGCCAATACGTGGTGTGGCCACTGGGCCTGGTCGCCGTTGGCCTGCTCGCCTGGGAGGCGGTGGCGCTCATCCGCGCCGATCGCGCCCTGCGGCGGATGGTCCCGGCCTTGAGGGGGATGCGATGAGGGACAGCCGCGGACGCGAAGAGAAGGACACCGCCGCGAGCCCGCAGACCCCCCAGGGCTCCAACTCACCGGATGCCGGCGAGGGGAGGGCGGACCCCCCGAGCGCCGAGGAAGACCCCCGCTGGCGTGCCGCGAGGCTGGCGCGCCGGCGCCGCCTCCTGCTCATTGGCGGCCTGCCGGCACTACTGGCGTTGGCCGCGGCCGGGTGGCTGGGTTTTGTGAGCCTGTGGACTATGGGCGGCAACCAGGCCTTCGTCCACAAGGATTACCCCACCGCGGTGAGCCGCTACCGCACGGTGGCCCGGGTCAACCCGTGGCTGGAGCAGTGGCGGGTGTACTTCAACCTGGGCACCGCCGAATTGGCGGCCGACCGGCTTGACGACGCCCTGACCGACCTGACGACGGCCCTGGCCGCCGCCCCACCGGCCTCCATGGTGACGGTCGACAGGGGCGACGGCAGCACAGACCGGGTCAAGGACCCCTCCTCGCCGGAGTGCATGGTGCGCACCAACCTTTTCGCCACCCACCTGGTCCTGGCCTCCAAGGCCCGGGACGCCGGGGACACCGCCGGCGCCGAGGCGCAGACCGCCGCGGCCACCGAGGCCGCCGACACCTGCGAGGTCCCTCCCGCCCAGCAGAATCCGGACCCGACGCCACCCACCCCCTCGACCAGCCCGTCGCCCAGTCCCTCCGCGAGCCCATCGCCCAGTCCCTCCGCGAGCCCATCACCGAGCGCATCAACCTCCCCCTCACCGAGCCCAACGCCGACTGACGCCAAGCGCGAGGAGCTGGAGCGGCGCAATAGGGAGGCCAATGAGTCGGACGGGACGGATTCCGTTACGGACGGCCGCCGCTGGTGAGCCGCAGGTGCCTGTCCGCGCCTGTCTGAAGCTGTGATAGTGGGGCGCCGCGGCTTAAATCGGGGTGGGTACGGGGTGGTCGGGAACGACCGCTCCCACCCCGCGCAGCACGAAGGTGTCCAGCGCCTGCAGGTAGGCGGCCCGCGCCTGCGGGTCGGTGGGGGTTGGGCGCCCGCCCATGACGCAGGCGTGGATCAAGGGGATGAGCTGGGCCGGGTCCTGTCGGGGGATGGCCCCGGCCTCCATGGCCTCAGTGAGGATCTGGGCGAGCATGTGCGTGACCTGTCCGGCGTGGGCGCGCAGCCGCCCGGCGGTCCCCTGGGAGACCGTGGTGGACAGGGGGCCGGTGGTGGGGAAGTGGTAGTGGCTCTTGATCAGGGCCTGCTGGCGCACGTAGATGCGCAGCTGATCGACGGGGTCCTCGGTGTCGATCAGGCAGCGGGTGAGTTCGGCGCCGAAGCGCCTGCTCTCGTACTCCATAAAGGCCAGAAGAAGATCCTCCTTGTCGGCGAAATGGTTGTAGACGGCTGTGCGGCCTACACCTGCCTGGGCGGCGACATCGGAGAGAGTGATCTTGTCGAAGGCGCGTTCGCTCATAAGCGTGGACAAGGCCTCGAAGAGGGCTGCGCGCGTGCGCTGACGATGCTCGGACAGTGAGTTACCCATGATCTTCGGCACGGCGGTCAGCCTAGTCGACAAGGTGACGAATGCGCGAGAAGCGTCAGAAAACCGAGGTGAGCAGGGCGCGGAGGGCTCGCACAATCGGCTCGTCGGCGGACAACCATCCCAGCTCCCCCAGCCCCTCCAGGCCAACCCAGCGCATGTCCTCATGGTCACCGCCCCGCCGGGGACCATGCCCGGGGACGGCGGGCTCGGCCAGCCACACCCGCATTCGATAGCCGTTGAGTACCGGCCAGGCCGGGGCGTCGTCGCCCGGCCCCCGGCGTTGGCCCGGGGCGGGCGGCGCCACCGCCAGGCGGGCCGGCGGGGGCAGCTCAGCCCCCAGGCGCACCTCCAGGCTGATCTCCTCGCGCAGCTCGCGGCGCAGGGCCACCGGCGGTGTCTCGCCGGGGTCGACCTTGCCGCCGGGCAGCTCGTAGAGGCCCGCGTGCTCAGGCGGGTAGGAGCGGGCGGCGCACAGCATCGCCGTCGGATGCGACAGGCTGTCCAGGACGGCGGCGGCCACGACCAGGCGGGGGGTGGGGGAGGGTGTGGACATGGAGTGACCCTACATAGCGAGTCCACAGGCGCTCCTGGCACACTGCCGGACGTGAGTTCTGACGGAATGAACCTGTGGCATGAGCTTGTTGTGCGCGTCTCCGGTACCGGTGCGCCCTCGGTGTTCGAGCTGTGGCCCGCCCTGGCCATGGGGGTGCTGGTGGTGGCCTGGCCCACGGCCAGGCGCTGGGGACGGGCCCTGGTCACCATTGTTCACGAGGCCGGGCACGGTTTCGTCGGCATTCTGGTGGGGCGCAGGTTCGAGGGGTTCGTGGTCTCCCGGGAACTGGGCGGGCACGCCATTACCGCGGGCAAAACCCGGGGGCCGGGGCGGGTGCTCACCACGTGGGCGGGCTACCCGGCGCCGGCCCTGCTCGGGGCGGTGACGGTGGCCGTCGCCATGCGGGGGTGGAGCGGCGCCCTCCTGATCCTCGCCGCGGTGGCCTTCGTGGTCCTGCTGCTCATGTCGCGATCGCTGCGCACCGCCGTGCTCGTGGTGTGCGCCATTATTGCGACTGGCGCCCTGTGGTGGTGGGGCTGGCATTGGCGCGACGGCGTGCTGGTTGGAGTCGGACTGGCGCTGCTCGTGGGTGCGTGGGACTCTCTGCGAGACGTTGCCTCCTCACGGGACGCCGGCCAGGACCACCGAACCCTGGCCCAACTCACTGTCCTGCCTGCCTGGTTCTGGCTGGTGACGTGGTTCCTTGTCGATGCGGCCGCCAGCGCTGTGGCGGTTAAGGCGTTACTGGCGGCCTTTTGAATGGCTGGCGGCGGCTCGGCGGCCGGGCCGCCCCGGCAGTGGAGCGGGTGACGGGAATCGAACCCGCGCTGTCAGCTTGGGAAGCTGAAGTTCTACCATTGAACTACACCCGCGTGCTCGCCCTCGGGGCGCGCTGGAGCAGCATACCCCACCAGGGCGTCAAGGCGAAAACCGTGTCAAGGGGGAGATCTGTCTCCGGCGGTCAGGTACGCGCAAGCCTCCGAATCTGGGTATGGTGTCCGATGCACGCGCCGTATCCCAGCGGCGCCGGTTTGAAACAGGAGCAGATCGTATGACGACGCCGTCTCCCGAAGGTACCAGCCCGCAGTGGTCCAACTCTGCTGACGGCGCCCAGTCGGCCCCCGGAACCCAGTCCGCTTCCGGGGCCTACGGAAGCGCCGACCCCTACGCCGCTCAGGCGGGCCAGCAGGCTTACGGTCAGACCGGCTACACCCAGGACGCCTCCGGCCAGACCGGCTACACCCAGGACGCCTCCGGCCAGACCGGTTACACCCAGGACGCTTACGGTCAGACCGGCTACACCCAGGACGCTTACGGTCAGACCGGCTACACCCAGGACGCTTACGGCCAGTCGGCCCAGCAGGCCTATCCTCAGGCCGGCTACCAGCAGCAGGGCTACGTCACGGAGCAGAAGTCGAAGATGGCCGCGGGCCTGCTCGGCATCTTCCTGGGCGGGTGGGGCATCCACAACTTCTACCTGGGCAACACCAACAAGGGCATCATCCAGATCATTGTCACCATTGTGACCTGCGGTGCGGGGGCCCTGTGGGGCCTGATCGAGGGCATCCTCATCCTCACCGCCCAGCCCGGCGCCCAGCCGTGGGGCGTGGACGCCAATGGCGTCCCCCTCAAGGAGTGAACCGGTCAGCGGCACATACACCGGCACTGGCCGCATGCCCGCCCTGCGGCGGGCGTGCGGCCGGTGTGCGTAGCGCAGGCCATGACCTGGCACAATCGCCCTGTGCTACTTTCCGACCGTGACATCCGCGCCGAACTCCAGGCCGGCCGCGTGGTGTTGGACCCTCTTGACTCGGAGATGATTCAACCCGCCTCCATTGACGTGCGCCTGGACCGTTGGTTCCGTCTTTTCGATAACCACCGCTACCCGGTGATCGATCCGGCCCAGCCGCAGGGGGACTTGACCCACTTGGTGGATGTCGGCCCCGATGAGCCCTTCGTGCTCCACCCCGGCGAATTCGTCCTCGGGTCCTCCTTCGAGCGGATCACCCTGCCCGACGACATTGCCGCCCGCCTGGAAGGCAAGTCGTCCCTGGGGCGCTTGGGCCTGCTCACCCACTCCACGGCCGGGTTCATCGACCCCGGCTTCACCGGGCACGTCACCCTGGAGCTGTCCAACACGGCGACTATGCCGATCAAGCTATGGCCGGGGATGAAGGTCGGCCAGTTGTGCTTCTTCCGCCTCTCCAGCCCCGCCGAGGCGCCCTACGGGCAGGGGGCCTCGGGCTCGCGCTACCAAGGGCAGCGCGGCCCGACCGCCTCGCGCTCCTATAGGGGCTTCGATCGCAGGCGCATTACCGACCCCGGCCCCCTGGCCCAGGATGCCGGTCGGGATCAAGTACAGGGCACGAGCGCGGAGGTACAGCGGTGAGCAGTTTCGGTGATTTTGCAGTTTCCCTGCCCTCGGACACTATGAGTTTCTCGGTGACCGGGATGCTGCCGGTGGGCCTGGTGGACACCCGCCACCTGCTGGTCCTGGCCGATGATGTCGCCCCTGACGAGGTCGAGGCCCTGGCCCTGTCCCTTGACGCGCACGCCGGGTGGGTGGGGGCCTCCCGCCTTCAGCTCTCTCCCGGGGCCGAGCTCCACGGCCCGTGGAGCTTGGACGCGCAGATGCGCGCCATGCTGGACCTGCCCGAGTGGGCCACGCAGGTCATGCTGCTGGACTGCGCCCCCCAACGCTCTGGACCGTTGCCGCCTGAGCTGGTGGGGGCCGATCCCCTGGCTGACGCCTTCCCCCAGCGTCAGCCCGCCGGTGACGAACTCCTTGCATTGCAGAGGCTGCGAGCTATTGCCCGCAGGCTGGCCGGCGGCCTGCGCCTGGTTGCCGACCCCCCCGAGGGCCAGAAGAAGCCAATGGTGACCCTGGTGGTGCCCGATCCCATGTCCTCGGTGGGGTTGACTGTCTTCTCGCCGGTGTGGCTCTCGCCCGACGGTGCCGTGGCGGCCTTGTCACCGGTCGCCCCAGGGGTTCGCCTGCACCTGGACGCCATCCAGGTGCGGGGTGCCACGGGCCTGGCGGCCCTGTCGAGTCAGCAACTGGAGAGCCTGGTGGAGCGTTTTGGCGCCGAGGTCCTTGATGAGGCGTGGCGCACCGCTGAGCGTTCCCGGCAGGAGCGGGGGCGTGAGGACGACCGGGTTGCCGCCGCCGGGCAGACCATTGACGAGATCCGCACCGGTTACGGCGTCGTCGCCCCCGTCGATGTTGAGAACCAGCGCGAGGATTGGGGGCGCCTAGAGGTCCGCGTCCAGGGCGCCGAGCACCTGCCCCTGTGCATCCGCGGTGAAGAGTGGGCGCGCGACGGCGTCGTCATGTACTCGCTGGCTTGGATTCCCCGGGACCCGGCCGACGCCTTCGCCCTAGTGCTCTCGCGCAGTCGGCGTCGTGAGCGCACCGCGGCCCGCGAGCGGGTTGAGGCGATGGCCGCGGCGCTGGTGCGCGCCGTCGGTGGCGTGGCGGTGGACGACGACGGCTTCCTGGTGGCGCTGGAAAGCTGAACCCCTCCCCTCCCTCTCTCCAACAAAATCCTCACAGCACGGCAGCCGTGGACGTTGTGCTGTGAGGATTTTGTTGGAAGGGGGGGAGGAGGGGGCGGGGGCTAGCGCGGGGCGCCGGGCCGGGAGCGCGGCACCAGCAGGGCCTCGGCCCTCCTGGCGCGCTCGTCGTCCCAGTGCCAGCCGGTAAAGGCCTGCGCAGCGACCAGGGCCCGCGCCCACGCCACCGGCTCCTCGCCGCGCTCGCGACCTACATTCAAGTAGTGGCGCAGCAGGCCCGCGGCTGCCACGGCATCGTCAAGCGCGCTGTGGTGCTGCCCAATGTCGACGCCGGCGCTGCGACAACAGGTGACCAGGCGCCGCGAGGGTGTGGTGATGAAGTGACGCGCCCACTCCATGGTGCACACCCGCGGCACGCGCGCACCCCGGTCGAGCATGCGCCGCCTGCCTAAGGCCTGAACGAGGAAACCGACGTCGAAACGCGCGTTGTGGGCCACCACCGCCCGGCCCGCGAGGTCGCGCACGAGCAGGTCGGCGACGTCATCCAGGGCGGGGGCGCCCGCCAGGTCGGCGGCGACAATCCCGTGAATAAAGGTGGGGCCCACGTCAATGCCGGCGCCAGGATCCACCAGGGTGGACCAGCTCCGCTCGACCCTCCCGCAGGCGTCGGTCAGGACTACCCCGATTTCCAGGATGGAGTCGGTGGTCGGGGACAGGCCCGTGGTTTCCAGGTCAATGATCGCGTAGCCCACGCCGGCCACCGCGCGCTCCAGCGCTGGGTCGGGCACCAATGCCCGGCCGGCCGCCGAGGTGGGGTCGGTCGCCCGAAGCCGGGGTGTGGAGACGGGGCGCAGAGGGCCGCGGTCGTGCGGGGCGCGGTGATAAAAAGGCATCGCCAATGATGCTAGCGACCTGTGCGGACACACTCGCGGGCGCCCGCCGCCCCTGCCCCGCATGCCTGATGGCCGCGTCATCCCTTGAGCGGCATGGGGCGACGCCGGCTCGACTCCTGCGGGCTCGGCCCCGACCCCTGCGGCTAGCATCAGGGTAAACACGATCCACCGGACGGACAGCAGGCATGAGCACGACCGCACACAGTACCGACGCCCCCACCGACGCTCTCAACACCCCGGCCACCACCCCGGTGACCAATACGACTATCGCCGCCCAGATGGCCCACCGCACTATTCGCGCCTACACCGATGAGCCGCTGGGGGAGGACACAGTCACCACCCTTCTCGATGTCGCCCGGCACGCCGCCACCTCCGCTTTCCAGCAGCAGGTCACCATTATCCGCATTCTGGACCCGGTGGTGCGCGAACAGGTCTACTTGGCCTCCGGGCAGCCCTATGTGGGCGGGGACCGCGGCGAGCTCTTCGTGTTCGTCGTCGATCTGCACCGCAATGCGGTCATCCGCGAGCGCGCCGGGGTCTCCTTGGAGCCCCTCGAGCGCGTCAACCTTTTCCTCCAGGGGGTGGAGGACGCGGTGATCGCGGCGCAGAACGTTGTCGTGGCCGCCGAGTCCCTGGGCCTGGGCACCACCTACCTGGGATCGATCCTGGGCGACCCCCGCCGCGTCATTGAAGCCCTCAAGCTGCCCGAGCGCACCTTCCCGCTGCTGGGCCTGCTCGTGGGGCATGCCGCCCAGGAGCCCCAGTACAAGCCGCGCCTGCCCCGGGAGATCACCACCGGAGTCGACTCCTACCCCGATGTGGAGGAGCATCTGGAGGCCCTGGCCGACTACGACGCCGTTGTTGAGGAGTACTACGACCTGCGCGACACCAACAACCGCGTCGACTCCTTCAGCGCACAGATGGTGCGCGCCCTGGGCATGGGGCCGGCCGCCGTCGTCCCGGCTCTCCCGGTCCTCCACGATCAGCGCCTGGCCCTGCACTGACCAGAAGGGCCGGCTGGGCCCGTGGCGGATGGGCGGGGACGACGACGCCCAGGGCCGGAGTACTCGCGTGCAGTTGCCGGCGGCGCGCGTGCGCGATAGGGGCCGTCTCCCGATCCGGATTCGCTGCGCCGCCAGCCCGTGTTCTGCACCACGTGGAAGGACAGAAGGACCCCATGACCGTTTTGCGCCCTTTGACTGGGGATGCCGCACTGGCGGCTCTTCCCGCCCTGGCCGGTTTTGACTTTCCCACGGCGCTGGTGGTCTGCCAGGGCGGGCGGGTCATCGCCGAGGCGGGGGCGGTGATGGAGGTTCTTCCCCTCGCCTCAGTGACCAAGCCGATTGTGGCCTGGTCGGTGCTGGTGGCTGTTGAGCGGGGCCTGCTGGGCCTGGGGGCGCCCGCCGACCCGGCTCGCCTGCCGGGGGCGAGTGTGCGCCACCTCTTGGCGCACGCCTCGGGGGTGGCCTTCGACTCCGACGCCGTGCTCGCTGAGCCGGGGACCAGGCGCATCTACTCCAACCGGGGCATTGAGATCGTGGGGGAACTCCTGGAGGAGGCCACGGGTACTGCCCTGGAGACATGGGTGGAGACCAGTGTGCTGGAGCCCCTGGGGATGGCCAGCGTTCTGGTGCCCGGGTCCCCCGCTTACTCCGGCGAGGGCAGCGCCCGCGACCTGGCGCTCTTCGCCCAGGAGCTGGCTGCACCGCGCCTGGTGTCGGCGGGGCTGGCGAAGCAGGCGTGTGCTCCAGTGTTCTCAGGCTTGGCCGGAGTGCTGCCGGGTTATGGACGTCAGACGCCCAACGACTTCGGCCTGGGGGTGGAGGTTCGCGGCTCGAAGTCGCCGCATTGGACGGGCCGGGGGAACAGTCCGGCAACCTTCGGCCATTTTGGTCAGGCGGGCTCCTTTATCTGGGTGGATCCGGTGGCCGGCCGGCAGGCGGTGTTCCTGGGGGAGCAGCCCTTCAGTTCGGTGCACAGGGCCGTGTGGCCGGTGCTCAATGACCAGATCTTGGCTCTGTGAACTCCTCGATCTTGCCTTGCCGGCGGCGGACTATTTGGGGGCGTAGGCGGTGAATCTTGGTTTCTCGCTGCTGGTGCTGCTGTCATTCTTGAGCAGCAGGCGCTGGGAGCTGTGGTACCAAACGAAACCCTCAAGGGTGCTGGAACTGCTGCCGCGGCCCGACGCCCAGAACGAGACCTCCTGTTTGGTGGAGGTCCCGCTCACCACTGCGAACCCGGCTCCTTCAGCCAGGGGGATGATGAGGGAGCGGGTGCTGACACTGCGGGTCTCGCCGGTCACCAGGTTGATCACCTTCCCGTCGTCCTTCAGGACGAAGCGTGAATCCTTATCAGCGGCGTTATAGAGATCCCCTGAGGAGAGTTGCGGCATATCCGCTTTCACGAAGTCATGGAAGTCGTTGACCGACTTCACTGTCCAGACGTGGTCGAAGCCGACGCCGTCGTGCTTCTCCTGCCACAGCTTGGTGCCGTCCCAGGTGTAGGCGACCAGCGTGTCCTCATTGTTGACCACAATGCCGTCCAGTGTTGTCAGCACATAGCTGGCATCGGCATCCAAGTGGGCCACAACCTGGCCGGTGTCGGCGTTGAGAATGTCAACGGAGTCATTCGAGACCCCAACAAGATAGTCGTCTGGAGCAAGATCCCACAGCCCGCGGGCCGTGACCCGTGTATAACTCTTACCCAGGGACGCGATCTCCTGCCCCTCGGCGGTGAGCAGGGTGAACGGGCAGGTGATGGTGGTCCCATCCGGCGTGCAGTCGGCGTCGTAGGCCAAGATCGTTCCACTCGGTGTCTCCTGGTAGGCGGTCAGGTCGTTCGCGTCCCAGGGGGCGTCCTGACATTTGCCGTTGGCGAGCTCGCAGATCCTTCCGGCGACCATCGCCTTGTCCCCCGCCATGAACATGGGGTCTGTCATCGTTGAGGCGTTTCTCGTGCCGTCCAGGAGCACGGGATCCCCCAGTTCTTCGCCTTTCAGGGCGTAGGCGGTGTAGGAGTAGTCCGATCCCGAGTCCTCGACGGTGATCATCCATCTCCCGTCAGGGGAGATCCAGGCGTCGTCGGCGTCAACGCTCCACAGCTCCCGGGTTCCCTTCGCCCAGTCCGCGCTCATTGTGCCCACCCACGCGTTGGTGCTGTTCTTGGAGCGCAGGAACCAGACGAGTCCGCCCGCCACTACGAGCACGACGACCAGGACCGCCGCCAGCGAGGCGATGAGCGGTCCCTTCTTGCGCCGCGGCTTCGGCGCGGGCACGGCCCAAGGGCCTCCAACGGGGACGGTGGGCCATGGCTGCTGGCCCTGGGGCGACGGTAGGGGGTTCGGTGCTCCGGCCGGGGCAGCGGCAAAAGTCGGCGCCGGCCCTCCAATCGGCGGCCGGCCTCCGGCCGGCATTGGCCCCGGGGCCCAGGGCGCCGCGGGCGGCGCTGCGGGGAACGGCGCAGATGGTGGCGCCGCGCCTGGGGCGGCAGGGGCCTGGGCGGCCGTTGGAAGCGCCTGGGTCGCTTGAGTTGCTTGCGCGGTGAACTCGTTAATCCAGGCCACCAGCTCCGGGGAGGCATTGGGATGACGCAGGATAGCCCCATGCAACTGCGGATGGTTCTGCGCGATCTGTGCGAGTTCAGCGGTGCTGGTCGCCGGGTTCGTCACGGCATCGGCCGGGAGGGAGGATCCCCAAGGAGGAGTTTCCATACTGTGTAGTGTCACACATTGATCTCAGTCACATGCCGAGCAGGACCGGATTCGGTGCCGGGGCCCGACCGCTGAGGGATCACGCCGCGAGGGGATGGCCATGCCCCAGGTGGCCCGGTGCTGACCTGGTGCTACCGCCCGCCGCCCGGCGGCATGGAGCCCGACGGCGGAGAGCCGGACGGGGTTACTTGGGGGCGTAGACGGTGTACGTTGAATTCTTACCAGTGCCTTCTTCTTCGACTAGGAGGCGTTGGGAGCCGAACACCCACGACATTCCCTTGACGACGTCGACCTCGCTGCCGCCGCTTGTCTCCCAGAACGAGATCTTAGGCTTTTCGGACGTCAGCGTGGCCGCCGCGATGCCCTGACCGCCGGCGAAAGGAAAAATATACTCGTAGCTGGAGCTGATCTTTATGGTCTGACCGGTCACAAGGCTTGTCACGCGTCCGTTCCTCAACGTGTACCTGGAGTCTTTGTCAAGCGCGTAATATGAGTCGTCCGGGGAGAGTTCAGGGAGATCCTCTTTCAGGAAGCTGTGGAGTTCGGCGACGGACTCCACGCGCCAGACGCTTAGGAGGTTATCGTCACCATGCCTCTCCTGCCACATCTCGTCGCCGTTCCAGGTGTAGGCCGTCAGCTTGTTGTTGTTGTCAACGACAATGCCGTCGGAGGCTGCGTGCGTTAATCCCTCGCTGGCGTCCAGGTGCGCGACGACGTGACCATCGTTGGCGTCCACAATGTCGATGGTGTCCGCGGCAATTGCAATGAAACGGTCGCCCGGCCCGTGGTTCCACGTCATCGGCGCCTGGATGTCGCTGTAGCGACCCTTCAGGGAGGAGATTTCTTGGCCATTGGGGGCGAGAAGGAAGAATCGGCAAGAACTGGTCGTAGAACTGGTCGTACTGCGCAGAAAGCACGAGCTGTCGTAGGCCAGAAGGTTCTTGTTCGGGAACTCCAGGACAATACCGAACTTGTTGGTGTCCCAGGGAGCCTCCTGGCACTTGCCGCTGGCGAGCTGGCAGGTCTCATCGCCAATGACCGCCCTGCCGTCGGCCAGGAACACAACCTCTTCTACCTCTGAGAATGAGAATGTTTCATCCGTGTCCATGCTGATCGGCTCCCCGAGCTTCTCGCCCTCCAGGCGGTAGGCCTCGTAGGAGACCTCGGATGAGCGGGACCCTGATGCCCTGGCGGCGACCATCCATCTGCCGTCTTGAGAGATCCATACTCGCCGCGCCTCGACACTCCACAGCTTTCGAGTGCCCCCGGCCCAGGTACTGGACCAGGAACCGATCCACGGGTTGTCGTCGCCCCGTGAATGCAGGAACCAGAAGGTCCCGCCGGTGGCCGCGAGCACGACGACGAGCAATACGGCTATGACGGCTGCTGTCCTGCCCTTTTTGCGTCGGGGGCCTGGGAAGGGGCCCTGCATCGGTGCCGCGCCGGGGGGCATCGGTGCCGTGCCGGAGACCCCGGGTGGTGGTGCTACTGGAGCCCACGCCTGGTTTTCCGTGGGCGCAAGTGAGGGTGCCGACGCCGCCGATGGCATGGGGCCTGGGGCGGCCATTGGAAAAGCTTGCGCTGCCTGAGCCGCTTGCGCCGCCTGGGCTACTTGAGCCGCCTGGGCTGCTTGCGCCGCTTGGGCTGCCTGGGCCGCGGCTGCTTGCGCTGCTTGTGCCGCTTGGGCTACTTGAGCCGCCTGGGCTGCTTGCGCGGCTTGGGCTGCTTGCGCCGCTTGGGCTGCCTGGGCCGCGGCTGCTTGCACTGCTTGAGCCGCCTGGGCTGCCTGCGCCGCCTGGGCTGCTTGGGCCGCCTGGGCCGCTTGCGCCGCCTGGGCTGCTTGGGCCGCGGCTGCTTGCGCTGCTTGAGCCGCCTCCTGGGCGGCCTCGGGGTTGAGTTGGCTAATCCACTTTGTCAGGCTCGCCGGGGCATTGGGGTGACGCAGGATGGCCACATGCAACTCAGGGTGACCGGCCGCGATCCGCTCAAGCACGGCGGCGCTTGTTGCAGGGTTTGTCACGGCGTCGCTAGGGAGGGGCTCTCCAGGGGGAGAAGTCGTCATGGCCTGGAGTATCACACGCCGGTGCCGGCCACGGAACGACCAGGCGCCCGCGCACGGCGCCGACCGCACCAGGGGGCCGACTGCCGGCCGGCCATTGCCGACTGGCCATAGGTCCTGCCGGCAATGGCCCCCGGGGGCGCTTTTGTGGCCGCCCCGCCGGCGGCCCTCAACCGCGGGCCGCCCTGTTGGCCCGGCCCCTCATCCGCGACTAACTCTGCCGGCGCCGTCCCTCATCCACTTTGACAATGACAGGTACATGGTCTGAGGCACCCTTGCCCTTGCGCTCGTTGCGGTCAATGGCCGCCCCCGTCACGCGCGCGGCCAGGGTCGGCGAGGCGTAGACGAAGTCAATGCGCATGCCCTCATTGCGCGGGAATCGCAGCTTCTGGTAGTCCCAGTAGGTGTAGTTGGTGACGTGCTTGCGGGTCACTTCCCGCATCCCCGTCTCCTGGAAGGCGGCGAAGGCCTCCCGCTCCAGGGCCGAGACATGCGTGGCCCCTTCAAAGGCGGCCATGTCCCACACGTCCTCGTCGCGGGGCGCCACGTTCCAGTCGCCCGCCAGTGCCAGGTCCAGGTCCGGCTCGGTCTCCAGCCAGGAGGTGGCGGCCCGGCGCAGTGCCCCCAGCCATTCCAGTTTGTAGGTGTAGTGCGGGTGGGTGAGCTCGCGGCCATTGGGGACGTACAGGCTCCACAGTCGCACTGGAGTCCTCGTGCCGGCGCCGACCGTCGCCCCCAGCGCCCGCGCCTCCACCACCGGGGCCCGGCCCTCTTTGGACGTCCAGGTGGGCTGACCCGGGAAGGAGGTGGCGACGTCGTCGATCCCCACCCGGGAGGCGATGGCCACCCCATTCCACTGATCGAGGCCGTGAACGGCAAGTTCATAGCCGGCGTGCGCAAAGGCGTCGTGAGGGAACTGGTCGGGGCGGCACTTGATCTCTTGCATAGCCAGAGCGTCAATCTCCTCGCGCTGGAGGAAGGCGAGGACGCGATCGACGCGAGTGCGGATGGAGTTGACATTCCACGTAGCCAGGCGCATGGCGGCAGGGTATCGGCTGCCGGGTGCTGCGTCCCGCAGGAGGGCGCGCCCTGTCCAGGCCGAGTCCAAGTCGAGTCCAAGCCGGCGATGAAGCGCCTCCCGGCTGAGCGCAATAGCTCGACGCTGAGCGCAAGAGCGTCTTCAGCATGACCAGCCGACCGCCTCCCCCGACATCTCGCCCGATATGTCAGACATCACACGGCCTGCACTTCTCGCCAATGGCGACATCAGACGTCATACAGTATGGTGGTTGCGCAGCCAGGCTTAGAAGTCCACTGGCTGAGCACAACCGGGCAATGGGGCTGGGTCTGCGCGCGCCACCACGGCGCCGGTTCCCTCATGGGGCTGCGAGGATTCCAGTCGAGCCCGTCCATAGTCTTCCTTCAGTGCCATCATCGGCCCGGTGTCGCCGTCGGGCCGCCGATAGCTGAAGGTTGTTGGGGTGGGGACCCCGGCGACGCCCGTCACCGATTACATGGGGGGTGACGGGCGCCGCCGCATACTCCGGGGAGCTTCCCAGTAGCCTGGAGGCATGGGAACTGCACTTATTACTGGAGCGACCGCCGGCATTGGCCGCGAGTTCGCCTGGCAGCTGGCTGAAGCCCATCACGACTTGATTCTCGTCGCCCGCGACACCCTCCGCCTGGAGGGCCTGGCCGAGGAGCTTCGCCAGATTGCCGGCGTTGGCGTCGAAGTCCTGCCCGCGGACCTGTCGACCGCCGAGGGCCGCGAACGTGTGGCCCAGCGTCTGCGTCCACCCGGAGAGCCGTGGGCGGACGGCTCCGCCGCGCACCCCTCAGACTCCGCTGCGCGCACCAGTGGGCGGCATCCCGCCCGGCCCGTGGATCTGCTGGTCAACAACGCCGGTTTCGGCCTGGGGCAGGACTTCGTGGGCGGGGATATTGAGCAGGAGCGCCGCGCTCTGGCGGTCATGGTCACTGCCGTCATGGAACTCACCCATGCGGCCGTGCCCGGGATGGTGGCGCGCGGGCGCGGCGCCATCCTCAATGTCTCCTCCATGACGGCCTTGACCGCCATGGGCACCTACGCCGCTCACAAGGCCTGGGTGCGCACCTTCACTGAGGGCCTGGCCGGTGAACTGGCCGGCACGGGGGTGAGCGCCACCGTGCTGTGCCCGGGCCTGACCCGCACCGAGTTCCATGAGCGCGCCGACATGGCCACCGCTGACTGGTCTGGGGTCGTCTGGTTGGAGGCCGACGACGTCGCTCGCGCCGCGCTGACGGCGGTGCGTCGCGGGCAGGTCATTTGCACGCCCTCCTTGCGCTACATGAGCGTGAACGCCCTGCTGCGCGTGGCTCCACGCTGGCTGGTCCGCCGGGTGACGAGCCCGAGGGCCTCCCGCCGCCGCTGAGGACGGGCCGCCCTGGGCCCGCACGTCCCGGGGTGTGGCGGCACTACCATCGTGCCCATGAGCACCAATGATTCCCAGCGTGCCCGCCTGGCTGAGCTCGTCGGCGAGCTCGCGGTGGTGCGCGGCAAGGTCACTCTGGCCTCGGGCCTGGAGTCCGATTTCTACGTGGACATGCGCCGCGCCACCCTCCACCACGAGGCCGCCCCGCTGGTCGGCCACGTCATGCTCGACATGCTTGAGGAGGCCGGGCTGGGCGCCGACGAGGTCGACGCCGTCGGCGGGCTGACCATGGGTGCGGACCCGGTGGCCACGGCCATGCTCCACGCCGCCGCCTCCCGCGGCCTGGACTTGGACGCCTTCGTGGTGCGCAAGGCCGTCAAGAGCCATGGCATGCGGCGTCGCGTTGAGGGCCCCGACGTCGCCGGCCGGTCGGTGGTGGTCCTGGAGGACACCTCCACCACCGGCGGCTCCCCTTTGGAGGCGGTAGCGGCGCTACGGGAGGCGGGCGCGAATGTACTCGCCGTGGCCGTCATTGTGGACCGGGACACCGGTGCGCGTGAGCGGATCGAGGCCGCCGGCCTGCCCTACTACGCCGCCCTGGGGCTGACGGACCTCGATCTGGCCTGAGTGGCTCCGGCCCGTCGTACACTTTGCAAAGCAAACTAGTTGGTGTACTCTAGTAGTGGTTTGTTGAACAAACTAGTGTTAACTAGAGACCAAGGAGCTCGATCATGTCATCCTCCACGCATGTCCCTGAGGCCGAGTCGCTCGACCCGGCCGCCGCCCTTGCCGCCATCAAGACACAGCGCCAGGCCGTCACGGTGCGCGTTGACCTCATTCTCATCGCCTGGGGCCTGGCCTGGGCAGTGGGCTACACCGGCCTCGCCTTGGCGGGCAGTCCCTTCATCCTGGCCGCCGGCCTCGCCGCCGCCATCGTCGTGACCGCCGTCGTCGTGAGCCGCGGCTCACGCGGCGTGCGCGGCACCACCTCTCGCATTGGCACGGTTTACGGACTGACCTGGATCGCCGCCATGGGACTGGCCGTCATCCTCCTGAGCCGCATCGGCGTCGTCCTCGCAGACCTTCCTTTCGAGGAGGTCAATGAGCTCACGTCGCTCCTCAGTTCGGGCATCCCCTGCCTCGTTGTCGGAACCATCTACATGGCCAGCGCCATGCTCTGGGAGGAGACCTCCATGGCCTGGTTGGGCGGCTGGATCCTCGTGGTGACGGCCGCGGCCACCATCGTGGGCCTGCCCGCCGCCTGGTGGATTATGGCCATTCTGGGCGGTGGCGGCCTCCTGGTGATGGGGCTGGTCCAACTCTGGCAGCGCAAGGCGGTGCGCTAATGCTCGACCCGGTTATTCACGCCCAAGCCAGGTTGCGAATCATGGCCACCCTCTCCGGACTCGCCGAGGGCGACGAGATCTCCTTCCCCCGGCTGCGGGGCGCCCTGGACATGACCGCCGGCAACCTCTCCACCCACCTGAGCAAGCTGGAGGAAGTGAACTACATCAAGGTCAACAAGACCTTCAAGGGCCGCAGTCCTGCCACCTACCTCGGTCTCACCGCCCAGGGGCGGCGCGCCTTCGAGGACTACGTCGAGCAGCTGCGGGCCATGATCGAGCGCCCCTGAGGGGAACCAATGGGAGCGGCCCCCACCGATTCGGTGGGGGCCGCTCGCCGGCGGTGTCCACGTGCCTTCGACCGGAACGGCCCGCGCTCGCGCGGGCCAGGGGAGCGTCGACCCCGCGCGAGCGGGGATGATCCCGAACGGCCCTCGCACGCGCGGGTCAGGGTCGTGGGGCGGGCGGCGCGGTAGACGCGGTGGGAACGGCCCTCGTACGCGCGGGTCAGGGGCCGCATCGGGAGGCGCAAGAATGCCCCTGTGAACCAGGACTCCAGCCACCCAGTCCCCGCCCCGCAGGCCGACGCCGCCCATGCGCCGCAGAAGGAGGCCTGCGGCCCTGGCATTGTCGGCCGGCCCGGGGGCCAGGACCTGCCCGAGGGCGAGTACCGGGCCCGGCCCAGCCCACTGGACCGTGACGCCCCGGCTGATCACCGCGAGGTGGGGGTGGGGCCGTGGCCCGGCGGGGAGACCGCCTGGCCCACCGATCCGCGCTACGACCCCGTCCTCCTGGCCCAGGGGGATCGGCGCAATGTGGTGGACCGCTACCGCTACTGGAGTGTTGAGGCGATTCGCGCCGACCTGGCCGCCCGCGCCCACCGACTGCATGTGGCCATTGAGAACGTCAGCCAGGATCTCAATATCGGTTCCATTGTGCGCAGCGCCAACGCCTTCAATGTTGCCGGGGTCCACATTGTTGGACGACGCCGCTGGAACAAGCGCGGCGCCATGGTCACCAACCGCTACCTCGACGTGCGCCACCACCCCGGGCCCGGCGAACTCCTGGACTGGGCGCGCGACGCCGGCTACGAGCCGGTGGCCATAGACAATGGCCCGGGATCTCGCCTGCTGGAGGGTGAGCCACTGCCTGAGCGCTGTCTCATGATCTTCGGCTCTGAGGCGCAGGGGGTTAGCGCCGATCTCCTTTCCGGCTGCACCCGGTTGCTGCGCATAGGCCAATACGGCTCGACGCGCTCCATTAATGTGGCCGCGGCGGCCGCCGTCGCCATGCACGCCTGGATCCTCCAGCACGGTGGGCCCGCACCGGACTGAGCTTGGCGCGGGTAATGCGGCAGGCCGCCCCCGCCGGAGCGGGCCCGCTGTGTGGCCCGCTCCGGC
>ERZ772917.333-NODE-333-length-34076-cov-15.606625_pt1 | contig 34076 bp, 42 predicted proteins | sample MGYA00511187_ERZ772917 | MGnify/ENA primary metagenome ERZ772917 (study PRJEB29015, sample SAMEA2737925) | human oral metagenome | biome: human oral; feature: human-associated habitat; material: dental | place: China | collected 2012 ...
ATCGGATCAAAGGAGAACAAAATCTCCCAGTGTCCGAAAAACACCACTCACCCCAGTCTGTGACAGGAAATAGACTAGTTCTTGTCCTTGTGAACGCCATTGCCTCTTTGCTGTGCTGGAAGGTGCAGACACGCCAGTCTGTTCCTGACCCCAGAGCAAAGGACTGTTTTCATGCGACGAAGCATCATCACTGGTGCGGCCGCCGCTCTTCTCGTCGGCTGTCTCATGGCGCCGGCGTCCGCGGAGGAACCGGTCGACCCAGCCGCCCCTGTCGTTGAGGCCGAAGGAGAGGAAGCTGCCGTCGAAGAGCCGGCCGCTGAGGACCCGGTGGCTGAGGAGCCAGTGGCCGAGGACCCGGCCGCCGAGGATCCGGCCGCTGAGGAGCCAGTGGCCGAGGACCCGGCCGCTGAGGACCCGGCCGCTGAGGATCCGGCCGCCGAGGATCCGGCCGCTGAGGAGCCAGTGGCCGAGGATCCGGCCGCTGAAGAGCCGGCCGTTGAGGACCCGGTGGCTGAGGATCCGGCCGCTGAGGAGCCAGTGGCCGAAGACCCGGTGGCTGAAGAGCCAGTGGCCGAGGACCCGGTGGCGCTAGCCGCTCCGGCCGCGCCTCCTGCCGCTGCCCCGGCCGCCGACCCCAAGGACGGGGAGCTCGTAGACATTAGTAGTGCCTACGGCGTCCCCCCGAACCTGCGTCACAATGCCTCCATTGTCACCATCACCCGTGACGGCTGCCTGCTCACGATCACGGTTAAGATCGAGGTCGACGGCTCCTACACCCTTGAGATCTGGGACGACGGAGAGCTCATCGGTTCGATACCGCTGTCGGGCAAGGCCGGTGACCTGCGGGTTGTCCAGTACCTCATGACCGCCAATGTCGGGGCCCGGGCCCGAGGCTATGACTTCCTCCTCATCAACGCGGACAACAGAATCGTGGCTGCATACGACTGGGACTTCGAGGGCTCTGCGCAGGTAATGGCCGAATGCCACAAGAAGGCAACCTGTGAAGCCGCCTCCACGGCCGAGGCCGAGCAGATTTCCGTGGACCTGCCCGCACCCATGATGACGGTGTCCCCCAAGCCCGTCGCCGCGGCCCCTGTTGAGCCCGTGGCGGCGCCCGCGGAGACCGTCGAGCTGGCTCAGACGGGCACGCAGGCCGTGAACCTCGGTGTCGCCTCCGTGTTCCTCATGGCCGTTGGCGCGCTCGCTGTGCGTGGCGCCCGTCGCCGCGCCTGAAATATCGCACATGAGCGCACGACACACTGACCGGCTTCACCACTGACGGCCGAGCCAGACGCGGGGCCCGGGACAACCACAACGGTTGTCCCGGGCCCCACCGGTTGGATCAACAGCGAGATCACGCCGAGGCGAGGGGGCACCTGCCCCTGGTGGTGGCGGAGGAAACCAGCAATGGGGCCGCAGGGGCGGGCGCTGAGCATCACGCTGGAGGAGACGCCCAGAATCAGGTCACATGGGGCCGCAGGGCCGGGCACTGAGCGATCGAACTGAGCTAAGACCGACCCGCAGAAGAATCTTCGCGCACCAATGAAGTGCGCAGTATCACCAGGGCCCATATTGTGCGTCCCCAGAGCGAGTGGCACAATCGCCCCTGGTTTCCGGCTCACCTACGCCGAATCGCATAGGACCCGGACCCTCTGACCGCTTAAGGAGATACCCATGAAGCAGGGGATCCACCCCGACTACGTGCCCACTGTGGTCACGTGCACCTGTGGCAACACCTTCCAAACCCGCTCCACCGTCACCACCGGTGAGATTCGCGTGGACGTGTGCTCAGCCTGCCACCCCTTCTACACCGGCAAGCAGAAGATCCTCGACACCGGCGGCCGTGTGGCCCGTTTCGAGGCCCGTTACGGCAAGCGCACCAAGTAGACAGCCTGCACGACGCCGACGGACCGCTCCCCACGGGGCGCCGTCGGCGTCGTCGTATGCGGATAGGGAAGTACAACGCACCTATCGGAACCTAACGCCGACCCCCGCACCGGCGTGCACCGTCGCGGAACCGCCCTCCTGGAGGCCGCGGAACCGCATAGCCGCAGACAGAGGAGCCAGAGGAAGATTGACAGACGTGAGTGAAGACTTCTCCGCCGCCGCCCCACTGCTGGAGGAGCACGCGGCCATTGAGGCCGAGATGGCAGGACCCGCAGCCGCCGACCCACTGATCATGCGCCGCCTGGGGCGCCGCTACGCCGAGCTTGGGCGAATCGTGAGTGCCTACCGCGCCTGGGAGACGGCCAACGCGGATCTAGCTGACGCTGTCGAACTGGCCGAGCAGGACATCGACTTCGCCGCCGAAGTTCCGGTGCTACGAGCTGAGCACGACCGGGCCGCCGAGCATCTGCGCGAGGTCCTCGTGCCCCGCGACCCCGACGACGCCCGAGATGTCATTATCGAGGTCAAAGCCGGGGAGGGCGGGGAGGAATCCGCTCTGTTCGCCTCCGACCTGGCTCGCATGTACACCCGCTACGCCGAGAGGCAAGGGTGGGCCGTGGAGGTCCTCGGCGCCACCGACTCCGACCTGGGCGGTTACAAGGACGTGCGCCTGGCCATCAAGACGCGCGGACCCGTGGAGCCCCAGGAGGGAGTATGGGCGCACCTGAAATACGAGGGGGGTGTTCACCGTGTCCAGCGCGTCCCCGTCACTGAGAGCCAGGGGCGCATCCACACCTCGGCCGCCGGGGTGCTGGTCATGCCCGAGGCCGACGACCCGGGTGAACTGGAGATCGACCCCGCAGACCTGCGCATTGACGTCTTCCGCTCCTCCGGGCCCGGGGGACAGTCGGTCAACACCACCGACTCCGCCGTGCGCCTGACCCACCTGCCCACCGGCATCGTGGTCTCAATGCAGAATGAGAAGTCGCAGCTGCAGAACAAGGAGGCCGCCCTGCGCGTTCTGCGGGCCCGGCTGCTGGCCGAGCGGGCGGCCGAGGCCGCCGCCCAGGCCGCTGAAGCGCGTCGCAGCCAGGTGCGCACCGTGGACAGAAGTGAGCGCATCCGCACCTACAACTTCCCGGAGAACCGGATCGCCGATCACCGCACCGGCTTTAAGGCCTACAACCTTGACGCCGTCCTGGACGGCGACCTGGGGCCGGTCATCGCCTCGGCCATCGCCATGGATGAGGCCGAGCGCCTGGCGGCGGTCGGGGACCAGGGGTGACGGTTGATGCTGAGGGCGGTCGGGCGATGGACCCGCTCCTCGACTGGTCGCAGGCTCCTTTACGTCTTCGGAGCGGGTCCATCGCCCGACCGCTCGCCAGGCACGCCTTCCGCCGCCTGGTCCACGACGCTGGGCAGGCTCTGAGAGCGGCAGGCGTGGGGTCGCCTGACAATAATGCCCGGGTGCTGGCTGAGCATGTGGTGGGGACGTCACTGGTCATGTGCGAGGGGGCCAGCGCCGAGCAGGTTGGCCGGTTCCTCGCGCTGGTTGAGCAGCGGGCGGCACGGGTACCACTCCAGCACCTCACGGGACGCATGTGGTTCCGGGGCCTGGAGCTGGTCTGCCGGCCCGGCGTGTTCATTGTCCGCCCCGAGACGGAGGTCGTTGCGGGTGCGGCGATCGGGGCGGCGCAGGCGGTTGAGGAGCCGGGAAGGCGGCCGCTCGTCGTCGACCTGTGCACCGGGTCCGGGGCGATCGCCGCAGCCCTGGCAGTGGAGGTTCCCGGGTCGCGCGTGATCGCCGTCGAGATCGACCCTGCCGCAGCGGAGCTGGCGCGCGAGAACTGCCGGCGTCACGCGCCCGGGCGAGTACGCGTCCTGCGGGCCGACGCCACAGCGCCCTCCGCGCTCGCCAAGCTGGACGGGTTGGCCGACGTCGTCGTGTCCAACCCGCCGTATGTGCCCGCCGGGGCCGTGGAGGATGAGGAGACCGAGCATCACGACCCGGACCTGGCCCTCTACGGCGGGGGAGCCGACGGGTTGGCGGTGCCTCTCGCCGTCGTGAGACGGGCGGCGGCCCTCCTGCGCCCCGGCGGCGTTCTGGTCATGGAGCACGACTCCGGGCAGGGAGCCGCGCTGCGCGGGGCCGCCCTCGCCGCCGGCTTCGGGCAGGCGGTCACCGGGGCGGACCTCACCGGCCGCGACCGCTACCTGCGGGCCGTCACTGAGAGTGCCTGACCGGAGAGTGCCGCACGGGCCTGACGCGGCCCTTCGGGACGGAGACAGGCGCCGGTTCCGTCGAGCTGATGGATGCTGACGAGCACTACGCCCGGCTGCGCGCCAGCTTCGGTGGGACTGGGATTCGGGTTTGATGACTCGTGCTGGGCAAGGGGCCGCGTATTTGGGACACTGAGGCCATGATCCCCACTGCCGAGAGCCTTGAGGCGCGTGAGGCGCTGGCGGCACACCGCGATGAGCTTGATGCGCTCCTTGTGCGCTATGGCGCCTCAAATCCGCGGCTTTTCGGCTCGGTCGCACGGGGCGACGCCGGCCCGTGGTCGGACATCGATATCCTCGTTGACCTTGATGACCCTCACCGGCGCACACTCATGCGGATCGCCGGTCTTACCGAGGGGCTGCGCCGTGTGCTCGGCCGCCCGGTCGACGTCCTCGCCCCAGTCGTGCTCCGCGATGTGGTCTCGCGTGAGGCGCTGGCGGAGGCGGTGGCGTTGTGAGCCGGGCGGTTCCTGACAGGCTGCGGGACATTCTCGACGCGATCGACCGGTGCCGTGCTTACCAGGAGTCGATGACGTCGGGCGATCCTGTGCTCGCCGCCATGGCGCACGATGCCGTGTTGCGCAACATCGGTGTCATCGGAGAGGCTGTCAAGCAGCTACCCGCCGAGCTCACGGGGCGGCACCCGGAGATTGACTGGACGGCGATCGTAGGGATGCGCAACATCGTCGTCCACGAGTACTTCCGCGTGGAGGCCGCGATGCTCGTTGACGTCCTGGAGACGGATTTGCGGCAGCTTGCCGGGATTCTTGTCTTCGAGCTCGACAACCAGTAGGGATGCTGTCCGCGCTCGGCACCCGGTGGGCCGTCCGTTCGGCGTGGAGCTGGTCAACGGTGTCGCGGTCGGTGTCGCTGAGGGAGAGTTCGCTGCCGCCGACGTGGGGCCCGGCCTTGGGGTCGATCTGGTCTGCGGCCTACAGGCCGAGCGTCTGGAGGTGTCGAGGCGCACGATCCTGCGTGATGTCGAGGCACTGTCCGCGGCCGGGGTGCCTGTGTACACCGAGCGCGGCCCGAACGGGGGCGTGCGGCTGCTTCCCGGCTACCGCACCGATGTGACGGCATTGAGCAGCGAGGAATCCTGGGCGCTGTTCGCCGGGGTGACTACCTGGGGCGCGGACTCCCTCGGGCTCGGGGGAGGCGTTGGCTTCGGGGCTGCGCAAGCTGCTCGCCGCGGTCCCCGAACCCCACCGCGACACCTCGGCGGACATCTCCCGCCGCATCGTGATCGACCCGCAAGGATGGCTTCCGCAACCGGAGAGAGAACGGACCGGCGAGACGTTCCGCGTGATTTGGGATGCCGTCGTCGCTCGGCGTCGTCTGCGCATCGAGTACCGACACAAGGCGAAGGCATCCACGCAGGTCGCGGTAGTCGAGCCACACGGGCTCGTCAGCGCGGGCAGGAGCTGGTACCTCTGCGCGACCAGCAACGGGTCGCTGGGATTCACGAGGCTCTCCCGCATCGACCGGGCCGAGATGCTGGGAGCGCCGTGTGTGGGCGATGCCGATGTCGCCGTCGAGTGGCGGTCGCAGCGAGAGCGGTTCCTCGACGGCTTCGCCTCGGTCACAGCGACTGCTTGGGTACGCGACACCAGATGGGCTGACGCGCAGGAGTGGGTGATCCGCGTCAGCGAGCAGGAACCGACCGGCCCGCCGCCAGAGCCCGAGGGCTGGAGCTTCGTGGAACTCGAGTTCGTCGACCAGCTCCACGCCATGACGATCATGTTCCGCTTCGGCCCCGACGCCGCCATTGTGAGTCCCACCATCCTCCGCGACGAGTTCATCGACTACCTCGCAGCCACTCTCCACCGGTATCCCGCATCATCCGCTGCGCAGACCACGCTGAGGCCGAGTACACGATGATCCACTCACGGCGCGGTCAGCGCCTCCCGATCGCTGACGGCCATCGAGTGCAAGGGGCGGGCGGACTGGGCCAACCTCGACACGTGACCTGCTGGAAGTAGTAGGACAGGAAGAGGAACTGGCCGTAGTTGACGACCATGGCGAGCAGGACCGCGCCGTAGACGCCGGCGCGGACGCGGCGGTCGGGGCGGCGCGGGCGGTTGAGGAGTCGGGAAGGCGGCCGCTCGTCGTCGACCTGTGCACCGGCTCCGGGGCGATCGCCGTCGCGTTCGCCGCAGAGGTGCCGAGGGCGCGGGTGATCGCCGTCGAGATCGACTCTGCCGCAGCGGAGCTGGCGCGTGAGAACTGCCGGCGTCACGCGCCCCGGCGAGTACGCGTCCTGCGGGCCGTCACTGAGAATGCCGTACGGGCCTGACGCGGCCCTTCGGGACGATTGTCGGTCCGTCGACGTACCCTTGATACATGGCAGCGGACACCCAGGCATTGATCCGAGACGTTCTCGCGCTCGACGTCGATCAGCGCGTTGTCGTCGCGAACGCACTGCTCGAAAGCCTCCATGATGCAGCCGACACCAGTGAGATCGATGCAGCGTGGCGTGTCGAGGTCACTCGGCGCCTGGCCGAGGTACGCGCCGGTTCCGTCGAGCCGATGGATGCTGACGAGCACTACGCCCGGCTGCGCGCCTCGCTCACCGCATGACCTTGCCCCAGCAGGAGCATCCCGAAGCCATTGCCGAGTTCGATGCCGCGGTGCGCTGGTACGAAGAGCAGGAGCCTGGGATCGGCCTCGCGCTCATCGACCGGGCACAGCAAGCCCGGCATGACATCGCCGATTGGCCGAGCGTCGCCCCGCCTGTCCTCATCGCTGACGGTGGCACCGTGATCCGGAGCAGGGCTGTCCGTGGATACCCGTACCGGATCGTCTACGTCGTGGAACCAGATGCGATCCTGATCCTGGCCTATGCACACGAGCGCCGCGTACCCGGCTACTGGTTCCACCGACTCGACGACTGAGCGCCGCAGCGAGGTGCACCCTGCGGGTTGCGGGCCGCTCTGACGGAGGCGCAGGTGCAGCGCTGTTTCGCTGGCCATTCCTGCGCTTCAGTCGCTCCGCTTGTACTCACGGTGCCTCGCGCGAGCTTGAATCCTGTGCCCTCGCTCGACAACGGCGTCGGGCGCGTCGGGATCGCACAGCCGAGTCTTGCCCAGATCGAGCGGGGGCGCGGGCGGCGTCGCCTGAGATGCTGGAGCGCATTCTCAAGGCCGCCGATTACCGTCCTTCGCTGGCATTGGCGGCGCACGCGGCAGCCATCCGGGGGATCGCCCTGGCTCATGGCCTGGAGAAGTGGCCGCGTCCGGCAGCGCGACCACCTCGACCCCGTCGAAGGTCTCCGCCGGTTCGACCCTGAGGACCGCGCGGCTGCTTGTCAGCTACGGAATCACTCGCTGCGCCGAGGCGTGGGTGATGGCGACCCGCCGGCGGTCGGCGTGGGCGTCGGTCTCGGTGGGACTGGGATTCGGGTTTGATGACTCGTGCTGGGCAAGGGGCCGCGCATTTGGGGCACTGAGGACATGATCCCCACTGCCGAGAGCCGTGAGGCGCGTGAGGCGCTGGCGGAGGCGGTGGCGTTGTGAGCCGGGCGGTTCCTGACAGGCTGCGGGACATTCTCGACGCGATCGACCGGTGCCGTGCTTACCAGGAGTCGTGTCCACAACCCGGGGTCGAAGCCCGCCGATTCCGTGCGGGCGACCGTCTTCAGCAGCGGGTCGAACAGCCCCATCGAGTGTCTGGTGATTCTGTCGGCTGATACGGGTGCGGTCGTGGTTGACTTGGAAATCATGGAGGAGATGGACGAGGAGGCCGTCGCGTTACGGGCAGCGCTGCGTACGGCCTTGGCTGCCGCTGGCGATCCGGCCCGTGCCGAGCAGCAGCGCCGCTACCTGAAGTCCGCCATGGAGATGTACGGCGTCGGCGTCCCGCGCACCCGGCGCATCGCTCGGGCGACCGCCGCCTCCTATCCCGCCCTGTGGCGCGATGCCGCCAGCTGGGAGGCCGTGCTGCGCCGGGTGTGGGACGCCGCCGAACGCCGGGAGGAGCGGTTCGCGGTTCTGGCCATTATCCGCTCCAAGCATTCCGCGCCGCACGCCAACCGCCTTGAGTCCCTCGACCTGTACGAGCATCTGCTGCGCTCCGGGGCGTGGTGGGACCTGGTGGACGAGACTTCGCACGCCGTCGGACTCGTGGTTTTGGCGCATCCAGGCGCGGCCGCCCGTATGCGCGCTTGGGCGACGGATGTGGACCTGTGGGTGCGTCGCAGTGCGATCATTTGCCAGCTCCAGCACAAGGAGCGCACTGATCTGTCTCTGCTCGGCGACGTTATTGAGGCCAATCAGGGCGATGTCGAGTTCTTCATCCGTAAGGCGATTGGCTGGGCGCTGCGCGACTACGCCCGCACCGACGGCCCCTGGGTGCGGGCCTTCGTCGAGAACCACCCGGGCCTGTCCCCGCTGAGTCGACGCGAGGCGCTCAAGCACCTGTAACTCGGCTCGGGCAGGCAACGTACCCGGCTCCTCACAGTTCGTCGTAGCAGTGGTGTTATATCGTGGGTGCATGGGGCGTTTCAGGGTCGAGGAGGCGCCTGTTCTGGTGCGGGCGGCGCGTGTTGATACGGGCTTGACGCAGGCCGAGCTCGCTGGGCGCGTCGGGATCGCACAGCCGAGTCTTGCCCAGATCGAGCGGGGCGCGCGGGCGGTGTCGCCTGAGATGCTGGAGCGAATTCTCAAGGCCGCCGATTACCGTACTTCGCTGGCATTGGCGGCGCACGCGGCAGCCATCCGGGGATCGCCCTGGCTCATGGCCTGGAGAATCTGAGAGTATTCGGGTCTGTGCTCACGGGATCGGACGGATTCCATAGCGATATCGATCTCGTCTTCACCCCGCGTGATGGAACCGATCTATTCGACGTGGCCCTCTTCTGCCAGGCCGTGGGGGAGTTGACGGGCTTCACTGTCGAGGCGATCTCAGATCAGTCGACAGCGGCGCAGGAGGGTCGTCTGGGCGACTCGCTCCTGGAGGCGGTGGCATTGTGAGTGGCCGGTGGTCGCTGAGACTGCGCGGCGGTCCATGGCGGAGCATGTGCGGCGATTCGGACAACACGCAATATTGCCGCACACGCAGGATACCGGGACATGAACGATGACCTGTTCTGGTTGGCGGTGACCCAGCGGCTTCCCGGCATCCTTCAGCGCCTCAGCAAGGCGCTCATGCGAGTGCTGCGCGGATCGGCGTTGATGGGGAATGGTGCGATGAGCTTCTTACGGTATCGAGGCCGTATGAGGGCTCAGAACCTGGATAGTTGTTTTTCGTTAGTGGCGTTGGATTCCTTGTCCAGTGCCTCAAGCGTGCGACGGGCCGTATCCGGATCATCGCGCACGGCTGCCGCCAACTGAATGTGGCGCCACGCGATCCGGCCACTCGCGACGCATTCTTCCCAGCCGGGTTGTGCGTCCACTCCGAATTCATGGATGACTAATTCGATGACGTCTTCCAGGCAGGGGCGAAAGCGGGCTCCACCTAAGGGGAAGTGGATCATGTGAAGACCACGGGGTGAAGCTGGATCGAGATCTTTTTTCTTGCTCCTTTTGGAGCGAGACTTGTTGGAAACATACATCGCGTGCAATAGTTCGTCGCGATGCGCGTGGATCTGAATGTGGGCTACTGGTATTGCGGGTGACTCGGGATGTGATACGTAATCGTATCGGAAAAGTGGGCGTCCTTTGGTTGTCTGGATCTGAAAATGCGACTCTTCCACTCGAAGATAACGTAGTTTCCTTTCGAGGAAAATGCGGTAGGAGATCTCCAGTTCGAGAAGTGGTATATTCTCAACGGTGAGATAGCAAGAGCGGCGCCCGTTAGATTCTCGTTTCGTGATTCTAATGACGACAGATAATCCTCTGGCTGTTGGTGCCTCCTGTAGATCGAGTTCAACGCTAGGGCAGACTGTTCTGGCAAGAAGGTCTTGGACTTCCTCGGCAAATTGCCTTGCCTGATCAGTGAGTTTCGACTCGTCCATATTGAAGATAGTCCAGGTCTTCGAGTTCCTCCAGCAGTAGCTCTTCGCGTCGGAGAAGTACTCCCTCGATGCGCCGCTCTTTGAATTCCGGCGTGTCGATGATGCGGTGGATCTCAGCACGACGTCTTTTGATGTCCTCGATGGTCAGGGTGGTCACATTGACGGCCATCTCGCCTCCTTGTCCGATGCCGGGTCACTTTGATCGAATTGTATTGTAACCTGTTTCCATGATTCGTTACCAGAGGATATGGTGGTGAACCTGCTATCAACGCGTGCTCCCGCACGGGCGAGGGAAGGGACGGCATGGAGGAATCGCTTCCGTGTCGTCGGCTATCGTGTCAACATGGCTTCAGTGACAGGCGTCGAGCATGAGCAGGAGGCGGGCGTCCTCGTCCGCGATCTGTGTGCCGCCATGGCGGCCGCTGGCGATCCGGCCCATGTCGAGCAGCGGTGCCGCTACCTGAAGTCCGCCATTGGGATGTGTGGCGTCGGCCTCCCGCAGGCCCAGCGCATCGCCCGGGCGACCTCCACACCACCCGGGCCTGTCCCCACCGAGTCGGCGCGAGGCGATCAAGCACCTGTGAGGCGTGCGGGGAGGTGGCCGGGGCGTGTCAGGTTGTGGAGCCAGAGGCCTGGAGTCTGAGATACTTCGTCAGTGAGTGGATCCAGGGCTCAGTTGCCGAGTGCTTCGCTCCTGGCCAGTGTGTGCCAGGAGCACGGTGTGGCTCGGTTGCGCCTGTTCGGGTCGGCGACGACTGAGCACTTCGATCCCGATCAGAGTGACCTTGACTTTCTCGTGGATTTTCTGCCAGGCCGGCAAGATCGGTTGGCAGACTACCTTGGGCTTCAGGCGGACCTGTCTCGACTGACCGGTAGATCCGTCGACCTGGTGATTGCTGATGCCCTTCGGAACCCGTATTTTCGCGCCTCGGCGTTAGCAACCGCGGAGGACGTCTATGCGGCCTGAGACACCGGCTCAGAGGAACATCATTGTCCACGAGTATGGCCACGTTGATGACCGCCTGGTCTGGGATGCGGTTACGAGTAGGATCCCGGGGCTGTCTGCATTGCTGGAGCAGTTGCTCGACGAGGCCGAAGAGTCCCTGAGGTGACGCGCGCGTCGGTCCTGCGCTGTGTCCGGCGAGCGACTGGAGTACTGGTCATACTGGACGCGATCCAGGCGTTGATCAGGCGGACCTCATGCTGGAGGCCGGCGTGAGAGGCGGGGTCCTCGTCGGCAGGGCTGCGCAGGAGGCCCTGGGGCGCAACCTCGGTGACCGCCCAGGCCGAGTTGCGCACCTCAACGACCTGACCGGGTTCAGGCAGGCGGGGCGCAGCATCCGGCGGGCGGGGCTGCGAGGGAGCCTGGGCGGTCACTGAAGCGGGCCCCTTCGCGAGATCGGCGGGGTGTCCGCCGTGCACGCATGGGAGTGCATCGCCGGGGAAGGGCCGAGCGGGTTCTGGTCCAGGGCGGGTGGCCCGGGCAGACGGTTGCGATTCGACCTCAGGCCAGGACCAGTCGAGCTCCGCGCTCGCCAGGGATGCTCTCCCGCTGGCGGCCCCTCGGCTCAGAAGTGCCTTGCGAGAGGAAGGTCGAGGTCGAAGGCCAGGATGAGGGCCCGGGCGAGCGCCGGCTCCTGGTCGGCGGTGAGGAAGCCGATAGTCTGTCTGAGGCATCGCGAGGGGATCGTCGTGATGTTGTCCATCGCCGCGACGCAGTCGTGGTCCAGTCCGTTGCGCCTCCCCAGCGGCAGCTCACTGCTCAGGCCCTTGGCGGTGGTGGTGATGGGGGCGACGGTCACCTTCGTCATGGCGCCGCGCGCGCGGTCCCGGGTGAGAATCAGTACCGGGCGCGTCTTGTCCAGTCTCGCCAGCGCGATCTCCCGCACGGACGTCAGTCCTCGAAACGAGTAGCCCCGGCGGTCCACTCGACGAGGTCATCCAGATCGTCCTGCGGACCGACCTCTTCGAGGATGCGCGCGTCCTCGACGGCTGCGCGCTCGCGACGCTCGCGCTCCAGCGCCCGGTTGACGATCGCGGCACGGCTCGGAGCCTGTCCGCGGGCGACCGTCTCATCGAGGAAGGCCACGATATCGTCCGGCAGTCGAACTGCGATCTGAGTGCTCACGCCGCAAGTGTAGCGAACTGCATCCCGTTACGGGATGCCGGGTTGGCGAGGAGGCTGAGTGCACGTTGCCGGGCCTCCTCTTGAAGCGTCGTTCCCCGCCGCTGGTTGCCGCGCTGGCCGTTCCGTCCAAGACGGGGCCGCTCCCTCATCACTACGTTCGCGCCATGGCACTGACACTGGGATTCATCGGGATCGTCACCCGCGACATGGCCGCCTCCCTCGACTTCTACCGCGCGCTCGGCGCGCCCGTCCCCGCGGGCGCGCAGACCGAGCCGCACGTGGATGCCCGCCTGGCTGACGGCACCACGCTCGCCTGGGACACGGTCGACGTCATCCGCTCCTTCCACCCCGACTACGCCCTGCCCGAGGGCGGCCACCGCATCGCCCTGGCGTTCCGCCAGGAGAGCCCTGAGGAGGTCGACGCCCTCTACTCCAGGCTCACCGCGGCCGGCTACGAGGGCGTCGTCGAGCCCTGGGACGCCTTCTGGGGCCAGCGCTACGCCACCGTGCTCGACCCCGACGGCAACGCCGTCGACCTCTTCGCGGCCCTGTCCTCCCACTGACCCGGGCTCGCCCCCACCAGGCGCGCGAAGTCCCGGCACATATGGGCCTGATCGGCATAGCCCGCATGGGCGGCCGCCCCGGCCAGGCCCGTGCCGCCCGCGATCAGCGTCCGGGCGCGCTCGGCCCGTCGTATCCGCAGCAAGGTGGTGTAGCTGTAGCCGAAGGTGGACAGCATCCGACGGCGCAGCGTCCTCTCCGAGCAGTCCAGGCGGCGAGCCGCCTCCGGAGCCCGCAGGCCCGCGCTCGCCGCCCTTGAGGCCAGGAGGATCCATGGCTCGGGGACGTCCAGCGCCGGCAGCAGGGAATCGAGCCCCGCGAGTGGGTCCGCCGATTCCCACGCCCTCAGCATGAGATCGCGCAGGGGAGCGGAGCCGCCGAGCTCGGAGTCGAGGCCGACGACCTGGTCCCGCAGTTCGGGCAGGCACTCGGGCAGGAGCCGCAGTGCCGTCCCCGCGGACAGCCGCAGGCCGAGCATCCCTCGCGCATCGGTCCCGGGCGAGCACAGCCACCGGGTCTGCGGGCCACACACCCGCACGGCGTCGCCGTCGGCGATGAGGTCGACGCAGCCATCGGCAGGGACCTCTGCGGGGGCGTCGTTCCGAGAGCGCCACACGACCGCCCCGGGCCCCAGGCAGGCCTCAGTGAACACGTGACCATCCTGGCACAGGGGCGGGCCGCCCACACGGGGGACCGGACGCAGACCTGTCCGCTTCGTCCAAAACGGCGCAGCCACAGCCTCGGGTGTGCGGACTTTGGCGACCGCCCGCCCCTTCTGCACCACCATGATGTCCGACGGCATCGAGAACGCCCACGACCGCAGGCCGACCATGACTGGTCCGGGTGCGCCCCTGGGGTCAAGGACCTACGGACCCAGTAGCGCCAGCGGGACGACAGCGACGCCGTCGGGTCGACGGTAGGCGTAGGGGCCGGTGTACAGCACGACGGCGTCCATGAGCCGGTCCCCGAGTCGGTCCCGCAGCCACGTCAGGTGACGCACGTCCCGGTCCCGCACGGTGTCGGCGAGCTTGACCTCCAGGGCCGTGGCTCGAGTGTCCGGGGTCTCGACGATGATGTCGACCTCATGCTCTCCCCGCTTGGTGCGCAGGTGCCCGACGTGTGCTCCAAAGGCCTCGGCGTAGACGCGAACGGACTGAACGGCGAGCGACTCGAACAGGGCGCCCAGCCAGGTCGATGTGGTGGGTGGGACCTGCTGACCGTCGCCCTGGAGGAGACCCTGCTTGCCGACCCCGACGAGCCGGGCTGCCAGAGCGGGGTCGACCAGGTGGTGCTTGGGGGCGCCGACGAGGTTCTTCAGAGGTGCGAAGGTCGGGGCCCAGGACTCAAGCGGGTCGAGGATGAACAGTCGGGTGAGGTGCTCGCGGTACAGGTCGATCGTCGCCCGTGCGGGCTTGTCCGGCTGGGTTGCCGTGGCGGCGTCGAGAATCGTGGTGTAGCTGGCTGTTGAGGCGGTCGCTGCGGCGTAGGCGCGCATCCACGCCCGCAGCGCCGCGGGGCGACGGACGGTCATGCCGTTGTCCGGCATGTCGTGCTCGATGATGCGGGTGATGTAGCCGTCAAGCTGGCGTCCCCGGTTGGCATCCGACAGGTCCCGGATACCGGGCAGGCCCGAGCGCAGGATCTCGTCGACATAGTCGGGCAGGTCCAGGGGACAGGCGCCCTCAATGGAGGCGTGGCCGCTATGGAGGGCCGCTAGGGAGATAGAGGATCCAGTATCGAGGCCGCGCTCGCTGAGCGCCATGGGGCGTAACAGGAGGCGCACGATCCTGCCCGCGCCGCTGTGCAGGCGGACGTCGCTGGAGACCCCGGCCGAGCCGGCGAGGAGGAATCGAGCCCCTGCCAGCGGATCCTGGTCGACGGCAGCGCGCACTCGTTCCCACACGCTTGGTTCCAGCTGCCACTCGTCGATGAGCACAGGGGCGGGGACCTGTGTAATGAGGTCGTAGTTCGCGGCCACACTGGAGCGAGCGCGAGGGTCGCTGAGGGTCAGCACCGTGCGGGCGCGACGGCTGGCTGTGGCAGTCTTCCCTACGCCCTTGGCCCCTTCGATGGCTACGGCTGGAAGCTCGGTCAGCATGCCGTCGAGCAATGCGTCAACGACCCGAGTCCGATACTTCATATTCCGCAGAATAGCAGAGATATGAGGTTCTACTAGGCAGATGGGCGAGGTTCTACTAGGCAGATGGGCGAGGTTCTACTAGGCAGATGGGCGAGCACGATGTCCTCGGGCAGGCGACTCCGCGGGGGATGTACACTTTTCTGTACGTACAGCATTGAGAGGCCCATTGCCATGAAGACCATGAGCTACACCGAGTCGCGCGCCCGCTACGCGGAGGTCCTCGACTCCGTCGTCGACGACTGCGAGGAGGTCGTCATTACGCGCGCTGGCCGCGAGCCGGCCGTCATCGTCTCCCTCGCCGAGTACCAGTCCCTGAAGGAGACCGATTACCTCCTGCGCAACCCCGCCAACGCCAAGCGCCTCCTCGCGTCGATCGCTCGGTCCCAGGCCGGTCAGGACACGTACCGCGAGCTCATCGAGGAGGAGTGACGTGGGGGTCGCTTGGGATGATTCCGCTTGGGAGGACTACCTGTGGTGGCGGGCGAACGACCGCAAGGTCCTTAAGCGCATCAACCTCCTGCTGCGAGACATCCACCGGTCGGGTCATGACGGGATAGGGAGGCCTGAGCCCCTGCGATTCCAGTTGTCCGGGTACTGGTCGAGACGCATCACCAGTGAGCACCGGCTCGTCTACCGCGTCGACGAGGATGGGAACATCCACGTCATCGCCTGCCGCCACCACTACGGCGAGTGAGGCCGCCGCTCGCTTCCCCAGCCCTGCCGTTTCCCCGCGCATTGGCCGTTCCGTCCAAGACGGGGCCGGGGACTCCATCGGCCTCCACTGCCGCCTCCGCCGCCTCGCTGAGACGGCGGATGACGGAGTCCCGGTCCTGGAGCCACTCCGGCAACCAGACCCGCTCCACGTGGGGCCAGTGCATTATGTGCGCGAGCACCCGCGTGGGCATGACGTCCCGGTCATAGGCAGTGCGGCGGCGGTGCCAGCCCTCGCCGTCAAGCAGAACAGCAACACGCGGAGTATCGGGTTCGTCTTGACTGGCGAGGACCAGGTCGACTCTGAAGTCGGACAGGCCGACGTCGGTGCGTACGCTCAGGCCGCGCTCGCGCAGGGCCCGGGCGATCTCCTCGCGGTGTCCGTCGGGGAGCGCCGGTCGTGTGGAGTGGACTGGGAGTGCGGCCGTACCGTGCTGAGCGAGCAGCAGGTAACGCTTGAGATCGTGCAGACCAACGGAGGCGCTGCGCTCCGCCTGGAGCCGGGCCGGGTCGAAGGAGCAGAAGAGGATCACCTGCTGGCGGGCGCGCGTGATGGCGACGTTGAGCCTCCGTTCGCCGCCCTGCCGGTTGAGGGGGCCGAAGTTGAGCGGTATCTGCCCGTCCTCCCTCGCTGAGAAGGCCACGGAGAAGAGGATCGTGTCGCGCTCGTCGCCCTGGACGTTCTCGAGGTTCTTAATGAACACGCCATCGTCGGCGTCCAGTGAGGCCGTGATCTGCGGGTCGTCCAACGCGCGCAGTTTCGTCTCGATGAGGTCGCGCTGCTGGATATTGAAGGTCACCACGCCGACCGACGGCCCCCCGGGGCCATGGCCCCCCTCGGTGAAGCGGCTGCGGATCTCCTCGACGATCGCCTCAGCCTCAGCCGGGTTGGTGCGATAGGTCCTGCGCGGCCGGCCGCGTGGCACCGAACGCACGAAGTACCCCTCGACCCGCCGCAGGTTGATGCCAAAACCGTCGACGCCATCGTCGCGCTCCATGATCACAGGGCTCGGGAAGGAGGACAGCCTGCCCTGGTAGTAGGCCGCGTTGGAGAAGGCGATGAGGGACTCGACCCGGCTGCGATAGTGCCAGGACAGCCACAGGCGCGGTACGTGGGCGGCGACGCACTCGCTGAGGATGGACTCCTCGTCAATGAGATCGTCCTCGGCGTCCTCGTCACGGGAGAGTTGCGCGAAGGAGGTCGGCGGCATCTGCTTGGAATCGCCGCACACAATGACCGAGCGGCCTCGGCCCATGGCGCCGACAGCGGCGGCGACGGTGATCTGCGAGGCCTCGTCGAAGACGACCATGTCGAAGTGCTGCCGATCGGGCGGGAAGAAGCGCGCCACGGAGTCGGGGGAGACGAGCACGCAGGGCGTGAGCGCAGTGATGAGATCACCGAACTCGTTGACGAGGTCGCGTATCTTGCGCTTCTTGCGCTTGCGCTCCAGGGCGGCGCGCAGATTGGCCAGGCGGAGCCTGTCTCCCGCGATCGCATGGTGACGTGCCACGAGGGCGTCCTTGATGAGGGCCTCCGGCAGCATTGTGCGGATATCCTCGAGCACCTTGGCATAGTCCGCGACGGTCTTGTTGAGCCGCTCCGCGGAGAAGGAGTCAAAGCGCCCGCGCTGGCCCTGGAGTTCCAGGGTAGCGTTCACGATCCCGATATCGAGGGCCTGCGAGGTGTCGGTGGCGCGCACCTCCCCGCCGAGCAGCTGGTCCAGGCAGGAGCCGAGCCCGAGCCGGCGGAACGTAGCGCCGTGGGCGAGGAAATCGCTCCAGGCCCGCAGCACCCTCTCGCGACGCGCGGCGGGGTAGGTGAGGAGTTCGTCGACAGCCTCGGGGCGCACGCCGATCCGCTTCAGCTCGGCAAGACCGCGGCGGGCCCGGGAGTAGGAGCGCAGCCACTGGGCAACGGAGGTGCGATCGGGTCGCGCGAGGAGTGCGTCGATGGCGGCGCGAACCTGGGCGTGCTGCCCGGCCACGGCGAGGTTCGCACGCTCGAGGAGCTGTCGAAGATGCATCGTGGACAGCGAGACTGCGTGCTGGTCAAAAGGACTCCAACTGCGCGTGGTCGAAGCCGTTGAGGGCAGGAGGGCCGCGTGCGCTTGACGCAACTGGTCGCGGCGGGCCGCCAGCGCGGTGAGTTCATCGACGACGGCGAGCAGCGCGCCACTGTTCTCCGGCATGGGGTTGCCGGTGCGGTGGCCGGCCAGTGGGGCGAGGGCCTTCTCCGCCTTCCTCGCCCTGCCGAAGAAGGAGTGCTTGGCGTCGATGAGCGTCTCGCGGACCATCCTGAGCGGAGCATCGAGGACGGACTCGCGGTAGTAGGCGAATGCCGGGTGAGGCGCCGCACACTCGGCATCCAGTTGCTCCAGCAGCCACCGGGCGTCGCGCACCCAGGCGGGATCCGCGAGGTGGTTGAGGGTCGGAGCATCAAGGACAGTGTCCGCCAGAATGAGAGCCGCGGTCTCGAGCTGCTCGTCGGGGATGGCACCGGCCAAGGCCAGAAGCTCATCATCGCCCGACGCCTTGATGGCGTCCCACGTGTTCAACCGGGTGAGGACCCCCGTCAGGCCCGACGCGTCAAGACCTCTGGTGACAACCGGGTCCGAGCCGAGGAGGACGTCGCCGTACTCCTCGACGCACGCCCCGAGGACTGGCGCGCTCGCGCGCAGGGCGCGGACGTCGTCTTCGGAGAGGGCGTCGAGCTGGGCCGAGGTGATCGTGAAGGGATCGACGTCCAGATCCGAGTAGGCGATCTGCTCGGCGCGCGCCCGGTAGAAGGACGTTCCGGCAGGTCCGTGGCGGTGCAATGAAGAGCGGTACTCCGCCAGGCGCGCACGGCCCGTTTCCGCGAATGCCCAACGCGATTGGAGCCTGGCGTCGTCCGGGTGGGCCTCAAGGTCCATCGCCGCGATGATCTTCCGCCTCACGGCATCCGGGGACTGCTTGCGGTCGTGAAGGTCGAGGACCAGCCCGCCAACGCCCACCTCCCGCAGGCGCCGCGCGACGACCTCGAGGGCGGCCTGCTTCTCGGCGACGAAGAGGACCTTCTTGCCGTTGGCGACGGCGCTGACGATCACGTTCGTGATCGTCTGCGACTTCCCCGTTCCAGGAGGCCCTTCGACAACAATCGTCCGACCGGCCAGCGCCTGAGCAACGACCTCCGTCTGGGATGCGTCCGCGGGCACGGGCAAGCGCGGCAGGAGACGTTCCAGGTCCGTCACCGGTGCACCGATGTGAGGGTCGGCGAACTCCTGATCCGGAGTATTGATGAGATGCCGCACAAGCGGGTTGCGCGCAATATCCTGCCAGGACTCCTCAAGGTCCTTCCACAAACGGAAGGTGCCGAACTGGAAGAGCCCGAGGTAGGTCGTGGTCTCGACGTGGAAAGGCAGGCGGTTCTCAGCGAGGACTGTGCGTACGACGTCGAAAAGAGCCGGAATGTCGAGGCCGGCATCGTCCTCCGCGGGCTCGCTCAACTCTGTGAGGTCAAGGCCGAGATCGACCCGCAACCGTTCGATGAGGGAGTAGTTCGGCGTCGTCGTGCCCGAGGGGTCGATTCGCAGGCGGAAAAGGCTGCGCGCAGAGCGCCGTTCTAGATCAACGGGGATGAAGACAAGGGGCGAACGGATCGTCTTGCCCTTGGTCTGCCAGACGAGGGAGCCGAGCGCGAGGTAGAGGTTGTTGGCGCCGGTCTCCTCGGCCAGGGTGCGCGCGTTGGAGCGCAGGCGCCGCAGAATCCCATCGTAATCCTCATCCGTGAGGTTCACCTCCACCTCGCTGTGATCGCCGAGCAGAGGAGCGAGGCGCGGTGGGTCGAGCTCGTCGCGGAACAGGGCGCCGGTGCGGCGGGCGGTGGAGGCGCGCTCACCGGCGGCCCGCAGGGTGATCGCACGCCCGGTGTTGACGAGGTCCTCGAAGGTGCCGATGACGGCCTCGGGGATAGCCAACTCAACGATCTTGTGGGTCCGGATTGCGTTATCGGAGCAGTCGATGAGCCGGTTGCGCAGGCTGAGGTCGAGCAGCTGCGCCTTCCAGGCCTCGACGCGCTCCGGGGCTTTGCTGCGCCTCGGGCGGGGGCGGGCCGCCTCCAGGAGCTCGTCGGGCAGGACAATGGTATTCGGGCGCGGCGCGGCGACGTAGGTGCTCTCGACAACCTCGCCGTCCTCATTGCGGCTGCGCAACGGCATCGGCAGTACCCCGCTCTGGCGAGCCTCACGCACAGGAATAATGACGTCGATCTCAGAGGCATCAACGCCGATACGGTTGCGGGCCGCCTGGTGCATCTGCTCAGGGGACTGGCCGGCGTCACCGGTGAGAAGAGTGGTCTCGACCAGGCCGATCTCACCGCGGTCGATCTGGTTGAGCAGTTCCCACCCGGGCATTGTCAGGTCTTCGGAGATGTGGTTCTTGGTGCGCCAATAGCCGAGGAGGGAGTGACCGGGCAGGAGGATGATCAGTGGTTCGATATCGAGGTACTCCAGAGCGCTGGCCATGAGTACGGTGGTATCCAGGCACGTGCCCAGACGGTGGTCAAGAACGTCCTCCGCGGTGCGGATGCGCTGCCCGCTCTCCGCCCAACTGGTCGGGGGCATCGCATAAGCAACCGACTCCTCCTGGATCGCACTACACACGGCCCCGACGATCTCCGTGACACGCTCCGGCCCTGATTCGTAGCCATCAAGGGACGTGGATCCGGTGACGGCCCCCAGCAACTGCGCGGCCCGCGAGCACAGGGGCGCGAGACGCGGCTGCTGAGGCTGGACGAAGGCGACGAGCGCCGCAGCCGCATCAGAGGGCAGGCCGCGCATCACCCACTGCCTCGGGGACAGGACGACCGGGCCGTCGAGGTAGACATCGCGCTGCGCCCCGGCCGTCTCCAGGCGCACGTGAAGTCGGGAGGCGCTCTGGGTGTCGAGTTGGAGGAGGGCTGAGCGCTCGGGAACAAGAGTGACCGCAAGGTCCTGGCCGTCGGAGTCGAGGCTGGACAGGAAAATCGGCTCCGCACTGGCCACGCCCACTGCGTCCACCTCCACGCCCACCGTCAGCCGAAGGTCTCCTATGGGCGACCGCTGATCCGGCAGGTCGGCGGGGAGACGCGTGTCCTGCACTGGGCGCAGCCTGATAGTGCTGGCGAGCCGCCGCCCCGCAACCGAGTGCGCATAGGAGATCACCGCAGGCATGTCGGCGGCGACGTCGAGACCATCGAGCCCTGTTCCCGTTGGGGCCTCCACGGCTCCGACCGCACCCGCGACATGAGTCGAGGTGGCGAGCGGGGTCGTGGCGGGGCCGGTAGCGAGCAGCTGTGGAGCTACGTCGGGCTCGGAACCCAGAAGGAGCTGTCGGTCATCGGGCACGGGGGGATCCTTGTGCTCAAGGGATGGACGCGCATAGTTTTCCACGAGTACAGGACCGAGAAGAGCACATGTCCGATGCCACCCGGCCGCGAACTCATCGTCATCACCCGGGCAATGCCCCACTTCCGGCGTGGAAGACTGACCCCATGAGTGCGCTCAAGCCCTTGACACGCCGCAGGCTGCTGACGGCCTGCCTCGCTGGGGCCGGTGGCGCCGCCCTCCTGGCCGCCTGCTCGCGCGCCCCGGGCGACGGGCCCTCGTCCACGCCCGACGCCCGCTCGCAGCGCCTGTCCTCGCTGGCCGCCGGTTTGGTGGAGGATATGGCGGCCGGCGACTTCGCCTCGACGATTGCCCTGGCCGATGCCGCGGTGAGCGCTTCCCTGGATGAGGCGGGCCTCCAGTCCGCGTGGGAGCAGGCCGTGGCGGGCAAGGGTTCCTACCGTTCGATCGCCGGCACCGCCGCTGAGCCCATGGGAGGGTCCGTCGTCGTCATCGTCGTCGCGGACTTCGACTCCGGCCGGGTCACGGCCCAGATCAGCTTCGATGAGGAGGACAGGATCAACGGCCTCTACCTGCGCGACGCCACGCAGGCCGACCTGGCTCGTATCGCCGCGGGCGCAGCCGCCTCAACGACCCCGCCCTCGACCGGCGAGCACAGCATCGACCACGTGGTCCAGGTCGGTGGGCACCAGCTCACGGGCCTGCTCGTCACGCCCGCAACGGGCATTGAGGCTCGCGACATCGTCGTCCTCCTCGTGGCCGGCTCGGGTCCGCAGGACATGGATGAGACGATCGGGGCGGCCGCCAACAAGCCCTTGCGGGACCTGGCCGACGGCCTGGCCGCTCGCGGCATCAGCTCGCTGCGCTACCACAAGCGCTACTACCAGGATCCAGGAGCCGATGACGGTCAGTGGACCCTGGGCACCGAGGTGCTCGACGACGTCGCCTCGGCCATTGCGTTGCTGCGCTCCAGCAGCCACGTCGCCGGCTACAGGATCGTCGTGGCCGGGCACAGCCTGGGCGGCATGCTGCTCCCGCGCATCCTCGCCTCGGATCCCGGACTCGCCGCAGGAGTGGCGCTGGCCGGCAGTCCGCGCAGTCTCTTCGACATCATCGCCGACCAGCGCGCCGCCCAGATCTCCGCCTCGGGCGTGAGCCAGGAGGAGCAGGACGCCGAACTCGCCGCCATGCGAGCCCAGGTCGAGGCCGCCAAGGCCATCACCGACCCCCAGGCCGAGCCGGTCATGGACATGCCGGCGAGCTACATCGCCAGCCTCAACGAGATGCACCAGGGGCTTGCCACCGATATCGCCGCCGTCGATGTCCCCTGGCTCATCCTCCAGGGCGCCGAGGATGCTCAGGTCGACCCCGCAGTGGACTACCCGGCGTGGCAAGAGGCCCTGGCTGGCAAGGACGCCCAGTTCCAGCTCTTCGACGGCCTCAACCACCTGTTCATGCCCACTGCCGGTGCCGGAGGCCCCCTCGACTATGACACGCCCAACACGCTGGCCGCCGAGGTGCCCGAGGCGATCGCCGTCTGGATGGACGACCACCTGGCCTGAGCGGCGAGGGCCCCACAGGGCGTGCGGCCGGACCGAGCGGGGTTACGGCACGCGCCGGGGGAGCGGTCCGCGAGGTGCTCTTGAACGAACCACCTGCGACTGTCCCCGACGGGCCGGCGCGAGGCGCCCAGGCACCTGTGAGCGGTGCCATGAGTGCCCCCGCCGGCCCCGGCTGCCCGGCAGCACTCGCCCTTAGCGACGGTGCGGGGGCCGATGCCCGCGACCGCGTCGGCCAGGCGCCGTCGTCGGCTCCGTGAGGGCGTCCCACCTGAACAGGCGCGCCCCCAGCGCCCCGAAGACAACGGTCATGCCCACGAGCACAGCCAGGGGCGCAAGGACCTCCGACCAGCCCGAGCCGTTCCACACCCCCTGGACCAGCAGGACCATCTGGCGCAGCGGCGAGAGGGCTACGGCCCGCCGGACCCCTGGTGACAGGGCGCTCATGGGGACGAACGCGCCACTGGTCAGCATGAGCACGATCATGAGGCCGTTGCCGATGCCCGTGGCGGCGTTGGCGGAGGGGTAGACCGCCGCCAGGGTGTAGCCGAGCGCCAGGAAGGCGACGAGCCCCAGCGCGGCAGCGGCCAGGACCAGTACCGGGCTGCCCTGCAACCGCACGCCGAAGCCGACCGTCCCCACCAGGAGGGCCAGGACGATCCCCGCCATACCGGTCAGGACGTTGACGGTGATGTCGGCTGCCACGTAGGTCCTCGGTCGCAGCGGTGTGGCCCGCATGCGGGTCAGGGCCCCGCTCTCACGCAGCTGCAGCTGGTTGACCGGCAGGATCATGATCCCCATGACCGCTACCACGAGCGCCGCGTAGGCGGGCAGGGTGGCCTCCACGAAGCCGCGCCCACCGAACTGGGGGTTGGGGTCGTTGCCGAAGATCAGCCCGAGGACGATGACCAGCATGGGGGCGAAGACGATGGAGAAGAACAGGCTCACCGGCTCGCGCAGGGACGAGCGGGCGAGCATGACGACCAGTGTCCGGTAGGTGCGCATTAGTGTGCCTCTCTCAGGGCGCGTCCGGTGAGGTTGAGGAAGACGTCCTCCAGGCCGGGTGAGCTGGTGGACATGCTCGTGACGCCGACGCCCGTCTCAGTCAGGTGCGCCAGCGCGTTCTGGACGAAGGCGCCGCTACCGCGCACCACCGTGGCCGCGCCGTCGGCCTCCACCGAGGAGACGCCCTCGGTACCGGCCAGGGAGGCGGGGGCCGGCCTGTCCAGTGTGAGCCGCAGGCAGGCGTCCCCGCCGTGGGCGGCGATGAGGGCCGGGACGGTGTCGCAGGCGATGAGGCGGCCGTGGTCGATAACGGCCACCCGGTCGCACAGGGCCTCGGCCTCCTCCATGTAGTGGGTGGTCAGCACCACGGTCTTGCCGCGTCCACGGATGTCACGGACCACGTCCCACATGGCCAGGCGCGCCTGCGGGTCGAGCGCCGTGGTGAGCTCGTCGAGGAAGAGGAGCTCGGGGTCGTGGATGAGGGCCAGGGCGATGAACACTCGCTGGCGCTCACCCCCGGACAGCTTGGTCACGTATGACTTCTCCTTGGCGGCAATGCCAAGCCGCTCCAGGAGTGGGCGCCATGGCAGGCAGTGCTCGTAGAAGGTGGAGAAGAGCTCGAGCGCCTCGCCGACCTTCAGGCGGGGTGGGAGCGCGGCCTGCTGGAGTTGGATGCCGGTGCGCTTCACCAGGGTGCGCGCATCCCTGATCGGGTGCAGGCCCAGGACCTCAATGGTCCCGGACGTGGGGCTGCGCAGGCCCTCGAGGCAGCTCAGGAGCGTGGTCTTGCCCGCGCCGTTGGGGCCGATGATGCCGAAGACCTCGTTGTTCTCCACCTCCAGGCTCACCGTGTCCACGGCGGTGAGGGTGCCGAAGCGGTGGGTGACTTCCCGGCATGAGATGGCGCTCACGGCTCCTCCTCGGGACGCGGCGGGGCGGGTGGCCGGGAGTGGCCGCCCAGGGCCCTGGCCATGAGGTCCTGGATGAGGTCCTGGTGGGCGATGGCGACGCCCTGATCGGCGTCGGCCAGGAGAAGGGCGCTGTCGCCGGGTTGGAGCCCGACCAGGTCGCGGGCGGCCTTGGGGATGACGATCTGGCCCTTGGGGCCGAGGGTAATGGTGGAGGCGAACTTCTCTGACGAGGGTAACGGTGGTGCGCTCATGTCCACAGGTTACATGAGTAGGAAAAGTATAACAAGTGTGAATTTGAGGAAAGTTAAGACCGTGGGAGAGGTGTGCGGTGCGAGGCGGGCGCCACCAGGCGGCGTTGGAGCGCGACAGTCTTGGCCGCGATGACCGTTCTCATCGCCTCCGGGCTCGCCGCGCCGATGGCGATGAGGCTGTCGGCGCGGCGGGTGACGCCCTGGCGGGGGTGGCCCTCAGGGCTCTTCCTTGTGCGGCCTGCCGACCGTGTCCATGGTGCGGGCAATGACCTGGGCGGAGAGATCGGGCGGCATAATGGCGATGCCGCGCTCAGTGTCGGCCAGAAGGAGGACTGTGTCCCCGGGCTTGATGCCGAACAGATCTCGGGCACCTTTGGGGATGACGATCTGCCCCTTCTCTCCCAGGGTGACGGTGGCGGCGAACTTCCCCGGCGGCGGGGTTCCCTTCAACGGATCCATGTGACCATAATACCGCAAGTACGACTAGTGTGACTAATAATACTAGTCGTACTAAAAGGACGTGAGGTGTTCGCGGGCGTTGCGGGCCGGGCGTTGCCCCGCAACGCCTCACACGCCCGCCGCCCCCTGCTCGACGGCGTCGAGATCATTGGGGGCCGACACCACCAGGGCCGCCGACGGCGTTGATGCCGTCGCCCTCGCCCACGGCACCGACCCTCGCGCACGCCAGCCGTTATTGCTCGGCGCGCGCCGTCGCCCTCGCCCATGGCACCGACTCCGACAGCCGCGGGAGCCGGACCTTCTACCATTGGGGTGAGTGGCCGGGAGGCGACCGCGTGACGGTGGATCACTCCAAGGTTACTTCGGCGGAGGTGCTGTGGTCGGTTAGGTGGGACTGATTCGGTGGTCGGCTCTGCCGTACTTTTCTCGCAGTTCGCTGAGCCCCGGGCCGAAGGTGGCTTCGAGGGCCTGTTGGTGGGCCGCCAGCATTTCAAGTTTGTAGAGGTCGTGGATGATGAGCTCCGTGATGGGTACGGCCAACCCGGGATGACTCGTCCAAGCGGCGCGGCTCATGCTGCCCGCTGAGACGTTGCCCGCCACGATTTCATGGTCGTCAACGCTGACCACCAACCATCGGCCACCGAGCCCACGGGTCACTTCGTCTGTGGACGGGTGGAGGTGAACGTCCGCGAAGGCGTAGCCGGGGTCACCGTAGGCGACGACGGTGATCTTGACTCCCCGCTGGGAAGCAGCGAGCAGCGCATCGTGCAGTTCGGGGGCGTCCGCCTGCCATATCTCAACCAGCACGCTGCGGCGGGCGGACCCGACTAGTTGTCGGGCGCGTTGCACAATGGCGCTGCGGCCCTTGATGTCCCAGATGACGGCGTTCGCGTCGACGGTCTCGGCGTACTGCGCCAGCGCTTGGTCGGCGTCGTCCAGCTTCTGGGAGAAGTCCTCACGCAGCCGAGCAACCAGTTCCTTGGGCGGCAGCGCCCCGTACAACGTGGGTTCGCCCCTGGCCAGGTGGACGACTCCCTTGTCCACCAGTGATGCCAGTACCTCGTAAACCTTGGCGCGGGGGACACCGGAGTTCTTGGCCACGGCGTAGCCGGACAGGGGGGCCTCGTCCAGCAGGGCAAGGTATGCCTTGGCCTCCCACTCGGTCATCCCGAGAGCCTGCAGGTGTTCAGCGGTGCTTGCCATGCCGCGTGGTCATCTCCACATCCTCGATGAGCATCCTCAATGAGCGCCGCGCTGCGGCCCCGACAGCCTTGACAGTAGCAGGTGCCCAACTTCTAACCTAGACGTAACCACTACAGTGGCTACGTACCGTGTACGCTTCGGGAGACGAGATGTGATGAGCGTGACGAAGGGTGTTGCCCGTCCAATCCGAACGGCGTGGCCGGACTCGTCGTGATCACCGGCATTAGTCACAGCAGTCACAGCATTCGCCGCGACCAACAGTCCATCCAGCAGCAGAAAGACAACCAGGCCCAATGACTCAACCTGCATTCAAACTCGCCGTCGTGGTCGACAACACCCTGCCGGCCGGCCTGGCCGCCAACGCGGCGGCCGTCATGACCCTCACCCTCGGACACCTGCACGGCGACCGCCTGATCGGCCCAGACCTCACCGACCGGAGCAACACCGTTCATCCCGGGATCACGACCGTCCCCATCCCCATCCTCACCGCAGATCCCGAGCGCATCAAACAGATCAAGGAGGCTGCAGACACCGGCAACACCGCCGACACGACGGTCATCGACTTCACCGACTGCGCACTGCAAACCCGGACCTATGACGACTACGCCACCCGCCTGCGAGCCACCAGTCACGACCGACTCACCTACCACGCCATCGCCATCTGCGGCCCCCGAAAGGGCGTCCAACGCCTCACCGGCAGCCTCCCCCTTCTGCGGTAAAGGTGGACTCACAGCCACCAGTGTCTCGGTCATGACGACCCTCCTGCCCCAACCGGGGCGATAGGGCCACTTACACCGTTAACGCGATAGACCCGCAGTTCCCCGATCGGGACGATCTTTGCCAGGGTGCGGTAGTACCTGGCTCGGATGGCCGGCGGGGTGCATGCTTGGGGCGATAGAGGCGATAGGAGACGGTGCCGGCAGGCGCATCCGGGCAGGGCCCCGTCCAGCGATGTGGAGTTGTGTCATGACAGCTGTTCTTGTGATTGGAGCCACCGGCCAGGTCGGCCGCCTGGTCGTGGAGGAAGCCCTTGGGCGCGGACTGAGCGTGCGAGCCCAGAGCCGGGACGCCGGGCGGGCCCGGCGCTCGCTGCCCAGCGGGGTGGAGGTGGTCGAAGCTGATCCCGGCTCCGCCGAGGCGCTGCGTCCCCTGGTGCAGGGGATCGACGTCGTCGTTCTCACCCATGGCGGGGACGTGGACGGCCGTGGGGGAGTGAGCTTCTACGAGACGGTCCGGGCGCTCCTGGATGCCCTGGCGGACGGCAGGACCCACATCAGCCTCATGACCGCCATGGGCACGAGCCGTTCGACCGGGCCGAGCCGCTATGAATTCGTGGAGTGGAAGCGGCGCGCTGAGCGTCTTCTGCGTGTCAGCGGCCGCCCGTACACGATCGTGCGGCCCGGCTGGTTCGACTATCAGGGGCCCCGGGATCAGCGGATCGATCTGCGTCAGGGCGATCTCGTCACCGGGCGGCCCGGCGTGGACCGCCACCACATTGCCCAGGTCCTCCTGGAGGGCGCGACCGTCCCCTCCGGGGCGGGGCGCACCGTCGAGGTCTTCAGCGCGGCCGGCGATCCCGTCACCGACTTCGAGGCGCTTTTCGCCGCCACGCGCGCGGATGAGCCCGGGGCGCTCGACGGGGTGCTGGACACCGGCAACGTCCCCCTGGGTGAGGAGCCCGCATTCGTCCGGGCCGACGTCGCGCGGCTGCGCGGGTGAGCGAGGATACGATGGCACAGGCGGTGAGGCCCGAGCGCCCCGAGCACAAGGACATCTGGGACCGGCTGAGCGACGGCGACGTCACGATCCTCAACTGCCGCCCCGTGTCCGTGGGACGTGGTGCGTGGATCGGGGCGGGCGCTTCCATTATGCCGGGCGTCACCGTCGGGGACGATGCCGTCATTGCCGGCGGGGCGGTGGTCACCAAGGACGTCCCGACCCACGCCGGAGTCGCCGGGGTGCCGGCCCGGGCCATTCGCGAGAAAGACGTGACGGGACAAGACCGACGGCTGCACCAGGACGACGCCGACTGAGAAGAAGGATGCCACGCGCGAGACCAAACTCCGTCCGCGATCTCGACGGCCGAAAGAGCGAAGACGAGAGCGGTGAGGCGATAGCGCATGCCAGTGTGCCGCATATGATGAGGCCGAGGACGGCGAGGAGCGCCATGCTGCCCGACACCAGCAGTACGCGTCCGTCACCCATCTTGCCGACTGCCTCACCCGCGCAAACCGAGCCTGGGACAGTGCACAACGCGAGCCGGGTGCCAAAGCCAGTCGCCCAGATGAGTGTGGCGCCCCGGCTCAATGCGTTGGTCACCTGAACCCCGATAAGGGACGCCACCGCGAATCCGTAGACGAAGGAGGGGTGGAAGGCAGGCGCGAAGAGTTGCCCAAGATACGGCGCAGGTTTAGTTCGCTCACGAGCTTCGCCGCGCGTCCGAGCCAATGCCCAGTTCCCCTCAGCCACCCGGTCGGTCGCCGACCAAGAACGATGAGGGCCGGCCAACGCTGCGGACACCATCCCAGGCGGCGGCTCACGCCGCTCCATCGGGAGCTTCCCTGAGTCGCAAAGCAGCGATCCTTCGTGCATTCACCGTCTCCATCAAGCCTGGAGTTTGACACGGCGCCCACAACCCAACCAGCTCAGAAGCATCGAGGCCGATGATATGGCCCAATTCCACGACCACTCTTCCCGGTCATCAAGCCAAAAGACCCGCCTCACCCTCCAACCTCCTGAAAAAAGCTCGATGTGACGCATGGATCGCGTCGATGTACAATCGCGAACGCCTTCACATGGGAGTTGGCTACTGCGCTCCGAACGAAGTCGAAAGCGAAGTACTCGGATGTGAAATCGTAGCTTGACACGCAAGCAAACAACAGCCGAGAAAGGCCCCACATCCCCTTATGTTAAAGCGCTGTCGTCCTGAAAGCGGAGTCGTCACCACCGGATCAACGTGAGACCGACTGACATGCCGCCGCCGAAGCCAGCCATAAGAACGAGGTCGCCGGCAGCGATACGATTTCTGCGCCGTACGTAGTCGAGGGTTAAGGGAATTGATGCAGATCCCGTATTTGCATACTGGTCAACAATGAGATGTTGTGTCAGACCGCCGAACTGCATAGCATCGACCAACTCCTCTAGCATGACACGATTTGCCTGGTGGGGGATGAGGTGACGAACCTCGTCGGGGAGAATTCCCACCTCGGAGAGGAAGGAGCGGATCACCTTAGGAAGCGTCGTTGTCACGAATGCTCGCACGTTCCGGCCATCCATGTGGAAGTAGCGAAGCTCGTCATTAGAATCGGTTCCGAAGGGCAACCTGGATCCTCCCATCGGAACCCGTATGACGTCTGATAAATGGCCGTAGGTACACAGTTTTCCAGCGATGACTGTCGGAGCACCACCACTTCGCGATGACCCCAACACGACCGCTCCAGCGCCATCGCCGAAAAGAATCACAGTTCGGCGATCAAAAGGATTGAGGATCCGAGAATACACGTCCGCACCGATAACCAGGGAGTAGCCAGGATTGATCGCATTCAACTGTGCTACCGTATTGAGAGCGAACTCAAAACCGCACACACCGAATTGAGGTCATATCCGGCGGCGTTCTCTGCGTGGATCATGTCCTGGACGATCGCGGCCGTCGGAGGCTGGGAATGGTCCGGGGTCGAGGTGGCAACTACGAGATGTGAGATCTCCGAAGCATTGACGCCAGCGTCAGCTAGCGCTGCTGATGCCGCTCGCGCCGCGAGATCACTGGTCGCTGTGGCTGGATCTGCCCAGCGCCTCGAAACGATCCCTGTCTTGCGGCGAATCCAGGCGTCATCGACTCCCGCAGGATGGCCGACCTCGTCATTAGATACAGCACGCTCGGGCACAAACGCCCCTGTCCCGATTATCTGTACGCTCCGAGGTTGCATCGCTGTCGTCCTGAACGGCAGCGTAAGGCCAGGAGTGACCTTGCTCGATACCGCAGAGTCCACGCATTTGCTTGCGTTGCTACTGTTCATGCTCTGGCCTACTCGCAATCAGTCGTAGCGGTGCCCCACTCAGTGAGCGCATCGCGGAGAACATTGAGTCCGTTCAGCGCAGCAGGGAAACCCGCGTACACGGCCATCTGAATGACGACCTCCACGAGCTCTTCATCGGTTCCACCAACGTTGAGGTAGCCTTGCATGTGCAGCCGGAGCTGTGGCACACAAGTGCCCAACGCAACGCACGCCGCTACGGTAACCAACTCTCGTTCCCGTAGGCTTAGGCCGGGCCTCGCGTAGACGTCACCGAACGAGTACTCGATGACAAATCGGCCCAGATCCGGGGCGATGTCGGCCAAAGAATCGACGACCGCGCTACCACCTGCCCCATCAATCTTTTTCAAAAGTTTCGAACCCGTCTCGAAGCGGGCCGAAGCATCGGTCTGGTGGTGCGTAGCCTCTGGATTCACACCCTCAACAGCGAAGACTTCACGCGCTGAGGCAACCGCATTTAGAGCAGCCGGGAATCCCGCGTAGATCGAGATATGTACGAATGCCTCAACTATTTGCTCCGGAGTGCAACCGACGTTGAGTGTGCCTTTGATGTGAAAGCGTAGCTGTCCGGAGGCGTTGCCCAACGCAGCGAGGGCTGCGATAGTCGCCAGTTGACGCTCCCGTCTGGAGAGACCTGGCCGGTCGAAGACGTCCGCGTACCCGAACTCGACAACAAATCTTGCGAGGTCGGGACAAAAGTCAGCGACGTCGTCGAGGATCGAACCGTTCGGGTTTTCTTCAATCTCGGCAAGAACGCGCTTGCCCCGCGTGTACCTGTCTTGCTGTGCCATTACGTATCAGTTCCTTTCGGCAGCTTGTCCGTTATTGTTTCCGTGATGCGACGGGGAAGTCGGGATCCGATCCGAGGCTTCCAGCCTCAGCCCAACGGTTTCGCGGGATCTCCCGAATATAGACCGTGATTTTGTCCAGAGGCACCCCAGTCACTTCCTTCATGGTTTGCGTTAGCGCAACCATGAGCTCACGAGCTTCTTCATCGGTCTGTCCATTCCAAGTGGTGACATTCAAGATAGGCATGATGACCTTTCGTCAAGGGTTGATATCAAAGAAGGTGTTGTCTTTGATCTTTAGTTGTGCATGGACATCTCCTCCTAGCCCGAAATTACCAATAGCCCCGGCGTGACTGCGCTGCTCGGACATCCAAAGAACTACAACATTCATGACTCGGTTTCCCCCTCTCGGGAACGGGTCTGGAAGCTGCGCCCTGTAATGGCCGGTTCCGGTTTCGCCCGATATAAACACGTTGGGGATTCCGAGCGGCCCGGGTCGGGTCGGGCTCTTGGGCCTGAGATCCCAGGTTCTCAATGTCATGACGGTATACATACTATTCGGAAGTAGTCCCTCCATGGTGAGTTCAAACTCTGCGGCCGGACGGCCCGGACTCCATTGCACCAAAACTTCTCCTTTCGCTTGTAACCACTTCTGGAGGGTGATAGGAGGAAGTCGCTTCGGGCCATCGATGGCGCGTTCGTCTGGGTATCGCACCGCATGGAGCGGCGTGCTCGGACGATGCACGGCGTGCGCATCCGGATTCTGCTCCGGTGCGAATAGTATGTCGTAGTTGTTCGAGGGAAGAGGAAGTGGCAAGGTGTGAAGAACAATCTCCGCTAGCCTGCGCTCGTCGTTCATATTAAGTTCCTCAAGGATGCGGTAAGGCGCATGCGTTCCAAAATCTGGAGCCGGAGTAGGAGCCACGACGGCGGCACCCCACTGAGCATCAACTCCAAGGGACGATTCACGATTGATTCTGCCGATCACAACGAAATTTCCATACTGATCCATCGCTTCACTTGGCGGGTAGAACGGTCCCTGAGTCGTGGGTGACAGTTTGAAAGTCTTGGTAGGCACGCGAAATCCTTTGTCGTCCCGATTTTGATCTTATTCTTTCTAAGCGATGCGACAATTGGCGTGAAACGGATCGCAATCCCCGGAACAGTCGTCAATTGCGGCCAACCCCAGTCCTCGCGATAGGTCGTCGAGCGCGGCACAGGAAATGCACTTTATCAGTGCGTGAAGAAGTAGGAGAGGAGGAAATCGACTCTTGAATTGACATATGGGAAAGTTGGTTGCGAAAGCTTCAAAAAACTACCAATCATGACGGCTACGGTACCGAGCAAACCTAGTGTTCGAGCAGAGGGCAGATAGGTTTCATGGTCCGAAATTGAATAATGTCCAAACACAGTTCGACGCCGATGTGGTGCAAGCCGTTTTAGTTGCCGCCGCTTGGATGTCTAAACCAGTGGTTGCGTTGGGAAAGGCCGAGTTAAGGATATGGGCCCCTACCGACGCCGTGGTTACGATGGTGGTGATTATGAAATGAAGAGTCTTCATACAAGGCCCGCAGCCATCCCGCCATCAACGACAAAGGAACCACCGGTGATATATGAGGCATCATTCGAACAGAGGAATCGCACCATTGCAGCGACGTCTTCCGGCTTCACGAGCCTGCCCATTGGGATCCTGGAGATGGTTTCCTCATTAATCGCGCTCGCGTCGGAAGTGCTGTATGCCGCAAGTTCCTCGCAAGTGTGCATCCACCGAGTGGTGGCGACAGGACCCGGGTCGACAACATTGACCCGTACATTTGCACATGCCAGTTCCTTCGATGTTGTTTTGGCCAGCGCACCCAGCGCAGCGTTGAGAGTACTGCCGATTGGGAACATCGGCGAAGGTTCAGCGCGAAACAATCCCGAAATTAGAACGATCGATCCCCCCTTCGTTGAACGCAGGGAGTCTTCGAAGGCTCGAATCAGACGCACTGCGCCCATGAATTTTCCTTCGAATGCCGTTCGCCAATCGGCATCGGTCGTATCTCGTACTGGCATGACCGGATGGTCGCCGGCCGCGTGAACTAGCGATCCTGGTGCCCCGTGGCGTGCAGTTATGGCGACGGCTGCTCCGTTGACGGAATCGGAGATATTGATGTCGACCTGTTCGGTGTCGATCCAGGCTCCTGGTACGGACACCGTCTGCAGTCGTCTAGCGAGTGCGTCGAGGGTTTTCTGCTGGCGTCCCAATAGTACGACGGGCTTCCCTTCGGCAAGGAATGACCTCGCGATGGCACTGCCGATGCCGCCCGTCGCCCCTGAGATTACCGCTGGTCCTTGCATGTCAAGTGCTCCTAACTAGGCGGAAGATGCGAGTGGCTAAACCCTGGTTGCCGCCGGTGATGTATGGCCGGCCTTAAACAAGATCGTTGTCGAGGGGTGTTGTTGGTAGGTGTTCGAAGTCGTAGTCGAAGGTGCGGCTGGTGACGTAGTCAAGGAACGCGTCGTATGTTTGTTCGGGGGTGTCGCGCTGAATGTTGGCGATGCTTCCTTTGGCCGTGTTCCAGACGTGCTCGACCGGGTTATGGTCCGGCGCGTATGGCGGGAGATAGATCGGCGTGATTCTCTCTAATGCTTCACCGGGCTCGTACAGGCTGGTGAGGGCTTTGGCATGGTGGAATCTGGCGTTATCCAAAACGACGGCTATCTTGGTGTTGTCTGTTTCGCGTGCCAGGCGGCTCATGGCCAAGATGATCTGCTCGGTATTCTGGCTGCCCTCAATGTGATAGACCTTCATCTTCTTGGTGGTCAGGCTCAGGGCACCGAAGAACGAGCATGAAGAACGGTTC
>ERZ772917.334-NODE-334-length-33819-cov-3.804644_pt1 | contig 33819 bp, 36 predicted proteins | sample MGYA00511187_ERZ772917 | MGnify/ENA primary metagenome ERZ772917 (study PRJEB29015, sample SAMEA2737925) | human oral metagenome | biome: human oral; feature: human-associated habitat; material: dental | place: China | collected 2012 ...
CGGCACAAAGGTAATAAAAAGTTTTCGTAGACAGAGGAGCGGTAAACCTTGCTTGCCGATTACTTGTCGGACTTTTTTATCAAAAAAAACACCCAAAGCAAAAAGCCTCGGGTATTTTTTTCTTTTCAATCGTAAGCAACGATACTTTTATTTGTCGATAAAAGCAAATTGATTTTCGAAAAACTTACCGATAACGGGCAAAGCTTTTTTCTCTTCGTTGGCTGCATTAACGATACCGAGTATCATAAATATTAGAGCACATAGAGACACCAAACCACCTACTATTGCTACTATCTTAGGAATAATAGCCCCGATTATACCCAATATGATAAAGATAATAATCAAAGTGATACCCAGACCCAAACTTTGTTTGAAGTGATAGCGGCTTAATTCGTTTTTTTCTTTGCCTCCGAAGTATGCTATGAGCCAACCGATCGGGAAGAAAAGATAGCTGATAATAGATTGAACTTTAGAATCCATAAATTAATTAATTTTATTATTAATACTACAAAAACTTGATTGCAAAAATACAATTTTTTTTTGATTTATCAATCGACATTTATGTCGGACAGTTGTTTTTTTATAAAATTTTAAGAAAGGCATCATATCTTACACATAAGTCAAATCATTTAATCTCTTTCATAACCATTTATGCTTTTTCTCTGATACACAGCCCAATTCGTCAAACAGCACGACTATCATACAATAATTGCACGTTTCGTACTCAACACATAAAATTTCGATTACAATGTTACTTTTTACAAATATTGCATTACAAAAAGCTATTTGTCGAAAAATAACAAAATAGGGACAAATTATTATTTGCCCCTAACCTCTTATTAATAATATAAAAAAGAAATTCTACGCAAGAACGCACGCCATACAGATAGAGTAGAACTTGGTATCGGTGCTGTCCGACCGCGAGGTGATGACCACAGGCGAGTCGGCGCCGTACACAAGCCCTGCCATAGAGGCATTGCCGAAGGTCTGAGCCGTCTTGTAGAAGACATTTGCCGACTGGAAGTCGGGGAATATCAATATATCGGCATCGCCGAGCACGGGCGTATCGACCCGTTTGATAGCTCCGCGTTCTTTGTCGATAGCAAGGAATATGTCGATAGGTCCGTCCATAACGACGTCGCCGAACTCACCGTTGCGATACATCTCCATTATATCGAGATAGTCTTCCATAAAACGGATTTTGGGGTTGGCTATCTCTGTGGCGTGTATCAGGGCGATTTTGGGTTTGGCTACGCCAAACTTACGTGCCGTCTCGATACTGTATTTTATCATTGCTACACGTTGCTCTTTGGTCGGCTCGGGGATAATGGCGGGGTCGGTCATAAAGACAAGTTTATGATACATCGGTATGTCGAAACACGAGTTGAATGCCAACACATTACCCGGTGTGTGTATGCCATTTTCTTTGTTGAGCACAGCACGCAGAATGACGTCGGTATTGACCAGACCTTTCATCAGCATATCGCACTCTCCGCGGCGAACCATCAGAGTAGCCTGTGTGGTAGCCTCGGCTGCGTCGCCGCGACAATCTACAATATGCAGGTAGTCGCCGTACTTTTTTACCTTTTCGCCAAACTCTTGTTTGAGCAGGCGGGCGACCTCCTCTTTTTTACCCACGAGGTAAGCATCGATAAAACCCTCTTCGACCGACATCATCACGGCTTCGAGCGAGTGTGAGTCGAGGGCATTTGCCAAGGCGAGACGTTTACGCTTGCCCGCACTTTTCAAGTGACTTTTTAGCTCTTCGAAATTTTTAATAGCGTCCATTTATTTTATTATTTTGTTCAATATCAAGATGAAATAATGTACTCAAAAACTCGTACAAAATTAGGTATAATTTATGAATCCTGCAAACTCTCTGGTCGTCTCATAGCCCCATTGGCTAAGGTCGAGCAGAGTCTCGCCGTAAGGCATATAGCCGAGTATGTGTACCGCCTTGCCCCTGCCGTCCGTTACTGCCAACCCGAGCCGAGACGGTCGGTGTGGAGGTAGATATAAAGCAATATTGACATATCCTTGGTATACATGCCACAAAGGTAGTAAAAGTATTTCGAACCAACATTAAATCTCTATCCCCTTCTCCGCTAAGTTATTTATACATTCCATATAATAACTATCATCATGTTCTTTATAAATTGGTGAATTGATTTTTACTTCTTTTAGTTCTTTATGTGGTTTACAAACTTTTCCTCGATAATTTTTATCAAGCCATTCTTCACTCACTTTGTACCCCCTAGATTTCATTTCATCCATTATTAATCGATGATATTTATATAACAAAAAAGGTTCATAATCAAATACATAATTGACTGTCGAATGTCTCTTTCCCCAACCATTCCCCCTTAATGCACAACATTCTCGATGTTGACCTAAAAGTTGTTGCCTTGGTAATTTGTGAATTAAATCCTCATGCCATAATCTCATTAATTTTCTCCTATGATAAACATTATTTTTCTATAGTTGTAGCTAAATCACTCATTGTTATTTGATTAATTATGCAAAGATAACCTTTACTTAACTAATCTTGAACCAAAATAATTATATAATTGTCTCGCATACAGATATTTATGAGGCACAATAGCACTTATTATCTGTTTGACATATAAAAAAGAAGAGCAAACACGATTACATATCTAAATAAATGTAGAACAGATAGTTAGTACTATCAATAAGATATCAAACAAAAGACACATCCGGTATCATACAGTACCACAATACATTACCTGCAGCTACTCGAATAAATTGCCTTGCGTCGGGTCGTCTTTGTCGTAAATAAGTCTGGGCGTCGATATACGGTCGTAGGTTTGTTCTTCGCCCTCGTCGTTATCTGTGGCGGCAACGTCGGGTAGCTCTTCGGGCGGTAGACGAAGAGGCTCGAGGCGTTCGATACGGGCAACCTCGTAGTTGGATATTCGTTTTCCACGTGCCTTGTACGACTTGTCGCCCACGAACTGTTCGACGTCTATATCGATAGATTCACGTTTTTTGTCTTTGCCTCCGAATATTATTCGGAACAACGGATAGGCGTCATCGGCAATAAGCTTCAACTCGGATGCGGCGTTGTCGCCCACGAACGAGGCAGGCTTTGCCGTCGGCTCGAACCTGAATCTCTTGATATAATCGAAACCTTGGTCGGCATCGAACAGAGCGGCACTCCATATCTTGTGTGGGTCGAACTTCTCGATTATCATAATATCGTCGCGATAATGATTGGTAAGGTCGAAATTGGTTGTACAATATTCGCCGTTGCGGTATACTGCAAGTATCAGGTCGTCGTTGAAGAACTCACCCAGATATTCGCCCCTACGGTCGTAGTTGAGCTTGAGTATATCGCGGTCGAACCATATATGTGTACCTCCGAGCGTAGAGCCTCCGCCTTGCTTGAAGGTGATTTTCGCCACGGGGAATTTTGTCAGCAGATTGCCACGCGAAGCACGTCCCTTGATGGCAATGGCACTGAAATCGACATCCCATTGCATCTTTTTTATCTTCCTCGATGTCTGCCTGAGCGTAACCCGCACCACTTCCGCCTCACCGTTGGGGTTGGCCGAAAAATACATCAGACGCGAACCTTCCGTGCCGCATGTCAGGTCATACTCTTTATCGCGTATGACGCCGCTGACAAAGAAACGCTTGATGTAATACACGCCATTCTTACCATCGCGGTATATGGCGTTGAATATGGTACGCTGGTCGTTGCGTTTGTAGACAGCTACATATTCTATGTCTTTGCCGACAAACTGTTTCTCGGAGATTTTCACTACCTTATATTTGCCGTCCTTGAAAAACACTATCACATCGTCTATATCGGAGCAGTTCTGCACGAACTCTATGTCTTCCTCTTTTTTCAAGTTTGTACCGACAAATCCCTCCTTGCGACTTACATAAAGTTTCTCGTTAGCCTCCACCACCTTGGTGGCTTCGATGTTTTCGAAACTCCGTATCTCGGTCTGGCGTTGATAGTTTTTGCCGTATGTCTTTTTCAGATATTCAAACCACTTGATGGAGTGTTCTATTATGTTGTCGAGTTTATAATCGACCTCTTCTATCGCTCCTCTTATGGCGGCAATGTTTGCCTCCGCCTTGTCGGTATTGAACTTCAAGATACGTGCCATTCGTATGTCGAGCAGCTTACGTAGATCGTCGCGTGTTACGGTTCTGACAAAGTCCTTTTTGTAAGGTTCTATACGCTTGTCTATGTGTTTCAGAGCGATATCTTCCGATTTGGCATTTTCGAATTCGGGGTCTTTGTATATCCGCTCTTCGATAAATATTTTCTCCAACGATGCAAACAGAAGTTGCTCCGACAGTTCGTGACGTTCGATATCGAGCTCTTTCCTCAGCAATCCGACGGTATTGTCGGCACTTCGCCGCAACACCTCAGACACTGTTATAAACACCGGCTTGTTATTGTCTATCACACAGCAGTTTGGCGAATATTGTGTCTGGCAGTCGGTGAAGGCATACAGAGCGTCTATCGTCTTGTCGAGAGATGTCTTGGCTTCGAGATGAAGTATAATCTCCACACCTTCGGCGGTATTGTCGTCTATCTTCTTTATGTTTATCTTACCTTTTTCGTTTGCCTGTATGATGCTCTCTATGAGCTTGGCAGTATCCAATCCGTATGGGACATTATTGATAATAAGACTTTTGTTGTCTGCCGACTTGGTGATATTGACCCTCATCATCACTTTTCCGCCGCGTTCGCCGTCGTTGTAGCGACTCACGTCTATCATACCGCCTGTGGGGAAATCTGGATACAGACAAAACTCTTTACCTTGCAGATAGAGTATGGTAGCATCTATAAGTTCGTTGAAGTTATGAGGCAATATCTTGGTATTCAATCCATAGCCGATACCTTCGCTGCCCTGAGCCAGCAATAGCGGAAATTTTACCGGCAGAGCCACAGGTTCGTCGTTTCGACCGTCGTACGATGGCTTCCACTCTGTTGTCTTGGGGTTGAATACGGTATCGAGGGCAAATCGAGACAGACGAGCCTCGATGTAACGAGCAGCGGCAGCGGGGTCGCCTGTGAGGATATTGCCCCAGTTCCCTTGTGTGTCGATAAGGATATTCTTCTGTCCGAGCCCGACCAAAGCCCCGTATATAGAGCTGTCGCCGTGGGGGTGAAACTGCATAGTATGCCCCACTACGTTGGCAACCTTATTGTAACGCCCGTCTTCCATACGCCTCATCGAGTACAAGACACGTCGCTGAACGGGCTTCAGTCCGTCGTTTATATGTGGTATAGCCCTATTGAGAATGATATAAGAGCCGAAATCCATCTGCCATTTGTAGAACATACCGCCAATGGAATTCATACTTCTCTCGTCGAGAATAGAGGGCAACTTATACGCCGAATGCGACACTTCGCTCTCGTCGGAGTAGTACTCCAAGTCGTTTTCGTCGCCGTCGTGCAAATCTTCTTTATCTATATTATCAGCCATTTAACTCGCTTTGATACTTTACTTTATTTTGGTGTTAGATACAGCTTGCAAAGTTATAAAAAAACTCATTGCCCAAGTCTATGGTGTAAAATAAAAAATATATTTTATTAAATCGTATAAAAATATTAAATTTGCAAACCATTTTTTGAGGTAGAATATACAACTAAAAATTAAATAAAATATGGCAAAAATTAAAGGAACCGTGGTAGTAGATACCGAGCGTTGCAAGGGCTGCGACCTGTGTGTACAGGCTTGCCCTCAGAGTGTTTTGGAGTTGGACGCAAAAGTAAACTCCAAAGGGTACCATTACGCAACAATGGTAAATGAAGATTGTGTTGGATGTATGGCTTGCGGAATGGTATGTCCGGATGCAGTAATCACCGTTTACAGATTTAAAGTTGATGCTTAAAATTGGAGGAAAAAAGAATTATGGAAGAAATTAAATTGATGAAAGGAAATGAGGCGATAGCACACGCTGCTATCCGCTGTGGAGCTGACGGTTATTTCGGATACCCTATTACACCGCAGTCTGAGGTGATGGAAACTCTTATGGACGAAGCTCCATGGACTACGACAGGAATGGTAGTACTGCAAGCAGAAAGCGAAGTAGCTGCCATCAATATGGTGTACGGCGGTGCATCGTGCGGTAAAAAAGTGATGACTTCGTCGTCGTCGCCGGGTATGTCGCTAAAACAGGAAGGAGTATCGTATATTGCAGGAGCAGAGCTGCCCTGTCTGTTGGTGAACGTTATGCGCGGAGGTCCGGGTCTCGGTACCATACAGCCCTCGCAGGCAGACTACTTCCAGACGACCAAAGGCGGAGGACACGGCGACTATCGTCTGATTACTCTCGCACCTTCGACGGTGCAGGAGATGGCAGACTTCGTCGGACTCGGCTTCGACTTGGCTTTCAAATACAGAAACCCCGCAATAATATTGGCAGACGGTATCGTCGGACAGATGATGGAGAAGGTGGTATTGCCACCCTTCAAACCACGCCGCACCGACGAAGAAGTACGCAAAGAGTGCCCTTGGGGAACAATGGGTAAGACCGACGACAGAGAACGCAACATAATAACATCGCTCGCTCTGGAAGCCGATGTGATGGAGGCTACAAACCACCGCTTACAAGCCAAATACAGAAAGATAGAGGAAACCGAAGTACGCTTCGAAGCTCATAACGTCGAAGACGCCGACTACGTTTTCGTAGCTTTCGGCTCGGCTGCCCGTCTGTGCGGTAACGCTATGGAAGCTCTCCGTGCAGAAGGCATCAAGGTAGGTTTGCTACGTCCCATAACACTGTGGCCCTTCCCGACCAAAGAGATAGAACGCCTGGCACAGAAGGTAAAAGGCTTTATGTCTATCGAACTTTCGGCAGGTCAGATGGTAGAAGACGTACGTCTCGCCGTAAACGGTAAAGTGCCGGTAGAGTTTCACGGTCGTATGGGCGGTAATATCCCTTCGGCAGAAGAAATAATGGAAAAGTTCAAAGAAAAATTCAAGTTGAACTAACAAACAACACTTTTCATATCAAGCACTTACATTACAATACGAGTGTAAGTGCTTGGAATGAAAATGTTTCGTAGGCAGCAACAAAAAAAAACGACATATAACACGCAGAGAAATTCGAGTATCACTTTTATGAAAAATGTATCGCTAATATTAATCACCTTAGGTTTTGTATTAGTGGCTCTGATAGGCTGCCAAAGAAACTATACCGTATACGAGAGGCACGATATCACGGCTTGCGGTGTAAAGGACCCGCTCGTAAACGTAAAATGGCTTGCAGAGAAATGCGAGGAGATAAAAAAAGGAAAAGCTAAAGAAGTAACAATATCTCTACTCAAAGATACAGTTACTCAAGATAATGCTTTTATGATAAGCTACCGCTATAAACAAAAAGGTAAAGAAATGTATAGCGATGATGGATATGATTGTTCAGGAAAATGGTTATATGGATTTCGTTCAGGAATGATGCCTTTTCCTCCTGAAGAAAAAGAAAAATTTTTCAAAAATAAAATAGATTTAGGTGTAATCTTTAAATTTTCTTTTAAATAAGGTATGAAAAAAGTTATATCGACATTGCTGATTGTATGTGCGGTAGCAGTCTTTACAGGCTGCAAAAAAAACTATACCATATATGAGAATCACGATATCACAGCGTGCGGTGTAAAAGACCCGCTCGTAAATTTGCCTTGGCTTGCTGAGGAATGTGAAAAAGCAAAGAAAGCAAAAAATGGAGAAACAACAATTTCTCTCCTTCAAGATACCGTTACAAAAGATAATGTTTTCAAGCTAATGTATTACTATAAAAATAAAGGAGATATATACATAATATATGGTTATAATTGCTCGGGAAAAGAGTTATATCGTTCAGGTTTAGGATTAACTCCTCCTGACTCTGAAATAGAAGAAGAATTTTATAAAAACAAAAAACATTTGGGTATTATCTTCAAGACAAAATACAAATAAAGTAATCTTTATGAAAAAAGTTATATCGACGTTGATGATTATATGTACGGTAGCAGTCTTTACAGGCTGTAAGAGAAACTATACCTTATACGAGAGGCACGATATCACGGCGTGCGGTGTAAAAGACCCGCTCGTAAACGTAAAATGGCTTGCAGAGAAATGCGAGGAGATAAAAAAAGGAAAAGCTAAAGAAGTAACAATATCTCTACTCAAAGATACAGTTACTCAAGATAATGCTTTTATGATAAGCTACCGCTATAAACAAAAAGGTAAAGAAATGTATAGCGATGATGGATATGATTGTTCAGGAAAATGGTTATATGGATTTCGTTCAGGAATGATGCCTTTTCCTCCTGAAGAAAAAGAAAAATTTTTCAAAAATAAAATAGATTTAGGTGTAATCTTTAAATTTTCTTTTAAATAAGGTATGAAAAAAGTTATATTATTCGCAGTAATAATATGTGGAATGGTTAAATACGCAAATGCCATTCTTGACGTTAATACTACGAATATAATATAAGCTAATAGGTATACAAAAATATACGATAAACACAGAAATTAAATTAAACACGAATATTATCAACAAAAAAAATTATATAATATGACAACACAAGAAATGATTAAACCGGAAAATCTGGTCTACAAAAAAACCAGATTGCTTACCAACAACGTAATGCACTACTGTCCGGGCTGCAGCCACGGTGTGGTACACAAACTGATTGCAGAGGTTATCGATGAGATGGGTATTCAAAACGAAACCATAGGTATTGCTCCTGTGGGTTGTGCCGTATTTGCCTACAACTATATCGATATCGATTGGCAGCAGGCAGCACACGGACGTGCTCCGGCACTGGCGACAGCAACCAAACGCCTACTGCCCGACAAATATGTATTTACATATCAGGGCGACGGTGACTTGGCAGCTATCGGAACAGCCGAAACCATACACGCCTGTAACCGCGGTGAAAATATCGCCATATTTTTCATCAACAACGCTATCTACGGTATGACAGGAGGTCAGATGGCTCCGACCACTCTGGAAGGTATGAAAACAGCTACCTGCCCCACCGGACGTAACCACGAAATAAACGGTTATGCGCTGAAAATAAGCGATATGCTCGCACAGCTCGACGGTACTTGCTATGTAACACGCCAGAGCGTAGACAAGATGCCTGCCGTAATGAAATCGAAAAAAGCTATCCGCAAGGCTTTCGAAAACTGCCAGTTGAAGAAAGGTACTTCGGTAGTGGAATTCGTATCTACTTGTAACACAGGTTGGGGTATGAGTCCACACAAAGCTAACCTTTGGATGCAGGAAAATATGTTCCCGAAATATCCTATCGGTGATTTGAAAAACATTTAATATTTAATCCGACAAAAAAAGTAGAATAAGATGAAAAAAGAGATAATTATAGCAGGATTTGGAGGACAAGGAGTCTTGTCGATGGGTAAAATATTAGCTTACTCGGGATTGTTGGAAGGCAAAGAAGTAACTTGGATGCCCGCCTACGGACCCGAACAGCGAGGCGGTACTGCAAACGTAACTGTACAGATAAGCGACAAAAAAATATCGTCGCCCATACTGAAATTCTATGATATAGCAATCGTACTCAATCAGCCGTCGATGGACAAATTCGAAGAGAGAGTAAAGCCGGGCGGAATACTTATCTACGACTCCAACGGTATGACCCGCAAACCCAACCGCAAGGATATTTCGGTTTACCGTATCGACGCTACCGACAAAGCCCTCGAAATGGGAGCTCAGAAGACTTTCAATATGATAGTTGTAGGTGGGCTGCTCAAAGCCGACCCGATGGTCAAGACAGAGAATGTGATGCTGGCACTGAAAAAATCGTTGCCCGAACGCCACCACAAACTTCTACCTGCCAACGAAGAAGCAATGAAAGTAGGTATGCAGATTATAGAAAAAGAGAATTGATAATTCTCCCGTTTTTATCATAAAGAAGACTATCGCTCAGAGAGAGGGGTAGTCTTCTTTTTTGTAATAATTTAATTATAAGCCTCTTCATTTTGTAAGCCTCAATACCTGTATATTACCATTACAGCCTTTGAAATGTAGTTGTAATAATGGCAATTTATACCTAACTTTGTACCGCATTTCGAAGCGAAACATTCTTTATCAATTTCAAGTTCAAAAAAAGTAGTAATAATGAGAAAATTATCGAAAACTTTACACCGAATACTCTCAATAGTAGTAGGTATCTTTATCTCTATAATATGTTTTTCGGGGGCAATGCTTATATTCGAAAACGAATTTACCGAATGGCAAAACCCGCATTTGTATAATGTTACTCCCCTCGAAGGTGGAGCCAGACCTCTTACGTCTCTATTGCCAGAGATACTGGCAACCCAGCCGCAAGGAGCCGAAATAACCTATGTGGATATAAAAGACAATCCCTCAAAAAGTTATACGATAGATATCGACTTAGGCGACGACGAGAGCAAAACCGTTTTCGTCGATCAATATACGGGTAAGATTCTCGGCGAAAAGCCCGACGACATCGCATTTTTCACCGTTATGTACCGACTGCATCGATTCCTCTTGCAGAGCCGCCCCCAAGGCGACGGCATCTTCTGGGGCAAACGTATCGTCGGTATCAGTACTATCATATTCGTATTTATTATCATCACGGGCATTGTCGTATGGGTGCCTCGTCGAGGTCGTTCGTGGGGTAATCGCTTCAAGATAAGCGTCAAGCACGGGTGGCACCGACTATGGTACGACCTCCACGTCGCAGGCGGCATATACGTTGCCTTATTGCTTCTGGTAATGGCTCTTACGGGGCTCACGTGGGCATTCCCTTGGTATCGCACCGCTTTCTATGGCATACTTGCTCCCGAGAGAAACGAACTCTCGACGACAGAAAACAACTCGTTGGATATAGCCGCCAACGAACCGACAGATACGACGATACTCACACAGTTCGCTGTGTGGCAGAGGGTTTACAACGCAGTAAAACAACGCTCAAACTACGTGGAGGTAAGCATTAATCCCGACGAGGTACGAGCCCGAATAAGCGATTGCGGCAACAGACGAGCTTCGGATTATTACGAGTTCGACACGGCAACAGGCGCTATTACTTCGGTAGAGCTCTACAAAAACACGTCGAACAACAGCAAATTGCGTGGCTGGGTCTACTCGCTGCATACAGGCAGCTGGGGCGGATTTTGGGTACGTCTGATATATTTTATTGCGGCGATGTTTGGAGCTACTTTGCCGCTGACCGGATATTATTTGTGGATACGCCGTACATTGCGGAGCAAAAAAAAACACTCCACACGAATAGAACAAGACCGTTTGATATGACATTTAGCCACAAAGACGAGATAACAAAAAAGTACCTCAAATAAGAGGTACTTTTTCATTAATTTTCGGGTGAGTAATGGGACTCGAACCCACGACCACCTAAAAGAGTTCGATTTACAACACTTGCTCGGGGGTCAATTGTAAAACGCCCACGATAACCCCAACTGGAATGTGGCAGGGTTTATCGGGTAGTTAGGCATAAGTTGATATCCGTCGCCTCCGAAACCGTACATATTGAGATGTGAGTATTGGAAATAGAAACGTATGCGTTTCAGGTGAAAATTGGCGTATACGTTTAGGTCGGGGTAATTGCCCGTAAGAGTGCTGTTCTGCAGATAAAACTGTCCTGTGGCGGGCATATACGCATTGCCGTAATATGCGGAATGGTATCGTCCGCTTACTCCTATCTGTGTCAGGAGCACTCCGAAAAAGGTTGTCTTAAAGTACAGTGTAGAGTGTAGAGCCAGGGTGGGCAGAGGCATTATCTCTTTGTTCGACGTAATCTGATACGCCGCTTTGGTATCGAGATGCAGTTTCCATACACGCAGATTGGCTTGCAGGTCAAAAGCCATTACTTGCAGGCTGCCGTCGTATTGTGCAGGTAGTGCATTATGGTCGAAGTATAGATAGTTTTTCACGTTAGCCATATTGAATCCCAACGACAGCCCCGTTTTTTTCGATGTAAGGCGTCCTCCGATACGTATGTCGAAGGTTTTTGCAAAGTGATTGTCCCACTCGAAGTGATTGGAGCGGTATCGGTTCATAAAAAACTCGGGCGAGGTGTTGTTTACTTCGCCGTATGCCCCCAGACTTACGGTATCTTGCAGTATTTTCAGTTCGGTATTGATGTTGCCTTTCACCGTGAAGTCGCCTATTCGTTTACCGACGAGAGCCATCTGTCCTCTGAATTTGTATTTTATCAGCTTCCCTTCGTTTTTCGACAGTTCACCGCCGATGTAGATGTTCTGTTCGTACTCGTCGAGCAGATTCGTCTCTGACGAGTAGTTTGTGTTTCGTATCAATTCGTGTTCGGCAAAGGCGGCAAGACCGAACCGCAGCAGTGTGTTGAACTTCTCTTCGAGCGTCAGTGCAAACGTGTTGCGTAGGTTCTGATAACGAATGGAGTCGCGTGTATTAGACGGCGAATAATACGCATTGGTGTAATATGCGTTGGCGGTGGCTTCGGTGTAACGTTTCTTTGCGTTTTCGTACTTTATGGTGTGGATAAACGAGGTAACGGGTACAAAGTCGTAAACCAACGAGTCGTTTTTCAGCTTACGTTCTTTATCGAAGCCCAAGCTGTATTTGTGATTGTAATAAAAAATTCCACTCTTGTATGTGGATATGGCTGCCACTGCACCATCGAAAATTGTAGGCAGGTACTGAAATTCGGAACTTGTGGTGATGGACGGAATGTCTTTCAGCCCTCCGTTCTCCTGGTTACGAAAGTCATTAAACATCATCACTACATTGAACTCGTATCTTTTGCCGTTGTACGAACTCCAGAACCCGCCATTGACGGCTCTCGATATCTGATTCTGGTATCTGCCACGCCCGAGAATAAAGTTGAAAAGTCCTCCGAAATTCAGATACTTGTTGAAATTCATCGAATACAGTGCTCTGAAATAGTCCTCTTCGCGATTTCTGGGCAGAGACGTACGGTATGTAAGATTGGCGTATGGCGTTTTGGTATTGAAAAACCTTATATCTTCGACATTGATTGCGTATACATCGTACGGGTTCGAGAACAGGAAGCGGGTCTTTTGTGTGCGGTCGAAAAACAGTTTCGACTGTACGGGCGAGCCGAGATTGCCTGTCCACGAGTTGGCTATGGAGTAGTTGTATACCGGCGTATTGTCCTGAAAGCTTGTAACGAGCGTATCCACAGCACAGCTATCGCCTCTACCCAGATGTTCGTCGATACGCCAACTGCGGACACCTATCGGCAGTTGTTTGGCAACGGTAGACTCGAAACCGTTTTGGTTACGGTTCGGGCTCCTGCCGCTGCCTATATCCGACGATATAGAGCCGTCGAGGCTGATGGGTTCTTCCGGCTCTTGCCCCAAACCTGCCAACGACACCGACAGCAATGCCAATAGTAAAAGATATTTTTTCATCGTCTGCAAAATTACATCTTTTTTTCAGATTAGATTCCGTAATGCCCGATAAAAATAGACTACAACCCACTGTATGGCAAAATAATGAACGGACGGGATTGATAGAAGCTACATTCGATACGCCTATATGTCGTATTATTAATACATTTTTCACGTTGTAAAAAATTAATATACAAATATTACATAAGAATATTTTTATTAACTTTGCCGAGAGTATTTGACGCCTAAAAAAATTGAAAATGAAAAAGATATTTTTATTTGTAATACTCTTGGCTGCGTCGTCGGGAGTATTTGCACAGGAAAACGAAAAAGTTTTACCGCAACGTGAATTGCAGGTAGAGATTGGCGAGTCGGCAATTATGCAGCTACTCTCGGGCGAAAATACATCTCCGACTATTTCCGTCACACACAACAGACGGATAAACGAAAAGTGGTGGTACGGAGTATCTGCCGCATATAGCCGTAATAGTGTTCATAATCTTGTTTATACGGGGACTATTTATAAAGAAGGCACATTTCAGTCAATAAACGTACTTCGCTCAAACAACGACGTATTTTCTATCGCCCCTGCCATAAAATTCTCTTATTACAACGCAGAGCGGGTGCAGATGTACTCTGGCTTACAGGCAGGTATATCTTTGATTAACGGCAAAAACCTATATGTCGACGGACGTACCGTAGCGGGAAGCACTATGAGTTTTTTCTTCCAACTGACGGCGTTCGGCATCAATTACGGTAAAGATTTCTATATCGGAGCCGAAGCAGGGTTTGGCTATAAGGGAGTACTGAATTTAGTTGCTGGATATAGATTTTAGATAAAAAGCTCACATTAAATTAAAGTAACTTTTCTATGAATAAAAGCATTTTTAAAACAGTATTGCTTTGGGCTTTAGTCGTTATACTAAGCAGTTGTTCTGCAATAATGTCGTCTATGTATGGAGTGAAGCGTATCAAACGGTTCGACCAACAAAATTACGATAATTTCATTGCTAAGGCTAAGGAATATACGGATTTTGTAGCGATTGTCAGTACACATGATCAATATAGGCAATTAATAAATCTCGGACAAGACTCTGTCGAAAAAAAAGATTTTGGGCAGCCTGTACAGATGCTGTACTTCGAAAACGGCATACTTGCATCATATCACATAAACTGCTATGCCAAAGGAGGTGTATCCAATATAAATTGGAATACAGACAATAGATTTTCGTCTTTTATCCCTCAAACGGCAGTAAAACACAGCATTGGAGACAAAAAACTGTCCGATTACACCAAAATATATCCGGAATTAGCATCTTCAAGCGATAAACCGTATGCAATCTTAATATTTTGGACAAATATGTTGCCTAAAATATCTCTATCGGCTATTAAAACTGTTGCCGATAATATTAAAGTCAACAATAAAGAGAACGATTGTCGTATATTCCTGATAAATACAGATAACTTTTTCGCTCGATACATGTAAAATATTGTTTTGTTATTTTACCCCCAAAGAGATTGCTTTTTTAGAGCGTCTCTTTTTTATTTCGTCTTCTCTAACCCTCTTTATATCCTCGGAGTAGGTTATCGACGTCCCCAAAAACCAAGACTTAACATCCGACTACCTTATCTCTGACTTTCGTTTTATAATTTTTAACTGTTGAGTTTTAAAATTTTTACTACCTTTGCAAGCGATTATTCAAGAAAACCAAACAGATATAATATGAAAAGAGTATTTATAATATCGATAACCCTTGTTGCTCTGTTGTTTGCATCGTGCGAACGTACTGAGGAGCAACCAAATTGGAAGGTTGCGAGGTTTACCGTAACAGGAAGCAGTTGGTACTATACGGACAACGAAAATGGCAATAACTACCATTTCTATAAATTTCACGTGCCATGGATAACAGAATGGATATACAACAACGGCATAGCAAATATGTACATCGAATATCACAATAAGGACAATACTCATTCGATGGCTCCGCTGCCTGCGGTAAGGCATTTGTCGGAGACAGTAAACGGCAAGAAGGTATATTTCACAGAGACAATAGATTATGAGTATTCGCCCGGAGAGGTGGTATTTTATGTAACGATTTCGGATTTCGTCAAGCAAAATCCGGGTACTATCGATTTTGTGCTTAAAATGATATGGTAACAAACCGTTTGGCACGACAGAGACAAAGATAAAAGTGATTTTTTTAAATTTTTCAAACAATAAAAGCGCTATACATTATGAGTAAATCAGCAATCAAGCCCGAAGGCAACAACCACAACATAATAGCTTTCGGCACCAAAATAGACGGTAATATCACCATCGACCTCGATATACGAATAGAGGGTGAGATTAACGGTAATATTTATGGTTCGGGTAAGGTCATTGTAGGTAAAACGGGTTTCATCAACGGCGATACATCGTGCCAGAATATCGATATAATGGGACGCATAGAGGGTAATGTTACCGCAAGCGACACCATATCGCTCAAAGAGACTGCCATAGTAAACGGCAATCTGAATACTTCGGTCATATCCATCGAACCGAATGCACAGTTTGTAGGCAACTGTCAGACAGCACCGAGATAAAGACTTCTATGGAAGTACGTATCGACGACTCGTGGCAACGGGTGTTGCAGACGGAGTTCGACAAGCCCTATTTTGCAGAGCTTGTCGGTTTCGTGCGTAGCGAATACAAGGCAGGTACCGTATATCCGCCTGCTCGATTGATATTCAACGCATTCGACTCCTGCCCGTTCGACAACGTAAGAGTGGTGATAATAGGGCAAGACCCGTATCACGGCGTAGGACAGGCACACGGACTGAGCTTCTCGGTAAACGACGGTGTCCCGCCCCCTCCCTCGCTGATAAATATCTACCGCGAAATATCCGACGATTTGCACATAACTCCATACGATAGCGGCAACCTCGTCCGCTGGGCAAAGCAGGGTGTTATGCTGCTGAATGCCACGCTGACGGTGAGAGCATCTTCGCCCGGCTCACACCAAAACAGAGGCTGGGAGCAGTTTACCGATGCCGTAATCCGCACCGTCTCCGAACAACGAACGAATGTAGTATTCCTGCTCTGGGGCAATTATGCGCGACAAAAAGGAGCCAAGATAGACCGAGCCAAACACTTGGTCTTGGAGTCGGGACACCCCTCGCCAATGAGTGCCAACAAAGGGTATTGGTTCGGCAACAGGCATTTCAGCCAAACCAACAGTTATCTTATATCCAAAGGACTTCAGCCTATCGATTGGCACTGAAAGTGTTCGAGCGAGAGCCCTGTCTCGTCCAATACAGCATACGAAAATTCCTCGTAGAAGTCGCCCAGAATCACCACACGGCTGCCTGTTGCTATACGCAGGTCGAGCAAGATATGTCTGTGCCCGAAGATAAAGTAGTCTATCCGCTCGGAGGCGGGATAGTTCTTTGCAAACTCTACGAGAGGTTCGTCGTTTTCGCCTCTATACGGGCTGTAAGAGTGCTTGCGGCGGTTGCCGTTGCTTAGAGCTCTGCCCACAGGTATACCGATATTGGGGTGTATGAAGTCGAAGCATCTCTGCATCAGCCGACTGTGGAACAACTTGCGGGTGAAGCCGAATATTTTGCTTTTGTCGTTTAGCCCGTCGCCGTGGGTGATAAAGAGACGTTGCCCGAGCAGTTCGAATATCTGAGGAGTCTTATAAACTCGTAGCCCTATCTCTTGTTCGAGATACCCGAAAGTCCATAAGTCGTGGTTGCCGATGAAGAAGTGTACAGGTATCCCGCTGTCGGTTATCTCGGCGAGTTTCCCCAACAGGCGACTACAACCCTTCGGCACACAACTGCGGTATTCGAACCAAAAATCGAAAATATCACCGACGAGGAATATCTCCGTAGCGTCTCGGCACACCGTATCGAGCCATGCTACGAGGCACTTCTCGTGCTCTCGTCTATCGTTTACAATATCGGTGCCGATATGTGCATCGGATAAGAAGTAATATTTGGGCATATTGCAGTACAAAAAATTTATGCAAAAGTACTAAAAGAATTACGACCACCCAAACACTTTTAGGTGTAAAATAATGCACTAAAATAATTTTTTAAGCAAAAATTTCTTTGAATAAAAAAAAGCATTATCTTTGCAGACGGGTAATGACCACAAAACGAAAATATGACTATGACAGCAAAGGCAAAAAACATACTATCATCACTCTACGAGACCGAAGGCAGCCCCTGCGGGCGTGTCTTCGAGTGCCCCCAAATAAACTACTGACTAATAGCGTTTTACTACACACCTCGACAATTATAACCATATCACAGATATGCAGCCAAGCGGTTGTCAAGGCAGTGATTTTTCAGTATAACCCAAGCGTTAAATAAAAAATAATATTCACTAAAAAATTGCATTTATTATGAAAAAAGCATTTTTGATGGTAGCTGCAGCGGCAGCAATGTTAGTAACAGGCTTCACAGCCTGCAAATCCAACCCACCCGAACCGCCCGAACCGCCCAAACCACCCCTGCCCAAGGAGATAGACATCTATGTGGCAGGATATACAAATAGTGGAGCAGATGACGTAGCCAAGGTGTGGAAAAACGACAAAGAACTCTACGAACTTACCGATGGTTCTAAAGATGCCGGTGCCATCTCCGTATTTGTAGTAGGCGGAGATGTATATACCGCAGGCTATGAGAACAACGGCACAACAACAGTCGCCAAGGTATGGAAAAACGACAAAGAACTCTACAAACTTACGGACGGCTCTAAAAATGCCAGAGCCCGCTCCATATATATGTGGTAGAGGAAGATATATATGTGGCAGGGTACGAAGACAAAGTCGCCAAACTTTGGAAAAACAAAACTGCCACTAACCTTACAAACGGTTCTAAACAAGGCTATGTCAACTCCGTATTCGTAGCCGAGGATAAAGTATATACCGCAGGGTACGACGGCAAAGTCGCCAAGGTGTGGGAAAAAGGCAGCGAACTATTTGCCCTTACCGATGGCTCTAATAGAGCAGAAGCCTACTCCGTATTCGCAGTAGGCGAAGATGTATATACCGCAGGCTATGAGAGCAACGGCACAAACACGGTAGCCAAGGTGTGGAAAAACAAAAATGAGATATTCAAAATGGGCGGCAATAAAAATACCAGAGCCCGCTCCGTATATGTGGTAGGGGAAGATATATATGCAGTAGGGCGAGAAGGAAATCCCGCAAAAGTATGGAAAAACGGCGAGGAGCTCTACGAGCTTGCCAATAATGGCGAAGCCTACTCCATAGTGGTATACAACGGCGACGTATATGTAGCAGGAGGCGAAAGAAAGGGCTCAATCCTTATAGCCAAGGTATGGAAAAACGGCAAAGAGCTTTACTCGCTTTCCGACAACAACAGCAATGCCCTCTCCATATTCATAGCCGAAAGGGAATAAATCGGGTGTTAGGTGTTGGGGATTGGATATTCGGAACAACGATAAAAACCTAATACCATCGGTTTCCGCCTTACACATCGTAAGAAGCAAATCGCCTGTCAATCAAAGACAAAAGGCGTAAGATTGTAAAAACAGGGTGTTTCGAAATTGTTTGATACACTCTGTTTTTTTTACGTCCTGCGGTGTAGGCATATCATCTGCCGACAGCTTCGCCTACATCGACACCGAAGCTATTCGCAAGTACCGCTGAATACAAGTTATTTATATAATTGATTTGAATATGATTGCAGGCATCGAAATTCATATCTAACCCTGCTCGGAATATTTAAGAAAACACAAAACTAAATAGTCTTAAACAAAAAATTACTATCTTTGCCGTCGGACAATGACCACAAGACGAGAAAAATAGCTATGACAACAAGAGCAAAAACCACACTATCGTCGCTCTACGAGACCGGAGGCAGCCCCTGCGGACGTACTTCCGAGTGGGTTGCCTCTCAAAATCGCTTGTTAAGAGCATTTTTCGCCATATACAGACAATTATAACAATGTAATAAATAGAATATTAACTCAGAAAATTACATCTTATTATGAGAAAAATATTTTTGATGGTAGCTGCCGCAGCAGCAATGTTGGCAACAAGCTTCACTGCCTGCAAATCCAACCCACCCGAACCGCCCGAACCGCCCAATAATATAGACATCTATGTGGCAGGCACTGACGAGAGTGGGGCAGAAGACGCAGCCAAGGTGTGGAAAAACGGCAAAGAGCTCTACAGCCTTACGGACGGCTCTAAATTTGCTGCAGCAAACTCCGTATTCGTAGTAGGTGGAGATGTATATACCGCAGGCTGTGAGGACAACGGCAAAAACAAGATTGCCAAGGTGTGGAAAAACGACAAAGAACTCTATGCTCTTACAGATGGCTCTGATTATGCCGGAGCCAATTCCGTATTCGTAGCAGAGGATAAAGTATATACCGTAGGAAACGACGGCAACGTAGCCAAACTTTGGAAAAACAAAAGTGCCACCAACCTTACAAACGGCTCTTATAGAGCCAACGCCTTCTCCGTATTTGTAGCGGGTAGCAACGTATATACCGCAGGCTGTGAGGACAACGGTATAAACACTATTGCCAAAGTGTGGAAAAACGGCAAAGAACTCTATGCCCTTACAGACGGCTCCAATAGTGCCCAAGCCAACTCCGTATTTGTGGTAGGCGAAGATGTATATACCGCAGGGGACGACGGTAAAGTAGCCAAGGTGTGGAAAAACAACAAGGTGGTATTCAAGACCTCCGGTTCTAATAGTGTCTTCGCCTACTCCGTATATGTGGTCGGTAAAGATATATATGTAGCAGGGGTCGAGGTAGAAGGTTTAAATTGGGTAGCTAAAGTATGGAAAAACAACAAGGAACTTTATAAACTTGCCGATAATGGCATAGCCAAATCCATAGTGGTACACAACGGCGATGTATATGTGGCAGGGGGGCACCAAAGCGATGGCACAAACTTTGCAGCCAAGGTGTGGAAAAACGGCAAAGAGCTCTACAAACTTGCCAACATGGGCTTTGCCTGGTCCATATTCATAGCCGAAAGGAAGTAAGTTAGGTTTTGGGTATTGGGGTTTAGGTTTTGGGTTTTAGGTAAAATGATAAAAAACTAAAACCATCATTTTCCGACTTTGCACATCGCAAGAAGCGAATTACCTGTCAATCAAAGACAAAAGGCGTAAACACATAAAATACGATTGTAAAAACAGAGTGTAAATTGTTTGATACACTCTGTTTTTTTACGCCCTGCGGTTGTAGGCATATCATCTGCCGACAGCTTTGCCTACATCGACCGAAGCCCCGTCCACAAATATAACTTTTCCAAGAAGCGGTCAGTTGCCTAATAATCGAAACCGTTCAATCTCAGGCGAGAAGTAGAAAACCCTAATAATCAACCACATAAAAAACGTTCACTGCTTCATCATCGTCTCCCAACCGGCAGTACTGTACTGTATATACTCTTCGAGGAAATGCTTTATCTCCGACGGAGTCAGTTCGTCGTGCGTGATTATCTCGCCCATAATCGTAATCCAAAAAGATGACAGAGAGCGGATAAAAATATTCGAAAAATCGGTTTTGATATGTGGATACCGCCGCTTCATAAGAGTGATACACAAGCTATTGGCTTGGGAGTATTTTTCGGCAAACGTATACTGAAAGTTCTCGAACGACGAACCTGCCGACCGAAAAAGCAATAGCCGCAACTCTTCCCTGAAATTATTGAGTATCTCCATAAATTCATTAACCACACCTGTTTGATAGTCTACTATCGAAGAGAAATTGGCTTCTATGTACTCTTTGTCGCCGTACCTCGACAGCAGGCAGTCGAAAGCCTCCAAGAGCGGCTGCAACACGACATACAGTATTTCGTTTTTATCTTTAAAGTAATTGTATATGTTACTCATCGATACCCCCGACAGTGCCGAAATGGCACGCATAGAGGTACCAGCAAAACCGTTTTCGAAAAACTCTTCGGTGGCTGTGGCAAGTACTTGCTTTCTTACGCTTGACTTCTGTGTTTGAGACATTTCGGAGTCTTTTGGGGGTAGTTACAATTTCAGTACGCAAAATTATAATACCTTATAACAGTACGCAATACCTAAAAGTAGGTATTTTGCAGGCAATATTTGATATGTGTGAGTATATGGTTTTCCGATTGCCGTATTTCGAGTTTTTATGTGTCCGAAAACTTAGTATTTTAGCTGTCTGTGATATGTTATTTTGCAATAAAATAGTACCTTTGCAAAAAATTTACGAAAAAGAATTTGGCAGAAGCGAATATTTAATGGAAAAGGCTGTATTAATTGGTATTATCACACCACAACAACCTGAGACAAAAGCAAAAGAGTATATTGAGGAGCTTGCTTTCCTGAGCGAAACAGCGGGAGCAGTGCCCGTGAAGCGTTTTTTTCAGAATCTGCCCTACCCTAACCCACGTACATTCGTAGGCGAAGGTAAGTTGGCAGAGATACGGGAGTATATCGCAGACAACGAAGAGATAACCCTTGTGATTTTCGACGACGAGTTGTCGCCCGTGCAGCTACGCAATATCGAGAAAATACTGAAAATAAAGATATTAGACCGCACCAACCTTATCCTCGATATATTTGCACAAAGGGCACAGACCGCCAATGCCAAAACTCAGGTAGAGCTTGCACAGTGCCAATATATGCTGCCGCGCCTCACACGTCTGTGGACACACCTCGAGCGTCAGCGGGGCGGTATCGGTATGCGTGGTCCCGGAGAGACCCAGATAGAGACAGACAGACGTATATTGCTCTCGAAAATATCGCTACTCAAAGAGAAGCTACGCAAGATAGACCAACAGAAAACCATACAACGCAAAAATCGCGAAAATATGATACGTGTAGCCCTTGTAGGATACACCAATGCAGGGAAGTCGACAATAATGAACCTCATAGGCAAATCGAACGTACTTGCCGAAAACAAACTATTCGCTACACTCGACACTACGGTACGTAAAGTGATAGTCGACAATCTGCCTTTTCTACTCTCGGACACGGTCGGTTTTATACGCAAACTGCCGCATAACCTGATAGAATCGTTCAAATCGACCCTCGACGAACTCAACGAAGCCGATATACTTGTGCACGTATGCGATATATCGCACCCAAACTTCGAAGAACAGTTCGACGTAGTAAACGAGACAATAAAATCCATAGTAAAAACAGAAAAGCCTACAATAGTGGTTTTCAACAAAATAGACAACTATTCGTTTACCGAAAAAGACGAGGCAGACCTCTCGGTTCGCACCAAAGACAACATACCGCTCGACGAACTGCAAAAGACATATATGGCAAAACTTGCAGGAAACTGCCTATTCATATCAGCAAAAGAGAAAATAAATATCGATAGCTTTAAACTAATCCTTTACGACAAAGTCAAAGAACTTTATTCGCAAAAATACCCTTACAGTAACTTCATCTTCGACAAATACGACGACCTCGAACAAAAATAGTTACTAAAAAAGGACAATAGAGACGTATGAACATAAAACAAAAACGATATTTATCCTCTTCCAAGACCAAAACACTACGCAATATCTTACTGACTGTTTTTGTGGTAATTGCAGGCATCGCCTCACTGTACTCACAACCACCACGCCCAAGCAATACCAAGAGAACCAGACCATTACCCACACTACAACCTACTAAGGAACTCACAATAGATAAATCTGCAAACAGAATACCCGCCCCCGAAAACATCAAAAACAAAACGGGTAACCCGCAGACACCTACAAAAAACTCTGCACGAACGTCTAAGAATGTTACGTACGTTACAATCGAAAACTCGGACACGTGGTACTACGACCAAGACATAAACGCAGAGGCACAGATATTGGTAGGTAATGTCGTTTTCTCGCACGATGGTGTCTATCTCTACTGCGACAGTGCCTATTTCTACGAAGCCAAAAACTCGTTCGATGCCTACGGCAACGTGCTCATACAGCAAGGCGATACGCTGTTCGTATATGCCGACGAACTCTATTACGACGGCAATATAAAGCTTGCTCGCCTCAGATACAATGTGCTTATGGACAACCTCACAGCCACCTTAGAGACAGACTCGCTCAACTACGACAGAGCGAAAAACGTCGGATATTACTTCGACGGAGGCGTCATAAGAGACTCTCTCAATACCTTGGTGAGCGAAACGGGGCACTACTACCCCGCCAACAATACGGCTGTATTCCGACACAAGGTAAAGTTAGAGAACGACAGATTCGTAATGAACTCGGATACACTGCGTTACAACACCGATTCCAAGATTGCATCTATCGTCGGACCGACTACTATCCTGTACGAAAAAGAGACAAAGATTTACTCAGAATACGGCTGGTACAATACACAAAACGAACAGTCTAAACTACTGCTCAACTCGTACATAGAGCACAACGAAGGCAAACGCCTCGAAGCCGACACTCTCTTCTACGACAAAAAAAACGGCAAAGGCGAGGGTTTCAAGAACGTCCATCTCATCGACCTCAAAAAGAAGGTCTCGCTGAACGGACAATATGGCTACTACATCGAGAAAAATGAGCGTGGCATAGTAACCGACTCTGCCGTAATGATGGAATACTCGTCGCCCGATACGCTATTCTTACACTCCGATACGCTGAGGACATACTCCGTCAAATATATCCCCGACTCTTTGCCTGCGGATACGATAAAGTCTATCAAAGACTCCGTCTACAAGATATTCGAAGGCTTCCACAACGTACGTTTTTACCGCAACAATATCCAAGGCGTTTGCGACTCTGCCATATTCAGCACACAAGACTCGGTCCTTACGATGCTCAACAAGCCGATAGTATGGTCAGAGAAACGCCAAATAACGGGCGATACGATACGTATATTCCAGAAAGACGAAAAGCTCGACAGAATACTGATAAACGACAAAGCCTTTGCGACCGATTCGGTCGAGCAGAAGTACTTCAACCAACTGTCGGGCAAACAGATGATAGGGTATATAAAAAACGACTCGTTACGAAAAATAGACATCTTAGGCAACGCCCAAAGCGTATATTTCTTCGAAGACAAAGCAGACGGCTCACTCATAGGAATGGCTACAACCGAAAGCCCGATGATGAATATCTATGTAAACGACAAAAACACTCTCGACAAGATAATAGTAAAGACAAAGCCGTCGGGCAACCTATACCCAATAAATCAGATTGACCAAAGCAAGATTTACCTGCCTAATTACAGTTGGCAGATAGCTCTACGTCCCTTGTCGAAGACGGATATTTTCAGAAGAACCAAAAACGCCATAAAACCCACAAACACTGCCACAGAAGACAAGAAGACAGCAGGCAAGAAGACCACTCGCCGCGATAAATCGGGCAAGAATAATACTCCGCACACAGTACCGTCGTTACCGACTGCTACCACATCGACCACAATGATACGTCCCTCGGGATTCGACAACCCGGATATAGATAATATGGATCGTCAAAAAAACAACCAAACCAAAAAATAACTTTTTATGATAAAAACCGTAAGCGTATTTTGCTCGTCGAGCAATAAGATAGACCGACGTTATTTCGGAGAAGCCGACCGTTTGGGCAAGATACTTGCCCTACGTGATATCGTCTGCTATACGGGAGCCGGCAGCAGTGGGCTTATGTACGAGGTAGAGCGTAGTGTTTTAGACAACGGCGGCAAGTGTGTGGGCGTAATACCGCAATTTATGATAGACAAAAAATGGCTGCACGAGGGGCTTTCGGAGGTTATAGCCGTAAACACTATGGCAGAACGCAAAGATATACTGCGAGATGTAGCCGATGCCATCATTGTATTGGCGGGCGGCGTAGGTACATTCGACGAACTGTTCGAGACGCTGGCTCTCAAACAACTCGGACTGTTTTTCAAACCGATAATAATAATAAATACAAACGGTTACTTCGACGAAATACTACGAATGCTCGATAAGACGGTAGTCGAAAACTTTATGCAGGAAGAGAATAAGGCTATGTGGCAGGTTATATCCTCTACCGAAGAGTTGCCCGCTGCTCTCGAAAAACCTGTCGAATGGCACAAGGATAGGATAAAATTCACATATATAGAAGGTTGATATGCTCGACGAAATACCAAAACCCATAAACTTACTCCAAAGTCCGTATATAATAATAATATACCTGTTTTGTTTCTTACTTTTAGGTATCAACTTTGTGATATCCAATCGTTTTTTTGGTTTTTTCTTGTTGGACTTCTTCAAAATCAAAAGCAGCGAAAACAAAGATACTGCTATCAACAAAGTACTTACAGGTTTCGTAGGTTCGGTAGGTTTTATTTTGTTTGCCTTGATAAGTTTGAATAAGCTTATTCCCAATATTTTAGTAAAAGACGGCAAATGGGATTACTTACAGGTAGGCTGGTATGCGGCAATTATTTTTGGTACTTTCGTTGCTTACCTCACATACAAGCTACTGATTATAAAAATATTACAAAAACTCTTCAATATAAACAGTTATAATGTATCGAGTTATCTGAATATGTTTGTCGATACATTCGTAAACTTGGGAGTAATATTGTTTCTGCTTTCGTTTGTAGATATTTATTTTGTAATGCCTACCAATATAATTCTGACGATAGTCGGTGTGGGACTTATAGTATTTTTCCTTATAAAAGTAACAATCAACACATTACAGTTTTTTTCTTTTGGAGCAAATACTTTGTATCTGTTTTTTTTGTACCTTTGCACTCTCGAAATTTTACCGATTTTGGTACTAATCAAAGTATTTTCAGTGTTTATTGTCTAATAAAAATTTAAGCTACCAAAGTGTTAAAAATCAAGAATATACTTATATCACAACCCAAACCCGAGGAGGGCATAAAATCACCATATCTCGACATAGCAGCCAAATACGATGTCAATGTAGTTTTCCGTCCGTTTATAAAGGTAGAGGGCTATACTCTCAACGAATTTTCGAAGCAAAAGATTGATATTCCGAACTATTCGGCGATAGTATTCGTGGCTCGTACGGGAGTGGATCAGTTTTTCCGCTTGGCAAAAGAGGGAAAGGTGAAAATAGTGCCTGAGATGAAATACTTCTGCCTCAACGAATCATTTGCCTTTTATATACAGAAATATATAAAATTCCGTAAACGTAAGATATTTTCGGCTCCTACCGGCAGGCTCAATGAGCTTTTTACTATGATAGAGAAAAACGCAAACGAAAGGTTTCTGTTCATACTGCCACAGACAGGTAACGAGGAAGTCGATAAGTTTCTCGAAAAATCAAAAATAAACTACGACCGCGCAATAATGTACCGCTCTGTAAATAACGAGTTTGGCAGGAGCGAGAAATTCAATTACGATATGGTAATATTCTTCTCGCCGCTCGGCGTACAATCGCTGTTAAAGAGTTTCCCGAAATTCGAGCAGGGTGAGATATACTTCGGTTGTTTGGGAGCGTCGGCAGCACAGGCTATACGCGATGCAGGCTTCCGAGTCGATTTGGAGGTGCCAAACCCGCAATTCTCCTCGATGACGCTTGCAGTAGAGGATTTCATTCAGAAAAATCAAAAAGGCTCTAAAAAATAAGAGCCTTATTTTGAAATAGATATACAAGAATAATTATATATTAATACAGATTGTACTTTTGAATATTTTTTTTGAATAACAATATGCGAACAGTAGAAGCCGAAAAAATAACATCGCTCGTAGAAAAGCTCTGTATAGAAGCTTGTTGCGTGATAACGGACGATATTTACAGTTGTTTCAAAAACTGTATCAAGACAGAAAAGTCAGCACTTGGCAGAGAGATACTTGGCTCTTTGGTCGAGAACGCAGATATTGCTCGTAACGAGCAAAGCCCGATTTGCCAAGATACGGGTATGACCGTCGTATTCGTTACTATGGGGCAAGAGGTGCATATCGAAGGAGGCTTCATCGAAGATGCCATCAACGAGGGAGTACGTAGGGGTTATACCAAAGGGTATCTGCGTAAGTCGGTAGTCCGCGACCCGATAGACAGAGTAAATACACAGGATAATACGCCGGCAGTCGTACATTACGAGATAGTGCCCGGCAGCGAGTTTCATATAACGGTAGCACCCAAGGGATTCGGCAGCGAAAACAAAAGCGGGCTGAAAATGCTTACTCCAAGCCAAGGCATCGAAGGCATCAAGAAGTTCGTCATAGATACCGTATCGCAGGCAGGTCCTAACCCCTGTCCGCCGATAATAGTCGGCATCGGTATCGGAGGCACTATGGAAAGAGCCGCATATATGAGCAAAAAGGCTCTGCTGCGACCTGTCGGCACCGAAAACGCTGACGAAACACTCAGAGGTCTCGAGAGTGAGTTGCTGACAGCCATCAACAACCTCGGCATAGGTCCTGCGGGTTTTGGCGGCACCACTACCGCTCTGAGCGTAAACATAATAACAGGAGCCACACACATAGCAGGCTTGCCTGTGGCTGTCAATATCGGCTGCCACGCTACACGCCACGCCGAGGGAAGTCTGTGAATATCTTTATTTTATATATTCAAAAAAATTAACGCACAAAAAATGTCTGAAAGAAGAGTCTTAAAAGCACCGTTCACCGACGATGTCGTACGCTCGCTCAAAGCAGGCGATATGGTATATATCTCGGGAACAATATACACAGCACGCGATGCCGCTCATAAACGCCTCGTAGAGATGTTGGCAGATGGGCAACCTATGCCGTTCGATTTCGACGGACAGGCGGTGTATTATGCCGGTCCCTGCCCTGCCAAACCGGGCAAGCCCATCGGGTCGGTAGGACCCACCACAGGCGGACGTATGGACGCATATTCGCCGACATTGATAGCCGAAGGACTTAAAGTAATGATAGGCAAGGGGTCGCGAAGCAAAGAGGTAGTCGATGCACTAAAACAATATACGGGCGTATATTTCGCGGCTATCGGCGGAGCGGCAGCACTGATGGCAAAATGTGTCAAAAGTGCCGAAGTCATAGCCTTCGACGACTTGGGCACAGAGGCTATCCGCCGACTCGAAGTCGAAGAGTTGCCCGTGATAGTAGTACTTGATTGCCAAGGCAATAACGCCTATGAAAGGGGACGCTGTGAGTTTGAGGTATAAACTCGGGTATAACTTTATTGACAATCCGATTACGGATAAACATATAAAAAACTGAATTTTATTGATAAATTCGGTTTTTTTATTCTAATTCGAAGAACAAACAAATAGAGACAACGAATAATCAATTTAGTTTTTGATTGCGGATATGAATTTTTTGTTTAACTTTGCCACACTGATTCTGTCGGTTAACAGGCAACCAAATTTCACAATTAGAATAATAAACAAATAGAATAGAAACGATTATGTTCGACGAACAAGCAAAAAAGTATATCAATACGGCAGCTGCCGATATGGAGGCAACAGTATCTTTTCTGGACGATGCATTGGCACACATCAGAGCAGGCAAAGCCAATGTAAAAATACTCGATGGTATAAAGGTGGATTATTACGGCACACTGACTCCTTTATCGTCGGTGGCTACTATCACCACACCCGATGCCAAGACCATCTCCATACAACCGTGGGAGAAGAACCTCATTCCTGTCATCGAGAAGGCTATCCTCGCCTCCGACGTGGGCATCACGCCTGCAAACAACGGAGAGGTTGTGCGTTTGTCGATACCGCCTCTTACCGAAGAGCGCCGCAAACAGCTTGTAAAACAGGCAGGCAGTGCGGTAGAAGAGGCTAAGATAAGTATCCGTAACGCCCGAAGAGAAGCGATAGAGCGTCTGAAAAAGGAGATAAAAAACGGTATGCCCGAAGATGTGGAAAAAGACGCCGAAGCCGAAGTTCAGAAGCAACACGACAAACATATCAAACGCCTCGAAGAGCTATTTGCCGCCAAAGAAAAAGAGATAATGACCATCTAACACAAAAAAAGACGCTGACAATATTGTGCCTTTTCTTTGAGCCGTTAGACATATTCTTTGCGACGGAATGTCCCCACTGACTATTATATTGGTCATAATTGGCTATTTGGGTGTATTGATGTTGTTTTCGTACTTCACCTCCCGACACAGCCTGAGTAACAGCGATTTCTTTGTAGCCTCGCACAGTTCGCGGTGGTATGTGGTGGCACTCGGCATGATCGGTTCGTCCGTATCGGGTATATCGCTCGTGGCGGTACCGGCTATGGTATCAGGCTCGGGGTTTACGTACATACAGATGTGTCTGGGTTTTGTGGTAGGTTATGTCGTGGTGGCAACTGTGCTTTTGCCTATATTTTATAAAAACGGACTTACCTCAATATACGGTTATCTGAAAGACCGATTCGGAGAAGCAACCTATCGGACGGGAGCTTGGTTTTTCATAGTATCTAAAATAATCACCTCTTCGTCAAAGCTTTACGTAGCAATATTGGTATTGCAGCAGTTTTTGTTTGCGGGTTTTAATATTCCATTATGGCTTACGGTAGTTATCTGTGTGGCAATGATTTGGCTTTATACCTTCCGTGGCGGTATCAAAACGATAGTATTCACAGATGCCTTACAGTCTGTCGTACTGTTTGTTACTATCATTCTGATGATTATAAATATGACGGATTTGCTCGGTCTCTCATCAAAAGTGGCAATAAAAGTTATCTACGAAAGCCCTATGAGCCATACGTTTGTATTCGACGACTGGGTAAGCGACAAAAATTTTTTCAAGCAGTTTCTTAGCGGAGTCTTCATAGTGATAGCTATGACAGGCTTGTCGCAGGATATGATGCAGACGACGCTATCGTGCCGCAATCTGAAAGATGCACAGAAGAATATGCTCTCGTATGGGGTTTGCTTCTTGCCGTTCAATCTGTTGCTGCTGTCGCTGGGAGTTCTGATGATTATGTTTCTCAACGGACATAATATCGCTATGCCCGACAATCTCAACAGCCTTGTTCCTATGTTTGCCGCCGACTATTTTACGCAGGCAGTAGCAATAATGTTCGTAGTTGGTATCATAGCGGCGACATTCAACTCGGCAGACTCTGCAATGACAAGTATTGCCACTATATTTTTCGTGGATATACTGCGAAAAAACGACGACACAGCCCGCTCCGTATCGTTGCGTAAATGGGTATATTCAGCTGTTTGTGTGGTCTTTATAGTAGTCATAATGCTATTGTACAGTATCAAAAACCAAAATCTGTTGGATACGATTTACACTATCGTGGGCTACGCCTACGGTCCGCTTCTGGGATTATTCGCTTTCGGTCTCTTTACGCATTGGGATATAAAAGACAAAGCGTTGCCCGTGCTCGCCATCGCTTCTCCCCTACTCACCTACGCCCTTTCGTACGTATGCCGAGTACAGTTCGGCTATAAATTTGGTTATGAGATTTTACTCATAAATGCCTTCTTTATGTTTGTGATGATGATTTTTATTACAAATAACAAAGTCAAGCACAAAAAACTGATTGTCAACCAATAAACCATTATCAAACACACTAACTTTTGTATACCGATAGAGTATATAGTTTACCTTATTGATTTTTTTTAATCAATCAATTCGTTTCTTTTCTAAATATATTTGCTACTTTTGCAAACACAACATTAACAAAATAAAAATTTTATAAGAAAATGAAATCTGATATTCAAATAGCAAGAGAGACACCTCTGAAGAAAATAACGGAAGTAGCATCTTCCATCGGTATTTCGAGCGACGACCTGCACACTTACGGTCATTATATGGCAAAAGTACCAGTTACGCTGTTCGACAACGAAAAGATAAAAAAGAGTAATCTTATACTCGTTACCGCTATCACCCCCACTAAGGCAGGTATCGGTAAAACAACCGTATCCATCGGTTTGGCTCTGGGTCTGAACCGTATCGGTAAAAAAGCCATCGTGGCTCTACGCGAGCCCTCGCTCGGACCTGTCTTCGGTATGAAGGGCGGTGCTGCCGGCGGCGGTTATTCGCAGGTATTACCAATGGAAAACATCAACCTACACTTCACAGGCGATTTCCACGCCATTACTTCGGCACACAATACCATTTCGGCACTGTTGGATAATTATATTTATCAATCCGATTCGCCAAAAAGGCTGAAGGAAGTGGTATGGAAGCGTGTACTCGACGTAAACGACCGCAACCTCCGCTACGTTGTAACGGGGCTTAACGGAGCCACCAACGGTGTTACACAAGAGTCGGGCTTCGACATCACGCCTGCCTCGGAGCTAATGGCTATACTGTGTCTGGCAGAGAACCTCGAAGACCTGCGTCGCCGTATAGAAAACATAACCCTTGCATATACCACAGAAGGTGAGCCGTTTACAGTCAAAGACCTCGGCATAGCAGGAGCCATAACGGTGTTGCTCAAAGACGCCGTCAATCCTAACCTCGTACAGACCACCGAAAATACGGCAGCTTTCGTACACGGAGGACCGTTCGCCAACATAGCCCACGGCTGCAACTCGCTATTGGCTACCAAGATGGCAATGTCGCACGGCGAATATGCTATCACGGAGGCAGGGTTCGGAGCCGACCTCGGAGCCGAAAAGTTTTTCGATATCGTATGCCGCAAAAGCGGATTACAACCCAAAGCTACCGTCATAGTAGCTACGGCACAAGGACTTAAGATGCATGGCGACACACCGATAGACAAGATAAAAGAGGAAGATATCGAAGGTCTCACCAAGGGACTGGCTAATCTACAAAAACATATCGACAACCTCAGCAAGTTCGGACAGACAATAGTCGTAGCATTCAACCGTTTCCCGACAGATACCGACAGAGAGATAGAGCTCGTACGTAAATACTGCTCCGACCGCGGAATACGTTTCGCCATCAACGAAGCATTTGCCGAAGGCGGCAAAGGGGCTGAGGCTCTGGCACACCAGCTTGTCGATGCAGTAGAGAAAGAGCCTTCTAAGCCACTGATATTCGCATACGAAGACAACGACTCGGTAAAGGTAAAAATCGAAAAGATAGCAATGAACATATACGGTGCTCGCGATGTTGTCTTCGGCGACAAAGCCATCAAGGTACTGAACAAAATCAAAGGCACGCAACTCGACCACCTACCCGTATGTATCGCCAAGACACAATTTTCGTTCTCGGCAGACCCCAAAGCATACGGCGTTGCCTCAGGCTTCAGATTTAAGGTAACGGATTTGGTCATAAATAGCGGAGCCGAATTTGTGGTGGCTATCGCAGGCGAGATAATGCGTATGCCGGGACTGCCCAAAAACCCACAGGCACGCTATATCGACATAGTCGACGGACAGATAGAGGGTCTCAGTTAAGAGAGAATAATCCCACACAAAGCAAAAGGCTGCCTTTCTTCGACAGAGGGCAGCTTTTTTGTTACAAAATAAGTAGTAATTTTGCGGGATAAAGAGATAAGAGAAAACTTTGTATAATTGTCGCTAAACATAAAAAATCGGAGTTGTTTAGGCACAAAGTCAGTAAGATGCTGAAATTTGGTATTTGTGTAAAAAAAAACAGAGAGCAGCACATACTATTCGAATGTAAATTATTATGAAAAGCATGAACCAATTATTCATTGAAGAAAGCGGTAAGCAAAATGCAGAAAGTATTCTCTTTTTGCATGCCTCAGGTTCAAGCAGCCGAATGTGGCGGCACCACCTTGCTGTACTTGAAAATGATTTTCACTGCATAGCTCTTGACTTGCCGGGACATGGGGCAAGTCGCGATACAGAGTGGACAAATTTCGACGATGTCGCAGAAATGATTGTTGATATTATTCAAAATAAAGCACATGGCAAACCACATCTTGTCGGACTTTCGCTGGGTGGCTGTCTGATTCTGAAATTATTGGAAAAACACTCCGATTTGATAGGAAAAGTGATTGTCGATGGAGCAAGTAATAAGCCAATTAAGGGTTACTGTCTGGTAATTACTATGGTATATCTGATGTCGCTGTTAAAAAACACCAAGTTGGTTGCAGACGCTATGATTAGAATGATGCAAAAAGATGGAGTACTCAAAAAAGAATATCAGTTGTTCGTCGCCGATTTGCAAAGAGCTTCGAGTAGGTCATTTCGCAGGGCTATGTCGCAGGCTAATTTACTAAAGGTTGATGCAAGTTTTGACAATCAAGCTTTTTTTGTTTCGGATGAGAAGGAATCTACTACCATTCACGAATCTCATCAAATACTGTCACAGAAAAATACGCACTCCGGCTGTGCTTACTACCCAGACAAGGGTCATGCTTGGTTGTTTAGCGATGTTACAACTCATATTCAGCTACTCAGGTATTTTCTGCAAGACGCTGCATTTCCCCAAAAGTTAAAATGGTTCGATACAAAAAAAGAAGCTACACTTTTTACCTGATATCAACGATATGCGAACACCAATAAAAAAGCTACCCTTGTATCAAGAGTAGCTTTAATAATTTAACAAACAATTACTTACTTTTTAGCTTTATAATTGCTCATACCTGCGTCGAGGAATTTCAGGAAGTCTTCGACGCTCTCGCTAAATGCATACGAGCCTGTCATCGGGTCGCCGTTCTCGTCGAGTATTA
>ERZ772917.335-NODE-335-length-33804-cov-27.285816_pt1 | contig 33804 bp, 30 predicted proteins | sample MGYA00511187_ERZ772917 | MGnify/ENA primary metagenome ERZ772917 (study PRJEB29015, sample SAMEA2737925) | human oral metagenome | biome: human oral; feature: human-associated habitat; material: dental | place: China | collected 2012 ...
ATAGTTGTTTTACCTGTACCAGGACCACCCGTTATAAGAGAAAACTTTTCAAAAAATGAGAGCTGTATAGCTTCTTTTTGAGCATCACCAAAAGTAATGTAGTTGTCTCGTTCAAACTTTTCAATAAAACTAGGAATATCTAATGCGATTGGATCAGCTTCTAATAGAAACTCCCGAGTATAATGGACACCTTCCACTTCAGAAACATACATCTCTGGCGGATAGATATATAATATATCTTCATAATACGTGCTATACAGTGCACCTTGTTCTAGAAGGCTTTCAATAAAATTAGCAATATCATCTACATCAGTTTGTAATAGCTCATCTAAGCGACCGATAAGTCGATCTACGGGTAAGCATGTATGACCTTGATTATCTAAACTGCGTAAAATCCATTCTAAACCAGCCTCTAAACGGCGTGTATCACTGCCAGTGACACCTAAATGTTCGGCCAAAGTATCGGCCGTACCAAAAAGCATATCTGGAGCTACACGTAACAAGATATAAGGATTATCCTCTATAACTGCAACTGACTGCACACCATAATAGGTATATACAATACGACTCCATTTCGATGAAATGTGATGACTTTCAAAAAAATGATTTAAATCGGATAAAATACCTTCACCAAGTAAGGTATTAAATAATTCATCCTTAACACTTTTCCGGAGACCTGGAACATCTTTAATCTCTTCTGGACGTTCTTCCCGTAAAATTTCTAAAATACGAATCCCAAAATACTCTAGTATCTTCTCTACGGATTTTTCACCAAAACCTTTTATGCCTAAATTTAACAAATAATTTTTGGCAGCACCCATATTATCAGGTTTTAACTTTTCGACACTGCTCGCATCAAATTGGCGACCGTACTTTTCATGTTCTACATAGCGGCCCCGTACTTCAATGTCTTCCCCTTCTTTAGGAGACTCAAATTTGCCAGTACAAGTAATGTATTCCTCATTATAATCTTTCAGGATAAACACGCAATATGTACGTTGTGTATTCTCATATATAGTTCGGTATACAAATCCTCGTATGGCGTCCATTATTTCTCCGTATTAGGCAAGGCTTCAATAATTTCTTGCACTGCATCGGTAATGCTGCCTTCGTTACCAATTTTGATATGTGCCACTGCTTCGTATAGAGGGTATCTTTCTTCATATACATTAAAAATATATTCGATACTTTCTTTTACAAGCGGACGAATCTCAAGATCCAAATCATCTAAAATATGATTTACATCGCGGTTTACGAATACAACAAGACCATTATTTCGCATCAATTTAACAGTTTTATCATAGGTAACAGTGCCGCCACCTGTAGCAATGACAGATGGTTTATTATGAATTAATTCTTTGATTGTACTATATTCATATTCACTGAAAGCATCTTTACCATCGTAAATATAGATATTTTGAACGGATTTACCTACTTTATCTTGAATCGTTTGGTCTAAGTCAAAAAAATCTCGCCCCAACTCTTTAGCTAGAACTTTACCAACAGTAGTCTTACCTGCACCAGGCATACCAATGAGAAAAATATGCTTATGCATGTGTTCTTTCAAGAATTCATTACTCATAGAAACGACAGTTTTTATATAATTTTCAATATAAGGTGCTAACACTTCATTTTTACAATTTTGAGTATGTAAAGCAACGATGCTATCATCTCGTTCTTCATCAATAAGCGGCAAATGATGTTCATCCTTATATTTACCAATTTCTTTAATCAATGTGAGTCGTTTTTCAAACTCCGTAACTAATACAGAATCAATACTATCTATTTGTTTACGAGCTTCCTTAATATCCATGAGAACCCCCTTTTTTATGCATTAGCTAAAATAGCTAGAGCCTGTTCTTCATCTACCTTCATTTGATCGATAAGATCTTGTAAGTTATTAAATTTAACTTCCCCTCTAATATAAGAAATGAATTGTACAATTACTTCTTTTCCATATATATCCTGGTCAAAGTTAAAAACGTGTACTTCACATCTATGGTACTGGTTTTTAAAGGTTGGATTATCTCCAATATTGCCTACCCCATCATACCAAATACCATCAATACATACACGATTAGCATAGACTCCATCTGGAGGTGTAGCCATTTCATTAGGAAGTAATAGATTCAATGTTGGAAATCCTAATGTGCGTCCCCGTTGATCACCTTTAATCACAGTTCCTTTAAACTGGAATGGCCTACCTAGCCAATGATTTGCATCCTCCAAACGTCCTTCATGAATAGCCTTTCTAATTTCTGTACTAGAAATAGGTGTACTACGATCATCACATGGCAATAAAGGCTGTACAAGAACTCGTATATTCTTATCCGCTACCACCTGTTTCATATATTCTGGATTGCCAAGCCCCTTTGCACCAAATGTAAAGTTTTCACCAATTACAATGGCGTCCACATTCATATCATTGCAGAGATCATGTAAGAATTCATCTGCAGTCATTTTTAATAATGCTTCAGTCATAGGTAACCGTAAAATATAGTCAACTTTGAGCTCTTCTAGCACAGTATCCATAATCGCTTCTTGAATCACCCGTTTAGGTACTCGTTCTGGATGTAATATAGTCAACGGATGATGCTCGAAGGTAATGATGATACTTACGCCATTGACTGATGTAGCTTCTTCAACAGCCTTACGTATAACTCGTTGATGCCCTCGATGAATGCCATCAAAGGTACCAAGGGCATATACTTTTGTATCTTTGATTTGACGTAGTTCATCAAACGAATGTATTTGCTTCATACTTATCCTTCAATAAAAATATTTTTTTCCACTTTTAATGTGTGGTTTGTTCGTTTCATAATACCAATAAAACCATTCGGTCCATAAGCTCTATATAAATTATCTAGCTCGGTGAAAGAAAATTCACTTTCAATAGGTAATTCCTTCCCTTGCACCATCATTTTTAATTGTACACTATTTACAGTCACTTGTGAAAGATGAGAAACCGCCGTATCCGTTGGTAATATAAGGCTTTCACCATGTAACATTAATTCTTCAGCTATCTTAGCAGAGCTGATCTCAAAAGGTCCTACTTTAGTACGCGCCAAAGAAGTCATCGTGCCAGGTATACCTAAAGCAATACAAATATCGCGTAATAATGAGCGAATATAAGTCCCCCCTGAGCAAGTCACGCGAACCGTGAAAAAAGGGAATCCATAGGCTATGAGCTCAATATTTTTAATATGAATTTGACGTAATGGCAGTTCTACAGGAATACCTTTACGAGCATATTCATAAGCTCGAATGCCATTTACTTTAATAGCTGAATACTTAGACGGTCTTTGGTCTTGAGCACCTGCAAATTTTTTCAGGGTACTAACCAGTTCTTCAAAGCTTGGTTTAACCATAGTTGCTGAGATCTCTGTAGATTGAATAGCTTGATTCAATACAACGCCATCACGCAATACCATATCATTATCTGGCAATACAGTTTGTCCTGAGCTATCTTCAGTATCTGTAAAAGTACCCAATTTACATTCTGCTACATAAGTTTTATCAAAACCCTCCGTGTATTCTATAAGGCGTGTTGCCTTTCCAAGAAATACAGGTAACACACCATAAGCCATAGGATCTAATGTACCACTATGTCCAATGCGCTTTTCTTTTAAAATACGACGACAAATAGCAACGGCGTCATGACTCGTAATACCAGGTGGTTTTAAAAAAGGTAAAACCCCATCCATTACTTAATCACCTCAATAAGAGCCTTTTTTGCATCTTGTAACGGCAAATTAATGGTGCAACCAGCAGCGCGAATATGACCGCCGCCACCAAAATGGCTTGCCACAGTATTCACATCAATACCTTTAGAGCGCAAACTTACGCGCGTTCTATCATCAGCTTCAGCTTTCAATAAAATTGCCACATCTACAGTATCAACATTTCTAATAATATCTACAAAACCATCTGTATCATTACTTAGAATATTCATGGCCTCACGATTTAGCTCGATAGTGGCCACTGTATTATTCTTATGGAATTCGATAGTTTGCATAACTTGTTTTGTTAATTCTAGGCGACTGGCAGATACGGCTTCAATAGTTTCAGAAATAACATTTGGTCTAGCCCCTGCAGCGACACATTTGGCAGCCATCTTAAGGGTATTCGCCGTAGTATTACTAAACTTAAAGAAACCGCAGTCCGTAGCTATCGCCATATATAACGCGGTACCCATAGACTCAGTGATAGGCCAATTCCATTTTGTACATAAGTCGGTGACAATTTCACCAGTAGCAGCAAAATCAGGCTTTAAATATAGATGATCTGCAAATTCTGTATTAGAAATATGGTGATCTATATTAAAAATAGGTGCACTCCAGAGTGCACCTACTTTGCCAATTCGCTCATACGTGCTAGCATCCAAAACCATTAGCATATCAATATCAACTGGATTAGTTTCAAAATACGCTACATCATAGATGTGGTCCGTATATCGTAAGAATGAGTATTTCTCAGGAACTACATCATCCACTACCATATATACAGTTTTACCTTGCCCAGCAAGGGCTTCGTAAAAGGCAACCATGGAACCGATAGCATCGCCATCAGGTCTAACATGGACGGTTAGCATAATAGAATTAGCTTCACACAGAGCCATATGTAATTGATTAATAGTAATCTTACTCATGTTCTGTATCCTTTGCTTTAATTTGTTTCTTCGTCCTTTTTGATTTCATTCAAAAGGGATTCTATATGCATGCTATAGTCTAAAGACGTATCCTTATCAAAAGTGATAGAAGGAACGTGGCGCAATTTAAGTACTTTGCCAAGCTCAGTACGAATATGTCCAGCTGCATGCTTTAATGCAATAAGAGTATCTTGTTTTTCCTTATCGGAACCAAACAAGGAAACATAAATCGTAGCTTCACGCAAATCACCTGTTACATGAACATCCGTAATTGTGGTAAAGCCGATGCGAGGATCTTTCAACCCGCGCATCAACATTTGACTTACCTCTTGTTTGATAAATTCTTGTAATTTTCTGACACGAACGTCACTCATATATACCTCCTAGAATTGAGGTGCAACTTCTTCCATTAAGTATGCTTCGATAACGTCGCCTTCCTTCACATCGCGGTAACCTTCCAAGGAAATACCACATTCAAAGGATGTTTTAACCTCTTTCACTTCGTCTTTGAAGCGGCGTAAGGAGTCAACCTTACCTTCAAACACAACGATGCCATCACGGATCAAGCGAACTTCAGAGTCATTAGTAATGCGACCTTCAGTTACATAAGAACCTGCTACAATAGCTTTAGGTGTAGAGATAACTTGACGAACTTCTGCACGACCGACGATAACCTCTTTGAATTGAGGAGCTAGCATACCACGCATCGCAGACTCAACGTCGTTGATAGCATCGTAGATTACGCGATATGTACGAAGGTCAACTTTTTCATTTTCAGCAGCACGGCGGACATTAGCATCAGGACGTACGTTGAAGCCCATTACGATTGCATTAGATGCAGAAGCCAACATGATATCGGATTCATTAATAGCACCTACAGCTGCATGAACAATAACGATACGTACTTCAGGGTTTTTAATGCCTTCTAAAGATTGACGCAATGCCTCTACAGAACCTTGAACATCAGCTTTGATAATGATGTTAAGGTCTTTTAACTCACCTTGTTGAATTTGGTTGAAAATATCATCCAATGTAACTTTGTGAGTAGATTGTAATTCTTGAACGCGTTGTTTAGCAATACGTTTTTCAGCGATTGCACGTGCCTCGTTGTCATCCATACCGTTAATAATTTCACCGGCTTGTGGAACTTCAGAGAAGCCCAAGATTTCTACTGGCATGGATGGACGAGCAACTTTTACTTTTTCACCGCGCTCATTTGTCATGGCACGAACTTTACCGTACGCAGTACCAGCAAGTACTGTATCTCCTACACGAAGAGAGCCTTTTTGTACCAATACTGTACATACGGCACCACGGCCTTTATCAAGTTGAGCCTCGATAACTACGCCATATGCCTTACGGTTAGGATTAGCTTTCAACTCCATAACCTCTGCTACGAGCAAGATATTTTCGAGCAAGTCGTCGATACCTTGTTTTTGTTTAGCAGATACTGGAACCATGATTACATCGCCACCCCATTCTTCTGGTAAAAGTCCATGTTCAGACAATTGTTGTTTTACATGGTCTGGGTTAGCACCTGGTTTATCCATTTTATTGATGGCTACGATAATAGGTACTTCTGCAGATTTAGCATGGTTGATAGCCTCGATAGTTTGTGGCATTACACCATCGTCGGCAGCTACTACGAGAACCGCGATATCTGTAGATTTCGCACCACGTAGACGCATAGCAGTAAACGCTTCATGGCCTGGTGTATCAAGGAATGTAATTTTATTGTCGTTGTAACGAACTTGGTATGCACCGATATGTTGAGTGATACCGCCAGCTTCACCAGCTGTTACGTTAGTTTGACGAATTACGTCCAACAAGGATGTTTTACCATGGTCAACGTGACCCATAATAGTTACTACAGGAGGACGCGGCTTTAATGTTTCTGGTGCATCTTCAATTTCGATAACATCTGTAGGATCTTCTTCTGGTTCTACTTCAGTTACAGTTACGCCAAACTCTTCAGCTACGATAGTAGCTGTGTCTACATCAACCTCTTGGTTAATGCTTGCCATAACACCTAAAAGCATCAATTTTTTGATGATTTCAGATACTTCGCGCCCCATTTTTTCAGCTAATTCTTTAACAGTTAAAGGACCGCTTAATTCAATTTCTGTAGCAATCGCAGCTTCAGCCTTACGTTCAGCTTCTGCTTTTTGTTGTAAGTACTGCTCGTTACGATGTTTTACGCGATTTTTTTTCTTTTGCATAGATGTAGATAACAAGGATTGAGGGCGGTTATTACCACCTTTTTTATTTTTCTTGTTACGGCGATCATTATTAGAATTGCGGTTATCGCTATTACGATTATCGTTGTTGCGATTATCATTATTACGCGCATCATTTGAACGACCGTTATTACGGTTATCATTATTGCGGTTGTTATTGTTAGGGCGATTGTTAGCGCGGTCACCACCATGTTGGTTTCCATCAGATTTACGTGTAGGCTCAGAGATTTGTACGTGACGTACATTGCCTTTTTTATGGTCCTTTTGTTTAGATTGATCGTCTTGTTTTTGACCAGCTTGTTTGTGTTTATCTTTTTTCTGTTCGTTAGAACGATTTGAATGCTGTTGTTTATGTGATGCAGCTTCTTGTTTATGAGCTGCAGTTGGAGCAGATTTTGATTCTACCTTTTTTTCTGTTTTTTGTGCTACTTTAGGAGCTTCAGATTTTTTACCTAATTGTTTTTTTACAATTTCATAACCTGAATCATCTACAGAATTAACTGCTTTAGTAACATTAATATTATGTTGTTGCAAGATAGAAATGACCTGCTTACTTTCTACGCCGAACTCTTTGGCGATTTCATGAACGCGCTTTTTGGACATCTACATACCCCCTTATTATCGATCAATCTCTTTAAGTAATGCCTTTGCAAATCCATCATCTAATACGGCGACTACTACCCGAACTTCCTTACCAATGGCCGTTCCTAAAGCCTCTTTATCGGCAATACTGTGAAGTGGAATGTGATGGGTTTCTGCTAATTGAGTATATTTCTTTTCATTATTGGCTGCACAGTCACCAGCGAGAAGTACCAATTTCGGTTCCCTTCGCTTTATAGCTTTTTCTACGATAAAATCACCAGAAATAACTTTTCCTGCTCGTTGCGCTAAGCCTAAGAGATTTAAAATTTTATCTTCATTCATGTATATCAGTGATTACTCATTCTCTTGTAAATCACGTTGTAACGCTTCATATATCTCTTTAGATACGCTATGCTTTAAGGACCGTTCTAATCGTTTTGCCTTATAGGCCTGCTCAAAACATGACATGGACTCACATAAATATGCTCCACGTCCTGGTGCTTTGCCGCTGCGATCAATAGTGATATTGCCGTCTGGACTCAAGGCTACGCGAATCAATTCTCGTTTTGCCTTAGGGTCACCACATCCTACACAAGTACGCATAGGTTGGGATTTTGGTTTCATGACTATTCACCATCCTCAGCATTGCCGAAACCTGTGAAAGGTTCTTCAGCAGCTTGAGTTTCACTTTTAATATCGATTTTCCAGTTAGTCAACTTAGCCGCCAAACGAGCGTTTTGGCCAGCTTTACCAATAGCTAAAGATAATTGGTAATCAGGCACTACTACATAAGAAGCTTTTTCTTCTTCGCTTACATCTACAGATACAACCTTTGCAGGACTCAGGGAGTTAGCAATATAAATTGCTGGATCTTCATCCCATTTAACAATGTCAATTTTTTCATCGTGTAATTCATCAACGATATGTTGTACACGTTGTCCTTTAGGACCTACGCAAGCACCTACAGGGTCAACATTTTCATCTCGACTATATACGGCGATTTTAGAACGCATCCCCGGCTCACGAGCTACAGACTTAAGCTCTACTACGCCTTCAAAGATTTCTGGAACCTCTAGCTCAAATAGACGTTTCAATAAACCTGGATGTGTGCGAGAAATCATAATTTGAGGGCCTTTCGTAGTTTTCTTAACCTCTACGATATAGCATTTAATACGATCTCCTTCACGGTATGTTTCAGTAACAATTTGCTCAGTTGAAGGCAAAATCGCTTCTGTTTTACCAAGATCGATAAATACATTTTTACCTTCAACGCGAGTAATAACGCCAGTGATGATATCTCCTTCACGACTGTAATACTCTTCGTATACTACACTGCGCTCAGCCTCTTTTAAACGTTGAATAAGCATTTGTTTAGCAGTATGGGCAGCACTACGGCCAAAGTTGGCAGGAGTTACATCTACTTCTACTACGTCACCAATCTCAAAACGTTTATCTTTTTTGCGAGCGTCCAACAAGCTGATTTCTGTTTCAGGTAATTCAACAGTTTCTACAACTTGTTTTTTAGCCATTACTTTATAAACGCCTGTTTCGCGGTCAATCACAACGTACGCATCTGGGTTAGATGTTGGTTCTTTGCGATATGCTTGCAACAATGCAGCCTCTAAGGATTCAAAAATAACCTCAGGAGCAAAACCTTTTTGCTTTGTAAGCACCATTACCGCTTGAATTAATTCTTGACTCACTCGTATGCCTCCATATATTAAAAATCAAGATGTAATCGAATTTGTGCAATGGTAGAACGTTCAAATGTTATGCTTTCACCATTGATAGTAAAGTCGATAGTTGAGTCTGTAAAACCTTGTAATGCACCAGTAAATTGTTTACTGCCATTAATCGGCTTAAACAGCTGAATATCTACGTCACGGCCATTATAGCGAACTAAGTCCTTATCTTTTTTAAGAACTCGATCAAGACCAGGAGAAGATACCTCCAATAAATAGTTTTCCGTAATTGGATCCTTTTCGTCGAGGACAGCACTTAATTTTTCGCTCACCAACTGACAGTCATCCAAATCTACACCACCTGGTTTATCGAGGTAGACACGTAAATACCAATCGCGTTCACGCACATAGTCTACATCGACGAGTTCCATATCGGTGCCGGCTATAATACCTTCAACTACAGAGGATACAAACTCCTCCACTGCTTCTCTTTTCATAGCCATCGCCTCCTTACTTACTACATCTTGTATATATCTCTTGATTCTAAATTACTCTAAAATTGAGCTAATCATAAATGAAAGAGTGGACATAAGCCCACTCTTTTAAAAGATTTATATAAAAGTCATATATAGTATATCACATTTACTATGTATATACAAATTCTACGCTTTCTAATGGGCATTAAAAAAAACAATCCCACATAAGTCATTCTATAAAAACAAAAAATGACAAAAAATAGCATAGTTAAATCTATCCAAACTTTAATCAACGCGCTCATTCAAGCCTTTCAGTATAGCACCTAAATGCTCACGCAATAGCACTGCTAAATCATCTAGATTTTTTGCATCTAAATGATGGTCAATTTCTGGATAGCTTTTATAACGAAGTTCCGCAAAGTACTCATCACGCAATTCATTATAATACAATAGTAAGCCTGTACACTCATCCATCTTGCGGTATTCGCCAATGATAAAAGACCCATTAATCATGCGAATCGCATGGGCTGGATCAATATCGCGTACAAAACCTTCTAACTCTTCAGGCATAACTTGTGAGAAGTCCCATTCAGGAATTCCTCGGCGACGATAAGTAAAGGTAAAGTTATTAAAAGGTTCTATTAACATATTGGTTAACCCTTTTACACATCGTTCTTGTAACCCTGTCCAAAAGGACTCTAAATTAGTGCTCACAAAGGAAATGTCCACAAAGGAAAATAGTGGCATTTCTATATGTACTGTATAGTCCTCTACCTCTTTATCATATAAGGCTGACCAACGCCATCCCAAATCGTTTTGATAGTGGAAAATAGGTACCTTCAATACGTCTTCACCAGCACTAATACGATTAGCTAACTTTGTATAGTCACTTTCAGTAGAGGTAACTAGTGTAAAGCCTTCAATAGATTGAGGCAACCAGGAATAGTCTAAGGCTTTACAAGCTTCAATAATCGTTTCCATATAATGCCTCATATTTTTCTTGATACTGTAAGACTGCTTTTACATAGCTACGAGTCTCAGGAAACGGAATCGTATCAACCATTCCATTCCAGTTATTTTCGTGAATCCACGATTCCACATGACCACGACCAGCATTATAAGCAGCTAATGCTAGTACTTGATCCCCATTAAACTCCTTCAGCAAATGACCTAGGTACCAAGTACCTAGCTCAATATTTATAGTAGGTTCTTTTAATTGACGATCTGTATAATTGCCATGCCCAACTTGTTGTGCCACCCAACGAGCTGTATCTGGCATGAGTTGCATCAATCCAAGCGCACCGGTTTCAGACTCCGCTGTGTTTTTATACTTGCTTTCAGCTAAGATAACACTAGCCACCAAAGATGGCGGCACCTGTTCTTTCTCAGCTGCAGCTATAACTTCCTCTTTATAGTTAAAGGGATACGCGATTTGACGCGCCAAAGGATCATCTAGGTATGTAAAATAAAACCACCCAAGTACGACACAGGATAGTGCCGTTGCCGTTGCACGTTTCATATATCCCCCTTTCTACATATAAACTAAAAATAGTCATCAAAATCTAACATATAACAAATGCTAAACTAATATTATGCTAAGTTTTATGGGCTTATTATACCATTTATTACTATTATTTATATACTAAATTTGACACATAAAATGGCAATTATCGATTTTCTTATAGAGCCGATTCGATACGCTCATTCCAGATGGTATCTAATTGTTCCTTTAAATCCAAAGGTGTACCATTATTATCAATGATTACATCCGCATAAGGACGTTTGTCATCAAGACGCATTTGACTCTTAATACGAGCCAATGCATCCTCTTTGATAAATCCATTGCGGTTCATTAAGCGCTCAATTTGAGTCGACTCATTCACATATACAAGCCACACCTCGTCCATCATGGTATACCATTCTCCTTCGATGAGTAAGGGAATATCATATAGTAAAACTGGTGTATGTAGTGCCTCATAATGAGCAGTGAGCTCCATAATTCGATTTTGAATATGCTCTTTTAAACAATCATTCAATTGTTGGCGTTTTTTTTCATTATGAAATATAATAGCCCCTAATGCTTCTCGGTTTAATGTCCCATCATCGTGCAATACATCGGCTCCAAAAACAGCTACAATTGCTTCTAGCCCTTTGGTACCAGGCTCTACAACTTCACGAGCCACAATATCAGCATCGATATACGGTATACCTTTATCCTTAAAATATGTAAGAACTGTACTCTTGCCAGATGCAATGCCACCAGTTAAGCCAATTTTAAACATATATACCTTCTATTTTTTATAAATATATATTACTTTACTAATGCCCAGTTTTCTGCATGATGTACGTCTACAATAAGAGGTACTTGTAGCTCTACAACAGATTGCATTGTACTACGTAATAATTCTTCTATAGCTTCTAATTCAGAGTTAACCACTTCAAGTACTAGTTCGTCATGTACTTGTAATAAAAGTCGAGACTTAAAGTTTTGTTCTTCTAATTTTTGCTCCACTTGGTTCATGGCTAACTTAATAATATCTGCAGCAGTACCTTGAATTGGCGTATTCATTGCGGTTCGTTCAGCAAAGGAACGACGGTTAAAGTTACGACTATTAATATCAGGTAACTCGCGTTGACGACCAAACATAGTGCGAACCTTTCCTGTTTCATGAGCCTCTTGAACCATTCGATCCATATATTCTTTAACCTTAGGATAACGGCTAAAATAAAGTTCAATATAGTTTTTAGCTTCACCACGTGTAATACCAAGGTCACGAGATAAACCAAAGTCAGAAATACCGTAAATAATACCGAAGTTAATAGCCTTTGCATGGGAGCGTTCTTCGCTAGTTACATCATCTTGAGCTTTACCAAGCACCTCTGCCGCAGTAAAACGGTGAATATCCTTGCCTTCTACGAAGGCTTTAATCAATGCTTCATCGCCAGATAAATGGGCTAAAATGCGCAACTCAATTTGGGAGTAATCGGCACTCACCAATGTATCATATCCAGCACCCGGATAGAATAAGGCACGAATTTCACGGCCTTTTTCAGTACGAACAGGAATATTTTGCAAGTTCGGATCAGATGAGCTAAGTCGACCTGTAGCCGTAACCATTTGATTGAAAGTCGTATGAATACGACGAGTCTTATCATTAATAAGAACTGCCAAACCTTCGCAATAGGTAGATACTAATTTAGCAACAGAACGGTATGCCAAGATTTTTTCAACAATCGGACTTTCGTGACGAAGCATATCCAGTACTTCCGCATCTGTAGAATAGCCGGTCTTAGTTTTCTTAATGATTGGCAAGTTCATCTTTTCAAACAAGATTACACCCAATTGTTTAGGTGAATTAATATTGAAAGTTTCTCCGGCTAGTTCATAAATCTCTTGTTGTACTTGAGCTAGTTCCTCTTTAAAGCGAGCCGTTGTTTCCGCCAACTTCTCTGTATCGATATAGATACCATTCTTCTCCATCACTACTAAAGTATGAATCAAAGGCAACTCAATCGTTTCATATAAAGACCATAACTCCTCACGACGTGCAGATTCACAAGCTACTTCGTTCATGGCGAGTAATGCTTTCACCATGGATACGCATTCTACATCTACACTACCGCTAGCAATGCTAGGTACAGAGAAACGCTCAGTTAGATAAAGATATCCATAATTAGTACGTGTAGGATCTAATAAATACGCAATGAGAGACATATCGTGAACACGAACAGTTTTATCAGCATTAAACAAAGAGATCTCAGCAGGCACATCTGCACCAAAGGCTTCGATAATCTCCTTAGTTTGAGTTGTAACAATGACTTTAGCACCTTGTAAAACAGCTAAAACAGCTTTAGTATCATCTGTTTTTACAATAGTATCACCATTAGATAGATACATATTCGTTACCGTTCTAAATGGTGTTTTTCCATCTAATATAACATGTACTGCTACCGTCTTATCTTTATAGAAGTCGGCTGTTAATGCTTTAGCATCTACTAAATCATCTAAGGAAATCTCCTCTTGTGGTGCAAATAAAGAGCCTAGATCTCCAAAAGCTGCTTCCTCGCCCCCCATTACTTGAGCAATACGAGGTGTTAATTTAGTAAAGCCTAAAGTTTCAAATAAAGGCTGTACTTCAGAAGTATGGAAGTTTTGTACAAAATCTTCTACTTTATAAGATAACTCCATATCTGTTTTGATTGTTGCCAACTCACGAGATAAGAAGGCTAACTCTTTATTTTCTACGAGTCGCTCTTTTAATTTCTTCCCCGAAATATCTTCAATATGTTCGTATACAGATTCAAGATTGCCATATTCGGTAATTAATTTAAGCGCTGTTTTCTCACCTACGCCTGGTACACCTGGAATATTATCAGAAGAGTCTCCCATAAGCGCCTTCATTTCGATAACCTTATCAGGACCATAACCATAAAGTTCCTCCATATTATCTAGAGTAACTTCTAACATGTCAGAAATACCTTTTTTAGTTAAGAACACATGGCTATGTTCTGTTACAAGCTGTAAATTATCGCGGTCACCTGTAATAATTTGGACAGCCATCTCAGGGGCTCCAAACTTTTTACTCAAGGATCCAAGGATATCATCCCCTTCAAAACCTTCTTCTTCGATGACACAAATGCCCAATGCTTTTAATACATCTTGAATTAAACTAAATTGTGGACGCAAATCCTCAGGTGCATCTGGACGATTTCCTTTGTATTCACTATACATTTCAGTACGGAATGTTTGACGACCTTTATCAAAAGCTACGGCAATATAGTCAGGATTAATTTCTTCATACAATTTAATGAGCATTGTCAAGAAACCATATACTGCATTGGTTGGTGTTCCCAAAGCGGATTTTAATGGTGGTAATGCAAAAAATGCACGGAATAACAAACTGCTGCCATCTATAATCATTAATTTTTTCATAATACACCTCACTTAATTCTATTCTTCATTATAACATAAGGACCCTTTTAACTTTCATAAATAAAAATTAATATATTGTTACACTAGAAAATGAGTAAGTAATTTGATTTTAAAAACCACATATATGCTTTCCTTAATAAACAGTAGAAAATGTTTTACAAATCATGTCATTAAGGAAAATATTGGGCTGAAAAGTCCTTGCGTATCAATATTTGGTATGATATAATCATTCAGGTATAAGAAACGATTTTTAAGGAGGTGACTCAATTGCCAAACATTAAATCCAGTATTAGAAGCGTAAAAACGGATGCTGAACGTCGTGCGAAAAACGCCGCTGTAAAATCTCAAATTCGTACAGCAGCTCGTAAAACCGTTGAAGCTGTTCAAGCAGGCGCAGTAGAAGAAGCAAAACAAGCACTTGTTCATGCTACTAGCGTAATTGATAAAGCAGCCTCCAAAGGTGTACTTCATAAAAACACTGCAGCTCGCAAAAAATCTAACCTTGCAGCTAAAGTAAACGCTTTATAATTTTAAAAGCAAGCAAGACAGTCTCTCGGATATCCGTTGAGACTGTTTTTTTTATGCCCTTTTCTTATTTAATTATAAAATAATTTTTCGTTTATTATACAATTATATTTTTTTACGCCCTATGGGCAGATTAGAGGACTATTACTATGAGAACACTATTATTAATGCGTGGTGCTCCTGCTAGTGGTAAGTCTCAGTGGATTCGTGATAACAATCTTGAGGCTTACACCCTTGAAGCCGATCATTTCCGTATGCTTTTACGTAGCCCTTCCCTTAGTGAGAACGGCTGGTATATTTCACAAGAGGATAATGGTCCCGCATGGAAGCTCCTACTAGATTGTTTAGAAAAACGAATGAGCAATGGCGACTTTGTCGTCTTAGATGCTACCCACACTACATCTAAAGCTGTTAATGCTTACAAAGAATTGCTTAACAAATATAAATATACTGTATATTACTATGAACCAGATACATCCTTAGAGGATTGCTTAGCCCGTAATGCGGCTCGCGCCGATTACAAACGCGTGCCAGAGCAAGTTATTCATCGTATGTACAAAATGATTAAAACAAGTACATTACCAAAGTTTTGTAAAAAAATTAACTCTATTGATGAAATCAACAATTACTTCACGGTTAATCTAACAAATAGATATGATCGTGTGCGTGTTATCGGTGATATTCACGGTTGCTACACCGCATTACAACAAGCTATTACACCATGGGATGAAAAAACATTATACATCTTCTGCGGTGACTATTTAGAACGCGGTATTGAAAATAAAGAAATGATGTACGAAATGATGCGTCTCAGCACATTGTCTAATACAATTATGTTAGAAGGCAATCACGAGCGACATATTGCAAACTTTGCATTCCATACAAATTTAGATCGTTCCAAACGCTTTATGAAAGATGTGGTAGCACCTATCGTAAAGGATATGACGAAAAATGAAGTGGAATCACTCCAACGAGAACTGCGACTCTTTTATAAATCACTTCGTCAATGTTATCCATTTAGCTTTCATGGCAAAAAATATTTAGTTTCCCATGGTGGTATCTCCTATGTGCCTAATATGACCTTCATAGCTACCTCAACCTTTATTAATGGATTTGGAGCTTACGAAACAAATATCGCTAATATCTATGATACTAATTACGAGCAAAACATGTGTCAGAACTTCATTCAAATTCACGGTCATCGTGGCGTTCCAGATGGAAAGTACTCCTTCTGTTTGGAAGGAGAAGTTGAGTTTGGTGGAGAACTAAAATACATTGATATCACAGCTAATACTTTCACAAAAAATGGAATTAAAAACGATGTATATGATAAAGATTATATGCGCCATGAATTCCAAAATATGACACAACATGTCATCTTCACACAAAATGAAGATATTAATATTATTGGCAATTCAAAATTAGTAAAAGTAAAACAATGTTTCCCTAACCTATATTCCTTGAACTTTACCTCTCGTGTATTTCATAAACGATTATGGAATGAAAGTACAGTACAAGCTCGTGGATTATTTGTGGATCGAATTACAGGAGATGTGAAATTACGTAGTTATAATAAATTCTTTAATCTTGGTGAGCGCCCAGAAACAGAGTTAGATAATCTAGCTAATATTCTCTCCTTCCCAGTTGAAATTAGAACTAAAGAAAATGGTTACCTTGCCATTCTTGGCGTTATCAACGAAGAATTAGTATTTGCCTCTAAATCTACAACAGAGGGTATACATGTGGATTTATTTAAAAACCTCTTCCATAGATTACCTGAAGGCTTACAAGTAGAAATCAAAGATTTATTAGCACGTAATAACTGCTCTATGATATTTGAGGTCATCAGCCAAGAGGATACTCATATCATTAAATACGACCAAGACCATCTCTATGTACTCGATATGATTCAAAATACTCTAGACGTAAATGGTAAGCATATAGATGTCCCATTCTCTAGAGAAAAATTAGCTGAACTTTATACGATTTTACAAAAATATGACACTGACTTGATTTCCATTGTTAAAACAGTTCAACAAGTTTCTACCATGGATGAGCTTCAAGCCATCATAAATGAGGAGCTAAATTCATTCCATAAATCTGAAGGCTTTGTATTAGTCGATAGCAATGGTTTTATGACTAAATTCAAAGGTCCTTATTATAATACGTGGAAGCACAGACGAAATCGCATTCTAGAGCCATATCAAAAATTTGGTAAAATTCCATATGGAAACTGTAAAAATGAAGATGACACTAAATTTGCAGACTTCCTTGGTTCATTAGACTATGATGTGGTATGTAAGTCTACCATAGTTGATATTAAAGATATGATGGAAAATCAAGGCTTGCTATAATTAAATAAACTCATCCTGTTTTAAGGATAAAAGCAAAAGGGACTATAACCAAATAGTCCCTTGCTACTAAAAATAGCTATTAGTTGATTATATATAATCAACTAATAGCTATTTTTTCTGTATTTTTTTAAGGAAAAATGGCCCAAAGTACACATTCCATTGGTATATAATTTAGTAGGTATGAAAAAGAACAAAATAAATGAATTTAATTATAACAAATTATCCATACAATTTTTTGATAACAGTATTATAAGATTATATTCAATTATATATAAGAAATAGTTTCTATACAAAGCTACACTTTCAAAGAATTAAGAAATGAAGTCCCAATCCCCCATTGTTTCAATCCAAAGTTTTGCAATATGGTTTCCCCTATATCTGCAAAACTATGTCTATCACCCAAAGCTACTGAATGACTCATACTTGGACTATAAGCTAGCAAAGGCACCATTTCTCTCGTATGATCTGTACCTTTCCAAGTCGGATCATTCCCATGATCTGCGGTGATGAGAAGTAAATCGTCATCTTTAAGCAAGTCCAACAAACCACCTAATTGGTAATCAAAGTCTTCAATAGCACGCTTATACCCTTCTACATTACGCCGATGACCGTACAGACTATCAAATTCAACAAGGTTGACCATCATGAACCCCCGTGCAAAGCTTTGCCCCAATAGATAAGGAACTACGTTCATACCATGCGCGTTAGACTTTGTCGGATATGATGCATCCCAGCCAACATGAGCATAAATATCGCCGATTTTGCCAACTGCCACTGTCGAAATGTTTGCGTCTTGTAACTCTTGTTGCACCATTTTCTTTTCAGGCATGCGACTATAGTCATGACGATTTGAAGTACGTACAAAATGCCCTGGTGTACCAACAAAAGGCCGAGCTATGATGCGCCCCACATAATAATCACCGACACATACCTTATCGCGTGTAATTTGACACATGCGATACAACTCTTCTAAAGGAATGATATCCTCATGAGCAGCAATTTGAAAGACAGAATCCGCCGATGTATAAACGATTGGCTTACCTGTTCTTATATGTTCTTCTCCGAGGCGTTCAATAATTTCTGTTCCAGAGGCTACCTCATTACCAAGAAATCCATATCCCGTTTCTTTTGTGAAAGTATCCATCAGTTCCTTCGGAAATCCTTCATAAAATGTCGGAAATGGTACCGTTACAGGATGCCCCATCATCTCCCAATGACCACTTGTCGTATCTTTGCCGGAACTCGTTTCAGCCATACGACCATAAGCACCAATAACAGGCTCATCAAACGCTGAAATATCGGCAATATTAGCTAAACCTATGGATTTTAAATTTGGACAGCGAATAGGTCCTGCTACAGCTTCGATATGTCCTAATGTATTCGAACCTTCATCGCCGAATTTAATCGCATCGGCTGCATGCCCTATACCGACACTATCCATTACTAGTAGAATAATTCGATTATACATATGTACTCCTAAATCTATATGAGATTAGTTACTCATATAATGTAAAAATACTTTGTAACATATTACAGTTAAAATCATCAATATGAATTAATAAAATACATAATATATTGAAAGATAAAATTTCTAAAACTTACTTAAGATATGGCATAGCAAGCATAAGGGCCGCCAAAGATTTGCTATCCTTAATAGTCTCATTCTTGATAGCCTCCAATAGTTCTGGCAATGTGTAGTATTCTAACTCTACATATTCATCAGGATCCCAATTAGTTTCCCCCATGGTAAGCTCCTTAGCAAGATATAAATGTAATACTTCATTGCAGAAACCAGGACTCGTAGCAATAGTCCCTAGTGAGATCCATTGAGCTGCACGATAGCCTGTTTCCTCAGCAAGCTCCCGTTTAGCACAAACAATGGGTTCTTCATTTGGATCTAGTTTTCCTGCAGGTACCTCAAGTAATGGCTGCTGCAAAGCATATCTAAATTGACGTTCCATAACGATCTTATTATCCTCTGTTACCGCCACAATTGCTGTAGCTCCAGGATGATGCACCACTTCACGCCAGGCATCTTTACCATTTACATCGGCAATATCATAGGTAACTTGAATCAATTTACCATCAAATTTCACTTCACTAGACTTCTGTATTTCCTTACTAATTGCCATATATACCTCTAATCTTCAATTTTATGTAAAAACCCGAGCCTTCTTATACGTTGTAAAATTTCCTCTAAGTACACTTTATTAGGAACAATAAAATCAATATTATCCCGCGTATGACGCTGAACTGTAATATTGTCATCCATAATAGCAAGAATCTTTTCTCTTGTTGTAGGCTCCACCATTTGCTTTATTACAAAAAGAAATCCATTATCTATATCTTGTTGTACTTTATTGTACATGTCGCCTATACCAATATAGGAGCTGCCTTCCTTTTCTACTATAGTAGAAATAAAATCTATAAAACGTTGAGGTATATACACCTTATTATCTTCAAAAGCAACTCTTTCATATGGTTCGGCATACATATCAAGATTATCTACAATGATTAAATATAGTAAACGAGAATAAACTCTGTCCATTTCTATAGTATAACCAGGTAGCTTTCTATGTATATGATCTACTATATCCTGAACAGTAAATATATCACCCCGATCCATAACCTCTTTAATAGCAATATGGATACTATCCGTCATATTGGAAGGAATACCTGTATTAACAACGCTGCAATAATATAATTTTGATAATACATCTATACTAACTCGTTCATTGCGAACAATCTTTTTACTATGTTTCTCTTTCGTTAATAGGGACATTCTAAACTGCGTATCATAAATGTAATCATAATATTGCTCTTTTGCAATATAATCATCATTTGCCAATTGAGCTATATTATCGTGAATATCCTCTGGTAGCCAACTTATAAAAGATCGTGAAAGAAATACATCCCCAATATATACACAACCTTGATCATTGGCACGTTTTATAAATTCATGTATATATACAGGATCATTAAAAGGCTCTAAATATTCATGAGCCACATAATAATCGTTAGAGCTTAACACATTTTGGATGTTATCAATTTTATAGCTCGCTTTTTGACTTATCCGATTATCCAACCCCATCGTATCAGCTACGAGCTTCAATATATTCTTCGTATATAGAGTTCGTTCCATCAACGGCATCTCTAACTCTTTTTGCTCTGCATATTGCATGATTTCTCGATACTGCTCTAATCGTTTCCATCCAGGATACGTATTATACGATACATAAGCTATACCGTTGTCGGATAAATTCTTATTGCAGATAGATAGAATTTTATCTTTTACCACATCTGGAACCCAGGACCAAATACCATGTACAATAATATAGTCAAAAGTGCCGAACGATTCATCAATATCTAGAATATCCTTCTCAATCAAATGTATATTGGTAAGTCCCATCGACGTAATCAGTTCATTTCCCATCTTAATCTGGGAAGATGATAAATCGATGCCCGTAAAAGACGCTTCAGGATAATATAAAGCTTGAGAAATAATGTTCCCACCAAAAGAACATCCAAGCTCAAGGACACGAGCCTTTTTTAAAGGCACGGGATTTAATCCAAATAACAAAGCTCGTGCCGCTAAAGTGTTCAACGAGGTCGCCCCAAAGGGTTGAGAAATATATACTACATCTTCATAACTCTTTTTAAGTACCTTATTCTCATCCAATACGTGCATGGTATTTTGTGTAGTCTCAATGTCATTCCCCGTAACTGATGTACCTACGTTCTTATTTTGTTTAGACTCCTGTTTCATAAAGCCTCCCGAATGTTTCTAGTACAAGAACTATAATATAGTAGTATTTTAAAGAATAGCAATTTCAACAAGATTTACCATAATAAATTTATAATTAAAAGTACAATCTTAAAAATAAGACGCCATATATCTGCAACTAAAATAAATAATTGCAGATACTATATAACTTACAAAAAAATAATCCCTTTGTGATTAGAAATAAAAAATAATCAGATGATATATATGATAGGCTTAACAATTTTGATATTTTTAGCCTCTAGATACTTCACGATTTCAGTACAAGAATCTATAACATTAATAATACCAAAAAATCACAAAATAATAGGATAATTCGTTTAAATAGATTCTCCTATACTATCATTATATGAAGTATAGGATAGTAATTATAATTATATAGTAGAATCTATTAATTTAAACAGCAACCAATTTACTCAATACTTTCTGTTTTATACACTTATTAACCCCTTGTTAAACTTACGTCGTCCTGCTAGAATTTTAAATACTAATACAAGGCATACCAAATTAACCTAATATAACAATTTTATTATCTTTAGTAATAACTACAATAACCATTAAATAAGATACTAAATAAACTCAAGTCATAATATATTAATTACTATTTTTATCAACTATAATACAAATAGCTTTATTTAACTAAAAACTTTATCTCATTAGATTTTTGTATTTCTTTGCTATTTACCATAATACGCACCTTATAATTCATATATATTATAATAATGCCACAGAAAGTTTTAAAGATAATTCACTAGTTATCATCTTACAAATCTACCATTTTAATCTATTTATTTCTCATAATTTATAGTTGGTATTTATGTGATACACACATACAAACATTATATGTAAAGTAATCCATCTATATTTATATGCAAGAATAATTATTCATATTTCTTGAAATAATTATTCTACATTATAAAAAAATAATATAACAATTAATCCTACCATAAATAATAAAATATTATATCAAAGTCATAATTAACAAAAGATACCTAGGTTAAATACTTTAAAGCATTTTTTACTGCCTCATTATAAAGAAATTTAAAATCAGAAATTAAGTCATCAGAAAGTGAATTTTCAATCTTAGTTTTTAAATAAATGAAACTAGGGTTATTTATGACTAAAGCTGATAATGCCGCACTATAAGGCTTATTAGATTGTACCATTTCTAATATATTACATAATTTAGAGACAAGTGAATCTGCATTCCTTCCTATATCTTTTATTTTATAAATTTTATATAATTCCTCGAGATCAATTTGAAATGGAGTATAAATAGTATGATAATTTAAAGATAATTTAAATATATATCCATTTTTATAAATACTATTTATAAAAAATTCTCCAATTCCATTTTTATCAATACCTCTAAGTATATAATCTTTATCTATACCTATATATTCTTTTGGATCATCATCATATGGATTAACTAACCTATTGGTAACTGTATCCAAAGTACCTTTAGCACGATTACATTTAGAACAAGAAAGTAATAAATTTTCCCAGCAAACAACTTCATTAGGATATAAACTCTTAGGATGAAAGTGTTCAATGTGAAGATCCCCCTTATCACTTTTACATTCACAATAACAGCATTTCTCATGTGAAGATATCATTAGCGCTTCTTTTATATATGGCTGATTCCATACAGAATCATTAGGATTATCAATAAATCTTTGTGTTAATGAACTAATAGTTTCTTCATCAAGTTGTCTAGGCTTAGTTGGTCTAACAAGTTTAATCATCAAGAACTCCTTTAAGCTGATATTCTAGCAAAGCTAATTGGGGATTTGATGGATGTAGCATTTTTTTTAACTCAGAATAGCACTTCTGCGCTTTAACTTTATCCCTATTTTTAACGAATTTAATAAAGTCCTCTATATAATTTACATATAAGTCAGATTCAGTTTTATCATTCCCCATGACATATAATAGAATTTCCTCAAAAGTCCAGCCTTGTAATCCATATTCACTCAAATCTAATGAATTAACTGTTATAATTCCTTTATCATCAGATGATAAAGGAATTATCGCAGATTTACTTAAATTTTGTAAAATAGAAGGACTATGAGTAGATATAATAAATTGTGCATGTGGAAAAAGCTCACTTAATATTCCTATAATTTTACCTTGCCAAACAGGATGTAAATGTAAGTCAATTTCATCAATAATTATTATCCCATCAAACTCTTTAATATTATGTTTTCCATGATCAGAGTGATTTAGTCTATTGTCAAACCGTTCTTTTATTTCTTTTATAATGCCCCAAATTATATAAATACAACTTTTATAGCCACTAGATAAATATTCAAAAACAATTGGATTATTATAATGAATATCTTTTAATAAAATCTCATTTGTACTATAATCAATATAATCATATTCTAGCTCACCTGAGCTCAACATCTTTAACGCAGAAATAGCAACATTAAAATAATTAAATTGATATGATGACAAATGTACATTTTTTGATTCGGCATGAAGTGCTAACATTAAAAACCAATCTTTTATATTATCTAGCTTAACTCCTAAGCTAAATTCATGTCCTCTCTCAGAATTCTTTCTTGAATATAATAATTGTGACTCTAATTGAATTTGTGTTAACTTTTTATAGTCTATATTTCGTTCAGTATCAAAAAAAATAATTTCTCCCGGTATATAAAATTTATTTTCGTTATTAATATAATCATAGTCTGCAGGTGATTTATTCGAAATATTAACAGTAAATGTCTTTAATTCATCATATATAAAAATGATTTCTCCACCATCAGAATCTACGTTAGGTTTAACTCTTGTTTTTGTAGACGGAATAGAAGACAAAATAGATTTAAGAATTGTACTTTTACCTATACCATTCTTTCCACAAATAATATTTATATGACTATTAAAATCTAACGATATATGCTTTATTCCACCAATATTTTTTAATTCTAATTTCTTTAATTTCATATATACCCCTTTATCTATACTATAGGAAAATAGATTTAAAAAAATTAACATCAATTCTAACGATTTTTATAACTTAAGACTCAATAAAATTTTCAAAATGATTCTTCTATAATATAAAATAAACAATGACAAACCTTAATTACGTTCTTTTTCATAAATATGAGCTAGTATTTATTTTTCCTAGTATTTTATCATATAAATGATTATCTTTTTCCATATTATATTCTTGCACAATTTACTATTAAATCGTCATATTTTATTATCAGTTACTAATTCACTTTAATAATATTACCACGTTTCTTTATTACTTTTGTTATATATATTATCTCTTAATTATTTATTTTATAGAGAAATAAATATATTCTGAGTTAATTATATCACTACTTCATTTATTGTTCACTAACATTTAAAAGTTAATCTAACAATACGTCTTATAGCTAATAGCAAAATTTTATTGAATATAATACTTTTTATATATAAAAACCGCCCAACAAAGTTGAGCGGTTTTTACTAATTTATACAAAACCATATATTATTTACATAGTCCCTGTGCTTCCAATGCCACCAGTTCTTACACCTGTGGCATCATCATCGTTTGTAATAAGGTATTTAGAGAATATACCTTGAGCAACGCGTTCGCCTTTATCAAGGGTAACTGTTTCTTTGCCAAAGTTAAGAAGGGCAATCATAATATGACCTTCATTATCCTCATTGTTGTAGTAATCACTATCAATGATACCTGTACTATTCACAAGTGCCAGATGTCGTTTAATAGCCATGCTAGAACGAATGTGAATGGCAAGATATTCATCGTATGCCATGAAAGCTTTAATACCCGTTGGCACCAAAACCACTTGACCAGGTTCTAAAGTAACAGCTTCAGCACATTCAATATCATAACCTGCACTTTCAGTTGTTTTACGTGTTGGTAAGTTGATATCTTGTTCTTCAAAAGCAGAAACTACTTCAAAGCCACGAATATCCATGTAACACCTCTTATTTTAAACAATCTTTACGGGACAAGTTTACACGGCCTTGTTTATCAATCTCGATAACTTTTACCATGATTTCATCCCCTACACTTACTACGTCTTCTACATTTTCAACGCGTTCTTTTGCAAGTTTGGAAATATGTACAAGACCTTCTTTGCCTGGTAATACCTCTACGAATGCGCCAAAGGCCATTAAACGAGTTACTTTACCAAGGTATACTTCACCTACTTCAACCTCTTTAGTAAGGTTAGTGATGATTTCTTGAGCTTTCGCAGCCCCTTCTTGTTCTACAGAAGCGATAAATACTGTACCATCATCTTCGATGTCAATTTTAGCGCCTGTTTCTTCGATGATACTGCGGATTACTTTACCGCCAGAACCGATTACGTCACGGATCTTATCAGGATCAATTTTCATTGTAATTATACGTGGAGCGTATTGAGACATTTCTTGACGTGGTTCAGCAATTGTATCAAGCATGATACCCATGATATGCATGCGGCCTTTGTGAGCTTGTTCTAATGCTTCTTGAAGGATTTCACGGGATAATCCGGAAATCTTGATATCCATTTGAATTGCTGTTACGCCTTTAGCTGTACCAGCAACTTTAAAGTCCATATCTCCAAGAGCATCTTCCATGCCTTGAATGTCAGTTAAAATTGTATAATGTTCCCCTTGAGTTACAAGACCCATAGCAATACCTGCTACAGGAGCTTTAATAGGTACACCAGCATCCATCAAAGATAATGTAGAACCACATACGGAAGCCATGGAACTAGAACCATTCGATTCCAATACTTCAGATACTAAACGCAACGCATATGGGAAGTCTGCCTCGCTCGGAATCACAGGCACCAACGCGCGTTCAGCCAATGCACCATGACCGATTTCACGACGCCCAGGGCCACGGGAAGAACGAGTCTCCCCTACCGAGAAAGATGGGAAATTATAATGATGGATATAACGTTTTTCAGTTTCAACACCAAGACCATCGATGGTTTGTTTTTCGGATAAAGGCGCTACTGTTGTGACATTCAACACTTGAGTTTGGCCACGTGTAAACAAGCCAGAGCCATGTGTACGAGGTAATACGCCTGTACGGCAAGAGATTGGACGAACTTCATCAAGTTGACGACCATCTGGACGGATTTTTTCAACAGTAATCATATGACGCACGATTTCTTTTGTCATTGCATCAAATGCTTTATTTACATCAGCCAAGTTATCTGGGTAGATTTCTTCAAAGTGAGCTAATACATCTGAACGTACTTCGCTTTCTTGTGCATCGCGTTGTTGTTTATCTGCACAACGAACTGCAGCATCAAGTTTATCATGACCATAGGCACGAACTGCATCACTGATTTCAACAGGAACATCTTTACATTCAAATACGCGTTTTTCCTTGCCTACTTTTGCAGTCATATCTTCTTGGAATGCTACGATTTTTTTGATTTCTTCGTGAGCTGCCATGATAACTTCAAGAATGATATCTTCCGGTACTTCTTCAGCGCCACCTTCAACCATGAGGATAGCATCTTTAGTACCAGCCACAACGATATTAAGATCTGTTTCTTCTAATTGTGCTTTCGTTGGATTTACAACAAATTCACCATTGATACGTCCCATACGAACGCCTGCAATAGGACCATTCCAAGGAACATCAGAAATAGACAATGCGGCGGAAGCGCCAATCATACCACAAATGGCTGGATCACAATCTTGGTCCACAGACATAACTGTTGCTACTACGTGTACTTCGTTTCGTACACCTTTATCAAATAATGGACGAATAGGACGGTCAATCAAACGGCTATTCAAGATCGCAGACTCAGGTGGACGCGCTTCACGTTTAATGAAGCCCCCTGGTAAACGACCAACCGCATACATTTTTTCTTCATAGTCTACTGTAAGTGGGAAGAAATCGATGTCCTTCGCCTCTTTAGAGCCTGTAGCAGTAACGAGTACACGAGTATCACCATAGCCAACCATTACAGCACCGCCAGCTTGTTTTGCAAGTTCCCCAGTCTCAATCGTAAGCGTACGACCAGCTAGGTCCATTTGGAATTGTTCCATTCCTATTCCTCCTAAAAATCTTCTTATATGTATACCTTCTAATTATATATCAATTAAAGCTAAATAGCCAATTCAAAATAAAAAAGCCGTCCTAAAGGACGGCTAATTTTATTATTTACGAAGACCAAGGCGTTCGATAAGAGAACGATAACGTTCGATATCTTTACGACGAAGGTAGTCAAGCATGTTACGGCGTTGACCAACCAATTTCAACAAACCACGACGGGAATGATGGTCTTTTTTGTGCTCTTTCAAGTGTTCTGTTAAGTATTGAATACGACTTGTCAAAATCGCAACTTGTACTTCTGGGGAACCAGTGTCACCTTCATGAGTAGCGTATTCTTTAATTACTGCTAATTTAGCTTCTGTAGTTAACATTAATGTTACCTCCTAAAAAATTATAATCCCGATAAGCTTAAGTAACCGTTGGAGAATCGAATACTTCGCTTACGATATGTCTTACGACCTAATTTAGTATACAGTATCTGCCCTATCTTGTAAAGCAAAAATACAGTAATTGAACAAAAGATGGATTACAACTTCGTTCTATTATTTAGCACCTAGCACCATACGGTCGCTCAGTGCATTTTCACCAGCTACCTCAAACTTTTGAAGTAAGTCAGCAACTGTTAATTGTTTCTTTTCGTCCCCTTTTACATCATAGATGATTCGACCAGCGTCCATCATGATAAGGCGATTACCAAAGCGCAATGCATCACGCATATTATGGGTAATCATAAGAGTTGTTAGATTATGTTCTGCAACGAGTTTATCTGTTAGTTGCAACACATTTTCTGCAGTCTTAGGGTCAAGTGCTGCAGTATGTTCATCCAATAATAAGAGTTCTGGACGAAGCATGGTAGCCATTAACAATGTAATGGATTGACGTTGACCACCAGATAGTAGGCCCATACGAGCAGATAAACGATCTTCAAGGCCCAAGCCTAATAATGCAAGACGTTCCTTGAAAAATGCTTGTTCACTATCTTTGAAAGCCCATTTAAGACCTAAGCTTTTACCACGGCGCATAGCAAGAATCAAGTTTTCCTCGATTTGCATATTACCAGCAGTACCAACCATAGGGTCTTGGAATACACGACCAATGTATTTAGCACGTTTGTATTCTGGCATTTTTGTCACATCAATCTCATTAATTGTAATGGATCCTTCATCTACTGGAAATACACCAGCGATGGAGTTTAGCAAAGTACTTTTACCAGCACCATTACCACCAATTACAGTACAAAAATCACCCTCTTCTAGACGAAGGTTGATGCCTTGTAATGCAGTCTTTTCATTAATTGTGCCCTTAAAGAAGGTTTTTACCATATTTTTTACTTCTAACATAGTGTCCTCCTTAACGAGCCAACCATTTTGCTTTCAATGTAGGTAGGGAAAGCGCGATGGCAACAAGAATTGCAGTGAATAATTTCAAATCATTTGGTGGCATACCCATGTAGAGAACGGCAGCAATAACGATACGATATACTATAGAACCAAGTACTACAGCGATGAGACTGCGTACGAAGGATTTCGTACCAAATACTACTTCACCAATGATTACAGAAGCCAAACCAATAACGATGGTACCAATACCCATGCCTACATCAGCAAAGCCTTGGAATTGACCGATAAGAGCCCCAGACATACCAACAAAGCCATTGGAAATCAAAAGGCCAAGAACGATCATATTATCAGTATTTACGCCTTGAGCGCGAATCATTTGAGGGTTAACACCTGTAGCACGTAAGGCTGTACCAATTTCGGTACCGAAGAACCAAAATAAAAGCAAACATACAACTACAGCAACGATAATACCTACGATGGCTGCAGACCACATATTCGGCGTGTGGAAAAATCCACCAAGAATCGTATAAATTGTATCCATTCGAAGCAAAGATACATTAGCTTTGCCCATGATGTGAAGGTTTACAGAGTACAATGCAATCATTGTCAAAATACCGGCCAATAATGCAGGAATTTTCAATTTTGTATGAATCCAGCCTGTTACAGCACCTGCTATCATACCACCCACACCGGCAAGTAAAATGGAAAGGATTGGATTCATACCACTTGTAATTAAAATAGCGGAAATGGCCGCCCCCATTGGGAACGTACCTTCCACAGTTAAGTCAGCCACATCTAATACACGGAAGGTTATGAATACGCCGACCGCTAACAAAGACCATAAAAGGCCTGTGGTTATGGTGCCTACCACTAAATCTAACATTAAAATCTCCTCTATTGTTTCATGTCTTTACGAAGAGCTTCAGGAATCGTGATTCCCAATTTTTTAGCACGTTCTTCGTTAACAGTTAACTTAATCTCTTTTTGTGTCTCAATAGCTAAGTCTGCAATTTTTGCTTCACCAGCTAGAACTTTTGCAGCCATTAAACCTGTTTGGTAACCCAATTGATAGTAATCAACAGAATATGTTGCTACGCCACCAGTCATTGTCATGCCTTCGTCAGCAGCAAATACCGGGATTTTAGCAGCATCTGTAATTTGTGCCAAGTTAGCCATAGCAGATGCTAATACATTATCTGTTGGTGTATAAATAGCTTGCACATCTTGGTTTACAAGATTTGTAGCTGCTTGTTGAATATCATTTACGTTGGAAACAGTTGCCTCTACGACAGTAATACCTTTTGTAGCAGCATAGGCTTTCATTTTTTCAACTTGTAATTGGGAGTTGATTTCAGAGGATGTATAAATGGCACCAATACGCTTTACGTTCGGTACTAATGCTATGATAAGATCAACCTCTTTTTCAACAGGTGTCATGTCGGATGTACCAGATACATTACCACCAGGGCGTTCATTAGATTGAACGAGTTTAGCTGTCACGTAGTCTGTAATAGCTGTACCCATGATTGGCATGTCATGAGAAGCATTTGCCATCGTCTGAGCCGCAGGTGTTGCAATAGCTAATACTAAATCTTTTTTATCAGATACGAAGCGTTGTGCAATGCTGTTCAAATTAGATTGGTCAGCCTGTGCATTTTGTTGGTCAATTTTAATATTTTGACCATCTTTATAACCTTTAGCCGCTAAAGCATCTACGAAGCCCTTATTAGCAGCATCAAGGGATGGATGTTCTACTAATTGAATAACACCAATTTTCTTTTGGTCATTAGTTGCGGTATTAGAACCACAACCGGCTACCATTGCCATAACAGCAATGGCACTAAGTGCCACTGCAATACTTTTTTTCCAGTTCATGTATAACTCCTTACCAGTTATGTATTAAATCATAGTCGCCTTGTTCATCAAATCCTCTGGTAAGGTGATGCCCAATTTTTCTAATTTATCTTTCCCCACAACTAATTTAAATTCTTTCTGCATTTCGATAGGCATGTCTTCAACTTTAGCTTCGCCAGTTAAAATTTTTGCTGCCATCAAGCCTGTTTGGTAACCAAGCTTGTAGTAATCTACAGACAAGGACATAACGGCTCCACCTTTTACGTGGTTATCTTCACCGCCAAATACAGGAATTTTTGCTGGGTCGGTAATAGCTACGAGATTGCTCATAGCAGAAGCTACAACATTATCTGTTGGTACATATACAGCATCTACACGTTGAGATACGAGGTTTTGTGCCGCTTGTTGAATATCGTTTACATTGGAAACTGTAACTTCTTCAACTTTAATGCCTTTTGTAGCTGCATAAGCTTTCATCTTCTCCACTTGAATTTGAGAATTTACTTCGCTAGAGCTATAAATAGTGCCAATTGTTTTCGCATTTGGCATTACTTGTAAAATTAAATCTACTTGTTGCTCTACTGGATTCATGTCGGATGTACCAGACACATTACCACCAGGTTTTTGATTGGATTTAACAAGTTTAGCTGCCTCGTAATCAGTAATAGCTGTACCTAAAATTGGAATATCATGAGTTGCATTCGCCATGGATTGAGCCGCTGGCGTAGCAATTGCTAAAATCAAGTTTTTCCGATCGGATACGAAACGCTGTGCAATACTATTCAAATTAGATTGATCTGCTTGCGCATTTTGTTGATCAAAAGTAATCTTTTCTGCCAAACCTTTTTCTTTTAGCGCATCAACAAAACCTTTATTTGCCGCATCTAATGCAGGATGCTCTACCAGTTGTACAACACCAACTTTGTATTCACCATTCGATGTAGTTCCATTTGAGCCACAGCCTGTAAACGCCAACAATGCTGTCGCTGTGAGCGCCAAAGCAATACCTTTTTTCAAGTTCATGGGGATTTCCTTCCTATCTGCAAAGATTATAATACTTTTATTATAAACAAATTTATCTACTACATCAATGTAGCAGATTAAAGTATTCTACATTTGTCCATTTATAGAACACATTAAGATATGAAATCCTCTTACTTTTCAAGAGACGCTAACATGTCTTCTGTTAAATCATTAGCTGCTAAAATATAGTCCTTAAGAGTCCCTTTATCGAGAGCTACCTTCATAACAGGCACTTCAAATGGGTCCAAGATGACGCACATTAGAATTTCACCCGTTACATAGTAACCAACCACTGCTTCCCCTTCTTCAGGATCTAAGGTTTCACGTTTTACAGTAACACAGTATGGTCTCATAACCTGCGCTGCTGCTTTTGCTACCTCTTCACGATTAGCAATATATTCTTCAACCTTCGTTTCAGGGATGTCAAAGATATCTACCTTTACAGTCTTGACCTCTGTAGCCTCTCCTTTCGCAGACTCTATAGCTGCGCCTAATTCTGTTTGCTTCATATACACCTCACATAGAATGGACTTTCACCATTGGTGAAAGCCCCATTATCTTAGATTGATTCATCAGCTGCATTTAAGAACGCCACATAACATTGTTTAGCCTCGTAAATATCAGCCTTAGATGTAACCTCCCAAGGAGCATGCATGCTAAGTACGGCTACACCACAATCGATGACATTCATACCATAAAGGGCCATGATGTACGCAATCGTACCGCCGCCACCGAGGTCTACCTTGCCAAGTTCAGCAGTTTGATAAGTTACGTTATTAGACTCCATTACACGGCGGATAAAGCCCATGTACTCAGCATTGGCATCGTTAGAACCAGCTTTACCACGAGAGCCAGTAAATTTATTGAATACTACACCCATACCAAGGTAAGAAGCATTTTTCTTTTCATATGCAGACGCATAGAGTGGATCATAGCCTGCACTTACATCGGAGGACAACATACGGGATTTTTCCAACGTACGGCGCACGCTCACCGAGTTAGGTTTACCCATAAGTGTTAAAATTTCAGCTACTGCATTTTCAAAGAAACGAGATTGCATGCCCGTAGCACCTACAGAACCAATTTCCTCTTTATCGACGAGTAAACAACAAGTAGTGCGCTTTACAGAATCCACTTCAAGCATTGCTACCAAGGATGTGTAGGCACACACGCGGTCATCTTGACCATACGCCATTATCATGGAACGATCAAAGCCCATATCACGTGCTTTACCAGCTGGTACAATTTCTAATTCTGCAGACAGTAAGTCGCGTTCTATAAACCCATACTCTTTTTCAAGCAGGCTATTAATAAATTTAGTAACCCCTTCTTTTTCTTCGTCTTTAACTGGACGGCTACCGATGAGTAAATCAAGAGCTTCCCCTTCAATTACTTTAGCTGCATTCTTTTGCATTTGCTCTTGACCTAAATGAGGCAACAAGTCAGTAATACAAAATACAGGATCAGTTTCTTTATCGCCAATATTAATATTGATACGAGTTCCATCTGTTTTTACCACAACACCATGAATGGCAAGTGGCATTGCAACCCAGTGATACTTTTTAATACCACCATAATAGTGAGTGTCCCAAAATAAAAGATTGCTATCTTCGTATTGAGGATTTTGTTTTACGTCAATACGTGGAGAGTCAATATGAGCCCCCAAGATATTCATGCCCAACTCGATATCATCAGTACCAATATTAAACAGGGCAATAGATTTATCCATATAAGTGTAATAAATCTTATCACCTGCCTTGATTGGCGTATTGCTCTTAATGACGTCATTTAGATTTACGTAGCCCTTTGCTTCTGCAAATTCTACGGCTTGCACAACGCATTCACGTTCTGTTTTACCATTATCTAAAAATTGACGATATGTATCACTTAAAGCATATACCTTTTCCATAGTGGCATCATCATAATTATGCCATGCATATTTACGTTCCATAATCTATCCTTTCTAAAAATTCACACTCTAATATTTAGTACAGCTTAGAGTGATGAACCTAAGTTTACAAAATTATTTTTGGCGGTCCTTTTCAAGTTCCGCCTTGCGATATTCTAAATATTTTCGCTCTTTTTCGCGATTGATTTCAGACTTTTGAGTATATAGCGAACGAATTTCATCCGTACAATGGGTCAATACCTTTGTAACGTAGAATTTACAACTACCGGACTTAATCGTATATTTTCCAACTTTAAGTTGCACCGCAAAATCGCCATGTTTAGAACACGCTCCGATGGCTAAGTGCTTATCCCCTTGTAATCGTTCAGGTCTTGTCATTTCTAAACGGGTTTGACAGTATGGACAGAAGGACATACGTACTCTTCTATCATGAACAAT
>ERZ772917.336-NODE-336-length-33755-cov-9.597656_pt1 | contig 33755 bp, 27 predicted proteins | sample MGYA00511187_ERZ772917 | MGnify/ENA primary metagenome ERZ772917 (study PRJEB29015, sample SAMEA2737925) | human oral metagenome | biome: human oral; feature: human-associated habitat; material: dental | place: China | collected 2012 ...
GGTGGTGCCCGAGAGGAACCCCAGCGGCAGCCTGCCGATGTGGCGGGCGAGGCCCATCCGGATGCCGTACAGAATCCGGAACGCAGCCACGTGCGAGGCTATCAGGGACGCGTACCGAACGACAAACCCCAGCACCATGGCCCCGAAGGCAACGGCCCCCTGGCGGATGAAGAACCCCGAGTTCTCCGGCGTCACCCCATGCTTCAGCAGCTCGCCCAGAATGAAGTACACGTTCAGGAAGGGCACCAGCATCAGCGCCGCACTGACGGCCGAGAGGACGCAGGAGAGCGTCACCAGCCCCCGCCGCTGCCCGGCTATCTCCAAAAGCCGGGCGATTCCGCTCCTTTTCTTTTTTTCCATAAAAACACGCCCCTTTCCGAAGAAGATTCCGAGGACAAAACGAAGGATGAGCCAAGAAACGTCCGCAGTTATATTTGATTACACAAACTCTGATATCGTATTTTACAATGTTCCGATCCTCCGGGACATGACCAAACGGGAGCAAAACATGACGGATCGGGAGAAGGGGGACCGAGTCGCCCCCGCCCTCACAGGAATCCCTGAATTAAGTTCGAGGAACCATAACGTAAAGATTGATGTCCCCGTTTGCGGGACGACGACGCTCAATATGGGAAGCAAGCGCTGACAGGGTATCGGTTATAATAAGAAAAGAGAAGTGGTGGGTTTCAACTGAACTTTCACAAAGAAGCATTGAAAAGAAACACTTCGAGGAGGGGGATTTTTTTGGAGGTCAAGAAGACGAAAAAGACGATGGATGGAAACGAGGCGGCGGCGTGGGTATCCTACGCGTTTACGGAGGTTGCGACGATCTACCCGATCACCCCTTCCTCCCCGATGGCGGAGCACGTTGACCGCTGGTCGGCGGAGGGGCATCTCAACCTGTTCGGACAGAGGGTGAGGCTGGTCGAGATGCAGGCGGAACACGGGGCGGCCGGGGCCATGCACGGCGCGCTCGAGGCGGGGGCCCTGGCGACGTCCTACACGGCGTCCCAGGGGCTGATGCTGATGATCCCCCCGATGTACCGCATCGCCGGGCAGCTGCACCCCGGAGTGCTTCACGTCAGCTCGCGGACGGTGGGAACCCACGCCTTCTCCATCTTCGGGGACCAGTCCGACGTCATGGCGTGCCGTCAGACGGGGTTTGCGCTGCTCTCCTCGGGCAGCGTCCAGGAGGTGGCGGACCTGGCGGCGGTGGCGCACCTGTCGGCCATCAAGGGACGGGTGCCCTTTCTGCACTACTTCGACGGGTTCCGGACCTCTCACGAGATCCAGAAGATCGAGGTGCTCGACTACGAGGAGTTCGGCAAGCTGTTGGACTGGGGCGCCGTGGATGCGTTCCGCAAGACGGCGCTGAACTCCGAGTATCCGGTCCAGCGCAGCACGGTGCAGAACCCGGACATCTTCTTCCAGGCCCGGGAGGCCTGCAACCCATGGTACGACAACCTGCCCAAGATCGTCGAGGGCTACCTGAAGGAGATCAGTCGTCTGACGGGCCGGCACTACGGACTTTTCAACTACTGGGGCGTCCCCGACGCCGAGCGCGTCATCGTGGCCATGGGGTCGGTCAGCGGCGTCCTTCGGGAGGTCGTGGAACACCTCAACGCCAAGGGGGAGAAGGTGGGCTTTCTGCAGGTCCATCTCTACCGCCCCTTCTCCGAGGAGCACCTGTTCGCGGCGCTGCCGAAGACCGCGAAACGGGTCACCGTTCTGGACCGGACGAAGGAGCCGGGGGCGTCCGGGGAACCGCTGTTCAAGGACGTGGCGACCGCGATGATCGGCCGCGCCGAACATCCGGCCATCTACGCCGGGCGCTATGGGCTCTCCTCCAAGGATGTCTCGCCCGCCCAGATGCTGGCGGTGTTCGACAACATGAGCCAGCCCGAGCCGAGAAATCATTTTACGGTGGGCATCAACGACGATGTCACCCACCTCTCTCTGCCGGTCGGGCCGCTCGTGGATACGGGGGACCCCGGGACGGTCAACTGCAAGTTCTGGGGGCTGGGCTCCGACGGAACGGTCGGGGCGAACAAGAACTCCATCAAGATCATCGGGGACAATACGGACTTCTATGTTCAGGCCTACTTCGAGTACGACACGAAAAAGTCCGGCGGCGTGACGAAATCGCACCTGCGCTTCGGCAGGAACCCCATCCACTCGACCTATCTCGTCAGCTCCGCGGACTTCGTGGCCTGCCACAACCCCTCCTACATCGAGCGGTACGATATCGTGTCCGACGTCAAGCCCGGCGGGGCCTTTCTTCTGAACTGCGCCTGGGACCTCCAGGGGCTCGAGGAGAACCTGCCGGCATCGGTGAAGCGGCAGATCGCCGATAAGAAGATCCGCTTCTACACCCTCGACGCGACGGGCATCGCCCAGAAGATGGGGCTGGGCGGGCGCATCAACACCCTGCTCCAGTCGGCCTTCTTCAAGATCTCCGAGATCCTCCCCATAGAGGACGCCGTGCGCTATATGAAGGACGCCATCAAAAAAACCTACGGCAGCAAGGGCGACAAGGTCCTGAACATGAACTACGACGCCGTGGACCGCGGCATCGAGGGGCTGGTGCAGGTCGAGGTCCCCGCCTCCTGGTCCGCGCTGGAACCCGAACCCGTCCGGCGTCCCGGCGCGGACCTGCCACGCTACATCCGGGAGGTCCTCATCCCCGTGAACGCCCTCAAGGGAGACGACCTGCCCGTGAGCACGTTTGTGGACGACGCCAACGGAACCGTCCCTCTGGGGACCTCCAAGTACGAGAAGCGCGGGACGGCGATCAACGTCCCCCAGTGGATCCCCGAGAACTGCATCCAGTGCAACCAGTGCGCCTTCGTCTGCCCCCACGCCTCCATCCGTCCCTTCCTCCTGGACGAGGGGGAGAAGGCCGCGGCGCCGAAGGACTACGTCACGCTTCCGGGGCGGGGCAAGGGCTTGGAGGGCTACGGGTTCCGCATCCAGGTGGATCCCCTGGACTGCGTCGGCTGCGGAAGCTGTGCCGAGACCTGTCCCGCCAAGAACAAGGCGCTGGTCATGAAGCCTCTGGAGAGCCAGCTCCCCGAGATGGAGAACTGGAACTACTCCCTGACCGTCTCCGAGAAGCCGAACCCCATGGACAAGTTCTCGGTGAAGGGGAGCCAGTTCGAGCAGCCGCTGCTCGAGTTCTCCGGCGCCTGCGCCGGGTGCGGCGAGACGCCCTACATGAAGCTGATGACGCAGCTCTTCGGCGACCGCATGTATCTGGCCAACGCTACGGGATGCACCCAGGCCTGGGGTGCGGCCTCCCCCTGCGTCCCCTACACCACCAACAGTCGGGGACATGGGCCGGCCTTCTCCAACTCGCTCTTCGAGAACAACGCGGAGTTCAGCCTCGGGATGTGCTTCGCCGTCGAGCAGCAGCGCGAACAGCTGGCTATGAGGGCGCGTGCGTTTCTGCCCCGTTGCTCGGACGAGCCCCTGAAGAATGCCCTGACCGCTTGGCTCGACGGCTTCAACAAGACCGAGGGGACGCGTGAACGCGCCGACGAAGCGATAGCGGCCGTGGCGCGCGTCGCCCCGGGCTCGGACGACGAGGATTGCCGCTACCTCTGGCAGAACCGCGAGCATTTCGTCAAGAAGTCCATGTGGATGTACGGAGGGGACGGTTGGGCCTACGATATCGGATACGGCGGGTTGGACCACGTCCTGGCCCTCGGGCCCGACGTCAACATCCTGGTTGTGGATACGGAGGTCTACTCCAATACGGGCGGGCAGTCATCCAAGGCCACGCCCGTCGGGGCGGTGGCGCAGTTCGCGGCATCGGGTAAGAAGGTCAGGAAAAAGGACCTGGGCACGATGGTCATGAACTACGGAAACGTCTACGTCGCTCAGGTGGCGATGGGCGCCGACCCCAACCATCTGGTCAAGGTCCTGAAGGAGGCGGAGTCCTACAGGGGGCCGTCCCTGATCATCGCATACGCACCCTGCATCAACCACGGGATCGTCAAGGGGATGGGCTTCTCCCAGAAGGAGTCCAAGCTGGCCGTCGAGGCCGGGTACTGGCACCTCTACCGCTACGATCCCCGGCGGGTCAAGGAGGGGCTCAATCCGTTCGTCCTGGATTCCAAGGCGCCCACCCGCCCGCTGAGGGAGTTCCTGATGGGCGAGGTCCGCTATTCGGCCCTCGAACGGACCTTCCCGGAGGAGGCGAAGGTGCTCATCGCAATGGCCGAGGAGGACGCAAAGGAGAAGTACGAGCGCTACAGGCAGATGGCCGCCGCGAAGGAGATCGGCTGCATCGCCGCCAGCTGATCCGCTCGAGTTTCCGCCTCTCGCGGCTTTATCGGGGGCAGAAAGCGAAAAAGTCCCGCCAACCTCTCGTTGGCGGGACTTATTGTCGTCACTCCGTGATTCTCGGCCTTCGGGCGGGAGAAAGGCCTGCCGATCCCCCTCCTAAAATGCCAGGAGGTACATCAGGGCGATGTTTATCAGGAGCAGCAGCAGCGCCGTGCCCCTCTGCACCCTGAGCACCTCGTTCAGATTCCGGATCCCCAGGCGTTCCGCGGGAAGGACGTTGAAATTCAGCCCCATGGGGGTCATCAGGGTTCCGCAGTAGCCGGAGAGCATCGCGATGATCCCCGCAACGGCGGGATCGGCTCCGAACCGCCGGACGACCAGGGGAATTCCTATCCCCGAGGAGACGACGAGAAAAGCGGGAAAGGCGTTCCCCATCATCATGGAGAAGAACGCCGTAACGACGCAATAGACGGCGGCGGCCATCAGTTTGCTGTCTATTACGACGAACGACTCGGCCATCTCCAGAATGACGCCGCCCATTCCAACGGTTTCGAAAACCACCCCGAAGGCGGCCAGCAGCTGAGGAAGGAGCGCAGCCCACCCCATGATGTCGAACATTCTATGTCCATCATGTACGAGGGCGGCAGGCGTCTCGCGAAAAAACAGCATGAGACCGATAAGAATAACGATGTTGCTGATCCCGAAAGCGAACAGAATTTCTACATTCCAAACCCAATGGAGGGTCAGCGTGGAGGCGAACAAAAGCAGGAAGGGAGAAAAAAGCCACCTTCCGAAACGGTCTGCGACAGCCTTTTGGCGCTCGTCCGAAGGGAGCTCGTGCCGGCCCGGCTTGATGCCTATCACCACGACAAGGAATACCATCAGGACGACGCATCCCCCCGTGACGGCGGCGGGAAGGACCGTGCCGAAGGCAAACGTCCCCCCCAAAAGCCCCGTGAAGAGGACGTTGCCCCACCTCTTGGGGTTGCCGTTGTCCATAAGGGCCATCAGGGAGAAGAGAAACAAAAGGGCTCCTATGATTCGGTAGATGCTCTCCATATCGAAAGCTTCAAAGACCGTTGACAGGTTCACGCTTTCCATGCCTCTTCCCCGGCTTCGCGGCGCAGGGCCGAATCCAGAAGAGCACAACGCACCATAACGATAACATAGGCCGCCAGCGCCGTGGGAAGTGCGTAAAGGACGAGCCTGAGAATGCTGACCGGGTATCCGGCCTGTTCCAATACCGCCCTGACGAACAGGCTTCCTCCGGAAGCGATGAAGAGCAGCTGTCCGAAGAAGTTGCCGCAGTTCTCCGTCGCTACGATCATGGCCTTGACACGGTCGACCATGCTGGGCAGAAGCCTTCCCTCTCGCTTTGCGGCCTCGAGGACCATGGGGGCGACGAGGGTACGGGCAATCTGATGCCCCCCGAGCATGATGCCCAGCGCTACCGAGGCCTGCCGAACCGTCATGTACAGCTGAAGAATGCGTCCGGCCGTAGCGTCCTTGACATACTGGAATTCGGCCTCCATTTTTTTGTACAGCCCCAGTCGTTCAAGGAGTCCCCACAAGGGCAGGACCAGGAAAAAGATGGACAGAAAACGGTAGGCTACGAAAGCGTTCCCGATCATTTCAAGGATGGCGACGGGGGAGATTCCGGCGAACAGGCCCATAACGAAGATAACGAGCAAAATGGTCAGGAGCAGATTGAACTCGAAAGTCGTACCGATCAGGATGATCAGAATACCGATCAGGTTGATCAAGGTTCCCCCTCCCCGCGGATGCGCAGACAAAAAAGAGATTTCGATGCCGTCTTTCACAGGGCGCCCGGCCCGCTTACGACACCCCTCATTCTTTTCGCAGTATAGCACACGGCAAGGCAGGATCGGGTTCTGCCGTTCTCTCGGCCCCTCGCAGGAAGGCCCCCTCCGAAGACGTCCCCGTCAATGCCCCTCCCTGCAGACGGCTGCCGCCGCCAGAATCGCGGCTTCGAGTCCCCGGGCCATCGCCTCGAGCGGCAAGCCGGGCTGCCCCAGGCGCTCGGCCTGCTCCATCATATACGGAACATGAATGAACCCGCCCCGGCGCACATTGCCCTCATCCTCCAGAAAACGCATCAGCCTGTAAAAGAGATGATTGCATACGAACGTTCCCGCGCTGTTCGAGACGGAGGCCGGGACCCCGGCTTCCCACATCGCCCGAACCATGTCCTTGATGGGCAGGGTGGACCAGTAGGCCGCGGGGCCCCCCTCGACCACGGGCTCGTCCACGGGCCGATTGCCGTCGTTGTCCGGGATGCGGTAATCGTCGACATTGATCGCCACCCGCTCGAGGGAGAGCCCGGGACGCCCGCCCGACTGGCCGAGGGCTATAACCATAACGGGATCCTCGCGCATTATGGCCGAGAGAAGCGCCTCGGCCGCACGAAAGCGTATCGCGGGGATCTCCTGAGTGACGACGCGATACCCGTCCAGCCGTTTGCCGTCAAGAAGCCCAAGCAGCTCGCAAGCTGGATTGACGGGCTCGCTGCCGAAGGGATCGAACCCCGAGAGCAGAATCTTGTTTTGCATCCGTACGCCTCCATGACCGGTCGAAAAACGACCCTTGTCCCTCAAGTCAATCAATCGTCCTGCCAGGTCAGGGCGAACTGCGCCATCGTGCCCGTCCCGGTCCAGAGCACCTCCTCGTTGACGTCGAACTTCGGGTGATGGTGCGGATAGTCCCGTCCGCCGCCGAAGGTCGAGGGATGGAAGAAGAACACGCCCGGCGCCTTCTCCAGGAAGAACGCCATGTCCTCCCCTCCCATCGTCGGCTCGTCGACCTCCCGGACCTTCTCGGGGCCCACCACCGCGCCGGCCGCGCGCAGGAGCTTCGCGGTCATCTCCGGCGCATTGACCGTGGCGGGCGGTCCATAGTGGAACTCCACGGCCGCGCGGCCCCTCATGGCGTGGGCCACGTCCTCGGAGATGGCCCGGATACGGTCCTGCAGCTCCTTACGCGTCTCCTCAGAGAGAGCGCGCAGCGTGCCCTTCAAAACGCAGTCGGACGGGACGATGTTGCCCGCAGAGCCGCTCTGAAACACCCCGATCGTCAGCACGGCCGGGGCCAGAGGGCTGATCTCGCGGCTCACGATGGTCTGGAGCGCCGTGTATATCTGACATCCGATGGCGATGGGGTCGATGGTGCGGTGCGGCGTTGCGCCATGACCGCCCTTGCCGGTGATCGTGATGGTGAAGAGGTCGGCTGCGGCCATCAGCGGTCCGTTACTGTATCCGATCCCCCCCGCATCGACCCCCGTCCAGAAATTGCCCGTGTGGAGTCCGATAAAGGCGTCGACCTTGGGATTTTCCATCACGCCATCCTCGATCATCGCGAGCGCTCCCGCAGCCGTCTCCTCCGAGGGCTGAAAGATCAGCTTGACCGCCCCCTTCAGCGCGCTGCGATGGGCCGTCAGAATCCTGGCGGCGCCCAGAAGCATCGAGGTATGGGCATCATGCCCGCAGGCGTGCATGCGTCCGCTCACCGTCGAGGCAAAGGGCAGGCCCGTATCCTCATGGACGGGAAGGGCGTCCATATCCGCCCTCATCCCCAGCACCTTGCCGGGCAGGTCGCCCCGGATTACCGCGGCGACGCCGTTCTTGGCAATACCCGTGCGGATCTCCGTCACGCCCATCTCCTTCAGGCGTGCCACGACAAAGGCCGCCGTATCGGCGGTCTCGAACCCCAGCTCCGGGTGCGCGTGCAGATGGCGGCGCCACTCCACAAGCTGCGGGTTCAGGCTCACGGCCTCTTCCCTGACGTTGACAGTCGAGTCTTTCATTATGGTTCGGAATCCCCCTTCAAAGCGTTCTGCAAAAGTTCTCCATGACAAGCCTGCCGGCCTGTTCCGCCATTCTGACATATCCGTTCCCTTTCGGCAACGCCTCGAAGGGAGCCCAAGTCCTCAGGCAGAATTTTCACCTGCGGCAAAGAGAGGTTTTGCACGTTCTCCGCCGCACCCGGCGGATGCCGGATCGACTTCGGCCTGACCCGTACCACGACATAACGCGCTCGATCCCCGACAAAGCCGCCGCAGCCCGTGTTTTTGGGGAAAACTCTGCCTCTTGACGGGGCAGGTCCTTTGGGCAATAATAAATAGTTGGAGATGCGCCGTGCGTTTTTCTCCGAGGGATTTTTTCAGACGTTGGGGTGTAGCCAAGCGGCAAGGCAGCGGACTTTGGCTCCGCCATCGTTGGTTCGAATCCAGCCACCCCAGCCATAATTTACGGGAACGGGATATGGGGGGAGACCCCCTTGTTTTTTGCCGCGGGATTGTGAGGAGGGCTGGCGGGATGAAATCGCGCTTGGGCATTCTCGTTATGGCTGCGGGAAAGGGCACGCGGATGAGGAGCGAGCTCCCCAAAGTGCTGCATCCGATCCTGGACGTGCCGATGCTGGGGCATCTGCTTCGGAGCGTCCTCGGATGCGGCGCCGGAGAGGCTGCGGTCCTGGTGGGGGCCGGCGGAGAACGGGTCGAGGAATACCTTCGGGACTTTCCGGAGGTAAGGGTGCTCTGGCAGCGGGAACAACTGGGGACCGGACATGCGGTGAAGGTCGCCCGCGACTGGTGGGGGGATTTCGATACCCTGCTCGTCCTCAACGGGGACCTTCCCCTCCTGAGGCCCGAGACCCTGAGGGACCTTATCGACAAGTGCATGTGCGAACCCGCGGCCTGCACCCTCCTGAGCTTCGAGGCTCGGAACCCCGACGGTTACGGTCGTGTCGTCCGGTCCGCCTCCGGAATCCGTATCGTGGAACACAAGGACGCCTCGGAGGCGGAGCGCGGAGTGCGTGAGGTCAACGCGGGGTGCTATTTATTCGATGTCGCCTCCTTGGCCCGCGTCATCGACCGGGTCGAAAACCATAATGTGCAGGGCGAGTATTATCTTCCCGACGTCGTCTCCCTGATGCAGGAGGAGGGCATGTCCGTTCGTGCGGTCTCGATGCCGGCGGAGGAGATGAAGGGGGTCAATACCCAGGCCGAGCTGGCGGAGGCCTCGGCGGCCCTGCGCGACCGGATTGCGATGGGGTGGATGGAGCGGGGCGTGATGATGCTGGACCCCTCCTCGGTCTGGATCGGACCGGACGTGGAGCTGTCGCCCGACGTCCGCATCGCGCCGAACGTTCAGATGTGGGGGCGTACCCGGGTCGGGAGAGGGAGCTCCATTGGTCCCGGCTGCATTTTGACCGACGCCCTCCTGGGATGCGACGTCGTCCTCACCGCGAACGTGATCGTGGAGGCGAGCGAGCTGTGCGACGGCGCCAAGGCGGGACCGTTCGCCTACATACGGGAGGGGTCCTACCTCGAGGAGTGCTCCTTCGCCGGAAAGTTCGTGGAGCTGAAGAGGACGACGGTAGGCCGGAACAGCAAGGTGCCGCATCTCACCTACTTGGGCGACGCGCGTTTGGGGAAGCACGTCAATATCGGGGCCGGGACCATCACGTGCAATTACGACGGCCGCAACAAGCACCCCACGACGATCGGCGATCGCTGCTTCGTCGGGTCGGATACGATGTTCGTTGCCCCGGCGGAGATGGGGGACGACGCCTCGACCGCCGCAGGATCGGTCATCACGGACCCCATTCCGGACGGCGCCTTGGGGGTGGGGCGGGCCAGGCAGCGCAATATCGAGGGATGGGCGCTTCGCAGGAACCAACTGGGACGACGGGGAGGCTGATAATCGTGTCGGGAGTGAAGGACCTCAAGATTTTTTCAGGGACGGCGCATCCGGATTTCGCCAAGCGCATCTGCAGCGAGTTGGGGGTGCGGCTTTCGGCGGCCCGCCATTATCGTTTTTCGGATGGGGAGATCGGGCTCTCCATCGACGAGAGCGTCCGGGGGGCCGATGTCTTTGTCGTTCAGCCGACATCCTCTCCGACAAACGACAACCTGTTTGAACTTCTGATCATGATCGACGCTTTCAAGAGGGCCTCCGCCAGCCGCATCAACGTGGTGACTCCCTACTTCGGCTATGCGAGGCAGGACCGCAAGAGCAAACCTCGCGAGCCGATCACCGCGAAGCTCGTCGCCAACCTTCTGACCCACAGCGGCGCGGACCGCGTGATTACGGCGGACCTCCATGCGGGACAGATTCAGGGATTCTTCGATATCCCCGTGGACCATCTGACGGGAATGCCCCTCCTTGCCTCTCACTTCAAGGAGATGCTGGAGCCCGAGCTTCAGCGCGGGGAGGTCGTCGTGGTCTCGCCCGATGTCGGCGGCGTGGTGCGGGCACGGCGTTTTGCCGTCATGCTCAAGACGGACCTGGCCATCGTCGATAAAAGGCGTTCCTACGAGGTCGCGAACTACTGCGAGGTCATGGACATCATCGGCGAGGTGCGGGGAAAGACGGCGGTCCTGGTCGACGACATCATCGACACGGCGGGTACGATCTGCAACGCGGCCGCAGGGCTGAAGGAACGCGGATGCCGGACGGTGTACGCCTGTGCGACGCACTCGGTGCTCTCCGGACCCGCAATGGAGCGCATCGCGAAGTCCGAGATCGAGAAGCTGGTCTTTTCGGATACGATCCCCATCCCGGAATCCAAGCGTTCGGAAAAAGTGCAGCAGCTTTCCATCGCCCCCCTGTTTGCGGAGGCCATCCTGAGGGTCCACAGCGACCGGTCGGTGAGTAGCCTGTTCGATAAATAAGGACACGGCGGCAAATAAAGATACGTCAGCGCTGTCCCACCGCGGGCGAAATGCCTGCGGTGGCGGTAATATAAAGCGTCAAAAGGAGTTGTCGAGAATGTCTGAGCGAGTAACGTTAGTGATGGAGCCCAGAGAGAAGAGCAGCAAGGGGGAGAACAGGAGGCTGCGCAAGGCCGGTTGGACGCCCTGCGTCTTCTACGGCCCCGAGGTTGAGGAGCCCGTTTTGGGAAAGATCGCCTCGAAGAGCCTGGAGCGTCTGCTTGCGAGCGGGCGCTGGGAGGCCATGCGCCTGACGGTGAAGCTTCCCTCCGGCGCGGAGGAGATGTGCATCGTCCGCGAGGCGCAGCGCGACCCCCTGACGGATAAGCCCGTCCACATCGATTTCCTTCGCCTGATTAAGGGGCGCAAGATCTCGGTCAAGGTTCCCGTGAAGGTTCAGGGGCGCGAGGTCTCTCCGGGCCTCAAGGATGGCGGTGTTCTGGAGAGCGTGCACGAGCTCGAGGTCGAGACGCTGCCGATGAGCATTCCCGAGAGCATCGTCGTGGATATCTCAGAGCTGAAGCTTGGGGACTCCCTGCACGTGCGGGACCTCTCGTTGGGGGAGAACGTGACGCTGTTGGCGGAGCCGGACGAGGTCGTGGCCATCATCGTGGTTCCGAGAGGTGTGGAGGAATCCACCGTCGAGGAGGAGCCCGCCGAGGTGGAGGTCGTGGCCAAGGGCAAGGCGGCCAAGTCCGAGGAGGAGCAGGACAACTAGACCGCCGGCATTCGCGGGGGAGGTGTCGGTGTGAAGCTGATCGCAGGCCTGGGGAACCCGGGGCAGGAGTACGCCTTCACCCGGCATAACATGGGCTGGCTTGCCGTGGACCATCTGGTGCTGCGCAGCGGCCTGGGGAGGCCCCAGCTGAAATTCCGGGGCGAGTTTTGGCGTATGCAGGACTGCATTCTGTTAAAGCCCCTGACGTTCATGAACCTGAGCGGGGCGGCGGTACGGGAGGCCTTCGACTTCTACAAACTGACGCCTGCCGACGTGCTGGTGATCTACGACGATCTGGCGCTGCCCTACGGGCAGCTTCGCCTGCGCTCGTCGGGCAGTGCGGGAGGGCACAACGGGTTGGCCTCGGTCATCTCCGTGCTGGGGACCCTGGAGGTTCCGCGCCTGCGCATCGGTTTGGGAGACGCCCCCGGAAGCAGGGTCGGCCGGGTGCTGGGGCACCTGACGAAAGCGGAGACGGAGGCCCTGCCCGCTGTCCTCGACGACGTCGAGAAGGCGGTGGACGCCTGGCTTCACCTGGATATACAGCGTGCGATGAGCCGGGTGAACGCCCCCAGGGGCGAGTCTAGGGAGTAGGATATGGGATGAAGAACGGAGGGGACGGCGCCGTCCCCTCCGTTCTTATATACTCGGCACCGGCCGCAGGAATCGCGGCACTCCAACGGGATGACCTTCTTGGAATGCGCGCGGCGCAGAGGGCGGATAAACGAACAAATTTTGGTCGTCTGCGCGGGCCGCCGGGGAAAGCAGGGCGAAATAGGCGAAACCTGAGAGGCCGGAGCGGGAGAACGCCGATATAATAAACGGGAACGAATAGTTTCCATCAGTATCCCGAGAGGAGGGGATTTTTTTGCAGACGCAGGTGTGGTCCGGTACCAACTGGCCCCTGATCGTGGGGCTGATCTTCGGCAGCGCCGCCTTGGCCCTGTTGGGCGATGTCCTGGGCTTCAAATACGGGAAACAGCGCATCTCCGTCTTCGGCCTGCGCCCCAGATACACCAGCCGTCTGATCACGGCCGTTACGGGGGCGATCATCTCCATCGTCATCCTGACGGTCCTCTCCCTGTTCTCTCAGGATGTCCGTACCGCCCTGTTCAGCATGCAGTACATCCAGCAGCAGCTGATGGATTTGCGCGTGCAGCTGCAGAGCAGTCAGAACAATACAGACCAGGCCCTGGAGGACCTTTCTCTTGCCCGCAGCAGCCTGGAGAATCAGCAGGGCCTGCTGCAAACGACCACGGTCAGCCTGGACCTTGCCCGCTTCGATCTCGAATCCCTTCGCAACGACAAGCTGGTCCTGGAGAACGAGAAGAGCGAGCTTGGGGCCGAGGTTACGTCCATGAGAGAGGAGTCCGAGGAGCTCAAGCGCGCCCTGAGCTCCATGCGCAGCGAGGCCATTGCGCTTCACGCCAATGTCCTTCTGGCGCAGCAGGTCGTACTCCCCAACAGCTCTGCCGCCCAGGTGAGCGAGGACCTTCAGGCCCTCGCAAAGAACGTTCGGCTCTCCGTCCTCTCCGGGCTCTCGGAAAAGCTGAGCCAGGGGATGCGGGACCTGACGATCGCTTTTGATCCTGCCGAGGAGGCCGAGCTGATCGAGCGCCTGACGAATTCTTCCGAACGCTCCTACGTCAGGGCCCTGTCCGCGGAGAACGTCGCCCTGGGAGAGCCGGTCAAGGTCCGGCTCGAGACGGGGACGAGCTATCGGATTTATACCGCCGAAGAGCCGGTCTATCGTAAGCTGGTCCACGCCCAGCGCGCCGATTTCGACGCCGAGGAGGCGCTGCATCTGTTTTTGCGCGAGCTCAAGCTCAAGGCCATCCGCGATGGGGTCCTCCCCGACCCTGCCACGAACAGCGTGGGGACCGTGGAGGGGGTCACCTTTTTCGATGTCGTGGAGAGCCTGAAGGACGTCCATGCGCCGGTGATCGTCAGCGCTTTGGCCTCCCATGATATCTATACGGAGGGACCGGTCGACATCAAATTCGTGTTGGAGGAGTAGGCCGTTGTCCGTGGCCGGCGTGCGCCCCGGCTGCACCGGGCGGGGCGGCCGCGGAAACACGGCGCCGTCTTGGGACTGAGGACTTTTTCTGTCCATCCGGCGGCGAGGGGGAGAAGATGAGGGACGAATACGTTTTTTACGACAGCAAATACGCGGTCACGGCCCCGGAGCTTCAGGACCTGTACCGGTACACGGGGTGGGGGCGCAGCCGGTCCGTCGAGGGAATCCAGGCGATGCTCGACGGGACCAGTATCTGCTTTTCCGCCCGTCATCAGGATAAATTGGTTGGCTTCTGCCGCATGATCACGGATTTCGTCTACAGGGCTTCCCTCTGGGATGTCATCGTGCACCCCGCACATCAGGGTCAGGGGCTGGGAAGCTCCCTGGTCGACTACGCGCTGAACCACCCCGCCATACGCGGCATCCCCATGATCCTGACCTACACCAGCGAGTGGGAGTCCTTCATGGAATCCCGCGGATTCGAGCCTCGCAAGGGGGCCATGCTGCTGCTGCGCCGCCCGATAGAGTATTCCTGAGCCGAAGGGATGATGCCCTCTTGAACGAGCCGAAGACCTGCGTGATCGTCTATACCGACGGCGGTGCGTCGCCGAACCCCGGATTGGGCGGGTGGGCTGCCGTCCTCGTCTCGCCCGGACACGGCGGGGCGGAACGCGAGCTCTATGGGGCCGAGCCGGACACGACGAACAACCGAATGGAGCTCACGGCCGCGATCCAGGCGCTCAGGGCGCTGAAGTACCCCTGCCGGGTGGAGCTGTACACGGACTCCACGTACCTGCGCAACGCCTTCGAGAAGGGCTGGCTGGAGCGGTGGCGCAAAAACGGCTGGCGCACGTCGGGGAAACAGGCGGTGCTGAACCGGGACCTCTGGGAGGAACTCTGGGAGCTCTCCAGGACCCATTCCATCTATTGGCACTGGGTGAAGGGACACGCCGGCGACGAGCGCAACAACCGCTGCGACGCCCTGGTACAGCGGGCGAAGGAGGAATTTCTCTCGGGGATGTCGCCTGCCGCCCCGGCTTGAGCTCGCGACCGTTTTACTCCATGACCGTATTCCATGATTGATGGAACTCCGTCTCCTTTGCGCTGGGTCCGGGACTGTCTCGACCTTCTGCTCCACACGCTCTGGCCCGTGGCGTGTCCCGTCTGCGGGCGGCTGGGGCAGGTACTGTGCGGGGAATGTCTGAGCTCCCTTTTGACCCGCCAGATCCCCCGCTGCCTTTCGTGCGGGGGCCCCGCCCCCTGCATCGACCATCCCCGGAGCGCCCCGATCCTCCCGGGTGCCATCTACGAGGGGAAGGTCAGGGAGATCATCCACCGCCTGAAGTACGGACAAACCCGTGCCCTGGGGCCGATCCTGGGCCGCGGGCTCGCGGGGCTTCGTCCTCGCCCCTCCCTGGAGGTCCTGATTCCTGTCCCGCTTCATCTAAAAAGCCCGAGGGGCTACAATCAGGCCGAGGCGATTGCTCTGGGGCTGGGCCGCGCATGGGGGATTCCGGTCCGCAGCCTCGCGCGGTGGTCGAGCGACGTCCCCGCCCGCACGCGGCTGAGCCGGGCGGAACGGAGGGAACTGCGTACGGAGGACTTCGTCGTCGCTCCCGACGTACGCGGATTGAGGGTCGGGCTTGTGGACGACGTCTGCACGACGGGGACCACGCTGTCGCGGCTCGCTTCAGCCTGTACCGCGGCAGGGGCGAGGGTGGAGGCCGCCTTCGTCCTGGCGCACGTTCCGAGATGATCCCCCTAAAGCACGGGGGCGGATGCTCCGATATTAAGACTTAGAATAGAAACGGCGTCGAAGACGAAGCCGTTGAGCTTTGACGTAAGCGAACGACACAGCGTCTGCGGCTTATGATTGCAGAAAGGCGGTCGCCTGCTTTACAGACCGACGCAGCGGCTGCGGCTTATGATTGCAGAAGGGCGGTCGCCTGCTTTACAGACCGACACAGCGTCTGCGGCTTATGATTGCAGAAGGGCAGTCGCCTGCTTTACAGACCGACAACAACTGTGTTGTCGGTCTGTATAAGCGAACGGCACAGCATTTTCGGCCCCAAGGGTCCGAAAAGGGCTGGCCGCCTGCTTAAGGGGAGTGTGTTTTATGATCGGAAAGGTATCCAGTCATTATGGACCGGAGGCTTCGGGCAGGGGCAGGTCGAAGAAGGGGCGTTACGCGGACGGTCCTTCCGGGGGAAGCGACCGGGCGGACTTCAGCCCCTTCGCGGTGGAGCTGGCCCGGATCGGGACCGAGCTGAAGAACGTCCCCGACGTGCGTCAGGACGTCGTCGACCGTCTTCAGGCCCAGGTGGCGGCGGGCGAGTACGTCCCTCAGCTCGAGCAGGTGGCCAGAAGCCTGGTCCTGTCCGGGTTTCTGGACCGCCAATAATTACGGTAGACGGACGTGCGAGACCGGGTCGAAGCCCTCATCGATGCGATTCAGGACGAGGCGGATGCCATAGACGACCTCATCGATGTCGTGCAGGAACAGCGCGAGGCCCTCAGGGGCGATGGGGTCGAGGTCCTTCAGGACCTGATGCGGGAGCAGCGGGAGATCTTCTTTGACGTGCAGGCGCAGGAGTCCCTCAGGGAGGAACTGGCGAAGGAGCTGGCTGCCGAGCTGGGCTGCGAACCTCAGGCCGCCTCCCTCAGCGACGCCTTCGAGGAGGACGAACGGGCGCTCTTCAACGGGGTCGTGGACCGCCTCACCCAGTCTTTGTTCGAACTCAAGTCGGAGATGGTCATATTGAGCGGGCTGATCGACCAGAACGAGCGGTACAGCTCGATGCTGCTGTCGGAGTGGCGGCGCCTCGAGGGCGGGACTTCGCGGTTGAGCGGCACGGATTTCAGGGGGTAGACGGGAGATGCTGAACAGCTTTTACGGGCTCGAGATGGGCAAGCGTGCGCTCAACGCATTCAGGCTCGGGCTCCAGACCGTGGGGCACAACGTCTCGAACATGAAGACGGAGGGATACTCGCGCCAGAGGGTGAACCTCTCGACGGTGACGCCCTACACGATGCCCGGAGAGTCCCGGCCCGGCGGCCCCGGTCAGATTGGCATGGGCGTCAAGGTCGACGAGATCGTGCGCATCCGGGACGAGTTTCTAGACTTTCAGTACCGGTCCAGCCTGGCGACCCTGGGCTACTGGGACAAGATCAACAAGCTCTATGAGGCGATCCAGAACTACATCCCCGAACCGGTCAAGCCGGGCATTCGGGTTTCCATGGACAACTTCTTCAACGCCATGCAGAAGCTTCAGGAGAACCCGGAGAGCACCGCCGCACGCCAAACCCTGGTCGAGGCCGCGAGCTCCCTGGGAGGGACCCTGAGCGGGGTGATCAAGGGGTTCGAATCCTACTCCAAGGCCCTCAACGACGAGGTCAGGACCTCGGTCGACGAGGCCAACCGGGTCCTGCGCGAGATCGCATCCCTGAACAAGCAGATTTACCAGCTCAAGGCTCTGGGCCAGAACCCCAACGACCTCCTGGACCAGCGAGACCTGCTCCTGGACAAGATATCCCGTATGATGGACGTGACCTTCCAGGAACCCCTCAAGGTCGGGGATACGAACGGGGAGTTCTTCATGACCCTGAATGGCCGCACCCTCATCCAGGGCGATAGGGTGCGCGAGCTTCGCGCCCACGCCTTCCAGTGGGACGGCAAGGTCTATTACGACGTGCAGGTTGCGGAGAACGAGTTCGACATCGTGGAGAACTGCAAGGTGGCCGATGTGCTGGCGACGGGGCCCGAGGGGGTCCATCAGCTGCACGTCGACCGCCTGGCCAACGGCAGGGAGTGGGAGATCGGCGGGGGGGACCCCTTCTGCCTGAACCCGGACGGGACGGTCAAGGTGTCCTACGTCTCCAACGCCTTCGCCGGCGGGGTCGTCCTGCCGGACGGCGGCGCCGGCAGCCCGAAGAACCTCGTCTTCAAGGGAAAGAGGACGGATGGGAGCGATTACGAGGTCAAGGTAACCCTGACGTGGAACGCGGGGACCGGAAAATGGGATATGACCAACGATAAATCCGCTACCACGGCCTCCTCCGCGTCGGGGGACCTGACCGTCACGGAGCTGGCCGACTACCTGGCGAAGGTGTTCGGCGAGGGAATCCCGCCCGCCGACCTGAACGCCTCGGTCTCGGGCAACTCCCTGATGGTGAAGTCCCTGAGCGGTACGACTCCGGTCTCCTTCGACGATGCGACCCAGGCATTTCTCCAGTTCAGGGAGGAGCATGTCTCCATGCGCCAGCGCCCCATGACGACGACGGAGGCGCTGGGGATCAAGGGATCGTTCCGCATCCAGGTCGGGACGCAGGGCACGCGGGTGGCCTCCAAAATCTTCAGCAACGCGAACGACCCGGACCTCAATCCGGGCGATATCCTCGGCCCCGGCAAGGCGGGGGACTCCTACACCTTCCGTGTCGGAGCGCACGACGCTCAGGTCGACGTCACCGTAAAGTGGGACGACACGGCCAAGAAGTGGAAGATGACGAGCGACGTCTTTGCCACGGCGGCCGGCGGAACCTCCAATGTGCCGCTGCCGGCCATGTACCCTGCGGAGGGGACCGGCGACAGGCTGACCGTGGGCGACCTGGCGGGTTTTCTCAAGGCCGCCCTGCCTCGGAGCGGGCAGAACGCCTTTGCCGTGCACTCCGGCCCCGCGGGAACGCCGACGCAGCTTGCCGTCGAGTCCAAGGAAAACTGGCTGGTCTCCATCACGGACGTCGAGGGGGACCTGGCCGCCCGGATGGGCATGAAGAACCCCAGCCCCACGGTCACGATCGATGTGGAGGAGGGGGATTCGCTCGAGGTCATCCGCAACAAGATCAACGAGAAGTATCAGGCGGAGTTCGGTGTGACGGCCCCGGAGCAGTGGGTGCATGCATCGCTGAAACAGGATTCGGACCAGTCCTGGTACCTGACCTTCGCCTCCGACGTCCCCGGCGAGGCTCAGCGCATCACGCTGCTGGGCGGGGCGGATGGGAACCTCCAGACGCTTCGCCGGCTGGGGCTGTTGAAGCTGGAGCAGACGGGGAAGACCGCGACGGGCGCTCCCGTCTACCGCGAGGTCTCGGCCTTTTCGACCGTGGCGGAGGACGCATCGTTCACCTTCGACGGCGTGCGCTACCTTTCGGCGGACAACAAGTTCGACAAGGCCCGGCGGGTTCCCGCCCTCGGAAACGACAGCGACTACTCGGCCCGGACGCTCTCCACGGTCAGCGAGGGAATGTGGTTCAAGCTCAAGAACGTGGGGAGCACGGCCATCACCGTCCGGCACCACGTCAGGGGCGGCTCCATCAAGGGGCTGGAGGCGGCCCGCGACGGCGTCATCCCCGGACTCAAGGCAACCTTGGACGGTCTGGCCTGGGAGCTGGTCAAGCATATCAACGCCTATCAATACTCCGGGTACGGCATCGGCGGGAATCAGGAGACGACCGGCGTGGCGTTCTTCAAGCCGCTGCGGTTCAAATCGGACGCCGCCTCGGGGCTGGACGTCAACGAGGCGGTTCGGTCCGCCAACGACCTGATCGGGGCGGCGATGGGCAGGCTGGACGCCTCGGGCAGGGCGATGTTCGGAAAGAGCGGCGGCTCCGGGAACGGCAATAACGCCGCCCGTATGCTGGGGCTGAAGAGTGCCAGGGTGCTGGAGAACGGCAGCACGACCCTGGGCGGGTATTACGACGCGTTTCTGGCGAAGATAGGCTCGGATGCGGGACACGCCGAGCTGATGCTTAAGGCCCAACAGCACGTTGCGACGCAGCTGGACGAACAGCGTCAGTCCGTCATGGGCGTCAACATGGATGAAGAGCTGCTGGATATGATGGCGCTCAACAAGGCGTTCGGCGCCATGGCGCGGTATGCGACCACCGTGGACGAGATGCTGGATCGGATCATCAACGGCTTCGGCCTGGTCGGCCGCTAACCAGGGACGAAGTCCCTGGACCCGTCAGCCGTAGGGTAAAACCCTGCGTCGCCCGTTGGCCCGGAGGAAAGAACAGGGGTAGAAACGTCGGGGGGCGGAGCCCCCTTCTCCAAATTTGAGGATGAACGGCGGGGGTTTTCGTCTTTTTCCGCCGTGCGGAGGTAGCCGGAGATGAACAGTCGCGTCACCACTTCGATGATGTACGGAACCCTGATCAGCTCGCTTCACGAGAACTCCAGGCGGGTCCTGGACCTGCAGCGCCAGCTGTCGACGATGCGCAAGTATGCCCGGTTGTCCGACAACCCGGCGGTAATCGCGCGTTCCCTGAACCTGGAAGCTGCGCTGAAGGACAACAAGATCTACAGGGAGACCCACGACAGCGCCGTGGCGATGCTCAAACACTCGGAGGATGCGCTGAACCAGGTCCTGGAGGCTGCAAGGGCGATCCGTGACCTGGTCATCCAGGCGGGCAACGGAACCTTGCCGCGGGAACAGGTGGCCGATATCGCGAGGCAGATCGAGGAGAACAAGAAGACGATCCTCAACGCGCTGAACACCAAGGTGGCGGGCAAATACCTGTTCGGCGGGACGGACACGGGGACGAAGCCCTTCGTCATTGGTCCCGACGGCCGCATCAAGTATCAGGGCTCCGACGAGCGCATCCGATACGAGATCGAGGAGGGGCTGCTGGCCGACGTCTCCTTCGCGGGCAGCGAGGTGGCGGTCAAGAACGAGAGGTCCCACTTCATCTGCAGCCACGAGGTTCCGGCGGACTGGAAGTGGACGGGCCGCGAGGAGAAGGTGCAGATCACGGTGGGGAACCGCACCCTGTCCGTGTACATCCCCGAGCAGTGGATCGACGAGGTGGCGACGGGCAGGACCAAGCCCACCGACTACAACCAATTCCGGGACCCCGACGAGGTCTCGGGCATCTCCCTGGACGACCTGGCCATGCTGGTGAACCGCGCACTGAAGGAGCAGGGCGCGGACATGCTGGTGACGGCGTCGGTGGAGAAGGACCCCAACACCAACATGCAGCGCATGGTCCTGAAGAGCAACACGGGCGAGCCCGTGGGCATCACCGGCTGGCCCGACACGGACTACCTTCCCATGCCCCAGTCCATTGCGGGCGTCGCCTTCCCCAAAACGGGGACGACGGGGACGCCTCCGGGCGTTACCGTTGAGACTCCGGATTGGAACCACTCCATGCTGAACGGAGGCACGGAGGTGAAACTTCCGGGGCTTGCGGGCAAGACCCTGACGGTCGCCGCGGGCGGGACGACGAAAAATCACACCTTTGCTGCGGACCCGGCCGACCTCGATGCCCTGGTGAACGAGCTCAACGGGGCCGGGGTCCTCCCCCCGAACGTCACCGCCCGTATCTACAACGGAAAGCTAGTCCTGACCTCGTCGAACGGGGACGCCATCCGCGTGGACGGCACGGCCGCCGAACAGCTCTTCGGCAACGTCCGCGCCAGCGAGAAAACGAAGTATCACGGGATGATGGGCACGGCCAGCACCCTGGGCTGGCGGGACGACACGCTGGGCAAGGGGATATCTCTCGAGCTGAACGGCCAGACCTACGACTTCTCCTTTGCCGGCAAGCGCTCCATCACCGACCTGGTGAACGAGATCAACGCGACCGTTCCGATGGACGCGGGGGATCTTCCGGTTGCGTCCGTCGTGTCGGGACGCTTGGTGCTCCAGTCCTCCCGGGGGCAGATCACGGTCAAGGACCATGGAACGGCCGGGGGCGTCCGTCAGATCCTCGGCTACGACGGGCCGGTGAAAAGCTCCACCAGCTCGGTCACGGTCCAGCTGGATGGGAAACAGCCGATCAAGGTCTACGCCAACGAGGGCGACGACCTGACGAAGATTGCGGAGAAGCTCAACTCCATCGAGGGGCTCTATGCCCGGACCTCGGCGGACAAGGATCAGCTGGTGGTCGTGGCCAAGCGCATCGGCAAGCTGCCGGAGGACCCGCTTTCCGTGCCCGCCGCGGCGGAGAAGCCGCATTACCCCTCGTTCACCCTCAAGGGCGAGGGGATGGGGATGACGCTCTTCGACTACGCCTTCTCGTCGGACCCGGAGACGGGGGTGGAGACGGGTATCGTCGGGTCCAGGGAACAGACCCGCCCCGTCGATCACAGCCACATGGACGTGTTCGACTACCTCGGCATGGAGACGGGCATGAAGAGCGTGGAGTTCGCGCCGGGCCGAAAGCTGGTCGTCCCGCCGGGCAAGCCCCTGCACTGGCGGGTGATGAGCGGGTCCCGCGTCGCGGACATCACCCTGAACCCGGGCGAGTATACCCTGGCCGACCTGGCCGACCGGCTGAAGAACGCCGGCGCAGGCTGGCTCGACGTGACTGTGGACGTCTTCCGTTCCCCCGGAGTCTACAGCGAGGACGATCACGAGAGGGGGCTCGGCACCAGCCACAACGAGGAGAGGGCGACGAACCGCTTGGTCATCCGTGCCCCCGGCGGCGCGCCCGTCCTGTTCCTGGACATGAACGGCCAGCGCTACGCCGAGGAGCTGGGGCTCTCCACCGCGGTGCGGACGGACCCGGATATGGGGGTCGAGAACATCAGGTTCCCGACGGCCCCTTGCCTGGACGACGACTTGGGCGTTCGGCTGCGGGTGCAGATGACCTGCGGAAAAGAGTACGACATCCGCCTCTCGCGCAGGGACGTGACCGACCCCGCCACGGGCCTCGTCGATCGGGTCAAGGTGATGCGCGAGATCGCAAGGCAGGTCAACGAACAGGCGGGCGAAGAGCTCATGAAGGTGGCCATCCCCGTCGACGAAAACGGCAAGGAGATCCCGAACTCCGCGTCCCTCTACACGGTGACCGGAGCGTCCTTCTCCGTCGTCGACCTGCCGGTCTCCGACCCCGCATGGTCGGACTACTCCGGCGGCATCGCCGCCCAGATGGGCATCCACACGGGCGTGACCAGCAACATGGGGGCCAAGAAAGGCGGGGCCGCCGCCGGCCTGAAGGACGGCGAGAAAATCGGCAAGGCGGGCACGATCCGCTTCGAGTCCCTGGGACGGAAGGTCGAGATCGACGTCTCCGCGGACGACACGGTGAAGAGCGTCATGGACCGGCTGCGTTCCCAGGCGGGAGACTGGCTCTACGTGAACTACTTCGACGCCCGGATGGGGGACAAGAACGGTCAGGCGGGCGATTATCCCATCCTCTCCATCGCGGCCAGGGACGGCTCCGCCGTCAACGTGGTGGACGTCAAGGGCAGTGTGGCACGGGAGAAGCTGGCCTTGAACACCGGCATTCAGGGCGAAAAAAGCTTTTTGGATGCGGCGGGGAACCTGCTTCCGGCGGAGATGTGGGAGGAGGGTCACACCCCGGCACGGACCTTCGACGTCACCGTGGCGGGATACACCCACACCATCGACCTGACGGCGATGCGCGACACGAACGGCAACGGCAGGATGGACGTGCAGGACCTGGTTGCGACGATCAACGCCCGGATGCAGGATTATGACGTGCGGGCCGAGCTGAACAAGGACGGGCACCTCGTCCTGTGGTCGCCGCGGGGATACGCGGTTTCGGCGAAGGCCTCCCAGCTGAAGGCGGACGGCTCGTTCGACTCGGACATCACCGACACCTTCTTTGGCGCGGGCGTTTCGGCAAAAACCCCCTATCGGGGCGGCTACAAGCTGGAGGACGCGGCCCGGCCGGGACCGAACGGCGACAACACGATGCACACGCAGAACGTGACGATCCGCAGCGGGGCGAACCAGAGAAAACAGGACATCTTCGGCGTGCTGGACGACGTGATCGCCGCAGTGAAGTCCGAGAACCGCACCGCGATCTCCGACGTCATGCTCCCGCGCATCGACCGCTTCATCGACAACCTTCTCAAGGTGCTCTCCACCAACGGGGCGCTCCAGAACCGTTACGAGAGCAACAAGGCGCGGCTGGTGGCCGACGACGCCCAGATGACCGAGTCCCTGCAGGACCTGGTCTCGATCAAGCCGGAGGAGGCGATGACGGAGCTGATGATGGCCAAGTTCATGCAGGAGGCCAGTTTGTCGGTTATCTCCCAGATCATCCAGCCGACGCTACTGAACTTTCTGAGGTAGCGTGCGGCCGGGGACGAACGAGGAACAGGATGGACGAGGAACATAAAGGATAGGGTATAGGGATAGAAAAATGCCGGAGACTTTTGTGAGCGAGCGCTTTGGAGAGATTACGTACACGCAGGACGACGTCCTGTCCTTCCCCCGCGGCCTTCCCGCGTTTGAGAACAGCCGGAGCTGGGTTCTTGTTGGGGACGAGGACAACGCCGTCAAATGGCTGCAGAACATCGAGGACGGTGCGCTGGCCCTGCCGGTGACGACGCCGGACGCCGTGATGCCGGACTACAATGCCCGCATCCCCGAGGACGAGCTGGAGCTGGTGGGTTCGATGGACCCGTCGGACCTTGCGCTCCTCATCGTGGTGTCCATCCCGGAGGCGGCGCCGTGGAACATGACCGCCAACCTGAGGGCCCCGATCCTGCTGAACCTCAAGACGCACCGGGCCGTTCAGGTGATCGCCCTGAACGAGGAGTATCCCATCCGTCACGTCGTCTTTCCGGAGGATGTTCGGGAGACGATGAAGCGGACGGCGATCCTCCAGGGGGAGACGAGCTGATGCTGGTCCTCAGCAGAAAGATCAACGAGTCCATCCAGATCGGGACCGACGTCGAGGTCACGGTCATCGACGTGAGGGGCGATGTGGTGCGCCTGGGCATCAACGCGCCGCAGAAAACGCAGATATGGCGGAAGGAGCTGTGGGACGTCATCGTCGAGGAGAACAGGGCGGCGGCCAAGGCGGCCAGAGTGGACAAAAATTTGCCCCAGACGGTCCCGACGCCGCAGCTGCCCGTATCGGCCTTCTCGCAGCTTTCCAAGATCAGGACCGTTCACCCCGGGAAACCGAGGCGGGAGGAATAGATTTCAACAGGAATACTTCAAGATGTTCATCGAAGGGTGGGATGCGGCCGCGAAGGACGCAAATTGAATTTGAGTTTTCGTTAAGTTTTTGCCGTTTGTTTCGAGCGCTCGCGGGAGACCAGGATGGTCTGCAAGGTTCGGATTTTGTGATGCGGGGCAGGAAGCCCCGGACGCAGGAGGCTAAGAGAACATGAGGATTTACCACAACATACCGGCGCTTTACGCTTACAATGCATTGAATGCGACGAACAACGCGCTGCAGAAGTCCATCCGTACGTTGTCCACCGGCCTTAGGATCAACTCGGCGGCGGACGACGCGGCGGGGCTGGCCATCAGCGAGAAGATGCGCTCGCAGATTAACGGCCTGAACATGGCGGTGCGCAACGCGCAGGACGGCATCTCGATGCTCCAGACCGCGGAGGGCGCGCTGTCCGAGGTGCACAGCATCCTCCAGAGGATGCGGGAGCTGTCGGTTCAGGCGGCGAACGACACGCTGACGCAGCAGGACCGGCAGTACATCCAGCTCGAGATCGACCAGCTGAAGAGCGAGATCGACCGGACCTCGACGGCGACGCAGTTCAACAAGAAGCGTCTGCTGGACGGGAGCTCCGCGGGCCTGTGGTCGTCGAACGACCTGGCGACGAAGGCGTATATCCGCGGCTCTCTGCGCCAGATCGACCGGTTCGGCCAGAAGGCCGCGTTCGAGGGGAACTACAAGATTCAGATCAACGCGAACCCCGGCCAGGCCGAGGCAATGAAGACGGACGTCTTCAAGATCAAGCACAAGAACGTGGTGATGGGCGTCAGCCTGAACGATCAGGCGGGCGTGTCCGGGCTGCGGGTGGACAACCTCCCGGCGGGGAGCTACACGGTGAAGACGGCCGCTGCCGCGGCAAACTCCGTCGTGGCCGTCACGGGGAAGTATGGGTTCCCGGAGAAGTACCATAAGCTGGAATCCGTTGCAATGGCTGCTGCTGCCGGAAACGCTACAAAGCAATTCAAGATCTCTGTTGCTGGGAGTGCTGCGCAAGAAATTACTTTGACTGCAACTGATACGGGGACGACTGTAGCTCAAAAGATTCGGGATCTCAACATTGCAGGCCTCGTTGTGCAGGATAGTGGTGCCAACAAATTTACTTTGATCTCGACTAAGGGTGAGATCAAGATCACTGATGGGACTACAACAGGTGGTGGTACGCCTGTTTTTGGTGCGGCAACCAAGGATTCCACGGAGGTCCCCGTGGACTTTTCGGATCTCCTCAACACCACTTTCGATGATAACGAACTTGAAAACAACGCCAGCATTCTTTACGAGGTGCTCTCGGTCAACGCCCAGTCGAAGAGCGTGACGCTGAAGGCGACGGCCAATATCCTGAGGCCGGACGGCACCGTGACCACCAAGGTGGATGACAACATCGTCCTGACCGAGGGGGCGGCGGTGGACCTCAGCGAAAAGCTGGGGCTTGGGGCAAAGGACTCCGGGGCCTTCAAGATCGAACTCAAGGCGGGGATGACGGGGCTTTTCAGCGTCGGCAACAAGTTCGTCCACAACGTGACGAAGAAGGCCGCCGGAGCGGACGCCCAGACGGTGGAGATCAGCGGGACCCAGACGCAAAGCTGGCCCTTCAAGTGGGGGGATAACGTCACGGACACCCCCCTCAAGTTCGGCCTGGACGCGTCGAAGGTGACGGAGAAGGAGCTGCACTTCCGGAACTTCTACCTGAACAGCAAGAACGGCACGGTCTACGAGGGCGACATCGTCCTGAAGACCAACGCCACCAAGATGACGGCGGACAAGACGCTGGCGACGTTCGAGGCTGCATACATCGGCCAGGTGGCCAAGAAGGACGTGCACCTGCGCGACCTGGACAAGTTCTGGGACAGCCAGGGACGCTTTCTCCTGACGGACCCGCAGACCATCAACATCGCCCAGGGTGACGGCAAGAACACCTCCATCACGCTCTACGCCACGGACACGCTCTCGGAGCTTCGGAGCAAGCTGAACGGGGCGATCGCGAACGGCCTGGAGCAGGCACGCTTCGCGGTGAGCCACGCAAACAGCTTCGTCACCTTCGTCGAGGAGGGGACGAAGCAGGAGTACGGCCTGGAGACGGTCCCGGGCACCTTCATCATCCGCTCCATGGTGGCGGGCGCCGCGGGCAGGCTGTCGTTCTCGGGCGACGAGGACCTGATCAAGGCGCTGTCCCTGAACGTGGTGCAGGAGGCGAAGGAGAACTCGTTCACGGCCTCCATCTACGACGCGCACAACGGGGCGACGGTGGTGAACAACGTGACGGTGTCGGGCAACCAGCTGATCGGGGTGATCCACCCGAACGTGGACGTGGAGTTCGACCCGATGGCGAACATCAGGGTGGAGTGGAACGAGAACCTGAGGAACTTCGAGCTGAAAAAGATCAATACGCCCTACGAGACAATCCTGCACCTGGTGGACAACAGCACGGTGTTCCAGGTGGGGGCGAACGAGGGCGAGGACGTTGCGATCGACATCGGGAACATGTCCGCGGACGCCCTTGGGGTGACGCGGGTGATCGTGACGGACCGTGTCTCCGCAGCGCGTGCCATCTCGATCCTGGACAACGCGATCGCGAAGGTCTCGACGCAGCGGGCGAAGATCGGGGCGTTCCAGAACTCCCTGGAGCACACGGTGACGAACCTGACGACGACGGGCACGAACCTGACGGCGGCGGAGAGCCGAATCCGCGACGCGGATATGAGCCTGGAGATGCTGAACTTCACGAAGCTCCAAATCCTGTCCCAGTCGGGCACGGCGATGCTGGCGCAGGCGAACCAGCTTCCGCAGACGGTACTGAGCCTCATCCGCGGGTAGCTCGGGACCGGATAAGTTCTGAGTTGAAAACAGGTAACGCAACGAGGGGGGCTCCGGCTCCCCTCGTTGTGTCATGAGCCTCTGGATTTACAACCCGCAAGCAAAAAAAGAGGAGCCTTTTGGCCCCTCTTTCACTCGAATTCACCCGACGGCCCGCACCTTACATTGACGCCTGCGAGATCATCCAGATCGCCTTGCTGTAGCTCTCGATGTAGTCGTCCATCTTTGCGGAGACGAGGTAGTTGTTGGAGGCGTCCGCGTCCGCTTTGATGGCCTTGACGCTCTCCAGGAGATGCTTGAAGTCGCCGAGGAGGGACGCATAAACCGCCTTCACGTCGCCGACAAAGCCCTCCGTGGCGTCCTTGACCTTCGCGTGCCTGGCAAAGGCTGCCATGGTCGACACCGGACGATACCCGCTCATGAGCATGGTCTCGGCGACCTCGTCGATCTGCGGCCTGATGTCGTCGTAGTACTCCTCGAGCTTGGCGTGGGTCTGGAAGAACGTGTGGCCGCTGATGTACCAATGGTAACTCTGCAACTTGTGATAGAAAAACACGAGGTCGGAGAGCAGTGCGTTCATTTTGGCTTCCATAATTTACATACCTCCTTGGTTTTCTGGCCGATGGCCGATATCTTTTAACCGATCTTGTCCAAGAGCTGCTGAACGCTCTTCTTGCCGAACATCACTTCATCGTCGTTGACTACGAGACAGGGGACGCTCATCACGTTGTACCGGTCCTTCATGGCCTCAAAATGGTTGATGTCGTACACCTCCGCCGTCACCAGCGGGTTCAGCGACGCGATCTGCTGAGCGGCCGCGACCAGCTCCGGGCACATCGTACAGGAGAGGGAGACCAGAATCTTCATACGGATTGTCCTTCCGATCCCCTGGATCCTCGCCCTCGTCTCGTCATCCAGAGGCTGGCCCGGCCCCGCGGCGTTGTAAAGCCCCAGGAGGAAGGAGGTGAACTCGTGCCCGCCCGGGACGCCATGAAAGGCCAGGCCGGTCTCCGTGCCGTCCTCCTTCAGGACCCTGACGCAGGGCAGCTCGGCTTCGGGGAGCCCCGTGCCCGTCCTCACGGTCAGCTTGTCCGTCACTCCCGCCAGCTCCTCCATGTAGCCTTTGAGCTCGCGCGAGACGGGGCGGTCGTCGAGGCAGAGCTCCAGAACCAGCTTCCGCTCCATGCGCTCGAAGATGACATCCATCTGCTGGCGCATCTCCGGAGGGAAGAGCCCCCCTTCCGAGGACTGTTTCGCCTCGGCCTTTGTGTTCCGCTCCGGGGCGGCATCCCTGCGAACCGGTTTTTGGGGGTGGAGGCCCGTTTTGGTCTGCATGACGGCCGCATACTTCTCCAGCTCCGTCGCCGCCGTCGCCCCGTCGCCAACGGCGGTGACGACCTGACGCAGGTTCTTCACGCAGACGTCGCCCGCGGCATAGACGCCGTCCTGGCTGGTTTTCTGATTGCGGTCGGTGATGACGTAGCCCTGAGGGTCGAGCTCCACCTTTCCCTTGACCAGCTCGGTGTCCGGAGCATAGCCCGCGAACACGAACACGCCGAAGGTGTCGTTCCCGCCCGTGGAGAACTCGGTCTCCTCCCCTGTCCTGGAGTTCCGGTACCGAATCCTGCGGAGGGCCGTATCGCCCGAGACGTCCTCCACCTGCGTGTTCGTCAGCACCGTGATCTTAGGATGGCTCAGGGCCGCCTGAGCCGTCGCCTCGGCGCAGCTGAAGCCGTCCCCGCGGATCAGTACCGTCACGTGCCGGGCGTACCGGGTAAGAAAGACGCTCTCCTCCGCCGCGGCGAAACCGCCGCCGACGACGAAGACCTCCTTGTCCGTGAAGAACTCCCCGTCGCACGTGGCGCAGTAGGCCACGCCGTGGCCGCGGAACTCCGCCTCGCCGGGGAACCCGATCATCCTCGGATGCGCACCCGTCGCGATCAGGACCCCGAAGCAGGAGTAGACGCCCCGGCCCGTATGGACCTTCCTGACGTCCCCATCCAGCTCCAGATCCGTCACCTCGGCCATCAGGAACTCCGCGCCGAAGCCCTCGGCCTGGACGCGCATGGCCTCGGTCAGTTCCCGTCCGTTTGTCCGTCCCACCCCGGGATAGTTCACGACCTCGGAGGTGATCGTGATCTGACCGCCGAAGGTCTCCTTCTCGACAACCAGCACCCGGTAGCAGGCACGGGCGAGGTAGAGGCCTGCCGTCAAACCGGCAGGCCCTCCCCCTACTACGACAACATCATAAAAGTTCCGGTCGTCCATCAGAGTTTGCCAACCAGGTCCAGGCTCGGCTTCAGGGTCTCCGCGCCGGGCTGCCACTTCGCCGGGCAGACCTGATCCCCGTGCTCGGCCACGAACTGGCTTGCCTGCAAGCGGCGGAACAGCTCTTCGGCGTTGCGGCCCACATTGCCGGCGTTGACCTCGTACACCACAATCTTCCCCTCGGGATTCACGATGAAGCTGCCGCGCTCCGCCAGGCCGGCGTCCTCGATCAGCACCTCGAAGTCCCTGCTCAGCGCGTGCGTGGGGTCCGCCAGCATCGGATAGGTGATCTTCCCAATACGATCGGACTCGTCGTGCCATGCCTTATGGACGAAATGGGTGTCCGTGGAGACCGAGTAAATCTCGCAGCCCGCCTTCTTGAAGTCGGCATACTTGTTCTGCAGGTCCTCGAGCTCCGTGGGACAGACGAAGGTGAAGTCCGCGGGATAAAAGAAGAAAACGCTCCACTTTCCGAGAATATCCGCCTTCGTGACGGTCTTGAACTCACCGTTATGGTACGCCTGAACCTTGAAATCGCTAACTTCTTTGTTGATCATGGACATCAGAAATTCCTCCTTAAGATATGCATCGGTTTGTCCGACGCGTTGTTCCATTGCAGGGCGGAGCTCCAACAGCGGATGTCCCGCCCGGTCAACCCTGTTCTTTACGCCCCTCCGGGCGTGCCTTTCCGCGGCACTCGTCACAGACGTAGGAGAGTTTGAGATCGTAGGAATCGATATCGAGCCCCGTCTCCGTCCTCAGGTATTCCGTAAGGTCCCCCAGAAAGACGTCCTTGAGCTTCCCGCATCCCCGACAGACCAGATGGTCGTGCCGCAGACTGCGGTCGTAGCGATCCGGCTGTCCCTCCACACTCAGTCTGCGGATCGCACCCTGAGCACAGAGGGAGTTCAGGTTGTTGTAGATCGTCGCCATGACGACGGAGGGATACTGCCTCTTCATCTCCAGAAAAACCTGCTCGGCGGTCATGTGACCTCCTGCCCTGCTCACGATCTCCAGGATCCCGCTGCTGTACTTTGCCATACCGTTCTCCGTGCTTAGAATTATTCTAAATCTAATATATTCGATACTTCTCGATTTGTCAAGTGCCGTTTTACCTCCCAAATCCGCAGGCAGAAAAGAGCACCCGGCAGGTTCTTGTTTGCAAGAACAGCGTTAAGCTTGATTCGCCCGACCACAAGCCATCACCTGCGAGCTACAAAGACAATGATGCTTGGGAATACCCCGTTTTGTACTTTTATGTTATTGTAGAAATCAAGAGGGCGATAAATGCCGCGCAAAATCGTCGGAACAGGAGGAGGGAGACGAGGAACATGGCTGTTCACGGCCAGGAACGTCGCCTTCGACGCCGTGGAGCCGTTCGTTTCGGTCGTTTCCGTGATCAGTTTCGTCCTGTGCGGCGTGGGGGCCGTCACGACCTCCATGCTGGTCAAGAACACCCTGAAGGCCGCACGCCTCCAGATGTAGCCAATTATGAGGGAAAAAGTCGAGGTTCTGTATATGGATAAACTTCTGTCCGTGTTTCTGACGTTGGCCCTGGCCGTTCCGGCCTGGGCCGGGATAACCGAGGTCGTCGCCGTTAGCGAGCCCTTTGCCGACGGGCAAAAGGTGACGGCCGCGGCCGTGCGGTACGACAAACCGATCGATGACCGCTCCCTGAGCCCCGACGTCTTTTCCGTGGCGGGGCGCACGGTCATCGACGTCTTTCTCAGCACCGGCACGGACTGTATCGATCCGGGTCGCTGCAAGGCTGAAAGTGGCGATACGATCATCGTTCGGCTGGACCCGCACGATACGGATGCCGCCGTGCTGACGCATGTCGGGCGCGAACCGTCCGTGGAGCGGAAAATCATGCTGCAGGTGACGCAAAAAAAGCCGATTCGGAGCAAAGACGGCGGGACGATACCCCCCGCCTCGGCCGACAGCAGGGAGGTTCACAACCTCGTGGCGGACGACTTCACCCAACATGAATTCAAGGACCCCGAAAGCGGCATCGTCGTCCGCTACAACCTGTTCGTCCCCAAAAACTACGCCCCTGGCCAGTTGTATCCGCTGGTGATGTTCATCCACGATGCGGGGGCGACCAACGAGAACGTCCGCAACACCCTGCTGCAGGGCAACGGGGCGACCGTATGGGCGGAGCCCGCCTTCCAGAGCCGGCATGAGGCGTTTGTCCTGGCGCCGCAATACGACCATACCATCGTGAACGACAAATCCGACGACCCCGCGGATCTGGACCCCACCCTCAACCTGATCCGATCACTGACACGGCAGTACTCCATCGACATAAAACGCCTGTATACCACAGGCCAAAGCGGCGGGGCAATGATGTCCATCGCCATGAACATCAAGTACCCCGACTTTTTCGCCGCCAGTTATATCGTTGCCGGACAATGGGCGGCGGAGAAGACCGTGCCGATGGCAAAGAACAACCTGTTCATCCTCGTCTCCGAGAACGACGCCAAGGCTTTCCCCGGAGAGAACGCCATCGTCGAGGTCCTGGCCCAAAACGGCGGCATCGTGAAGCAAAGCCACGGCTGGGACGCCTCGGCCTCCATGCCGCAGCTCGACGATCACGTCCGGGAGCTGCTGGCACAGGGCGGAAACATACGTTACGCCAGCTTCAAGGGAGGCACGCTGCCGCTCGAGAAAGCCGCATCGGGGAACCCCGGCAGCGCCCATATCGGCACTTGGGGCGTGGCCTACAACATCGGCGCAATTCGGGAGTGGCTGTTCGAGCAGAGAAAATAAGGACTGCAATCCACAAAAAAGCCGGACTCTGCATTTTTTGACGAGGCCTCTTTCGCCAGGGGATGCGACGTCCGGGGAATGTATTCTCGCCGTTGCCCATATCAACGCGCTTCGTTTTTACCACAATCATAGAGGAGGAATCTTGAATGAACCGACAGGCATTCTTAGGCATTTTCGTGTTTTTGAGCGTCTCGATCGTCCTATGCGCTTTCTCGCATCCGGCGTCGGCATCGGGCATCACGCGGGAGATCGTGCCCCTCGAGCGCGAAGGGGTCAAGCTGCATCTGGAATGTCTCAAGACCGAGGACGGCGGGGAGAAAGAACCGCTCCTCATGGTGCACGGCCTGACATACTCCTCGCACGAGTTCGACGTGAACTATGGGGATTATAGCCTTGCCCGCTTCCTCGCTCAGAACGGATATGCGGTGTGGCTGCTCGATATAGCAGGCTATGGGAGCTCCCAGCCGGTGGAGGATGGCTTCAAGCCGAACTCCGACTACGCCGCGGAGGATATCGCCGCCGCCGTCAGGCTCATCCTCGAAAAAAGCGGCAAAAAGAGCATGGACGTTCTCGGCTGGAGCTGGGGCACCGTCACGAGCGGCCGTTTTGCCGCGAAGTACCCCGAGATGGTGAAGAAGCTGGTGCTCTACGCGCCCATCGTGGCTGGACTTGCGGCTATGGATGTTACGTCGCCCTTTCACGAGAACAGCTGGGATCATGCGGCCGGGGATTTCCAGGTCAAGGAGGACAAGACCATCGACTACAACATCGTCGAGGCGGCTGTCGCCGACACGTTTCTCTCGAACTGCTGGCGCTACGACAAGGACAGGAGTCCCAATGGTGGACGCAGAGATCTTCTGGTCGCCCCGGACAAGCGCCTGATCCCCACGGCGGACATCAAGGCTCCCGTGCTCCTCATCTCGGGGTCCAAGGATGACTATGTCTCGCCCGAGCTCTGCAAGGAGGCTTTTGACACCCTTCGAAACAAGGGCTCGCGCCTGGAGATCATCAAGGGCGGAGCCCACGCGATGATGATGGAGAAACCCTATTACAAGGCCTTCCGCGAAAAGGTTCTGGACTTCCTGAAAGACTGAGGCCGCATTTTTATCCTCCTAGGCGGGAAGGCAGCCTCGGAGGATAAAAATGATGGATAAGCGAGGAGCCCCGGTTTATCACCGGGGCTCCTCGTTCGTCTTTCAACTGTTTTCTGGCAGTGACCTACT
>ERZ772917.337-NODE-337-length-33730-cov-14.810601_pt1 | contig 33730 bp, 30 predicted proteins | sample MGYA00511187_ERZ772917 | MGnify/ENA primary metagenome ERZ772917 (study PRJEB29015, sample SAMEA2737925) | human oral metagenome | biome: human oral; feature: human-associated habitat; material: dental | place: China | collected 2012 ...
GGCGGCGCTCGTCGTCGCGCAGGGCGGCGGCGCGCTCGAAGTCCTGGTCGTCGATCGCGGACTCCTTCTCGCGCTTGACGGCCGCAATCTGGTCGTCAATGTCCCGCAGGGCCTGCGGGGCGGTCATGCGGCGGATACGCAGGCGCGCGCCCGCCTCGTCGATAAGGTCGATGGCCTTGTCCGGCAGGAAGCGGTCGTTAATGTAGCGGTCGGCGAGCTTGGCGGCCGACTCAATGGCGTCGTCGGTAATGACCACCCGGTGGAAGGCCTCATAGCGGTCGCGCAGACCGGTAAGAATGCGAATGGTCTCCTCAATACTGGGCTGGTCCACGGTCACCGGCTGGAAGCGCCGCTCCAGGGCCGCATCCTTCTCGATCTTGCGGTACTCCTCCAAGGTGGTGGCCCCAATGGTCTGAAGCTCACCACGGGCCAGCATGGGCTTGAGGATGGAGGCGGCGTCGACAGCGCCCTCGGCGGCCCCGGCACCCACGAGGGTGTGGATCTCGTCAATGAACAGGACAATGTCGCCGCGGGTGCGGACCTCCTTGAGGACCTTCTTGAGCCTTTCCTCGAAGTCGCCGCGGTAGCGCGAGCCGGCCACCAGGGAGCCCATGTCCAGGGAGTAGAGCTGCTTGTCGCGCAGAGTCTCAGGCACATCCCCGTGGACAATGGACTGACTCAGGCCCTCCACGACGGCGGTCTTACCCACGCCGGGCTCACCAATGAGGACCGGATTGTTCTTGGTGCGCCGTGAGAGGATCTGCATGACCCTCTCCATCTCCTTGTGGCGGCCAATGACCGGGTCGAGCTTGCCCTCACGCGCGGCGGCGGTGAGGTTGCGCCCGAACTGGTCAAGGATGGCGCTTCCGGAGGGCACGCCCTCCTTGGAGGGGCCACCGGCGGTCACCGACTCCTTGGACTCGTAACCGGAGAGCATCTGCATGACGGTCTGACGGACGGCTGACAGGTCGGCGCCGAGCTTGGTGAGAACCTGGGCGGCCACGCCCTCGCCCTCGCGCAGCAGCCCCAGGAGGATGTGCTCGGTGCCAATGTAGCTGTGGCCGAGTTGCAGGGCCTCGCGCAGGGAGAGCTCAAGGACCTTCTTGGCGCGGGGGGTGAAGGGGATGTGGCCCGAGGGCGCCGACTGGCCCTCACCGATCATCTCGACGACCTGGGCGCGCACCGCGTCCAGGGAGATCTCCATGGACTCCAGCGCCTTAGCGGCCACACCCTCGCCCTCGTGGATGAGTCCAAGGAGGAGGTGCTCTGTGCCGATGTAGGTGTGGTTGAGCGCCCGAGCCTCGTCCTGGGCCAGGACGACGACACGGCGGGCTCGGTCGGTAAAGCGTTCGAACATCGCTAGTTTCTCCTCGGCACGTGCGATCGGGTCGCACCCTGGAGTAGTCATTTGGGAACAAGGGCGCGGGCACGTGCTGACAAGGCTAACGGTGGCCCCGCGAGCCCCATGCCCCTGTTCGCGGTAGGCGTGAGTCAGGGTTGAGTCCCATCGGCTCAAGAAGAAGGGGTGGATGGGGGGCGAAGCCGCGGCCTCAGTGCGCTAAAGCGTCCTCAAAAGCCCGCAGCAGACGCGGGGAGAACAAGACGAAGCGGATGAGCCGGAGACCCTTGGCCCCCGCTCCACCGCCCGGCCGGCCCCCGACGGCGGATGGGGCCGGGCCGCCGACGGCGTCGTCCCCTTCCCCGCCATCGGCAGTGCTCTCGCGGATCTCGCAGCTCTCGCTGTTCTCGCAGTTCTCGCGGTTCTGACGCGCTCGAGCCGAGGCGACGGCGGTGCGGGCGACCTCACGGGCGTCCCAGCCGTAGACCCCAGCGGACACGGCGGGCACGGCCACGCTGGAACAACCCAGCTCCTCGGCGAGATCCAGGCTGGAGTCGAAGGCTGAGCGCAGCAGCCCGGGATCGGTCTGCCCGGCGTGCCGATTCGGGCCCACCGTGTGGATGACCCAGGAGGCGGGCAAGTCGAAGCCGGGCGTGGCCACAGCCCGCCCCACGGGCAGCCCCTCCGGGAGGCTGGTGGCGCGCAGCCCGCGGCAGGCCTCCAGGAGACCTGGGCCCGCCGCGCGGTGAATGGCGCCATCGACCCCGCCCCCGCCCAGCAGGGAGGAGTTCGCCGCATTGACGATCGCGTCAACCTCCTGGACCGTAATGTCCCCGAGTACCGCCTCAATGATCATGACTGCACCCTAGTCTTCTCGCGGCTACTCACGGACGCTCTCCCCAATGCTCGTCCCCTCGCCCGTTCGAGTCGGCCGTCCCGCTCGACTCGGCGCCGCACGCCGGCCAGCAGCCCGCGGGTCATGAGCCGTGAGACCGGCAGGGTGGCGGCCACCACCGCCCAGGCCGCCGCCGCATGCGGGCGGTAGCGTTCACGCACGAGCAGGCGACAGCCGCCCACGGTCTCCAGCAGGACGAAAGCCCACGTGAAGTCGAAGTCCATGGTGGCCCCGGCGGATTGAGGGGCCCGAACGCCCTGGGAGCTCAGAACCAGCACATGGTTGGCCTCCAACAGGGCCACCCGCAGGCCGAAACCCGCTTCGGCGGCCAGGAGCACCTGGTCCCCCACAGCCAGGTCCTGCCACTGAGAGTGGATGGCATTGGCATTGTGTATGCCCAGACCCACCGCCCGTTCTAGGCGGTCGAACGTGTAAAAGCCGCCGCGGTCGGCCCCCATCTGCACCAGCCACGGCCAGATCCTCTCCGCTGGGGCGGCAATGTCCAGACCGTGCGTGGCCACAATGGGCGCCCCGGGCAGCAGACAGTCGCCGGGCAGGGCCAGGTCGGCATCGGGCCCGCCGGTCAAGACGCGCGCAACCGCCGCGCCCGCCACGGCGGCCGCCCCTGCGCCGAGCACTGCGCGCCCCAGCAACCGGCACGGACTATGAGCGTGATGTGGGCTCATCTCAGGCCTCCAGGAGAATGGTCACCGGGCCGTCGGCCTCCATGTCGATTCGCATGTGGGCGCCAAAGCTCCCCGTGGCAACCTCCAGGCCGCGCCCCCGTAAGGCGGCGACGACGGCGTCCACCAGCGGCTCGGCCACCGGCCCGGGGGCGGCACTATTCCACGAGGGGCGCCGCCCCTTGCGCACGTCGGCGTAAAGGGTGAACTGGGAGACCACCAGCACCGGGGCGCCCAGGTCGCCGGCCGACACCTCGCCGCCGGCCGCGCCGCCGGAAGACCGGCCCTCGAATATGCGCAGTTCGGCGATCTTGCGGGCAATAGTGGCGACTTGCGCCGGACCGTCATGATGGGTGGCGCCAATGAGGGCGAGCAGGCCCGGGCGCGTGATCTGCCCAACCACCTGCCCGTCGACGCGCACGGCGGCACGGTTGACGCGCTGCAGGACGGCGCGCATTAGCGCCCCCACCTTCCCCTGCCCCTGCGCGAGCGCCACGAGGAGCCGGGGCGGGACTGCCCCGGCTTACGCACCTGAGAGCGCACGCGCACCGGCTTGTAGTAGTCCAGGGCGGGTTTGGCGTCCGCCAGATAGACGGCGCTGGCGACCACGGCCAGCAGGCTCAAGAAGAAGAGCGTGCCACCGGATCCGAGGAGTGAGCCGAAGAGCGTCAGGGCAATGGCTCCAGTACTGAGGGCATTGACCCAGGTCCAAAAACCCTTGGTGCGCTTGTCCGCCGCCACGAAGTGCTGTGCGGGGCGGCTCAGCGTGTCGACAAGCGCCCAGACCCCCATAAGGACCCCGACGATCCAGGCTCCCCGCCAGGTCCAGACGACAACCAGGTTGAGGTAATAGGCGATGAGGACAAGAATGCTCACGGACCCAGCCTAACGGTTCAGCGCAACCAGAAAGCGACGCCTTTCACGACTGGCGCAGCAGGCTGGTGCGAAGGGCAACGCCGGGGCGCTGCGCCGGGCTGGCCTGGGCCCGCCCCTCGGGGGAGACCAGCAGCTCCTGAGCAGCAGCCACCCGGCCGACGGCCACGGGCGGGAAGTCGGCCCGCCCCGCATCGGCGCCCGCCCCAGTGGACTCGGCGGGGTCATCAGCGAGGTCAACGGTCAAAACCGCATCGAGGGGAACATTGCGCCGCAGCAGCGCCAGCCCCATGGGGCCGAGCTCGTAGTGGCGGGTCACCGAGGTCAAGGTGCCCACAACCCGCTCCCCCAGGCGCACGCCGGCGCCGGGCAGGGGCGTGCCCCCAACGAGACCATCGAGTTGGAGCGCCACCAGGCGCCGCGGCGGGCGCCCCAGGTTGAGGGTGCGCGCCACGGTCTCCTGGCCCGGATAGCAGCCCTTGTCCAGGTGGACGGCGGTGCGCAGCCAGTCGAGTTCGTGGGGAATGGCGCGCGCATCGACTTCCCGCGCCCACCGGGGCCGGCCCGCCTCTATCCGCAGCGCCTCCCAGGCCAGCGAGCCGGCCAGGCTCCGCTGAGGGGCGCCGGCGAGGAAGACCTCGGCAACACTGCACACGGCCCCGACCGGGACCAGCACAAAACCGGCGTCGTACCCGGCGCCGGGGTGCTCGCGGTCCTCCAGGCCGACGTCGTAGCTGGTCCCACCCTCCACGACACCGGGCCACGAGTCGCGCCACAGGCCCCGGTAGGCGCACTCCCCCCGCACGACCACTGGGGCGCGTCCGGGAACGCCGGCCTCCCGGGCACCGCTCTCAGCCGGAGCGCCACCGGGAACATCGGCCTCCCGGGCGCCGCTCTCAGCCGGGGCGCCACCGGGAACATCGGCCTCCCGGGCGCCGCTGGCGCCGGGCCCGCCACGCGCCCCGGAAACCTCCGACCGCCGGCTCGGCGCACCGGGCCCCGACACGGCACCTGCGGCACCGTTCCCCCTCCCCGGTGCACCGGCTCCGTCCGACGCTCGCGGCACCGCGCGCGCCGCCGCCTCCAGGGCCGCCAGCCCCGTCCCCATCGCCCCCAGGGCCACGAGGTCGGTTGCCTCTACCTCGACGCGCAGCATAAAGCGCATTCGCCTCAGGAAGTCGATCAGTTCCCCGCCGCGCCCGGCATCGGTGACGAGCAGCAAGTGCTCGCCGTCGTCCACGGCCGCGAGCGCGTGCACAATCCGCCCTTGGGCGTCCAGAAGCAGGGCTTCAGCACCGCCGTCATCGGGAACCAGCCCGGTGAGGACCTGACTGGACAAGGTGGTGAGCCAGCTCAGCCGGTCCGGACCGCCCACGGCCACAACATCGCGCGCCAGGGCGGCAATGGCGCGGCCTTCGGCCAGAGCGGCCTGCTCGCGCAGAGGATCGCCGTAGTGGGCGGGAACGGCCTCGTCGGGGTCGGCGACGGGGTTGGCAATGGCGCCGGAACGCTCCAGCAGCATGGAGCGGCGCATTAGACACCCCCCACCGGAGAGCCGGCGACGTCATCCTTATTATCCTTATTGTCCTCGGCGCCCTCGACGCGGCCCAGGCGCCCGGAGGCGTAGGTGGTCGACTCCTCGACATCGAAGGCCGCCATGTCCTGGGTCCACATGAGGTCGCCCCCGACGAGCCCGAACATGCGGGTCATCTCGGTCAGGACGGCAGCGCTGCGGCTGCGGCCCACCGCCTGGGTGCCGACCTGGGCGCGGGGGCCCTGGATCCAACCCTCCCAGACGCCCACATGCCCGGCGGGATCGGCTGAAACCAACTCCAAACGGGTCAGCGGGGTCCGGGAGGCGGCGTCCTGGCCGTCCTGGGCCTCCGGCTGCTCCTGGGAGATGGGGCGCCAGTAGGCGGTCTCAGTGGACCACACCTGGGCGGGAACGAGGCGCGAGGCGCCCTCCAGCCCAGGCATCTCAAAGTCGAGGTTCTTGCTGCGGGTGGAGTCGACGGTCCAGATGGTTGTGACCTGGCGCAAGTAAGGGCCGTCATCGTGGTCGAAGACCATCTCTTGGTAGACGGCCTGCTCCGGGATGATCTCACCGTAGGTGAGGATGCCGTAGCCGCGCCAGGCGCCCACCATCCAGGCCAGAGGGTAGAGCTCCGGAGGAAGGTTGTCGGGGAGGGTGAATGCCATAGGAGCAGCCTACGGGCGCCGGGGCTGCTGCGGTCGTGGGCCCGGGCACGTTCCCGGCCCGGGGCGCAGTGAACGGGGCGCTCTCCTGGCAGCGGGCGCGGTCGGGGCCCAGCAGGGCTCAACCGGGGGCCGGCCCAAATTCGGCCAGTACCCGGCCGGGGGCCCGATCGGGCCCCGCCCAGCGGGAGATGCCGCGGCTCAGCCGGAAATAAAGCTGCCCATGAGTCGGGCAATGGCGTACACCGGAGCACCGACGGCCAGGATCGGCACGACGGCGCTGGCAACCGCGGCCCGACCCCCCGGCACCCAACGATGAGTCCACAGCACCCGGTTGGCCGAAGCCATGAGGATGCCGGCCACGAAACCGACGACGAGGCAGGCCGCCGCGGACTGCATTGCCGGGACGGCGCCGGTGTGGGCCGGCCCGAAGAAACCGATAGCGGCGAGCAGGCCCCCCGCGACCCCGGAGACCAAGGGTGACACCGTCGTCGTGAGCACCTCCAGGATGGTGGCGCGCACCTCCAAGGTGGTCAGCAGCGCGCCGGTGAACAGGGCCAGGCTGCACGGGACGAGGATCGCCGGGTCAGCAATGTTGGGGGCCAGGGCGCACCATCCGGCGCCCGAGACCACAATGAGGTTGCCGGTCATTGTCGCCGAAAGGTCTTCCACCAGGTCCTCGCGGCCATCGCGGCGCAGCATCTGAGCAACGAAAGAAGCCAGCACCGAGGCGGCCATGACTACGCCGGCAGCCCCGAAGTCGCCCAATAGCGCCACCGTGACCGCCGCGGCAGTCCCAGTGAGGGTCACAACCGCCGTCGAGAGCGCGTCATGGCGGGCGCGCACCAGTGCCGGCCACCCCTGGGCGGCGGCCGGCACCAGCAGGACCATGAGAATCAGGCGCGTCCAGGTGGGGAGAGCAGCCGAAATAGCCAGAAGCACCGGGACAATGCCGGCGAATGCCAGACGAGTCCAGGCCGGGTCTACCAGACCCGGCTCGGTAGGGGTGTGCCCGCCACGGCGGGTGCCGTAGTCATGCGAGGAGGGGGCGTGACGGTGCTGGCCCGGCGGGGCGGGGGGGATGGTGGGGGCGTCGTGGTCGTCCACGGGTGGCATCGTCGCACACCTGTAACAGGGCTATGTGCTTGACTGAGCGTACGGGTAGCGTACAGGTAGCGCGCGGGAAGGAGTCAGGAGCGTGCGTATTATCATGTTCACCCGCGAAGAGGAGGTGACCGGCGTACTGCCCTCAGCCTCCTTCCTGGACTCACCCGTCGAGTGCCACATCCCCGCCCCCTCGTCCTACGCCCAGATTGACGGAGCCGACGTGGTCATGGTGGATGCGCGCGGCGACCTGACCCGAGCCCGGGCCCTGTGCCAGCTTTTGACTGGCCCCATGGACTGCCCGCCGATCATTCTCATTCTCAAAGAAGGCGGTGCCGCCGCCATTCAGAGCGACTGGGGCGCCGCCGACTTCATTATGGAAAGCGCCTCACCGGCCGAGCTCGCCGCCAGGCTCCGGCTTCTGCGCAGTCACACTCCCACCCCCGCTCCACTCAATGAGGACCGCCTGGAGGTGGGAGATCTTGTTATTGATGTCACTGCATACACGGCCCGCATCCGCGGCTCGATCATTGACCTGACTTTCAAGGAGTTCGAGCTGCTGAAGTTCCTGGCGCTCAACCAGGGGCGGGTCCTCACTCGTGAGGCGCTGCTCGACGAGGTGTGGGGCGAGGACTACATTGGCGGCTCGCGGACGGTGGACGTCCACATCCGCCGCCTGCGCGCCAAGCTCGGCACGGAGCACGACCATCTCATTGGCACCGTGCGCAACGTCGGTTATCGCCTGGACGCCCCGGAGGACGGAGAGTAGACCAGCACTCGGCCCCGCCCATCCGGCCCGGTCCGCCAGGTCGCGCACCTGCGTGCCGCGTGTCGTCTTCGTTGATGGGTGCAACTGGGTCGTCGCGTGTGGCTGTAAGCCGGGGGTGTTCCTGTTGGCTGTGATGCCGCCCGGCTCCCGGAGTGGCGCGCGAGGCCGCCTGTGTCGGCCTGGATTCTTAATGAGGGGTGCTGCCCGGTTCCCGTGGGTCGCGTCGTCTGGGATCCCCCGGCGCCATCTGGGACTCCCCGGGGGTGTGCGGGCTTGGGTTGAACCGGGCCTCAGCCGAGCAGGTCCTGGACGGACCCCCGGGGGTGTGCGGGCTTGGGGCGATCTGCCTGCACGGCATCTGCAACGACTTCCGGACCCCCGGGCGCGTGCGGGCTTGGGGGTTGCACATTCTTTCTTCCCTCAAGGAGTGGGGAGCCGCGGAATCCTGCGGATCTGCTCGGGATCTGGGGGTCCGGGAAGGGGATGAATGTGCGAACGGGTACGTCGTTGCACATTCATCCTTGCCGAACCGGCCCCCTGTAACGGCGGATCGTTGAAATACCAACGATCCCTCACGGGCCGGCGCAAGAAGAATGTGCAACACCGCCAACCCCGCCGGCCACCCGCCCGCCGGCGCAGCCGCCGCCGTCAAAAACCCCGACCCCGACACACCGTCACCAAAAATGGCGCGGCTCGGGTCGGAGGGCCCGGCCGAGGCTGCTATCCTCATGCGCGGCGTCGGGCCGCGACGGGCCCCGGGCTCCAACTCACGCCGCCGCGAGCGGCATTCGCGCCGACTGGCGCTCTCCGGCCCGACGTCCTTCCTTGTACACCGCGATCCCGCGGCCCGGGCGACAGTGCGGCGCCATTGTCCGCATGTCCTCCCCCTGCACACCCCCTGTGCGCCGTAGTCCCGCGGCCCGGATGACAGCGCGGCGCCATGGTGCCGCCCCATGGCGCCCGCCCAAGGCCGGTGCGCGGGCGCGCCCCGGCCCACCCGAACTCATCCGAAGCGGCCGGAGATGTAGTCCTCCGTCGCCTTGTGGTCAGGGGCCGAGAAGATCTTCGTAGTGGAGTCGAACTCCACGAGTTGACCCGGCATTCCGGTGGCCTCCAAGTTGAAGAAGCCTGTCATGTCGCTCACGCGCGAGGCCTGCTGCATATTGTGGGTGACAATGACGATCGTGTAATCCTGCTTGAGTTCGTGGATGAGATCCTCGATCGCCAGGGTCGAGATCGGGTCCAAGGCCGAGCAGGGCTCATCCATGAGGACCACCGAGGGTTTGACCGCAATGGTGCGGGCAATGCACAGACGCTGCTGCTGGCCGCCGGACAGAGAGGAACCGGGCCTGCCCAGACGGTCCTTGACCTCCTCCCACAGGTTGGCGCCCCGCAGGGATGCCTCGACCAGTTCCTCCGCGTCCGCTTTCCTCAGGCGGCGGTTGTTGAGCTTGACCCCGGCCAGGACATTGTCGGCGATGGACATGGTCGGGAAAGGGTTGGGGCGCTGGAAGACCATGCCAATGGCGCGGCGCACCTGGACCGCGTCAACGTTCTTGTCATAGAGGTTGACCCCGTCAACAATCACCTCCCCCTCCACGCGCGCACCAGGAATGACCTCGTGCATGCGGTTGAGGGTGCGCAGAAAGGTGGACTTCCCGCAGCCCGAGGGGCCAATGAGGGCGGTGACGGTGCGCGGCTCAATAGTGACATTGACGTCCTTCACCGCCAAGAAGTCGCCGTAGTAGATGTTCTCGTGCTTGACCTCAATGCGCTTAGACATGTCAGATCCTTCCCGAGCGGGTGTGGCGGGCCACTCAGCACCGTTCACCGCTTGCCGCCCTTGGGGGAGAAGTAGTGCGTGATCAGCCGCGCCACGAGGTTAAGCAGCATGACAATAATGATGAGCGTGAGCGCCCCGGCCCAGGCCCGCTCCATATTGTCCGCCCCGCCGCGCGAGTACTGGTCGTAGACGAGTACCGGCAGGGTGGACATGGAGCCCTCGAAGGGGTTGTTGTTCGTGCGAATGGTCAGGCCGACGGTAATGAGCAAGGGCGCGGTCTCACCAATGACACGGGCGATGGCGATCATGACACCAGTGGTCATGCCCGAGATTGCGGTGCGCAGGACAACCTTGACAATGGTCAGCCACTTGGGCACGCCCAGGGCGTAGGAGGCCTCGCGCAGTTCATTGGGCACCAGTTTGAGCATTTCCTCCACGCTGCGCACCACCACCGGGGTCATGAGGACGCTCAGGGCCACGGCGCCGACAATGCCCGCCTGGTAGCGCGGCCCCAAAACCATGAGGAAAACCGTGTAGGCGAACAGGCCGGCAACAATGGAGGGGATGCCGGTCATGACGTCGACCAGGAAGGTCACGGCCCTGGCGACCCACCCGCCGTTGTACTCCACCAGGAAGATCGCGGTGAGCACTCCCAGGGGCACGGAAATGAGGGAGGCGATGCCGGTGATCTGGAGGGTGCCGACAATGCCGTGGTAGAAACCGCCGTTGGTGGCGTCGGCCCCGCGCATATTGGTCAGGAGGAAATCGGCGCCGAAGCGAGCGGAGCCGCCGACCAGCACCATCCACACCAGTGACACCAGGGGAACCATAGCCACCGCGAAAGCCAGGTGAACCAGAATGGTCACCATGGTGTTACGGGCCCAGCGCCCGCCCTCGCGCACCCAGGAGGCGGCGGTAGCCCCCACCAACCACACCAGGGCGGTCAGGACAAGGATCACCGCCGGCGACCAGCTCAAGGCCAGCCCCAGGCCGCCCACCAGGATGAAGGCCGCGCCCAGGGCCGCCCAGGTGAACCAGGCGGGCAGGCGGGTGGCCACCAGGGGAATGCCCTCAATGGTTAGGGCCGGGGGCGGGTCGGCCAGCGGGTCGTGCTTGGGCGTCGAGAACGGATGTCGCATGTCAGTTGGCCCCTGAGAACTCGGCGTGGCGGGCGACAACCCACCTGGCCAGGGAGTTGACCAGGAAGGTGATAATGAATAGCGCCAGGCCGGTGGCTATGAGGACGCTGACGCTCAGACCGAATGCCTCACGGAATTGGCCGGCGATATTGGCCGCAATGGTCTGGTGCTGGCCCGCCTGGAGCAGGTGAAAGTTAATGCTTGCGCCCGGGGACAGGATCATGAGTACTGCCATGGTTTCGCCCAGGGCCCGCCCCAGGCCCAGCATGGTGCCGGAAACAATGCCGGAGCGGGCGTAGGGCAGGACGGCCTGGCGGATCATCTCGTAGCGGGTGGCGCCCAGCGCCAGGGACGCCTCCTCATAAAGGGTGGGGGTTTGGAGAAAAACCTCACGGATGGTGGCGGTAATGATCGGCAGAATCATGACGGCCAGCACTAGGGAGGCGGTCATAATGTTCTTGGCGGGCGACTGGTATCCCCCAAAAAGGGGGATGAAACCCAGCACCTCGGTCAACCAGGAGTAGAACGGGTCCAGGAGCGGGACCAGCCACAAGAATCCCCACAGGCCGTAGACCACTGAGGGGATGGCCGCCAGGAGGTCCACCAGGTATCCCAAGCCCTGGGCCAGGCGTCGGGGGGCGAAGTGGGAGATGAACAGGGCCACCCCAATGCTCAGCGGCACGGCCACGGCCACGGCCATGAGCGAGGACAGGAGAGTGCCGAAGACCAGCGGCGCCACGTAGCCGGCCAGGGAGCGGCCGCGCATGAAGGAGATCTCCGCCAGGTCCTGGTCGGAGGCGCTCAGCGCGGGCATGGCCTCCTGGATGAGGAAACCCGCCACCAGGGCCAGGACGACCATCATGAGGACTCCGGCGCCGAAGGACAGACCGGAGAAGATTCGGTTCCCGACGCGGCCGGGGGCGCTTCCGGCCCGGATCACGGCACTGGTGCCGCCTGCGCGCTCCAGCGCGGTCGGAGGGCGGGCGGTGGGTTCGTCGTCGGCCGGCGACGGCGGTGCGCCGGCAATGGGCGTGCTGGTCACGGAAGACCCTCCTGGGTGGTGGCTGGCGCGGCCCGGTGCGCTCCCCGGCGGGGTGGGCCCGCCCTCGTCCTCCGAGGGCGGGCCCTTCTCTCGGGTGCGGGCCGGCGGGGCGGACCCGCACCCGGGCGCGTGCTCAGGCCTTAATGGTGTCGATGGCGGCAGTGACTCTGGTGCGCAGGTCCTGGGATATGGGGGCGGAGCCGGCGGCCCTGGCGGCGGCCTGCTGCCCCTCGACGGAGGCGATATAGGTCAGGTAGCCCTTGACGGTGGCCGCAATGTCGGCGTCGTCATAGTTTTGGCGGGCGAGGAGGTAGGACACGAGGATGATCGGATAGGTGCCGGGGGCGTCGCGCGCAATGTCGTAGACGACCCGGGTGCTGGAAGCATCGACTGCGGGCCCGGAGGCGTCCAGGGCTGCGGCCGCGGCCTGGGCGGAGCAGGGGATGTACTGGCCGCCACTGCCCACGGCCACGGTGCCGAGCTTGTCGGTGACCTTGGAGGCGTCAGCATAGCCGATGGCGCCCTGCGCGGCTTCAATGGTGGTGATGACCCCGGAGGTGCCGTCACCGCTCTGGGAGGCGGACAGGTCCGCCGGCCAGGTCTCGGCAGCCTCCCACGTCCAGGTTCTGGGGGCCGCCCTGTTCAGGTAGTCGGTGAGGTTCTTGGTGGTACCGGAGTCGTCGGACCGGTGGACCACGATAATGCCCAGGTCGGGCAACTCAACGCCGGGATTGTCGGCGGCCAGGGCGGCGTCGTCCCACCTGGTGATCTGCCCGGAGAAGACCTTGGCAACGGTCTCGGCACTCATCTGCACCTGCTGGCCGGTCAGGGCGGGCAGGTTGTAGGTGATGGCGATCGGGGAGATGTAGAGGGGCAGTTCGATCACGTCGGTGGCCTTGGCGAGTTCGTCGTCCCCCATTGGCGAGTCCGAGCCGGCGTAGTCGACCGCACCCTCGATCAGCTTGGTGCGGCCGGCTCCCGAGCCGCCACCGGCGTAGTCGACGACGGCATGGGGATTGGCGTCCATAAAGGCGTTCATCCAGACGGCCTGGGCGTCGGCCTGGGAGGAGGCACCGGCGCCCTTAATGGCCCCACTCAGGCCTCCGCTCCCGGCAGCCCCGGAGGCGGGGCCGGCGTCACGCCCACAGGCCGTCAAGGCGGCCATGGAGACCGCGGTCAGAGCGCCGAGGGCGCTGCGGCGGGTGAGGAGCACGGGGGCCGTCCTTGTTCTCAGTGTTCTCGGTGTTCTCGGTTCCCGATGGTCTTGGTGGCGGCAGCCCATCGGCGGCCGACGCCCATGACCATAGGGATGCGAGGTGACCGCCCCGGATGGCGCCGGTGAACACTTGGTGAACCTATCTGAGACACGCCTCACATCCTCCCCGCCGCCCCACCTCCGCCGCCCCACCCCCTCCAACGAAATCCTCACAGCACAACGTCCGTGGACGTTGTGCTGTGAGGATTTCGTTGGAGGGAGGAGGGAGGAGGGAGGGAGAGGGGGCGGCCCTCAGCGGCCCTCGGACAGGACTGGGCGCTGCTTCTCAATGGCCACCGCCCGGATCTTCCCGCGGGGGCGGCGCGCCATGTGCACCACCAAGACCTCACCGGTCTTGAGCCAGGGGTCCCGGTCCGGCACAGAGCGCAGGAGCTTGCCGGGCGCGTACTGGGCCACCACATCCATGACAGTGGGCAGTACCGGACGATGCGTGCATAGCGCCACCGGGACGTCACGACGCCGCAGCGCCTCGGCAACCACCTTGCGCGCCGCCTTGGGGTGATCGGCGTGCGCGGTCTCTGTGAGGGCCTTCTCGGTGTGGAGTTTCAGGCCCGCCGCGCGCGCATAGGGGGCCACCGTGTCCAGGCAGCGCTTCCAGGGGCTGGTAATAACGCGGCCGACGCCGTAGGCGGCCAGGACCTGGGTGAGGGCCTTGGCCCGCATCTCCCCTTGGTCCTTGGTCAACGGGCGCGTGGCCTCATCGGCCTCGGGGTCGCGCTTCTTAGGGCGGTTCCACACCGAGCGCTTGACGGCGCGGGCATGGCGCACCAGGACAAAGGTCCAGGTGTCAAGCTTGCCGTCCTCCCACAAGTCCACCAGGGTGCCCAGCAGGTCGCGGTCGGTGCCATGGGTCAGGCGCTTGCGGGCCTCCTTGGCACTCACCCATTTCACCCCGTCGATCTCCCTGCGGGACGCCGGCTTCACCCGGGCCCTGGGGGCCAGGGCCGGGTCGTCGTCGGCGAGTTCACGGGCCGCCCAGTAGCGGACCTCCTTGCGGGTGCCGTCGTAGAGCTTATAGCGGATCGTGTCCAGGGGCTGGCCCAAAGCAATATTGACCCCCGTCTCCTCCCCGATCTCCCGCACCGCACAGGCGCGCAAGGACTCGCGCGACTCCGTTTTGCCCTTGGGGAAGGACCAGTCGTTGTAGCGGGGGCGATGGACAATCAACACCTCCAGGCGCGAGCCCTTCTCCCGCCACACCAGGGCGCCGGCGGCGCGCACCACACCATTCCAGGGACTCTTGGTCATCGTCGTCCTGCTCTCAGAGGCGGCTCTTGACGCGCGAGCGCGCCTGAGCCATGAGGGTGGTCTGGATATCCTCGAGGGGCTCGCCGTCGGGGCCGGTGACGTAACGGGTCCACGTGCCGTCGGCCTCCAGGTGCCAGGAGGAGACGGCCTCGGAGGCGCTGTGGGTAACCAGCCATTCCAGGTAGTCCACCATGGTGGGGTCGGTGATGCGCACCAGCGCCTCGACACGGCGATCCAGGTTGCGGTGCATGAGGTCCGCCGAGCCGATGAAGAGCTCCGTCTGACCGGCGTTGGCGAAGGCGTAAATACGCGAGTGTTCCAGGAACCGCCCCAGGATGGAGCGTACGCGGATGTTCTCACTGAGCCCGGGCACCCCGGCGCGCAAACCGCAGATGCCCCGCACCACAATGTCCACGTCCACCCCGGCGCGGCTAGCCCGGTACAGGGCGTCAATGACGGTCTCGTCAATAATGGAATTGACTTTAATGCGGATCCATGCGGGCTTACCGGCGCGTTTATTGTCAATCTCCCGCTCAATGCGCTCCACCAGGCCATCGCGCAGAGAGCGGGGCGCCACCAGCAGGCGGCGGAAGCGGGCGCGGGGGGCGTAGCCGGAGAGTTGGTTGAACAAGGTGGTCAGGTCCTGGGCGACGTCCCGGTCCGTGGTCAACAGCCCCAGGTCCTCATATCCGCGGGCCGTCTTGGGGTGGTAGTTGCCGGTGCCCACGTGGCAGTAGCGGCGCAGGCCGTCGGTCTCCTGGCGCACGACCAGCAGCAGTTTGCAGTGGGTTTTAAGACCCACCATGCCGTAGACGACGTGCACCCCGGCCCGCTCAAGTTTGCGGGCCCAGGAAATGTTGTTCTCCTCATCGAAACGGGCCTTAATCTCGACGATGGCGACAACCTGCTTATCCGCCTCGGCGGCCTCAATGAGGGCGTCCACAATTGGGGAGTCACCGCTGGTGCGGTACAGGGTCTGCTTAATGGCCAGGACCTTGGGGTCGGCGGCGGCCTGGGCGATGAACTCCTGGACCGAGGTGGAGAAGGAGTCGTAGGGGTGGTGCAGGAGAATGTCGTGGTCGCGCATGGCCGCGAAGACGTCCGTGGCCGAGGAGGACTCGTGGGCGGCCAGTCCGGCGGCGGTCACCGGCACGAAGCGCGGATACTTCAACTCGGACAGGTCCAGGTCGTGGAGCTGGTTGAGGCAGGTCAGGTCCAGGGGCGCCGGGAGCTCGAAGACGTCGTCGTCGCGCAATCCCAGGGACTTCACCAGGTAGCGGCGGGTGAACGGGCTAATGGTGTCCTCGACCTCCAGGCGCACCGAGGCGCCGAAACGACGGCGCTCCAGCTCCTTCTCCATGGCTTTGAGAAGGTTCTCGGCGTCGTCCTCCTCCACCTCCAGGTTCTCATTGCGGGTGACACGGAAGAGGTGGTGCTCCAGAATGTCCATCCCGGGGAAAAGGTGGTCCAGGTGGCGGGCAATGACCGCTTCAATGGGGATGGCGGCGGTGCCGGCGCGCTTGTCGGAGGCCGACAGTTCACGCCCCGGGATGGTGATCAGGCGCGGCAATGAGGAAGGCACTTTAATGCGCGCGAAGTGCTCCTTGCCGCTGCGGGGGTTGCGCAGGATGACGGCGAGGTTGAGGGATAGGCCCGAAATATAGGGGAAGGGGTGGGAGGGGTCCACCGCCAGGGGGGTGAGGACCGGGTAGATCTGGTGGCGGAAGTAGCGGGTGAGCCGTTCACGCTGACCATCGGTGAGGCTGTCCCAGTCCAGGAGTTCAATATTGTGCTCGGCCAGGGCCGGACGGATGTCCTGCTGGAAAAGTGCCGCCTGGCGGGCGGTGAGGTCCTTGGCGCGGGCGGTCACAGCGGCGACGACCTCGTGGGCGTCCAGGCCTGAGGCGCGCACCGGGGTAATGCCGGCCTTAATGCGGCGCATGAGCCCGGCGACGCGCACCATGTAGAACTCGTCGAGGTTGGAGGAGAAGATCGCCAGGAACCAGGCGCGCTCCAGCAGGGGCAGGTTCTGGTCCTCGGCCTGCTCCAGGACGCGCTCATTGAAGTCCAGCCAGGTCAGTTCACGATCGTTGAAGCGGTCGGTGAAGGACTCCAGGGGCGGTAGGTCCCTGTCGGGACAATGATCCTGGAGGGGGACGGGATCCAAGGTGGCATCCTCGGAGTCCGGGCCGGGGTTGGCGGGACTGGTGGGGCCAGCGGGGTTGGTGGGGCCCAAGCGGCCCGAGGTGTGATCAGTGGAATTCGAGCCCGGGCCGGCAACCTTCGCCTCTGGCACGGGGCGGGCTGCTGGAGTCTGCGCGGAGGCGTCCGAACCCCCAGCCCCCTCCATCTGGTCCTGCCCGGCCGCAACGGGCTTCGCAGCCGCATCCTCGGTCGAGTTCGGCGAGGTTGGCGAGGCGAGCGCGGCCGGTGTCGCGTAATACGCGCCGCCATTGCCCCCCGTGCTGGTGGGCGGAGCCGGATCCTCGTCGAAATCCTCGTCCTCGTACTGGGGCCCGGCATCGTCGGCGAAATCGCGGGGGTCCGCCGGCTCAATGACGTGCTCAACGGGCTCCTCCCGCTGTGGGGCCACCCCGGCGTCCTGCGCGCCCGAGGAGGCTCCCTGATCCCCGGCGCGCGGCGGAGAGCCCTGGGCGGAGGCCTGCTGCGCCTGGACCCGCGCCTGCCCGCCGAGGAAGGAGGCCAGCGAGGGGACGCCGCCGGCGTCCTCGGCGCCCGATTCGGCACCGGATGGCTGACTGACCTGGATGTCACTGTGGGTGGGGGTGTTGTCGGCGTCGGGACTCGTCATGGGTGAATCGTCCCACGTCCAGGTCACCAGTGGGAGGCGGTGGCCCCGCGGGCTGTTGTCCGCGGGCGGGTCGGGGCGCCAGCAGTAGACAGGTCAGGGCGCCAAGGATGGGCGGGCCCGGTTCGCAGGGCTCACCCGGGCTCACGGGGTTCACCCGGGTTCACAGGCTTCGCCCGGGCTCACGGGGCTCGCCCGGGCTCTTGGGATTCAGGGCCCGCCCGAGTCGGCCCTCCTCAGTCAAGCAGGCCTGCGGCCGCTCGCTTGGCCGATTCCATCAGCTCGTCGGCTGTGGCCGCGAGCGCGGAGTCGCGCAGGGTGACCCGGTTGGCGAGTTCGTCGGTGTCGTCTTCAATCCACACCGAGTTCGATCCTCGTGCCAGGGCGCGCAGGAAATCCGAGCATGCGATCAGCACGGGCGCCAGCGCCACCGCCGAGCCCTCCAGGCGCCCGGCCAGGACCGTGTCGAGGCGCGCATGCAGCTCCTCGGGCGCCGGCGCGCGGCGGCCGGCGGCCCGGGCGGCCTCAAAACGGGCAATGGCCTCGGCGTCGGCTCCGGACAGGTCGATAACCGTGGCGTAGCGGCGGGCCACGAGCTGGGGGTCGCGGCGGATCCACTCGCGCAGCAGGAACAAGCGCCAGAGAGTGCCCGGCAGGGTGGTTGCCGGGGAGTCGGCCCACAGCTCGGCGACGTCGTCAACGCCCTGGGTTTCGACTGCCGCCACGACGCCCGCACGGGTAATGGGGCCGTCGTCGCTTATACCTGGGAAGCCGCCGATGAGGGCCTGGGCGGCGTGGTGGGCGAGCTCGGAGGAGACGGCAGTATCCTCACTGCCTTCGATCTGCTCGGCGACCTCCGGGTCAAGGCGGGCCGGGCGGTGGAATTGGCGGGGCACGGCGAACTCCTTGGGTGAGGGTCGGCGGGCGCCGGGAATGAAGGCCACCCCTCGGATGAGGGGTGGCCTTGCGTCCGGCGGTGGGCTGCCCGGGACTCGAACCCGGAACCCGCGGATTAACGTGCGCACTTCGGCTTTCGCCGCCGCCCCGGGGGGCGTTCGTGGCCTGGACTGTCCCTTCACCGTGGCACGCCCGTGCTGTAGGTGCCGCCCGTCCAGTCTCTACACCTTCCCTCCCGTAGGAGGGCTTGGCTCGGGATCGCCTCGCCTGATGGCAGGGGGTTCCCCGACTTTGAGCGGTGTCATCCCCGCGGTTTCCCGCAAGGTGCTCCTATTCAGTTGAAGTCCGCTGCTCTAACCAATTGAGCCAGCAGCCCGGCGCGGGCAGTCTATCGGGCGGGCCGCCCCGGTGTCACACCCAGTGCCCGCTCCTAAGCGTTCACCACGGCGGCGTGGGGCGTGTTGTCTGTCACTCGGGGTCTGCTGCGCCTGGAGCGCGACCGCCTGTCGGCACCACCTGGGCCCGCCCGCGCGAGGCGGCCAGGCGCTCAGCCCAGGATGAGTATCCTGGGACTGAGATGAGTCGTCGAACCCTCGTGAGCGCCACCGGGTTGGCCGCGACGGCTGCGCCGGCCGGATGCGCCCCGTCGAATCGTTCAAATCCGGATACCGGCCCAACACCACAAGGATCGCCCACGATGACATCCACGTCAGACCCGTCGGACTCGTCCGCCACCAGGCGCCCTCTGCTCGTGTTCTTCTCCCGTCCCGGTGAGAACTACTGGGCGGGAGGACGACGTAATCTCGAAATCGGCAATACGAAGGTGGTGGCCGAGATGATATCCGAGCGGATCGACTGCGATACCTATGAGATTCTTGCCGCTGACCCCTACCCGGAGGCGTACGACCCCACTGTCGAGCGCGGCCGGCAGGAGCAGAACGACAATGCCCGCCCCGAGATCGATGGAGACCCGCCCGACCTCAGTGGCTACCAGACGGTGCTAATCGGCTGCCCCCTCTGGCATATGAGAGCGCCCATGATCATCCGCTCCTTCCTCGATCAGACCAGTGCGCTTGCCGGTAAAACGGTCCATCCGTTCTTCACCTACGGGGCGGAGCAGGGGTCGGTCATCGAGGACTACCGCGAGCTCTGCCCCAAGGCCGATGTGCGGGAGGGTCTCGCCATTCGCGGTGAGGATGTCGAGGGCGCTGCCAACGAGGTTGAGGCCTGGCTGGACAAGAGCGGCTTGCGCTGACGCCACGATCAGGGCTCGTAGGGGTCCGCAGGGAACCGGGGAACCAGCGCCTGGGGTTTATCTGGGGTTTATCTGGGGTTTATGAGGACTTCAGGCGCGACTCGACACTGCACGCCCAGGGCTCGACGGCCAGTGCGGCCGCCCCGCGCGCCCACTCCCCGAAGGTGAAGGCGCGCGTGAGGATCCGGGGGACGGGGGCGCTCCAGTGCCGGGCGCGCTCCACGGCGGCGTCGAAGGCCTCGCGGTGGGCGTCGACCACCCCCACCCCCTCCCCGGAGACGACGATGAGTTCGGGGTCGACCAGGGCGGCGATCCCGCCGGCGATCCGTCCTGCCGCGGCCGCGGCCAGGGCCAGGATGTGGTCCAGGCGTGGGTCGCGGGCCAGGTCGGTCAGGCCCTGGGGCCCCACCACGTCCTCGGCGCGAACCCGGTGGCCGAGGACCTCGCTGGCCTGGGCGGCAATGCCCGGAGCCGAGGCAAGGGCGCGGGCACAGCCAATGTGCCCTATCTCGCAGGAGGGCCCGGAGTCGCTCAGGGGCAGGTGCCCCACGCTGCCGGCGGCGCCATGGGAGCCGGCGATGACGCGCCCTCCAATAGCCAGGCCACAGCCGATCCCGGTGCCCAGGGTGAGCAGGGCGAAGGGGTCGGCGCCACGCCCCAGCCCGAACCACGCCTCGGCGTAGGTGAAGGCCCGTACGTCGTTGGCTACGCGGACCGGCAGCCCGGTCGCCTCGGCCATGAGGCCGGCAATGGGCACTCGGGTCCAGCCCAGGAACGGCGCAACGCGAATCTCCCGCTCCCCCACGACACTCGCCCCCAGGGAGAGTCCCATCCCCGACAATGGCGTGTCGGAGCTGTGAGCGACCCTGGCGGTCAGGGCGGCGATTTGGGCGACCACGCCGTCGACGTCCCGGCCCACGAGCGGCTCGGAGGTGTCCATGAGCACGGATCCCGTCGGGTCAATGAGTTCGGCGTAGAGGTGGTCCGCCGTGAGTTTGACGCCGAGGAGCGCGGCGGCCCGGGGCGCGAGCCTCAGGGCCCGGATGGGCCGGCCGGGGCCGGCGAGTGTGGGGGCCTCCTCGATCACGAGGCCGGTCTCCAGGAGTGGGCGGACCGCCCGGGTCAGGGTGGCGGCCGACAGCCCGAGGTGGCGCGCCAGCGCTGAGCGAGTGGACGTGCCGTCCACGGCCAGAAGGAGAAGCACCTGGGACACGGGGCCGACTCCAGCCCGTGGCTCCATGGCGGTCCTCCTTGTCAGTGGCCGGCGGTCGGGAGGGCAACTCCTTGGCGCTCCGGTGCCCATCGGTGCCCATCGGTGCCTTGCGGGTCGCAGCACCCCGCAAGGCGCGGCCGCCAGGTCGATCGTGCCATACGAACACCGGCCGCCGCGCGTCACAGTCACTCCACAACTGCGAACATCTGATGTCAGATTGACGCATTAGTGGTTGACAAAGTGTCTCTGCGCTCATTAATTTCATATTGAAAGTAACCGCGCCTCGCCCTGCCCCGGAAGGACTGCGATGACCCTCCATCTGCGCAACGCCGGCACCTCCCTCGTTGTCGACACACCCGGTGACCGTTTCCCCGTGGTGCGCCACTGGGGCGCCGACCTCGGCGACTTGAGCGCCACCGCCCTCGAAGACGCCGCCACCGCGGCCCGAACGTCTTTGGGAACCAATACCGCCTGGATACTCAATGACCTCCCCATCCTCCCCCTGGCCCACCTGGGCTGGTCCGCCCGCCCCGCCGTCGGCCTCCACCGCTCCGACGGCACCTCCTTCTCCTTCCACCCCGAGACCGTCACCCACACCGCGGGCCGGGACGAAGCTGCCGTCGGCACCGTCCACACACTGACCTCCACCGGCACCGACCCCGCCCACGGCGTCACGGTTGTCTGCGAGCTCCGCCTGGAGGCCTCGGGCCTGGTACGCGTGCGCGCCGGCGTCCACAATGACGCGCAGGGCCGCGATGACCTCGACCCCACCCTCTTCGTGGACGAGGTCACCCCCTACCTGCCCCTGCCCGACAGCGCCGACGAAGTCCTTGACATGTCCGGCCACCACATCCACGAGCGCACCCTCCAGCGCCACGCCCTGACCGCCGGCACCCACCTGCGCGAGTCCTGGGAGGGGCGCCCCGGTCACGACGCCACCACCTGGGTGGCCGCGGGCCGCAGCGGCTTCGGCTGGCGCAGCGGCACCGTCCACGGCGTGCACCTGGCCTGGTCCGGCTCCACCCGCTCCCTCATCCTCAACCCGCCCCAGGGCCGCAAACTCCTGGGCGCCGGCGAGTTGCTGGTCCCCGGCGAGGTGCGCCTGGAGGCCGGCCAGTCCTATACCTCCCCGTGGGTCGTCTTCTCCTGGGGCGAGGGCCTAGACGCCCTGGCCCATCGCGGCCACGCCTTCCTGCGCGCCCTGCCCTCCCACCCCAGCCGGCCGCGCCCCGTCCTGCTCAACACCTGGGAGGCCGCCTACTTCGACCACGACCTGGATCGCCTTAAGACCCTGGCCGACCTGGCCGCCTCGGTGGGAATCGAACGCTACGTGCTCGACGACGGCTGGTTCTCCTCCCGCCGCGACGACACCTCCGGCCTGGGCGACTGGCAGGTCTCCACCGAGATGTGGCCCCAGGGCCTGGGCCCGCTGGTCGACTACGTCCACAGCCTCGGCATGGAGTTCGGCCTGTGGTTCGAGCCCGAGATGGTCAACCTCGACTCGGACCTGGCCCGCACCCACCCGGACTGGATCCTCTCCGACGGCGCCGGCGGCGCCCCGGAGCACCGCAACCAGCGTGTCCTGGACCTGTGCGCCCCCGGCGCCTGGGAGTACCTGTACGAGTCGATCTGCGCACTGGTGGAGCGCCACGACATCGCCTACATCAAGTGGGACCACAACTCGCCCCTCTTGGCGACCGGGCACCAGACCGCCGCGCCCACGGCCGGCCACCACGGCGGCGGCGCCGTCCACGACCAGACTCTGGCGCTCTACCGCCTCCTGGACGCCCTTCACGAGCGCTTCCCCGCCCTGGAGATCGAGTCCTGCGCAGGCGGCGGGGGGCGCATTGACATGGGGATTATGGAGCGCACCCAGCGCGTGTGGGCTTCAGACTCCATTGACGCCCACGACCGCCAGGACATCCAGCGCGGCACCACCCTCCTGCTGCCCCCCGAGCTCATGGGCACCCATGTGGGCGCCGGCCGCGCCCACACCACCCTGCGCGACCTCGACATTGACTTCCGCGCCGGCACCGCCCTGTGGGGGCACATGGGCGTGGAGTGGGACCTCACCGAGGCCGACGAGCCCACGCTCAAGCGCCTGGCCGACACCATCGCCCTGCACAAGGAGCTGCGCCCCCTGCTCCACTCGGGCCTGACCGTCCACGCGGACCTGGCCGACGACGACGCGCTGCGCATTGAGGGCGTTGTGGCCGTTGACGGCTCCCAGGCCATTTTCCAGATCGCCTGCCTGGGCCAGCTCATCTCCTGGCCCACCGCGCCGCGGCCTCTGCCCGGACTGGACCCGGAGCGGATCTACCGAGTCGAATTGGCCGCCCCGACCTACCCCGAGCTGGACCTGCGGGCGGAATGGATGGACAAGGGGGTAATTCTGCCCGGCTCCTACCTATCGACCACGGGACTGGCCCTGCCAGTCCTCCACCCCGACCACCTGATCCTCGTGCGCGCCACCGCTGTCGACTGAGGCTTTCGGGCGCGGGTACCGGCTAATGGCCCGGCCTGACGATTCGGCCCACGCACTCCCCGCCGCCGGGGCGTCGCGGGCAATCTCAGGCAATCACGGGCAATAGTGCCACCGGCCGGCCCCCGCTCCACCTGCTCCCCCACGGCTGCGGGCCGGCTGGGCACGAGCCGGCCGGCCCCGCCCGGGGCCGCCACCCCACCTGATCCCCGGGGCTCCTCGGGGCCACCACCCCACTAATCCACCACCCGCCACTCCCAAAACTCCCGCTCCGGTGCTGAGGGTGCAGCAGCTGCTGCGCCCTCAGCCCTCGGCAACCCGGACCTGTCAATGACGACCTGGAAGGAACCATGTCCACCACCGCCCTATCCAAGCCCACGCTGCGGCGCAAATCCCGCAGCGACGCCCGCCTGGGCTGGGCCTTTATCCTGCCTGCAGGAGTCGGCCTTATCGCCTTCTACATCTGGCCCCTCATTCGCGGCATCTGGCTGTCCTTCACCGAGTACAACCTGCTCACCCCGGAGAAGTTCACCGGAGTTGCGAATTATCAGCGCATGATTCGCGACGACACGTTCTGGAACGCCATCTGGGTGACCCTGGAGTACGTCGTGCTCAACATCGGGTTCCAGACGATTCTCGCTCTGGCCATCGCCGTGCTCATGCAGCGCCTGACCCAGTCCACGCTGGTGCGCTCCATTGTGCTCACCCCCTACCTGGTCTCCAATGTTGTGGCGGCCATGCTGTGGCTGTGGATCCTGGACAACACCCTGGGCGTGACGAACCAGATCATTGAGGCCCTCACCGGGGAGAGCGTTAACTTCTTCTCCTCCGCCCTGGCCATTCCCACCATCGCCTTCATCAATGTGTGGCGGCACATGGGCTACACGGCCCTGCTCATCTTCGCCGGCCTCCAGGCGATCCCCAACACCGTCTACGAGGCGGGAAAGATCGACGGCGCCAGCGAGTGGACCATGTTCTGGCGGATTACCATGCCGCTGCTGCGCCCCATCCTGGCCCTGGTCCTCATTATGACCATGATCGGCTCCTTCCAGGTCTTCGACACAGTCTCGGTGACCACCCAAGGAGGCCCGGTCAACGCCACCCGCGTACTCCAGTTCTACATCTACGACCTCGCTTTCGGCCGCTTCCAATTCGGGTACGCCTCAGCAATCGCCGTTGGGCTGCTCATTATCTTGGCGGCCATCACCGCAGTGCAGTACCGGCTCATGCGGGCCGGTCAGACGGACCTGGACTGAGGGAGAACCACCATGAGCACAACCACGACAACCGCGACCACCACGTCATCCTCGACCCCTCAGCCCAAGCGCCCTCGCCCCACCGTGGGCCGTGTCCTGGCCTGGGTCGCCATGATCCTCATCATGGCAGTCACGCTCCTGCCCTTCTACTGGGTCCTGCGCACAGCCCTGTCCTCCAATGCGGGGCTGGCCTCCGACCCCACCTCCATCCTGCCGGTGGATACCAACCTGCGCGGCTTCGCCCGCGTCTTCGGCCTGCAGGGCTCCGAGGAGGCCATAGCCGATGGCGGATCGGGCGCCTCCATCCACTTCTGGACCTACCTGCGCAACTCCGTTGTCGTGGCCACCCTGGTCACGGCCGGTCAGGTCTTCTTCTCCGCTATGGCCGCATATTCCTTCGCACGTTTGCGGTGGAGGGGCAGGAACACCGTCTTCGGAATCTTCCTGGCCTCCCTCATGGTGCCCTCGATCTTCACCCTGCTGCCCAACTTCGTGCTGATCAAACAGCTCGGCCTCATTGACTCCCTGCTGGGAGTGGCCCTGCCCACCATGCTCATGACGCCCTTCGCCGTCTTCTTCCTGCGCCAGTTCTTCATGAATATTCCCCGCGAGCTGGAAGAGGCCGCCCTCCTGGACGGCGCCTCGAAGATCCGGGTCTTCTTCCAGCTCATCCTGCCCATGGCCAAGGCCCCCATCACCACCCTGGCAATCCTGACCTATATCAGCGCCTGGAACGACTACTTCTGGCCCTTGCTGGTCTCCTACACGGACTCCTCGCGAGTGCTGACAGTGGCCGTGGCCGTCTTCAAGTCCCAGTCGCCCCAGACCGGCCCCGACTGGTCCGGCCTCATGGCGGCCACGCTCGTGGCCGCCCTGCCCATGCTGCTGCTGTTCATGGCCGCGGCCAAGCGCATTGTTAACTCCATCGGTTTCACCGGGATTAAGTGAGGGACCGACATGCTCAACAAACTCATGCTCACCCGTCGTACCGCCCTGGGCGCCCTGGCGGCCGCCACCGGCGCCATGGCGCTGAGCGCCTGCGCGCCCTCCGGCGACTCCGACGGCGACCAGAACACCATCGACTACTGGCTGTGGGACGCCTCTCAACAGCCCGCCTACCAGGCCTGCGCCGATCGTTTCAAGGAGAAGACCGGCATTACGGTGCGCATTACCCAGATCGGTTGGGGCGACTACTGGACCAAGCTGACCGCCGGTTTTATCGCCGGCACCGGCCCCGACGTCTTCACCGACCACATTGCCAAGTTCGCCCAGTTCGTCGACCTCGACGTCCTGGTCCCCCTCGAGGAGCAGGCCGCCTGGGCCGACGTCGACGAATCCCTCTTCCAGGAGGGCCTTATCGACCTGTGGAAGGGTGAAGACGGCCACCAGTACGGCTGCCCCAAGGACTGGGACACCGAGGCTGTCTTCTACAATATGGACATGGTCACCCAGGCGGGCCTAACCGAGGAGGATCTGGCCACCTGGACCTGGAACCCCGACGACGGCGGCACCTTCGAGAGGATTATCGCCCGCCTGACCGTGGACAAGAACGGCGTGCGCGGGGACGAGGACGGCTTCGACCCCAAGCACATTGCGGTCTACGGCCTGGGCATCCAGAACGCCGGAGCAGCCGACGGGCAGACCCAGTGGAGCCCTTTCACCGGCTCAGTGGGGGACTGGATGTACACCGACAAGGAGACGTGGGGCACCCGCTACCGCTATGACGACCCGGACTTCCAGCGCACCATTGACTGGTACTTCGGCCTGGTGGACAAGGGGTACCTGAACCCCAACGGAGCCTTCTCCTCCACTACCAGCACCGATGTCATGCTGGGCTCGGGTTCGGTGGCCGCGGCCATTAATGGCGCATGGATGTTCAACACCTTCGCGGGACTGGACCTCAATGTGGGCATTACCGCCAACCCGGTGGGCCCCAATGGCACCTCCGCCTCCCTGTTCAACGGCCTGGGCGACTCCATTGTCAAGCAGTCCACGAAGATCGAGGCGGCCTCGAAGTGGGTGGCCTTCCTGGGCACCACCGAGGCTCAGGACATTGTGGCCTCCTACGGCATTGTCTTCCCGGCGATCACTTCCTCCAGTCAGAAGGCGGCCGAGGTTTTTCAGGCGACGGGCCTGCCCACTGAGCCCTTCACCCAGCACGTTGAGAACGGCACCACCTTCTTCTTCCCCCTGACCTACTTCGGTGCTGACGTCACCGCCATTATGACGCCGGGCCTGGATGAGGTTTGGACCGAGCGGGTTCCGGCCTCCACGCTCACGAAGTACAACGATCAGGTCAACCTCCTCTTCGAGACCTCCACGCACGACAAGTAGGGCCGGTCAGCGCAGGTGGGGCGCCGACCGAGGCGAAAGGCCTTCTGGCGGCCGCCTGGCCGCCAGAAGGCCTTTCGGCCGCCGGGGGACTGACCGGCTGATCAGTCCCCCGGTGCGCCGCCGTCGGGGTTGAAAACCTCATCGACACGCAATTCGAAGACCGCGGCAATAGCGAAGGCCAGGCGCAATGACGGGTCGTACTTGCCCTTCTCAATAGCGATGACCGTCTGCCGTGAGACCCCCAGCGCCCGGCCGAGCTCCGCCTGGGTCCAGTGCTTATCCCGGCGCAGGCTCCGTACGCGGTTCCACATCGCAGGCCGCCAACGCAGCTTCAGGAGTAGCGCCGTCGAGCCAGGAACGCCCCCAGCATCCAGCTGGCCATGAGGAGCGCATAGGCCCACATGAAGGACAGGTCGGCCAAGCCGAAGGCCTGGAAGACTCCAATGACCAGGATCAGCGGAGTCCCCACGGCGAAGCCAATGGCCAGGGAGTCCACCATAATGGAGCGGGCCAACTCATCGGCCTCCCGCCAGTACTGCATGACTGCGCGCACAATCAGCACCACCGAGGGAAGCACAATGAGCGCGCTGAGCATCCGCCACGGCGGGGCCAGGGCGCGTCCGACCAGCAGGGCCACCGCCAGTAGCGCGCAGTAGACCACCACGGCCACACCGAGACGGATGAAGTAGTGGCGGGTGGCGGGCTCCATGCCCCGGATTCTACGCATCAGCCCCGCCCGGTCAGCGGCGTGGGCGGGCCGTACCGGCCGGCTTCACAGTACTGCACTCGCCATGAGCGGCAGCCCCAGGCCAAGCAGATCCATTAACCAGTGCCCGACGGCCAGCGGCATAACCCGCTTGCGCCAGATGAGCAGCCCGGCGAACACGAGCCCGGCGAGGAAGGTCCGTACCACGCTGGCGACAGCCATCCGGGGGTCGGGCAAGGCGAAACCGATGTGCTGAAGGGCGAAGACCGCGGAGGCGGTCAGCACGGCGCCCACCAGCCCGATGCGCCCCTGGAGACGGGGCTGGAGGTAGCCGCGGTAGAGCGCCTCCTCGGCCAGCCCAATGGTCACCGGCATGACCGAAACGGCAAACAGCCCCAGCCACAGCGGCACGGCGCCGCCCCCATAGGAGGCCTCCGGCGGCGGCCCCTGGTAGGCGACCAGGTTGCCGATGAAGGTGGCGGGGAACCAGGCGACCAGGATAATGAGTCCGCACAGCAGGCCCCAGGCGAAGTCAGCGCCCCGCACGGGCTGGAGCAGGTCCGCCAGACCACGCCCCTCGGCGCGCAGGAGCCTGTGGACCAGGACGAGGGTCACAATGTCAATGACGACAATGAGGACGTTCATCCACAGCATTGCCCTCCCCATGGCGATGAGGGAGGCGCCGCAGGCAATGATGAGGGCGGGCCGCAGGCCCAGGGCCAGGGCCAGACGGGGAGCGGGGGTGCCGCGGACCGGGGCCGAGGCGTCAACATGGGGCGTATCGACGGACGGGGCCTGAGCCCCAGCGCCGTCAGGGATGGAGGTGGAGGGTGTACTCATGCGCCAAAATGTATGAGCTCCTTGACATTGACGTCAAGGAGCCTTGACATTTTTATTGTTGCCGCCAACGCCCGAGTCCTGCCCACGGCCCGGGCCCCGCCCGCCGGCGGTCCTCTTCCCCCGCCGTCCGTCCCCGGCCGGGCAGCACTGAGCACAACTGAGCACATTAGCGCAGCAGCGCGGAGGCGAGCAGCACTATTGGCACGAAGCCCGCCGTCGTGAGCAGCACGGCGTCGCGCGCCAGGGGCACGGCCCGCTCGTAGCGCGAGGCGTACATGAACACGTTCTGGGCAGTGGGCAGGCAGGCCATGGTCACGGGCACCAGCAGCCCCACCCCGCGCAGCCCCAGCACCGCCCCCAGGCCCGCCGCAATGACCGGGGCGGCGACCAGTTTCCAGCCCACCGCCCACCATAGGGCCCGCTCCTGCCCGGCCGAGGCGGGCGCGGCCCGGCGGCCCCCGCGCCGCGAGCGGCGGGCGTCGGCCAGGCTCAAGCCCAGGGAGATCATCATAAGGGGCACGGCCATGCGCCCCAGCAGGTCGAGGATTTCGCGCACGTGCCCGGCGGCCACCGCGTCCAGGGGGACGCCGGTGAGGTTGAGGGCCACCCCGCCGAGGACCGCCAGTACGAGTGGGTTGCGCAGGGGTGCGGCGGCCCGGCGCAGTGGGGAGGCGGCCAGGCGGCGGGTCGTGGTGTCGAGCACCGCGAAGGCGGTGGGTGTGAGTATGAGGAGTTGAAGCAATAGGACTGGGGCAATGGCGGTGGCGTCCCCAATGACGAGCACGGCCACGGGAATGCCCAGATTCGCAGCATTGACGTAGGCCGAGGCCAGGGCCCCAATGACCGCCTCGGGCAGTTCGCGGCGGAGTAGCCCCCAATGCACCGCGAAGGCCCCCAGGACCGACACCACCTCGGCGACGACGGCGCTCAGGGTGCGAGCGGAGAGCACGGCTCCCAGCTCGGCGTCGGCCAGGGTGGTGACCAGTAGGGCCGGGGTGGCGGCGAAGAACGCCAAACGGGTGAGGATGCGGTCGGCATCGTGCGGCAGCGCGCCGGCGCGCCCCAGGCCCCACCCCACGGCAATGACCGCACCGAACACGGCGAGCCCCCCAAGCACCTCCCCCATGGTTGTTGCGCCCGCCCCGCTCCCCGCTCTCAGCCGGCGACAGGCTCGAGGTCCACCCAGGTGCAGGCGTGGTCGGAGACGACGAGGCTGCGCGCGCCCCCGCCCACGGCTCGCAGCAGCGGGCGCTCGGGCCCGACCCATGCCGGGGCGCCGGCCGCCTGCGCCGTAGCCAGGGGGAGTCCGTTGGCGTCGGTGGGCCACGGATCGGTCAGGACGTGGTCAATGCGGTGCACGGGCCCTGAGGCCGGGTATGTGGGCCCCTCTCCCACGGGGCGGGCCACCCCCAGGGCGGCGAGGTGCTCGGCGCGCAGGTTGAGGTCGCCGGCCAGAACGTGCGGGCCGGGCAGGGTGGTCAGGGCGCTCCAGGCGGCGGCCAACTGGGCGGAGGCGATCTCCCGTCGGGTGGCCAGGTGGGCGGCCCCCACAGTCATGGCCCCGACTCCGGGCACGGCGCCGGGTTCAATGGCGGCGACTAGGAGGTTGCGCGCGGTGGCGGTGAACAGCCGGTAGGAGCGCGGGTCCAGGGGGTTGTCGCCGCGTCGCACGACTGTGGCCGGGCCGCGCCCCAGGCGCTGGATGCGCCAGGCGCCCACACGATGGCGGCTGAGCAGGGCGTTGCCGAAGCCGGCGGGCTTGGCGCCGGTCAGGGCGCGGGCCGGCCCCAGGATGTCGTCGGCGGGCGACTCCAGGGCCGAGCGCAGGGGGCGGCGGCGCAGGCCGGCAATGGGGCCGGCGTACGTGGCGGCGAAGCGGTGGTGCTCCCAGCCCAGGAACTCGGCCAGGACGGCGACCTGGTCCAGGCGCCCGGAGCGGGGCTGGTGGAGGTCGACCTCCTGGAGGGCGACAATGTCGGGGGCGAGCTCGGCGAGCTGCTCGGCCAGGGCGGCCAGGACGGCGCGGGCGGTATGGGGGTCGCGAATGTCGGCCCGGGCCAATGACCCGGCGGAGGCTGATCCGTCTCCAGCGCCGGCACCGGGCTGCCCGTGCTGGAGGTTGAGGGTCAGGATGCGCAACATGAGTGCTCCTTAGGGGTGTTCGTCGGCGTCGAAGGTCAGGCTGATGGAGTTCATGCAGTAGCGCTGGCCGGTGGGGGTGTGGGGGGCGTCAGCGAAGACATGGCCCAGGTGGGAGCCGCAGGCGGCGCAGCGCACCTCGGTGCGCACCATGCCGTGGGAGGTGTCGGTGGACAGGATGACGGCCTCGGTGTTGGCGGGGTCGTAGAAGGAGGGCCAACCGCAGTGGGAGTCGAACTTGGTGGTTGAGCGGAAGAGCTCGGCGCCGCAGCCCCGGCAGCGGTAGACGCCTTCCCGCGCCTCGTGAAGGTATTCGCCGGTGAAGGGCCGCTCGGTGCCGGCCTCGCGCAGGACGTGGTACTCCAGTGGAGTCAGGGCGGCGCGCCACTGAGCATCGGTGCGGGCAATGGCCGCCGGGTCCAGATGCGGGGCGGAGCCGGTGGGGCCGCCATCCGGGGCGGCACTGGCCGGGCGGTGGGCCGGAGTGGGGGTCGAGGCGGTGGGCTCATTGGAGGTCACGGGGCCATGGTGGACCTCACAGATGACGGGCACGAGACGCTTTCACGCAGCGGGAACGGCGCCACCCAACCTGTTCGGCGCGCACGCCGCCCTCAGACATGTGGGCGCCCGGCAGCCGACCGCGCGATTCCGCCGTTCTTCACCTCGAGTCGTAGCTCGTGGGGGCGCATCGCTGACAGCGATGCGCCCCCACGAGCTACTGGTCAGGGCCTGCGCCAGCCTTGGCCCGGGCGCCGGGCAGGCGGGTTCAGCTGTCCTTCTCCTCCGGCTCCTGTGGTGCGGTCGGCATGGTGGACTCGGTGATTGCGGGGATCTCGGCCGTCTCGGCGGCGTCAGCCGCCTTCGTCGCCTTAGTGGCCCTCACCGCGGAGGTGGTCTTCACCTTGTGAACCTCGGGCTTCTTGGTCCCGGGCTTGACAATGGTCTTGACCTTGCCCGAGACCTGCGCCCCGGCCCTAGCATCGCGCTCAGCGTAGATCTCCTGCTCATTGGTTGAGATCACGCTTGTCTCCTCGCCGCTTCCGCGCCGTTGCACGCCGCGCGGCGCGGCGTCTTGAATGCCCTCACCGGCGATGTCGTCGCGGGCCAGGATCCGGCGCCGACGCACCTTGTCCCGCCGGGCGCGCCGCACTGGGGAACGGCCCTTGGCGGCGGCGCGCAGGCGCGCAGCCTCAATGGGGTCGTTCTCGACGGGGACTTGGATGGACGTGCCCTCGACCGGCGCGGCCGCAGCGGGCTGCTGAAGGGCGACGAGCTCCTCGGCCAGACGGGCGACCTGCTCCGGCTGCGGGTCGTGACTGACCTCGACATTGTCGACCTCGACGCGGGTGCGCGGCAGGGCGTAGGGGGCCGTGGTCTGCATCCAGGTGACGAGCTCCTCACGCACATGGCACTGGAGTCCGAAGACGGTGGAGGCATCGGGGCCGGACAGGGCGATGCGCAGGGTCACGGTGCCCCCGGCGGTATCGGTGACGTCGAGATTCGCCACGCGCCCGTCCCAGGCGGGGGCGGCAGCGACAATACGGGCCAGCTCGGCGCGGACGGCCGCCACGGGCACCCGCCAGTCGAGGTCCAGGGTGAGGGTGCCGGTGTGCTCGGTGCCGCGACGCGACCAGTTCGCGAAGGGGTTCTGCGTGAAGTGGGTCGAGGGGAGGATGACGCGCCGGTCATCCCATGAGCGCACCACCACATAAGTCAGGGTGATCTCCTCAATGGTGCCCTGCTCGTCGTCAATGACCACGACGTCGCCCACCCGGATGGCGTCAGTGGTGGCCAGCTGGATGCCGGCGAAGACGTTACCGAGGGTGGACTGGGCGGCCAGACCGGCAACCACCGAGACCAGACCGGCGGAGGCCAGGAGCGACCCCATGGCCACGCGGGCGCTGGGGAAGGTCATAACGCCGCCCACCGTGCCGCAAATAATGATGATGGCCTCGGCCACGCGCCGCATGATCTGAGTCTGGGTGGTCACGCGGTTGGCGCGCCCCTCGTCGCCCGCGGCGCGCACGGACTCCACGACACTGGACTCCAGGGCCTTGGCCAGCCCGACAATGAGCCACGTGGCCGCCAGAATGACGCCAATGAGCAGGATGTGCTGGGTGGCCGTGGCCCAAGCGGGGGCGGACAGGTCGACGACGGCGATCTGCGCCCCCAGGTAGGCGCCGGTGAGACCGCCCAGGCCGTAGGCGGAGTTGCGGCAGAAACGGGCGATCTCCGCCAGGATGGTGCGCTGCCGGCTCATGGAGCGCAGGACTGCAATGACAATGCCGGCGATAGCGATCCCCAGGATCGCCCCGAGCCCGGCCTTCCAGGCGAAAGCAAGTAAGTCGACAGTGGTTTCGACGACCGCTTCAGCGGCCTCCGAGGTGGCGTCGTCAGAGGGCGACGGTGTTGAGGGCTCCGCGGCAAGGAGCACCGGGGCGATTGCGCTCAGAAGATGCATGGGGGCACCGTACGAGCCCGGCCTGAGCCCAACCTGAGTGCCTGCTGAGGATGCAAAGACGTGTCCGACACCCCATCCGTAAACCGCGGCACCTGTCGATTAAGCCTGGTATTTCGGGTTATAGGGCAGAACGTGTTGCTTAAGATCGGGTTTTTCGTTGCGGTGACGGGGAAAAGTCGGGGTGATTATGGTGTTGGCGGTTAATCCGGGAGGGTGCTTGACATCCCGGGCTGATTGTGTCGTCCATGAGGACGCGATCTGTCAGAGCCAGGACCTGCCCGGTGCGCCAGGAGCCGATGAGGAAGCACGGACGCACCGCGGCCGGATCCCAGCGCTGGAGGTGCACCGCGTGCAGCCTGACCACCACGGCACCACGGGCCGTCTCTCGGGCCCGGACCGAGCAGGCGGCCCCGGGCGAGTTCGTCGCCTGGGCGACATCCAACGACCCTCAGTCCAAGCAACCCGGCGCAGGAAGGGCCTTCCGCCGCCGGGTCTCCTGGTGTTGGCAGGTCCCCGTCCCCCACCCACCAGTCACCGGCGAGGTCTTCCCCCAGGTATTCATCGACGGGCTGTACCTCAGCGGCGGATGGACCCTCCTGGTGGCAAGAAACCCCACCCACGTCATCGCGTGGCAGTGGGCCGGCTCAGAAAGCGCTGCTGCCTACAGCGCCCTGCTGACCCCGATCGCTCCGCCCGACCTGGTCACCACCGACGGGGCCGGCGGAGCCCTCAAAGCACTCCACGCGCTATGGCCTGATACCCCCATCCAACGCTGCCTGATCCACATCCACCGCGACACCAGGCGCGAGGCACCCGCAACCCCATCACCACCCAGGGCAAAGCCCTACTGGCCCACTCCCGCAAGCTGCTCAAGATCACCACCCCCGACCAAGCAGCCACCTGGCTAGCAGCCCTGAACGACTACGGCACCCAGTACTGGAGTGCTGGATGTTTTTCGGACTGTGTGTGTTTTGTGTGTCATGCTGCGATT
>ERZ772917.340-NODE-340-length-33528-cov-33.239626_pt1 | contig 33528 bp, 29 predicted proteins | sample MGYA00511187_ERZ772917 | MGnify/ENA primary metagenome ERZ772917 (study PRJEB29015, sample SAMEA2737925) | human oral metagenome | biome: human oral; feature: human-associated habitat; material: dental | place: China | collected 2012 ...
GAGGACCTGAGGGCCGTCTTCCGCGCCGGGACGGCCGTCGAGGCCGAGGCCATGCTCGACGGCTGGCTGCACAGGGCCGCCTACTGCAAGATCGGGCCCGTGGTCGCCGTCGAGAAGAAGGTGAGGCGCAGGCGCGCGGACGTCGTTGCCGCCGTGGCGCTGGGCATCGGAAACGGCCGCGTGGAGAGCATCAACAACAAGATCAAGGTGACGGTGCGCATGGGCTACGGGTTCCGCAACACCGACAACCTCGTCGCGCTTCTCATGCTGCGCTGCTCCGATGGGCAGCCGGCACTTCCCTGGGAGGACCGCGGGGAGGAGAGGAGGAAGGTGGACGAGAGAAGGAGGAGGGACAGGGAACGCGACAGGAAGAGGAGGAGGAAGATGGCAAGGGGCAACTAGACGACCCCTAGGCCACGAGAACTACCGAAGGCTCAAAAATGACGGCATTGATGTTTTTAGGAGACGCGCATGCAGCTGCCATTGGACGACAACGACCCGGGCCTCTTCGCCGAGGCGGACGAGAACCAGTACTTCGACCGGAAGAGCGCCCGGCTGAACCCCAAGGAGACGGCCAAGCACATCTGCGCCTTCGCAAACGCGTCGGGCGGCAAGCTGGTCGTCGGGATAGAGGACGACGGCAGGGTGACCGGGTTCAGGAGGGACGGAGCTCGCAGCATCGAGGAGTTCGAGCAGGCGGCGCTGGTTGGGTGCGATCCCGTGCCGGAGGTCCATCCCGTGCGGATTCCCGTGACCAACTCGCGGGGAGAGGACGACTGCGTCCTTGTGCTCGAGATAAGCCCCTCGTCGGGCCACGTCATATCCAGGCGCAGCGACAAGGCGGTCTTCCTGCGCCAGAAGGACAGCAGCGTCGAGCTCGACCGCGACCAGGTCCTTGCGCTCGAGTACGACAAGAACCAGCGCCGCTACGAGGACGAGGTGCAGGAGCGCTCCTCGTTAGAGGACGTGGACCCCGAGGTGATGGCCCGCTACAAGGCGGAGCTCGGCACGGAGGCGAGCGACGAGCAGGTCCTCAGGAGCCGCGGCTTCCTCCAGGACGGCCACCTCACAAACGCGGGAGTCCTTCTCTTCTCGGAGAGCCCCGCTAGGTTCATGCCGTGGGCGCGGGTGCGCGTCATCCGTCTCGACGGCAGCAAGATGGAGACGGGGCGCAGGCTCAACATAGTCAAGGACAGGACCTTCGACGGGCCGCTCCCCAAGACCATCGAGGGCGCGAAGGAGTTCATCTCGAGCCAGCTGAGGGAGTTCCAGTACCTCGGGGACGACGGCAGGTTCAAGGTCATACCGGAGTACCCGGAGTTCGCCTGGTTCGAGGGGCTCGTCAACGCGGTAACGCACCGCGACTACGCGATGAGCGGCGACCACATTCGCGTGATGATGTACGACGACCGCCTCGAGATAACGAGCCCGGGCAAGCTACCCAACATCGTGACGCTCGAGAACATGAAGTACACCCGCTGGTCGCGCAACCCCACGATCGCGCGCACCCTGGTGGAGTTCGGCTGGGTCAGGGAGCTCAACGAGGGCGTGCAGCGCATATACGACGAGATGGCGAGCTTCTTCCTGAGGGAGCCCACCTTCTCGGAGCCGAACGGCGCCTCGGTGAGGCTCACGCTCGAGAACAGCGCGACCTCGCGCGTCCTGCGCCGGGGCGACTCGATCGCGAGCGACATCGGCGAGGACGCGCTCGGCGCCCTGGGCGAGTACGAGCTCGCCGCCCTCCAGTACGTGTACGGGAAGGGGAGGGTGACCGCCAGAGAGCTCGCCGACCACCTCGGCCGCAGCGTGAAGGTCTCGCGACCAGCCCTTAAGTCCCTGGTAAAGAAGGGGATTCTGGACTGGCACGGCAACAGCGCCCACGACCCGTCGCAGTACTATTCCCTACATGGGTCCAAGTAGGTTCGAGTAGGTTCGAGTAGGTTCGAGTAAAACCGGCCCACCCGTGGGCCTCACAGGTCAAAAGGCCCACGGAGGTCGAACCTCGGGTTCAAGTAGGTTCGAGTAGGTTCGAGTAAAGTCGGACCGCCCGAGGTCCGGGCAGGCGTCAGCCGTTCGCTACATCCACCGGAACGCTATGCGCGCGACGGCCTTCAGCAGCCGCAGGATCGCCCTAAGCGCCCTCATGGCCGGCCTCCCTCCGCCTGGCCTCGGCGAGCATGGCCTCCAGCTGCGCCACGGTGAACGTGAGGCCCTCCGGCCCGGCGGCCGGCTGTGCGGTTTGCGGCTCCCAGAGCGCTGGCGAGCTCATGTCCAGGTCGAAGCTCTCGTCCACCTTGCCCACGGCGGCTCGCTTTGCCTCCGGGTCCACGTCCGCGTAGATGTCCAGCGTCATGTTCACGCTCGCGTGGCCCAGGTAGCTCGCCACGGTGCGCACGTCGCAGCCGTTGCCGATCATCATGGTGGCGAAGGTGTGCCTGAGGTCGTGGAAGATGCAGCCGAATCCGTTCATCTTGCAGAACGCCGAGAAGTCCTTGCCCAGCTGCGTGGGGTTGTAGGGCCTGCTCTCGGGCTCCTGCGTCCCCAGCACGAACGGGTCGCCGGCGGGCACGCCCATCTCGGCCAGCACGCGCCTCGAGTCGGCGCGCTTGGCCTTCAGGATGGCGGCCGTGTGCGCCGTGAGCGGTATGGTGCGCGCGGAGCTGCCGGTCTTGGGCTCCTTCAGGTAGAAGCCGCCTTCGCCGTTTCCCAGCGCGTGGGAGACGGTCACGGTGCCGTCGTCGCCCACGTCGCTCCAGCGAAGCGCGCACACCTCGCCGCGCCTCATGCCGGTGGTGAGCGCGAGCTCCACGGCCAGCCCCAGCGGGCTCGTGGCCTCAGCCACCACGGCGAGCTTGAGCATTCGCGTGCGCTCGGCGCGGTCGAGCGCGTTTATGGGCGTCTTCACGCGCTTGGGCGGCTTGCAGTACTCGCACACGTTCTTGCGCACCAGGTCCTGCGACATGGCCCACTTGAGCGCCTGCTTCAGCAGCCGGAAGGGCTTGGCCACCGACTTCGGCGCGTAGCCGTTTGCGGTCATGTTGGCCATCCAGCGGTTCACCTCCGGCACCGACAGGTCCGCGAGGGCGACGTTTCCCAGGTAGGTGCAGATGAGCCTGCTCTCCGCCCGGTAGTAGCTCCTCACGGTGGAGGGCTCTATGGTGCTCGACTTCTCCTTGTAGGAGAGGAAGGCGCCCATGAAGTCGCGCACGGTGACGCCGCCGCCCACGGCGCCGCCCCTCAGCTCCAGGTCGACGATCAGCGCGTCGCGCGCCCTTTCGGCCTGGCGCTGCGCCTTGGCCACCAGGGTGTGGTAGGTCCTCACCGTCTCGCCGGTGAGGGGGTCGGTGTGGGAGAGGCTGCACTCCCACTGGTCGGTGTTGCGCCTGCGGCGCAGCGACCTGCTCGTGTACTTGAGTTCCATGGTTCTCCGTCCGTCGTTTTCCACAGCCATCCGTGACCACCATTCTGACCACCAAATGACCACCAAAGCGAAGATGGAAGCTTGGAAAAGACAGACAGGGGAGATTGCGGGGAATGGGAAAACCACAGGTCAGGCGCTTGCCGCCGCAACCGTGGAACTGCAGGATTCGCGGTGAAACGGCCTCCGACTCGCTCATAGCCCGGAGGCCGTAGGTTCAAATCCGCCCCCCGCGACCAAAAAATAGGCCCTGACCTGAAAACAGGTTGGGGTTTTTGTTTGACCGACATTTTACCGCCAAAAAACTGAGGCTTCGTGAGTTCGTGTGGGTAGGTGGTTGCGTCACCGCCCCGGCGACGTGGGCCTCACCGCCCCGGCGACGACGCAGGAGTGTACACAGATTGGCTAGAATGGCCTCTCGGCGCCGTTTTGGGGCATTCGTGTACACTGTTGCGACACGAGGATCGTGCGAGCAGACGTGGGGACGCAGGAGTGTACACAAATCGGTGGAAATGGCCTCTCCGCGCCGTTTTGGGGCGTTTGTGTACACTGTTGCGACGCGAGTCGCGATACGAATTGCGACGCGAGCTGCGCCAGGTAGCACGAGCGCCTCAACCACCATGGCGTGCCGGCGGCGCCCCCTCGCTGGCCCCTCCCGCTTGGTCGGGAAGACAGACTCTGCGCGAGTACGTTTTTAAGTGGTTCATGTAGCAAACATACGGCTATGCACCGAGTTTGTATAGCAAAAGATTATCATATATGATATATCGACAGGAAGGACATACATGTTCGAGATTGACTACTACACCGACTCGTCTGGGTGCAGGCCGGTCGAGAAGTTCATCGACTCGGGTCATGTATTCCATCGCCGTCGGCGAAAGGGTCATCTTGACCCATGGGTTCGTCAAGAAGACGCAAAGGACGCCCAGAAGCGAGATAGACAGGGCGAAATCCCTGCGGGAGGATTGGGGGAAGAGAAATGAGTGATTTCAGGAAGCATCTTGCCGACTCCATGGAAGACCCAAAGTTTGCGGCTGAGTGGGACGCTCAAGCGACGGAGCGCGAGATTATGCAGAAGGTCGCGCAGGCGAGGATTGACGCAGGCATATCCCAGAAGGAGCTTGCCGAGCGTTGCAACATGAGGCAGTCGAATCTTTCGCGGCTGGAGAACGGCAACGCCAACCCGTCGGTCGAGACCCTCGGGCGCATCGCCCACGGTCTTGGCAAGAGACTCGAGATCAGTTTCGTTTAGCGAAACTAAGCCCAAGATGAGGTGGGATGCACGCCGTCTGTAGGCTCAAGGGCGATAAGTCCACTTTTCAGGGCACCACGGCGGGCCGGATTCGTAGGAGCGCTCAGACCGGGATGCCAGCAAGCAGACACGCAAGCTCGCTGGTATCCCACGGGAAAGACCACCGGTTGCCGACCTCGCCCAGCGGGCGGGTGGCGGCTGGGAACGGGGGCGACCAAGCGGGCCCAGAGGCGCGGCCTCGGGCGATGCTCCTGTGCCCACGTCGATGACAGGATCAGATGGTTGTGTCACGGTGGTGGGCATGCCACCGTTCCCGTCCACTATTCTGTACATGTTTACTCGCGACGCATCAGAAAAACGTGGCATGCCTCATGGGGATGTGGCATGGATGCCATCTATTCGGCAACGGCACTACGCGACCATCCGTGTGAGGTGAAGCAGGCGGCACGCAGGGGTCTCGTGCGGATAACCGAAAACGGCGGCGTCACGTGTTCTGCTCAGGGGATGTATTCAAGCGCGAGATGGCCAGATGCTGCGGAGCAAGCGCTCTATGCGGAGCATGTTTCGCAGGCAATCCTACGTAGACGCATGGACGTTGAGGCGGGCAATTGCGTTGAGGGTATCGATGCGGCAAAGAGCGCCGTCGCATCGAGGCGCTCGACGGGATTGTCCGACCATGGCCAGGCTGATACTCACCAGCCCCTTTTTGGCAGATGTCGCGCGTCTACGTACATGGAGTCGTCTCTCAACGCCGAGTGAGGTGAGCTGCCGATATCCGCAGCGTTTCCGTCCTCGCCATCCTTTATGCCTTCCAGATACTTACGCTTCTGAGCTCGTAGCTCTTCGCATGCCGTGAGATGGAGTATTCGAAGGGTGTCCCGTCCCCCAGAAGTTTTTCTGAGACCCGCGAGCGCTTCTGAAACGCAGGGGCAGCGGGTACCAAGAGAGGGACAATACGGCGTACGTGAGCGGCACGACATGCGGGGGTGTGCCCTCTCGCACGAGGGCAGGCGTGGCGATGTCCCGACCCAACCCGACCGAGGGCCATACCCGCAACGAATGACAAGGAGCTTCCCCATGGCGTTTCGCAAGACCACGGACACGAATGACCGCGCTACCATTAGGCGCACCCTCCACTACTTCTGGTGGGTGACCAAGCAGAGGCCCGGCGCCTTCGCACTCTCCATCATCAGCTCCGTGGGCTACATTGCCTTGCTCACCTTTGCCAACACCTACGTGATGGGTCGTATCGTTGACCGCGTGCAGGCGTCGCCGGTCGCCGCAGACCAGGTGTTTTCGGTGTTCGGACCCTATATCCTGGCGCTGCTCGTCGTGAACGTGGTGGGTCAGACCCTCTCGAAGCTGCAGGACTACTCTGTCTACCGACTCGAGATCAACGCTAACTACCAGCTTTCACGCCTGTGCTTTGACACACTCTCAAACCAGTCGATGACCTTCCATAACAGCCGTTTTGGTGGGAGCCTCGTGAGCCAGACCTCGCGCTTCGTCTCGGGGTACTCGGGCCTCGTGGACGTCCTCACCTATGCGCTCTGGCCCACGGTCGCCTCGGTCGTTCTTACCATCGCCATACTTGCGCCCATCGCGCCGAGTTTCGTGGCCATTCTCTGCGCCATGCTCGTGCTCTATGTGGTTCTGGCCTACCGCATGTACAAGAGGATCCTCGTGCTCGCCTCCGATGCTTCCAACGCCCAGAACAAGCTTTCGGGTGTGCTCTCCGATGCCGTCACGAACATCCTCGCCGTGAAGACCTACGGTCGCGAGGACTTCGAGCGCGAGACCTTCACGCGGGCGGATCGCGATGCCATGGCGGCGGAGAACCGCAACATGCGCGCCACCATGAGGCGGGGGTTCACCACCTCCTTTCTCATCACAATCATCATGTTCATCGTCTCGATCTTCGTCTCGGGCGGTAATGCCTGGTTCGGCATCAGTGCGGGTACGCTCGTTATGATGTTCACATACACCTATCACCTCACGATGAATTTCAACTACTTTAACTCCATGATGGCACGCATCAACCATGCCCTGGGAGATGCGGCCGAGATGACGCGCGTGCTCGACGAGCCTACACTCGTGGCGGATGACGAGGGAGCTCAGCCGCTGGTCGTGTGCGAGGGCACCATCGACTTTGAGCACATAGGCTTTCGCTACCCCGACGCGCAGGAGGATGACAGGGTCTTTTCTGACCTCAACTTGCACATACCGGCGGGCCAGCGCGTGGGATTGGTGGGGCGCTCGGGCTCTGGCAAAACGACGCTCACCAAGTTGCTGCTGCGCCTAGATGACGTGCAGGAGGGCCAGGTGCTCGTGGACGGTCAGGACGTGAGCCACTGCACCCAGCAGTCCCTTCGCCAGCAGGTCGCCTACGTGCCTCAGGAGGCACTGCTCTTTCACCGCACGATTCGCGAGAACATCGCCTATGGCAGGCCAGCTGCGAGTGAGGACGAGATTCGCTCCGCGGCCGTCAGGGCCAACGCCCTCGAGTTCATAGAGCGCCTGCCCCAGGGCTTCGACACCCTTGTGGGCGAGAGGGGCGTCAAGCTCTCGGGAGGACAGCGCCAGCGCGTGGCCATCGCCCGTGCCATCCTGGTGGATGCCCCGATCCTGGTTCTGGACGAGGCGACCTCGGCTCTTGACTCCGAGTCCGAGGCGCTCGTGCAGGGCGCGCTCGAGAACCTCATGCACGGACGCACGGCCATCGTGGTCGCGCACCGCCTGTCTACGGTGGCCTCGCTCGACCGCATCGTGGTCCTCTCGCACGGCAGGGTCGTAGAGGACGGTACACATCATGAACTCGTCGAGGCGGACGGAGAGTATGCTGGCCTTTGGGATCGTCAGACCGGCGGCTTTCTTGAGGGTGCGGATGCGAGCGAGGGGTAGGGTTGCCCGCAGGCGCGGAACTCAGAGGAGCAAACGTCATCGAGCAACCGCCCGCCAGATTCTGGGGTACCTTCGAAATGAGCTCAACTGGGCAAATGCTGCCGAGCAACCGCCCGCCAGATTCTGGGGCACTAAGCCCCCCGCGAAACCCGCCCGCCCTGCCTCGCGCCGCTCCACCTCATCCTGCCCCCCGCGAGCCCACCCCCCCGCGAGCCATGCAGTTCAACTCGTAGTTCAACCTGGCAACACGTGAGGATACCGTGACCCCATACTTTATTGAACTTATCTATTGAACTTTAGCCAATCAATGCTATTCTCATGAACTGAGTTGAACTTACCAACAGTGAACGGACGATATTGAACTTCTAGGAGGTGCCACGTGGCTCACGTAACTCAAACGACATTTGCTACAAGACTGAAGGAAACCATGGAAGAGCGGAGCCTCAAGCAGGTGGATCTCGTGCAGCTTGCCTCAGAGCGCGGCCACAAGCTGGGGAAAAGCCAGCTCTCGCAGTACCTGAGCGGCAAGACCGAGCCAAGGCCCGAGATGCTCAACGTCCTGTCCGAACTGCTCGGGGTGTCCACAGACAGGCTGAGCGTTACTGCGCCCGAGGCGTCCATCCCGAAGGTCCCCGCAGAGGGTGCCGTGTTTGCCCACGATGCGACGCGCGCCAGGGACAGGAGGCCCACCCAGGCAATCAGGCGCAGCGGCACGGGGAAGGGCAGGGTCATACGCACGTTCAGGAAGTCCTCTAAGCTTGATAGCGTCCTCTACGACGTGCGGGGTCCCGTCCTCGACGAGGCTACCCGCATGGAGGACGAGGGCGAGCACGTTATCAAGCTCAACATCGGCAATCCCGCGCCCTTTGGCTTTCGCACCCCCGACGAGGTCGTGCGCGACATGCAGAGGCAGCTCGTGAACTGCGAGGGCTACTCGTCGAGCCGCGGCCTCTTCTCGGCGCGCAAGGCTATCATGCAGTACGACCAGCTCAAGGGTATCCCCAACGTGGACGTGGACGACATCTACACCGGAAACGGCGCCTCAGAGCTCATCAACCTCGCAATGTCGGCGTTTCTCGACGACGGAGATGAACTTCTGGTTCCCTCCCCGGACTACCCGCTGTGGACCGCCTGCGCGACGCTTGCCGGAGGAGAGGTCGTTCACTACGTCTGCGACGAGCAGCAGGACTGGTATCCCGACCTCGAGGACATCCGCTCCAAGGTTACGCCGCGTACCAAGGGCATTGTTATCATCAACCCCAACAATCCCACGGGCTCCCTCTATCCGCGTGCGGTCCTGCAGGAGATCGTCGAGGTAGCCCGTGAGCACCACCTCGTGATCTTCTCGGACGAGATGTACGACCGTCTGGTCATGGACGGGCAGGAGCACGTCTCGATCGCGAGCCTCGCTCCCGACCTCTTCTGCGTCACGTTCAACGGCCTCTCGAAGTCGCACATGATAGCGGGCTACCGTATCGGCTGGATGAGCCTCTCGGGAAACAAGCGCATCGCGAGAGACTACATCGACGGCATCAACATGCTCTCTAACATGCGTCTTTGCTCCAACGTTCCCGCCCAGTCCATCGTCCAGACCTGCCTTGGGGGCCATCAGCGCGTCAAGGACTACCTGGTGCCTGGCGGGCGCGTCTACAACCAGCGCGAGTATGCATACGATCGCCTCTCGAGGATGGAGGGCGTCACGGTCGTAAAGCCGCAGGCGGGGTTCTATATCTTTCCGAGGCTCGATCCCGAGCGCTTCCATATCACGGATGATGATCAGTTCGCGCTTGACCTGCTCAAGGACAAGCACGTGCTCATCGTGGGTGGCAAGGGCTTCAACTGGGAGACGCCCGGTTACTTTCGCATCGTCTACCTGCCGCGCATGCACACGCTGCAGGATGCCCTCGATGCGATCGAGGACTTCTTGAGCTACTATCATCAGTAGGTTAGCGAGGATCGCGTGTCTGGCGCTGGGCAGGCACGTGCATATGGCAGGCGCTCACGACGGCTTCCCTGTGAGGAGGGCTTATGCTCAAGGCGAACTATCACACCCATACCGTGCTCTGCGATGGCAAGAACACCGCTGAGGAGATGGTCAAGCGCGCGCTGGACCTTGGCTTTGAGCACCTGGGCTTCTCTGGCCACATGGATCCGGGCGTCCACATGGACTGGCCCATCTACGTGGCAGAGGTTAGGCGCCTGCAAGGGATCTATGGGGAGAGGCTCGATATCCTCATGGGCGTCGAGCTCGATATCGTCTACGATCCCTCCTGCTGCCCTGAGGCGGAGTACGTGATCGGATCGACGCACTTTTTGCCCACAGACAAGGGTCTCATGGCCGTGGACTGGACGTATGAGGTGTTGCAGCAGCTCTGTCTTGAGTCCTTTGGCGGTGACTGGTACGCGCTCGCTCGCGCCTACTATGAGCTCGAGGCGCAGGTGTATGACCGCACGCACTGTAGCTTCGTGGGGCACTTTGACCTCGTGACGCGCTTCAACGACCGAGCGCACGACTTCGACGAGACCGACCCACGCTACACGGGTCCAGCCCTTGAGGCCATGAAGCACTTGGTGGAGCAGGGCGTGCCCTTCGAGATCAACTGCGGTGGCGTGAACAGGGGACGCAAGGCCGAGCTCTATCCGCGCCATGAGCTGCTTCATGCGCTGCATGACTTTGGCGGGGAGATTCTCATCAACTCTGACGCGCACCAGGCCGAGAAGCTGGACGGCGGCTTCGATGTGGCGATCGCGACGGCCATCGAGTGCGGCTTCACGCATGTGAACATCCTTGCGCACGACCTCGTAGGTGGCGTCGAGTTCAGACAGCTCGCACTCGACGCGCTGTAGTGCCTGCGCTCGTCCCGTTTGCGCAGCCAGCTCCTGCGGCGGCTCCGCTCCTCTCAGCTGGCAAATATGTTCTTGATGGTGTCATCCCTTCTCCCTCAGCCGCGACCCCCTTTCTGAGATGCTGCTACGCTAGTATCGTCCATGCAGGTCTCTAAGGTGAGCAGGTCTTGAGGAGGAGTCGCTTGGTGGACAAAACGGACATGACGGGTGGCCAGAGCCCGATCGATGCCGGTGATCCCATCTTCGGCGGGCGCCGCGACGAGTTTGTGACCATGCTTGATGACTTCATGGGCAGGGTCTTGGCCATTCGCGCGAGGCTTAAGGCCGAGCGGGGAGAGGACCCCGTGGAGCATTGCCTGGGCAGGGTCAAGAGTGCGGCGAGTCTGCATGAGAAGTGTCAGCGCAAGGGTCTGCCCGAGACCTGCGAGGCAGCCTTCGAGCACGTCCGCGACATCATCGGTATCCGCGTGGTCTGTGCCTTTCTGAACGACGTCTACTTGATGCGTGACAGCATCGCCGAGCTGCCGGGTGTCGAGGTCGCGTGCGAGAAGGACTATATCCGTCATGTGAAGCCCAACGGCTACCGTAGTCTGCATCTGGTGCTTCTGGTGGACGGCAGGACCTACATCGAGGTGCAGATCAGGACGATCTCGCAGGATACCTGGGCGGCCCTCGAACACCAGATGAAGTACAAGCACGAGGTCGCAGGCGATGTGTCGCTCATAACCGCCGAGCTCAAGCGCTGTGCCGATGAGCTTGCCTCGACGGACATCTCGATGCAGACGATTCGTGACATGATTCGCGGCACCATCCCGCGCGATGTTGTTGCAGTGAGGGAGGACGGGCAATGAAGATCTTGGTCGCAGAGGACACACGCGACCTCAACCGTGCCCTTGAGGTGATACTCGAGCAGAGCGGCTATGAGGTGACCTGTGTCTTTGACGGGCGGGAGGCACTCGACAGGGCGCTCTCGCAGAGCTTTGACGGCATCATCCTCGACATCATGATGCCCAAGATGGACGGCCTCGAAGCCCTGCGCGAGATGCGCGGGCGTGGTATCGTGGCGCCCGTCCTCTTGCTTACGGCGAAGGCCGAGGTGGACGATCGCGTGGTTGGCCTTGACGCCGGGGCTGACGACTATCTTCCCAAGCCCTTCGCGATGAAGGAGCTTCTTGCCCGCGTACGCGCCTTGTGCAAGCGTCGCTCGGGCTATTCTGACGTCGACCTCAGCTTTGGGGACATTCGCTTGCGCGCTGACACCTTTGAGCTTGCCTGCGAGAACACGGTGCGCCTCTCCGTGAAGGAGCTGGAGCTCATGCAGCTCCTGATACGGAATGCCGACCATCCCCTGGCATCTGAGTTCGTGTTGGGCCGGATCTGGGAGGATGATCGCTCGGCGACGGGGGAGACGCTCGCCCTCTATGTTTCCTACCTTAGGGCCAAGCTCAAGGCAGTGGCATCAACGCTTGCGGTGATGGTGAACGACGAGGGTGGTATTCGGCTCGTTGCCCGCGAGGTCGCCGTGCGTTGACGGACCCTGAGGGCAAGTACTCACGCGCACACGGGGGGAGCAGGTCATGGGGGCCACGTCCATACAACGCCTACGTACGAAGTTCATCGCGGTCATGCTGGGTGCGTTCTTCTTGACCATGCTCCTCATAGCGCTGCTCGTCAATGGGGCGTACGTCAGCCTTGCGCAGGCGCGGATGAACAGCACCTTGCAGTCCATCATCGAGAACAATGGCCAGCTTCCCGTGATCGACGTGGACAACCTGGCTCCTAGCAGCGGGCTTGGTTTGCGCTATTTCGTCGTGACGCTGCGTGCTGACGGTACGTTCGAGGAGCTTCGCAATGACAGCGACAAGTCAATAGATCGACAGCATGCCCAGGAACTGGCCAGGAAAGCTGCCTCTTCCATCTTTACGTCGGGATCGATCGACAACTACTACTATAAGGTGTCAGACTCCCCAACCGCAGATGGTAGGAAGGTCATAGCCTTCATGAACGGTTCTGTCGAGCTGGAAGAGGGCAGGCAGGTCATGGGCTATACCCTCGTCTTTCTGGGCGTGGGGTTGCTCCTTGCCTTCGTGCTCGTGTGGTTTATCTCCATGCGGGCCATCAGGCCCGAGATTGAGGCGGCACGGCGCCAGAGCGAGTTCATCACCAACGCGAGTCACGAGCTCAAGACCCCTCTCGCCGTCATACGTGCCAACACTGAGCTGAGCGAGACCATCCAGGGCGAGAGCGAGTGGAGCCAGTCCACGCTCCGACAGGTCGACTACCTCGATGGTCTCGTGAAGAACCTCGTAGAGTTTTCCCGTTCCAACGAGGTTGAGGACGAAAGCGAGGGCGAGGCCAAGGAGCTTGACGTCTCTGCCATTGTCGCGTCGGCGGCCTCGCCATTCGAGTCACTGGCACAGAGCCGGGACGTGACCCTTGACATAGGTGTGGACGCGGGAGTTCACCTGGCTGTGAGCGAGGGGAAGCTTCGCCAGCTCGTCCGCCTTCTCGTTGACAACGCGGTCAAGTACTGTGACGGTGGCGGCAAGGTGTCGGTGCGCGCCAGACAGGTGCGGCAGATAGGGATACCCTATATTCGTAGGCAGGGGGTCCGCATCGTGGTCTCGAACAGCTATGCCAAGGGCAAGGACGTGGACTACGAGCGGCTCTTTGAGCGCTTCTACCGAGGCGACAAGGCCCACTCGAACCAGGGTGGCTATGGCATCGGCCTCTCCGTTGCCCAGCGCATCTGCGAGGAGGCGGGGGGCTCCATCAAGGCGATGTGGAAGGACGGCATCGTCAGCTTCGTCTGCCTGCTGTACTGACGATGCCGCCCGCGTGCCATCGCCCGTGAGGGCCGGTCGTGGTCACTGTACGCTGAACGTGGTGTCACCGATGGTGACGGAACTCACCTCACTTGCGTCGATGATCCTGGGCAGGAAGCTGGACTTCTCGACCCGCGTGCTGTTCTGGTCGTCGGGCCCGGTGCTACCGCCCCCAAGATCTCTGAACGTGATCGTGCTGCCGTCGCGCAGGGTGATCGTGACCATGCCCAGGTTCATGAGCTGGTCCATACGCGCCTCGAGCTCTGGTGGCATCCGCCCGCTGGGTGCGTCGGGGAGGTTCGCCGCCTCGTGCACGGTGTAGCTCAGCGAGAGCGCGATAGGCGATATGGACAGTTTGTCCATGGTGGCCTTAAGCCCGTTGATGGAGAAGACCTGGCCGCTTGGGATCTCGACAGCCGCGTCCTCGTAGTTCATCTTGAACTTGAGGTTCCAGTGCCCCGAGATGACCGGCTCGGTCTGGGTTGACTCGCTATCAAAGACGCAGAGGTCGGTGAAGCTGGCGTAGGCGGTCTGGCCCACGATGCTTGCGCCATCGGTTGACAGTGACATCTCCTCGACGTACTGGATGGAGTTGTCGGAGGGGTCGCTGTCGTAGAAGTGGCTGCTTCCGTTCGCTCCCCAGACACCATGGACCCATGTGGTCTGGTCACCGAACTTAAGGGGCAGGTTTCCGTACTCGTCGGCCTTGACCTTTGTTATGGGCTTCCCGTCATCCCTTGAGATGCTGTAGACGATGACGTAGTTCTGTGCGTCGCCGATGACGGCGTCTGCGGTGATGGTCACCCCATTGGCGTGTGCGCTCGCGCCGATGGGCCTGCCTATCTTACTCACGACCTCGGTGTTGGCGGGCGCCCCGTTGAAGACGTCATCCACGAGACCGAGCACGCCTATGCGCACGCCGCTTGCGTAGGCGATGCCACCTGCTCCCAAGGCTGCCGCGAGGACGACCGCCGCCACGGCAGCGGCGATGCGCCAAGCGGGCCACTTCCTCCCGAAGTGTAGGATCTGTGCCTTGTTCTTGCCTGTGCCTGTCATGCCATCCGCCTCCTTCTCGAGCTTGCCTGCCATCCTCGCCTTCGCACCGTCCGAGAAGGACAGCTTGCCCATCGCGGACGTGTAGGTGGCCTTGAGTCTCTCCTCGGGTCTCCCCTCCACTTCGAGCGTCTTGTCCGTCATGTCATCCATGATGTCCTCCTTACCCTGTCCTCAACAGTCTCCTTGTTCTGCCAAGCGTGTCCGCAAGAGCTTTCGTGCCCTGCTCAGGCGTTTCGTGGCTGCAGCCTCGCTCACGCCGGTCATTCGCGCTATTTCCCGTAAGGGCAGCTCCTCGAAGTAGTGCAGGTGGATGACCTCCCGGTACTGGTCCGGCAGTTCGCGCAGGGCCCTGAGCAGATCAGCCTCCTCGTCGAGAAGCCCCTGGAACGTGGGGTCGCCCTCTGTCGCCGGCTCCTGTGCGCCCTCCAAGGTCGTGTCTCTGCGCCTCGCTGCGCGCAGCTGATCCTTGCAGGCATTCGCCGTCGTGCGGATGACCCAAGCCCGCTCGTGCTCGTCGCTCGCGAAGGAGGGTCGCGCTGTCAGCAGCTTGAGCAGGACGTCCTGACAGATGTCTTCCGCGTCGTGCGTCGAGCGTAGGTAGCTGTAGCTCAGCCGCAGTATGGAGTCTGAGTACAGCCGCACCAGGCGCTCGACCTCGCCCGCCTCGCCCGTGGTCTTGTGCATGCCCTCCTCCTCTCTGCCCTCTGACTACAATACGATCCAGGGCGAGGAACCTGACGCGGCCCTTTGTCTGCGCTCGAAGGTCTGCCGTCCACCGTCTTGGTCCTGCAGGCGACCCGTTTCGTCTATGATGGGGAGGTACTGGTAGGGGCAGAGGCGCGCCGCAGCCTCCCTTCGCGAAGGGTGATGCATGATAACCATCGGTCACTTTCTGGAGATCCTCTTCCAGAGTCCCTTTCTTGTCGTCGTCATGGTCCTTATCTTGGGGTCCATCTTCGTGAATGGCTCCACGGACGCCGCTAACGCCATCGCGGAGCCGGTGGGCACCCGCTCGATCGGGGTGGGCGAGGCCATCGTCATGAGCGTCATCTGCAACTTCATCGGCTTGGTGGGCATGACCCTCATCTCTACGGCAGTTGCGGACACCATGAGCGGCATGGTCGACTTTGGCGGGGACACCCATGCCGCGCTCATCGCCTTGGCGGCCGCGACCGTGGCCATCGTGGGCTGGGGCGTTGGTGCCTGGATCTTTGGTATCCCCACGTCGGAGAGCCATGCGCTCATCGCGGGGCTGACGGGCGCCGCACTTGCCGTCTCGGGAGGCCTTGAGGGCGTTAACATGGGGGAGTGGGCAAAGGTCATCTACGGCCTTGTGCTCTCGACTGTCTTGGGCTATGCGGCGGGTTGGGCTATTGCGAAGGTCATACCAATTCTGTGCCGTAACGCCGACCGACGACGTGCCAACGACTTCTTCGGGCGCATGCAGGTACTTGGCGCTGCAGGCGTCGCCCTCATGCACGGTGCTCAGGACGGCCAGAAGTTCATGTCTACGGCGATGATGGCCATCATCCTCGCCACCGGCTCGACCAACATGGCAAACGTCGAGTTTCCCCTGTGGATTATGGTGCTCTGTGCCGGCATCATGGCCATAGGCACCGCCGTGGGTGGCAAGAAGATCATCAAGACGGTGGGCATGAGCATGGTGCGCCTTGACAAGTACCAGGGCTTCGCCGCGTCCATCAGCGCCACGGCGTCGCTGCTCATCGCCACGCTCACGGGCTTGCCCGTCTCTACCACCCACACCAAGACCGCAGCTATCATGGGTGCGGGCGCCGCCGAGAACGTCCGCTCCGTGAACTGGGCCATTGCCAAGGACATGGTCTTTACCTGGGTCTTCACCTTCCCGGGCTGCGGGCTTATCGGCTACGTTTTGGCGAGGCTCTTCCTGCTCGTGTTCTAGGCGGTATTTCTCGGGCCCCATCCCGCACTCGGGGGTGCGCCCGTCCGTAAGAGACTCAGAGAGAAAAGAGAGGTACATGGCTCGCGCAAAGAAGGAAGATCCGTTTTACGCCCTTTTTAGGGACTTCTCCCAGGAGATTCTCGACGCATCCAAGGACTATGTGAAGTTCGTCGAGGGCTACCCGGAGACCATAACGATGATCCCCGGGATGAAGCTCCACGAGTCGCGTGCCGACGCGCACGTACGCAAGATCATGAAGGAGTTGTACACCTCGTTCATCACGCCATTCGATCGCGACGACATCTCGGACCTTGCCCTCAAGATGGATGACATCGTAGACTATATGGAGGGCGTCTGCACGGGGCTCGACCTCTTTAACATGAGCTCCACCCGCATTGAGGCGCGCGAGATGGCCGAGCTCACTCACCAGGCCATCGTGGAGCTCAACCTCATGTTTGATCGCTTGGCCGACTACAAGAAGGACCCCATCGTGCGCGAGAAGGCCATCGCAGTCGGCGAGATCGAGGACCAGGGGGATGACGTCTACGAGCAAGGCATGCACCGACTCTTCCACGATGACACGCTCGATGAGGCGCGCCGCGGCCACATTGTTGGCTGGATGCGCGTCTTCGATCGTATGGAGGCCTCGCTCGACGCCTGCGATGCCACCGCTGGCGTCGTGCGCTCCGTAATCATGAAGAGCGCGTAGGCCACCCGGTGCCGGATGCGGGCCGCTCGGCGCTCTAGGGGTGTATCAGTTCTCGTGTGGCACCCTTGCCTGCTGGCGGGGACGCTGTCCTTACTGTCCTGCGGCCGCCCACTGACAAGACAGCTATCTTGTCAGTGGGCAGAGAAACTGCCATACTAGGTGCAGGTCCGACGTCGACGCAAGCTCGTATGGGGTGGCGCTGTCGTAGCCGGACGAGGCAGAGCGACCAGGGAGGGGAGGGACTTGGTGGAGACCTACACGCGCACGCCTCTGGAGGAGGCCAGCTACCAGGAGGCCCTCGAGCGTTACCACAGGGATGGTGGTCCCGTGCCGCATGAGTTCCCTGAGGGCTTCGAGTCTCTGTCCAAGCGCGTCCGCGCTCTCAAGCGCGAGCGGGACGCCGTCGTCCTTGCCCACTACTACGTGCCTGCCGAAGTCCAGGCGCTCGCTGATTACGTGGGTGACTCCTTCTACCTGGCACGCCTTGCGTGCACGCTCGAGGCGAGGGTCATCGTGCTCTGCGGCGTCTCCTTCATGGGTCAGAGCGTGAAGCTCCTGAACCCCTCGCGCACCGTGCTCGCGCCAGAGCCGCTGGCAGACTGTCCCATGGCACATATGGTACGCAGGCAGGACGTGGACATGGCGCACGAGCGCTTTGGCGATGACCTGGCCGTCGTCTGCTATGTCAACTCCACGGCCGAGATCAAGGCCTGGTCGGATGTGTGCGTGACCTCCTCAAACGCTGTCAAGGTGGTTCGCGAGCTGCCGCAGGGGCACATCCTCTTCATTCCGGACAAGAACCTCGGACGCTATATCGCACGACAGGTCCCCGAGAAGCACTTCATCCTGAACGATGGTTTCTGTCCCGTTCACCAGGGACTCGACTTGGGAGAGATCCATCTGCTCAGGCGCGACCACCCTTTTGCCGAGCTGCTCGCGCATCCCGAGTGCACCGAGGCAGCGCTCGCCGAGGCCGACTTCATCGGTTCCACGAAGCAGATCATCGAGCGCATCGTTGCGTCTGCGCGCACGGAGTTCATCGTGCTGACTGAGGCAGGTGTCCAGGCGCAGATCGAGAGGCTTACGGCAGGTCAGGGCAAGCGAGTCTTCTACACGAAGACCCCCCTCCTCTGTCCCGACATGCGCATGATAAGCGCCGAGAAGCTGCTCCGCTCCCTGGAGGAGGGCTATGGCGAGATCGCACTGCCCGATGACGCCGAGCGCGCCAACGCGCCTCTCAGGCGGATGCTCGACTTGGCGGTGCGCTGATGGTGACGGGCGCGAGGACGCCAGTTGAGGGTGCGGCAGCTACCGGGGTCCCGTCGACGGGCCAGCCCGCCCGCAGGATCACCTGCGACGTCGTTATAGTGGGTTGCGGCGTCGCCGGCCTCTACGCGGCGCTCAACCTCCCGCGCTCGCTCAAGGTCGTGTTGCTCTCCAAGAGGGACCTGGCCAGCTGCGACTCGATGCTTGCCCAGGGCGGCATCTGCGTCATGCGCGACTACGACGACTACGGACCGTGGTTTGATGACACGATGCGCGCCGGGCACGGCGAGAACCGCGCCGAAAGCGTCGACACCATGATCTGGTCGAGTCGCGACATCATCAACGACCTCATTCGCAGGGGCGTCTCGTTCGACAAGCTCGAGGACGGACGGCTCGCCTATACCCGCGAGGGTGCCCATTCCCGACCACGTGTGCTCCACCACGCGGATGACACGGGGCGCGAGATAACGACCACGCTCCTTGCCCGGGCGCTCGAGCTTCCCAACTTGCGTCTGCTCGAATGGCACACGATGGTCGACCTGCTCGTCTCAGACGAGGGCGGCTGCGAGGGCGTCGTCTGCACGACGCAGGAGGACGACGTGCTCGCCATCCGTGCTACCGACACCATCCTGGCGTCGGGCGGTGTGGGAGGGCTCTATGAGCGCTCGACGAACTTCCCGTGCATGACAGGGGACGCCTGCCGCATCTGCAGGGTGCATGGGGTCGCCCTTGAGCATATGGACTACGTACAGTTTCATCCCACATCGCTCTATACCGGCAGTACTGGTCGGGCCTTCCTTATCAGTGAGTCCTGCAGGGGGGAAGGTGCCATCCTCCTCAACGCCAAGGGGGAGCGTTTCGTGGACGAGCTCCAGCCCCGCGACGTCGTATCTGCTGCCGTCTACCGCCAGATGAGGGAGGACGGCCTGCCCTTCGTGCGCCTCTCGTTCGAGCGCATCCCACGTGGCGTGACCTGTAGGCACTTTCGCAACATTCGCGAGCGCTGCCTCGAGGAGGGCTACGACATCTGCGAGGGACCCATTCCCGTCGCCCCGGCCCAACACTACCTCATGGGCGGCATCCGCGTGGACCAAGACTCCCGCAGCTCCATGGAACACCTCTACGCCGTGGGAGAGACAAGCTGCAGCGGCGTCCACGGCAAGAATCGCCTGGCCAGCAACTCCCTGCTCGAGAGCCTGGTGTTCTCTAGGCTGGCCGCACGGGACATCGTCAGGAGGAGGCATCACGCATGAACTCGGTGACCCTCAGGCTCCAGGCGGAGCCACTCATACGTTCGGCCCTTCGTGAGGACATCACGAGTGAGGACATCTCGACGGCATCGGTCATAGACGATGGTGCCCAGGGCCAGGTCCGTCTGGTTGCCAAGCAGGGAGGTGTGATCTGTGGTCTTGACGTGTTCGAGCGGACGTTCCAGCTGCTCGATGACACGGCACGGTTGGTCGCGACGGTTCAGGACGGGGAGGAGGTCGTGGCGGGCCAGGAGCTGGGTGTCGTTTGGGCACACGTGGTCGCCCTGCTCTCGGGGGAGCGGGTCGCCCTCAACTACCTGCAGCGCATGAGCGGCATCGCCACCTACACGCGCGCGATGGCCCGTATCCTTGCCGGCACCGGGACCCGTCTAGCGGACACGCGCAAGACCACGCCCAACATGCGCGTCTTCGACAAGGAGGCTGTGCGTGTGGGCGGCGGCTCCAATCATCGCTTTAACCTCTCTGACGGCGTGCTGCTCAAAGACAACCACATTGACGCGGCGGGTGGCATCGCCCAGGCGGTTGCCGCCGTCCGCGCCCATGCGCCCTTCTTGTGCAAGGTGGAGGTCGAGGTGGAGACCCTCGACGAGCTTCGCCAGGCGCTCGACGCCAAGGTCGACATCGTGATGCTCGACAACATGGACCACAGGACAATGGCCGAGGCCGTCCGCCTCGTGGACGGTGCGGCCGAGATTGAGGTCTCGGGCAACGTCACGGCGGCGAACGTCACCCAGCTCGTGGACCTTGGGGTGAACATCGTCTCGTGTGGGGCCCTCACCCACTCGGCACCCATCCTGGATCTGAGCCTCAAGCACCTCTCGATCATCGCCGCAGGGGGAGGGTCCGTGGCGCCCGAGCGCACAGCAGGGCAGACTTCAGGAAAGGGTCGCGACGACACCGAGGGTGTGGTTGGGCCATGACGGGAAAGGAGCGAAGGCGTCGCATCGTCTCCTTGCTCTCAGGAGCGAGAGGCACCCTCACCGGCGCTGGACTCGCCCAAAGCTGTGAGGTGAGCCGCCAGGTCATCGTGCAGGACATGGCACTTCTCAAGGCGGAGGGAGTCGAGATCCTCTCCACCAACCGGGGCTACTGCCTGGCGCCGCCCTCGAACGCTCGCCCCCGGAGGCTCATCAAGGTGCGCCACGATGCGAGCCAGGTGGCCGAGGAACTTAACCTCATCGTCGACCTGGGAGGCACAGTCGAGGACACGGTCGTCAACCATCACAGCTACGGCAGACTCTGCGCCCCTCTAAACGTGTCGAGCCGCCGTGACGTGCGACGCTTCGTGGAAGGACTGGCGAGCAGTCGCTCATCGCTCCTGAGCGGGATTACCTCAGGCTACCACTTTCATCATGTGAGCGCCCCAGACGAGGGGGTGCTCGACGAGATAGAGACCGAGCTGGGTCGCAGGGGCTTTCTCGCCAGCCGCACGGCCTGGGAACTTGAGTCAACCCTGGCGTGACCGCCGTGCGTTGCCAGTTGTGTGTCCGTGCGTGGACGTCGCGTGCGCACGATGTTTCGAGCGTGTCTCAGCCGTCGATGTTTTCGTGCAAGGCGCTACACTACTCAAGCGGATATGTATCGTGCGCGGGCAAACGTCCTCTCGCTCGCCCGGCAGCGCTCTTGACTCACGGAGGGGAATCATATGGATAAGAAGGATCTCGACTGGGGTAACCTCGGCTTTGCCTATCAGCCTACTGACTATAGCTATGTGTCCAACTACAAGGATGGCGCCTGGGATGAGGGTGCGCTGACGGCGGACCACAGTCTCAGGCTCTCTGAGTGTGCTGGCATCTTCCACTACTGCCAGGAGGTCTTCGAGGGTCTCAAGGCCTACACCGCCCAGAACGGTGACATCGTCTGCTTCCGGCCGGACCAGAATGCCGAGCGCATGTACAACTCGGCACAGCGTCTCGTTATGCCGCCTTTTCCCCGTGAGCGTTTCATCGAGGCGGTCGAGCAGGTCGTTCGTGCCAACGCTGCCTGGGTGCCTCCCTTTGGCTCGGGCGCCACGCTCTATATCCGACCGTTTATGGTCGCCACGGGCAACGTTATCGGCGTCAGGCCCGCGGACAAGTACCAGTTCCGCATCCTCGTGACGCCCGTCGGCCCGTACTACTCTGGCGGTGTCAAGCCTGTCAAGCTGCAGGTCTCCAAGTACGACCGCGCGGCGCCACATGGCACCGGCAACATCAAGGCCGGTCTCAACTATGCCATGAGCTTGCTGCCCTCCGTTGAGGCGCATGCCAAGGGGTACGCGGACAATCTGTTTCTCGACCCGAAGACGCGCAGCTTCATCGAGGAGTCCGGTGGTGCCAACATCCTCTTTGTCAGGAAGGACGGCACGCTAGTCGTCCCGCAGTCCCATACTGACTCCATCCTGCCCTCTGTCACTCGTCGCTCGCTCGTCGATGTGGCTAAGAAGATGCTCGGCATGACGATCGAGCAGCGCCCCGTCACGTTCGAGGAGATCGACCAATTTGTCGAGTGTGGCATGTGTGGCACCGCAGCCGTGATCAGCCCCGTTGGCGAGATAGACGCCGACGACAGACAGATCGTCTATGGCATGGAGCACGTCGGTCCCGTGATGAGGGAGCTTCGCGAGACCCTCACAGGCATCCAGGTTGGCGAGATAGCTGACCAGTTTGGCTGGGTTCACAAGATCACCTTGGGGTAGTGGCCAGTCCAGGCAGCGGGTGCGGGGTCTGCCTTGCATCCGTCTGCACGCTCGCGTGCCCGCGTACCGCCGGCGCGCCGCGTAGGGCTGTAGTTGGGGGCCTGGCCCCTACACCCGTCTGGCCACGGCGCTGAACGAGAAGCAGTCGGGGTGGTGTCGTGACTGCGTGTACTCGAACATGTGCCCGTCTCCGTTGAAGGTCCGACTGCACATGACGGCGACGAAGTCAAAGCCCTCAAGGTCAAGGTAGCAGTGGTCTGTCTGCGTCGCCTTCTCGGCGGTGATCGTGCGCTTGCTTGTGGCAATCTTCATACGCAACTCATCCTCGAGATACTCGTAGATCGAGCCGGCCGCTCGTTTTTTCGTGAGGCCGGGGACGAGGTCCTCAAGAAAGTAGCTACGGTCCAGAATGTGAGGGCGTCCCTCGACTATCCGGACCCTGTCTATGTGGAGGAGTGCGTCACCCGCCTTAAAACCGCTGAGTCTCGCAAGATGAAGGTCAGCGGCAATGCGCTCGAACGTCTCGATTTTAGTCGCGGTGGAGAGATGGTTGCGGGCGGCAGCCTCCTTGAACGTCTCGATGCCGCAGGCCTTAAAGAGCGCTCGCTCGTGTGGCTGGTATATCACCCGCACGCCCTTGCCGTTGACGGGCTGCACGTAGCCCTGCTGCGCAAGCAGCCCGAGTGCCCTTCTCACCGTGTTGTGCGAACATGAGTACCGCTCGACGAGGGTGCTTTCGGAGGGTACGAACGATTGGTAGGGGTAGTCGCCCATTTTGATCTGTTCTAGGAGATCCTCGTATATCGAACCGTAGATCGCTTGCATCTTCCGCACCTCGCCTCTGATGCCTCATTGACAACGCAACATCTCATCTCATACCCCATTTGCAGGTCCCCTTACCGTTCGCGGTGAGAGTATCGTCGTTTGCCACAGCCCGACGTCTTCTCTTGACCTATTTAAATACGCGCGCAATAATTTTATCCAATGCTGGCATCAGCCTATTCGTCGGTAGGAGAGAGACGCGGGGCCGCCATGAGGGCAAGAGGGCCTGGTGACGCCAGGACGAAGGAGTAGAGATGGGAAAGTACGAGGGCGATGCCAAGGAGTTGCTGCGACTCATCGGCGGCAAGGACAACATCAGCGCAGTGACGCATTGCATCACGCGCATGCGCTTCGCCCTAGCTGACCCCGCCAAGGCCGATGTGCCCGCCATCGAGAAGCTTAGCTCTGTCAAGGGCAGCTTTACGCAGGCGGGGCAGTTCCAGGTCATCATCGGCAACGACGTTGCCGACTTCTACGATGACTTTGTGGCTGTCTCGGGCGTGAGCGAAGGTAGCAAGGCCGACGTCAAGGCCGCAGCCGCCGGAAACCAGAATCCCCTGCAGAAGGCTATGGGCGCCATTGCCGAGGTCTTCGCGCCACTCATTCCCGCCATCATCACCGGTGGTCTCATCCTAGGTTTTCGAAACATCCTGGGAGACATGCCCTACTTCGGGCCTGACGGCAACCAGACGCTCGCCTCCCTCTCGCAGTTCTGGACCGGTGTCTACGGCTTTTTGTGGCTCATCGGCGAGGCAGTGTTTCATCTGGGCATTCCCGTAGGCATCTGCTATTCAATCACCAAGAAGATGGGTGGCACGCCGATGCTGGGCATCGTGCTTGGCCTCACACTCATCTCGGGCCAGCTCATGAACGCGTACAACGTGGCGGGCGCCACACCAGAGGAATGGGTCAAGTATACCTGGGACTTTGGTTTTGCACAGGTCCATATGGTGGGCTACCAGTCACAGGTCTTGCCCGCCATCCTTGCTGCCATCTGTTTCAACTACTATGAGCGCTTCTTCAAGAGGATAACTCCCGCCCTCATACAGATGATCGTCGTACCCTTCTGCTCGCTTTTGCTTGGCGTGATGACAGCCCACTTCATCGTCGGTCCCATTGGCTGGATCATCGGCACATGGATCGGCAACATCGTTATGGCTGGCATCTCGGGACCCTTACGCGTCTTGTTTGGCGCCATCTTTGGAGCCGTGTACGCTCCGCTCGTGATCACCGGCCTGCACCACATGACCAATGCCGTCGATCTGCAACTCATCAACCAGACAGGCGGAACCATGCTCTGGCCTATGATCGCGCTCTCCAACATCGCACAAGGCTCGGCGGTCCTTGCCATGGTCGTGCTCCAGAGGAGGGACGAGGACGCCCAGCAGGTCAACATCCCCGCCTGCCTCTCGTGCTACCTGGGCGTCACCGAACCTGCCATCTTTGGCGTCAACCTCAAGCACATGTTTCCCTTCGTGTGTGCCATGATCGGCAGCTCCATTGCGGGTGTCATCTGTACCGCGACCTCAACTACCGCTAATGCCATCGGCGTAGGTGGCCTGCCAGGTATTCTCTCGATCAACTCTAGGTTCTTCCTGAGCTTTGCGATCTGCATGGTCGTTGCCATCGCGGTTCCGTTTGCGCTCACCTACGTCGTGGGCAAGCGCAGGGGCATTGACAGGGGTGCCGGCGTCAATGACAGCGCACCTGAGGGAGAGAAGACCGCCACCGTTGCGGCTGCGACTTCGACAGCCAATGCTCCCGCACCCTCCGCCCATGGCGACGTAGTCGCAGATGGCAGCATCAAGGCAGTCGTGAACGGTACCGCTCGTACGCTCGCTTCCGTGGAAGACGGCGTCTTCTCCTCCGGCATGATGGGCGAGGGCATCGCGATCGACCCCTTTGACGGAGAGGTCATCGCACCCTGCGACGCTGAGGTCAGCGTCATGATGGCGAACTCAGGCCATGCCGTTGGCCTCAAGCTTCCCAATGACCTCGAGCTTCTCATCCACATCGGTCTGGATACCGTAGAGATGCAGGGTGACGGATTCACGACCTACGTCGATCAGGGAGATATGGTCCACTCCGGTCAGAGGCTCGTCAGCTTCGACAGAGACAAGATCGCGGCCGCTGGTCACAAGGATACGGTCATGATGATCGTAACGAGTGTCGGTCGGGCGGGTAAGCTCGAACTTGTGTCCAAGGGTGAGGTAGAGGCTGGAAAGACCACAGTCATTGGATATGGGACTAAGCAATAAGGTATAAAAACTCTGTCGGTCAGGTGGCGTCGCAAGCCTACTCTCTGTGCGGCACCACCTTTGTTGAGGAGGAGAGAGGCACTATGGATCGAGCTGAGCAATTTGGCGATAAGGTTGTCTACCAGATCTATATTAGAAGTTTTAAGGATTCTAACGATGATGGTATCGGGGATCTGAGAGGCATCACCTACTGTCTAGATTATCTTAAAGATCTCGGAGTGGGTTGCATCTGGATAACGCCGTTCTTCGTCTCTCCCCAGAATGACAACGGATATGACGTTGCGAACTATCGAAACATAGATCCCGTGTTCGGCAGCATGGAGGACTTCGATGAGCTTGTGAGCGAGGCGAAGGAGCGGGGTATCGCCATCATGCTCGACATGGTGTTCAACCACACGTCCACAGAGCACGAGTGGTTCCAGAAGGCCCTCAAGGGTGACCCTACCTATCTTGACTATTATAAGTTTGTCGATGCCGCAGAGGGCGCCACCGAGGAGAACCCCGGGGAGCCTCCCACGAACTGGGTCTCCAAGTTCGGAGGTAGTGCGTGGCAGTACGTACCCTCGCTCAATAAGTGGTATTTGCACCTCTTTGACAAGAGTCAGGCCGATCTCAACTGGGATAACCCCCGCGTTCGAAACGAGCTTGCGGATGTCATCCGCTTCTGGAAGGAAAAGGGCGTCTCTGCCTTCCGCTTTGACGTCGTGAACCTGATCTCGAAGCCTTCCGAGCTGGAGAGTGACGATGAGGGAGATGGCAGGCGTTTCTACACGGATGGTCCGCACGTCCATGAGTATCTACAGGAGCTCGTGCGTGAGGCTGGCATCGACGATCTGATGACGGTCGGTGAGATGAGCTCTACCTCCATCGATGACTGCATCCGCTACTCGAAGCCTGACTGCCATGAGCTTGCCATGGTGTTCAGCTTCCATCATCTGAAAGTCGATTACCTGAATGGCGACAAGTGGGCACTTGCGGAACCCGATATCAATGAGCTGCGTCATCTCTTCTCCGAGTGGCAGGAGCGAATGTCGGCGGAAGGAGGATGGAACGCCCTCTTCTGGTCAAACCACGATCAGCCTCGCCCCAACTCGCGCTTCGGTGACGTGTCGACCCGTGAGCTCTGGCGCCGCTCAAGTGAGATGCTCGGCCTCTGCACGCATCTCATGCGGGGGACCCCCTACGTGTACCAGGGGGAGGAGCTGGGCATGACTAATCCAGGCTTTGCCTCTATCGATGACTATCGTGACGTAGAGACCAAGAACTACTACAAGATCTTGCAGGATGGGGGCATGAGTGCGGACGAGGCCTTCCATGTGGTGAGTGAGCGCTCTCGCGATAACTCGAGGACGCCTGTTCAGTGGGATGGCAGCGACCATGCCGGCTTTACGTCCGGAACTCCCTGGATTGGCGTGCCGGACAATCACCTCTGGCTTAATGCCGCCGTGGAGGAGGGTGACCCTGACTCCGTGTGGATCTTCTACCGTGACCTGATCAGTCTGCGCAAGGAGAATGCCGTCATACAGCGTGGTACCGTGCGCTTCCTAGAGAGCCCATCAGACAAGGTCATTGCCTATGAGCGCACCTTGGGGCAGGATCGTATAGTCGTTGCCTGCAACTTCTCTGGCGAAGACGTCACGGCTCTGTCGGCAGACACGGTTGCGGGCAGCAGCACGCTGATCGCCAACTGCGGGGACCTCCTATTTGACGAAGACGGTGCGCTTAGCCTCAGACCGTATGAGGCCGTGGCGCTCGCGTGGTAGACGTCGGGACAACCGCTGCGTGACCGCAAGGCCCCCGGCCTTCTGTCACCGTCCCGTGCGCGCTTCTCCCTCGGATATCCTCTCGCTCTATCTGGCGGTGGTGATGCCACCGGTCCTGAAGTCGTACTCCTGGGCGTTTGGCGCGCTGTCCGACCTCGTACTACTTCCGTGCCATGGGTCGTGGTCTCATCGGACGGGTGAGTGTGGGCTGCGGCGGTTGCCCGCCGTCCGCTCTTGCGACTACCTCGGCTATACTGGCGGATGGCGGTGTCGCTCGACTATCGCCTGAGGTAGATGATCATACGGGAAGAAGAGGGGCCATGGCGCAGAGGATCCAGGGAACAGAGGACCTGTATGGCGGCTACATGCGTGGTTGGCAGCACATGCAGGATACGGCACGCGAGCTCTTTGGCACGTACGGCTTCGACATGATAGAGACGCCGGCTATCGAGCAGGTGGACACCTTTGTCCACGGCATCGGTGAGTCGACGGACGTCGTTCGCAAGGAGATGTTTCGCGTCTTCTCGGGTGCTCTCATGGAGCGGCTGATTGGCGCTGGGGGTGAAGGTGGTCTTAAGGCTAAGCAGCGCATGGCGCTGCGCCCCGAGGGGACGGCAGGTGTCGTCCGAGCCGCCGTGGAGGATAAGCTCGTCTCTCAGGGCGCGGCTCCGGTTAAGCTTTGGTACGCAGAGGCAATGTTTCGTGGAGAGCGCCCGCAGAGAGGCCGTTTGCGCCAATTCCATCAGGTGGGTATCGAGTGGATGGGGGCACCTGATCCGGCGGCCGACGCCGAGTGTGTCATCGTGCTCATGGAGTACTTCAGGCGCCTGGGCTTCGATCCGGCCAGGCTTCGGTTGCGCATCAACTCGATGGGTGATGCCACTTGTCGGCCTGCCTATCGCGAGAAGGTCCGCGACTTCATCATCGCCCACGCACATGAGTTGTGCGCCGACTGCAGGGAGCGTGCGGATGCCAACCCGCTACGTGCCTTTGACTGTAAGGTTGATCACGACCGTGAGATCATGGCTCACGCACCGCTTGTTACCGACCACCTCTGCGACACGTGTGCTGCGCACTATGCGCAGGTCAAGTGCTATCTGGACGAGGCGGGCGTCGCATATGTCGAGGATCCGACCCTCGTGCGTGGTCTTGACTACTACACCCGCACCGTCTTTGAGGTGGATGCGCTCGACTCTGGCGTCGGCGCCATCGGGGGAGGTGGGCGCTATGATGATCTGGTAGAGCTTGAAGGCGGCAGGCCTACCCCCGGCATAGGCTTTGCGGTGGGGTTCGAGAGGATATCCCTTGCCCTTGCGGCTTGTGGGGGCTCACTTGAGACCAAGCCGCCGGTCTGCGTCTACGTGGCGTGTGCGGCTCCCGAGCAGCGCGATGCCGTCTTCTCGACCTCGCTGGCGCTTCGCCGGGCGGGTGTCCGTACCGAGGCGGACTACCAGGGACGCTCGCTCAAAAGCCAGTTTAAGCAGGCGGATAGGCTGGGTGCTCGCCTGTGTGTGGTGCTCGGTGCGGACGAGGTCGCCTCGGGCATGGCGACCCTGCGCGACATGCAGACCCACGAGCAGGTCAGACTTCCCTTGGCAGAGCTAGTCGCAACTGTGAGCCAGAGAATCTCATAGCGCTGTCGCGCGCTGAGCACTCCGTTTTAGAGGGTGATCGTGACAGTATCACCACGACCCAAGTATGGGGATGTCTGCGCATGTCGGTGACGTTTGGACAGTGGGTCTGCGTTACACTTGAGGTGGCATTCATCCAAGCTCTCATCCTCGGTGTGGTGGCTTGTGCCTACGATGGCCCCGGTGAGACCGGATCGTGGGTGTGGCACAGAGCCTAGCGCACGTCAGCGTACCGAGGGTGGGTCCGTGGGTCCATCTCAACCACTGAGTCTCTTTGGAGTGACATGGCCGCTTACATGCCCAAGCATCAGCCTTCGCGCCAACGTGCGGTTCCAAGATCGCGGAGAGTTGCTCACCCTCCACGCCGCCCTGTCCACACGCAGCCATCACGGCATTCGGCAAGGTCCGACTTTCGTCGTAGGACTCCGAGGAGGGACGCGCTGCACACCGCTCCCGCCAGGTTCGCTTCCGCCAAGGGCCGCAGGCGCAAGGGCAGGGTCATACGTGTGCCGGTCGTGGTCACACTCGTCGTGACAGTGCTCGTGGTCATCGGGCTAGCTGGCTTGACTAAGCCGCTTTCGAATGGGTTTAACTCCATTCAATCATGGTTCGCTCAGATGCTGGGTGACCCGAGCGCGAGCCCTTCCGATCCCTTGGTACAGGGGACGTCGGGGCGAGGGGCAGTGGCGATCCGCGAGAAGACACCCGGCCAAGGGTCCGTGACCATCGACCTCGTGATGGTCGGTGACGTGCTGCAGCATACGGGTGTCTATCGGAGTGGTAAGCAAGCGGACGGCAGTTACAACTTCGATCATGTCTTTTCGCATATTGTCCCCGCACTCGAGGGGGTGGATGTCAAGGTTCTGAACCAAGAGACGCCGCTGGGTGGTGCCGAGCTGGGGTATACAGGCTATCCCAGCTTCAACGGCCCACAAGAGATGGGTGACGCCGAAGTTACGGCTGGCTTCAACGTCATCCTCAAGGCAACGAACCACGCCATGGATCGTAGCTACGCGGGTATCCACAATGAGCTCGAGTTCTGGCACGAAAAACATCCCGACGTGGCCGTTCTTGGCGAGCGAGATGTCCAGTCCACTGACCCAGGCTCCCTAGATAACGTGTACATCTATAAGAAGGATGGCTTTAAGGTGGCGCTCCTCAACTATACCTATGGTCTTAACGGTATTCCGGACCCCCAGGGGGCGGTCTCGCTGCTTGATGAGGGGCGCATTCGCGCAAATGTCATGTCGGCACGTTTACGGGGCGCCGACATCGTGGTCGCCTTCCCGCACTGGGGGACCGAGTACGTGAGCGCCCCGACCGCCGAGCAGCAAAGTTGGGCCGAGGTCTTCCGCTCCGCTGGCGTTGATGTCATCATAGGGGGGCATCCTCACGTGATCGGTCCTGTCGAGATATTGGGGAATGAGGGTGACAAACAGACTCTCTGCTTCTGGTCGGTGGGCAACTTCATCTGCACGCAGAGCGACAACTCATCGCTGATCGGTGGCATGGCCAAGCTGCGGCTTGTCAAGGATTCGAGTGGCCATGCGTCAGTCTGGTCCTACCACTTCTTGCCGCTGGTTATAGACAAGGGAAAAGGCATGACCACGTACCTTCTCAGGGACTGGACGGATGCCCTCGCCTCTCAGAGCTCGACGCCGTCTCTTACGCCTGCCTGGGCGCAGGGCTTCTGCTCGTCGGTCCTGGGAGACGCGTACGATACTGAGACCAGCGAGCTTAGCGGCACGATGTCTCCAGAGGCCATATCGTCAGGTGACTTTGATGCGGCGGACGGCCAGCGTGCCACGAGTGCGATCCTCCACTTTGACGGCACAGCTCTCGACCCTGCGGCGTAGGGGCTGCGCAAGGGGGTCGATGGCGAACGATCTGGTGGCTGCCGAGCCTCGTCGCTCGTGACAAGTCTGTAACGCTGACATGCAGGCTCTCTGATGGTGGTCGCCTTTTGCAAGATCGCTGCTATCATAATCGCTTGTGCCCATCGTCGCAGTCTACGTCGACGGGTGGTCTGCTGGGGAGTCGCCCGTACGGCACGGGGTGGCAGGGACGAGAGGATGATCATGGCTTCATATGACACAGATCCCATGCACATGTACAGCATGCATACGCACAGTTGCGGTGAGCTTCGTCGCGAGGACATCGGTCGGGAGGTCACGCTCACCGGATGGGTGTGGCACCGCCGCGATCACGGTGGTCTTATCTTCGTGGACCTGCGCGATCGTGCGGGCCTGACGCAGGTCGCCTTTGACCCCGAGCATTCGGGCGGGGTCGCTTTCCACAGAGCCGAGACCATCCGTTCCGAGTGGCCCATAAAGGTCAGCGGCGTCGTGCGCGAGCGTCCCGAGGGCCAGGACAACGAGAAGCTCGCGACTGGCGAGGTAGAGGTCCTCGTCTCTGACATCGAGGTGCTGAACACGGCAAAGACCCCCGTCTTTCAGATCGAGGACCACATTGACGTGGCTGAGGACGTGCGTCTGCGCTATCGCTACCTGGACCTGCGTCGTCCCCAGATGATGTCCGCCCTGCGACTGCGCAGCGACTTCACCTTCGCGATTCGCCAGGCGTTTCACCGGCGCGCCTTCATGGAGGTCGAGACACCCTCGCTCTTCAAGTCGACGCCCGAGGGCGCCCGTGACTTCTTGGTCCCGAGCCGTACGCAGCCGGGGCACTTCTATGCGCTGCCGCAGTCGCCGCAGCTCCTGAAGCAACTCCTCATGGTAGGCGGTGTCGAGCGCTACTACCAGATCGCCCGGTGCTTTCGCGACGAGGACCTGCGCTCGGACCGTCAGCCCGAGTTCACGCAGGTGGATGTCGAGATGAGCTTCGTCACGCAGGATGATGTCATGGGCGTGCTCGAGGAGGCGCTCGCCGACGCCTTCGGCGAGGTAGGGGTCTCTATGGAGCTGCCGCTTCGCCGCGTGTCGTACTGGGACGCCATGGACACGTATGGTACCGACAAGCCCGACACGCGCTATGGCATGAGACTCCACGACGTCACGCACATCTTCGAGAGCTCTGCCTTCAAGCTCTTTGCAAGTGCTGCAGCAGACCCTAAGACTTACGTCAAGGCTATCAACGCCAAGGGAGCCGGTAGCTGGCCTCGCGCCCAGTTGGACAAGCTCGCAGGCGTCGCGGCGAGCTTCGGCGCCAAGGGCTTGGCCTACATAGCCTTTCGCGGGGATGGTTCGGTGACGAGCCCCATCGTGAAGTTCTTCTCCGACGCCGAGATGGAGGCGCTGCGCCTCGAGATGGACGTTGAGCCTGGCGATCTCGTGATGTTTGCCGTCGAGTCACGTCGCGTGGCCGATGAGGTCCTCGGTGGCATGCGCTCCCACATGGCCGACGCCCTCGGTATCCCGCGTGAGGGGCATGACTTCCTGTGGGTCGTGGACTTTCCGCTCTTCCACTGGGATGAGGATCGCAAGGCCTACGCGGCCGAGCACCAGCCCTTCACCCAGCCGATAGAGGCAGACATCGAACGCTTGGACAGCGATCCGCTCTCCGTGGGCTCGCATACCTATGACTTTGTGATGGATGGCTTTGAGGCTGGTGGTGGTGGCGTGCGTATCCACGATGCTGACCTGCAGCTGAGCATCCTCAAGAAGCTCGGCTTCAGCGAGGAGCAGGCCACGGAGCAATTTGGTTTTCTGATGGAGGCCTTGAGATATGGCGCCCCTCCCATGGGTGGCTTTGCGCTCGGTCTCGATCGCGTGTGCATGTTGCTCGCGGGCTCGGACTCGATTCGCGAGGTCATGGCCTTCCCCAAGACGTCGAGCGGCTCGGACCTTATGAGTGATGCCCCGGCCGAGGTCTCTGGCAGGCAACTCAGGGAGGTTTCGTTGAGGCTGCTGTAGCCAAGACTCACGCTGCCTGTGGTCCACGGCTCGATAGGAGGATTTTCATGCTTGGACAGGCGCTGGCTGTGGGGTGCGGCGGCTTTCTTGGCAGTATCGTGCGTTGGGGTATCGGAGAGGTCTTGGGACGGGCTATCCCTGCGCTCCCTGGTGGGACTCTCGTGGCCAACGTTGTGGCCGGATTCGTTATTGGTCTGGTGACGGGGTTGGATCTAGCTCGCCCGTTGCCAGGACACACAAAGCTCTTCTTAGCAACGGGGATCTGCGGGGGACTTTCGACCTTCTCCACGTTCTCGAACGAGACGTTCCAACTCCTCAGCATGGGTCACGTCTGGACTGCCGCGCTTAATATCGCGGCAAACGTGATATCGAGCCTCGTGGCGGTAGCGGTGGGCTTGGCAATTGCGCGGATCCTTGCGGCGGCTGCGTAGCTGTCCGCCTGCTCGGGTATACAAGGCTCTGACGCAATCGCAACTGATTGGAAGGTGAGGTTAATATGGCCAAAAAGGATCTCCAGCTCTATGTAAAGAATGGTTGTCCCTTCTGCCGTAAGGTTGAGGGCTTCATGAAGCGGTCAGGCATCGAATTGACGCTGCACAATATCGACGAGAGTGATGCGGACCGAAGCTACCTCGTCGAGCATGGCGGCAAGCGTCAGGTACCCTGCCTGTTCATCGATGGTGAGGCTATGTACGAGTCAAACGACATCATCGACTACTTGGGGCGTGAGTTTGGCGTCTCGGCCAACGTTACAGATGATGCGGCAGCTCCCGCCAAGGCGTCCGGTGGGGCGTGCTCCCTCGATGGGAGCGGCTGCAGCTTCTAAGGGCGTAGCGCACCTTAGGCAATTAGGCAAGGGCACAATATAGGCCCATCCAGCTTGGTAGGTATCGAGCAGCAGGCCACCCGGTCGCAAGGCGGGTGGCCTGCTTGTGCGCATGGCCGTGACCGTTAGCTTATCTCTTGTTTCGCGGCCTCACCCCTCCGCAGCGAGCGTGCGCCTGATCTCGTCGGCGTCCACCCCCGCCGATGCGGCGGC